>Ga0209372_1000460_pt1 | contig 18739 bp, 13 predicted proteins | sample AgamicAtPe_FD_187170 | JGI IMG/M metagenome (GOLD analysis project Ga0209372, IMG submission 187170) | Agave microbial communities from Guanajuato, Mexico - At.P.e (SPAdes) (version 2) | ecosystem: Host-associated > Plants > Phyllosphere > Phylloplane/Leaf | place: Guanajuato, Mexico | collected... | reverse complement strand
CAGTGGGACGAGCTCAGAATTTTTCCAAATCCAACGGTCCATATATGGGGAGAGTAATTCCTTCACATTCTTCATCCTTCATACAGTAATTCCTTCATAATCTCTTTATATTTCCTTCACATTTCTTCATATTCCTTTTTCATATTCCTGGGACTTGGAAACACTCCGAGCTTCTTGAGTCTCTGCGAGGCATTCGTTGGTTTCGAGGAACCATGATAGACAGTTGTTAAGAATTTTTTCGAGTATTTTGCTGAAAGTGTTGGGAAGGGATATGGGACGGTATGAAGAAGGGAGGGAAGGGTCCTTGAGAGATTTGAGTATGGAGGTTACTAGTGCAATCTTCCATGCTAGAGGAAAGGAGCCAGCATGCACTTTTAATCTCGACTAGTCCTACTTTTCCTCCAATTGGCTTCAAATATGAATTTATCGGCTATCCTCATCTATACGACGATAATCTATACCTATTAGTTACAATATTATTATATTTGATAAGACAATGTTCTTTGCAATTTTTAACGATATTATTATCCAGACAAAGAAGAGTCCGGAAGAGGATACAGACATTATAAAAATTTTCATTGAACAATATACAAAGATCTAAACTGCCTCTACAGATGTTTCGCTCGACGAAGACTTAAAAAACTAAAAATTTCTCTCAGGACAACGACTTTAAAATTTCTCGCGAAGTTCTATTTTTAGCAGATTTGATTTGCTACGCGAAGTGTCTATATTCCGTAAAGTTTTTAGCGATTTATCTCGTTACGTAGAAATAGCCTCACAATATTTTTCATCAGGTTTGGTATATTTTTGAAAATATATCATCATAATTATCGTGCAGTTTGGTGTGACGAGGAGCGTCTAAAAAGGAGAAATGGCCTTAGAGAAGGATTCAAAGGATAAATACGGAAAGAATGATGGGTCAATGATGGGTCGAGAAGCATGTCAGAAGGAAGAAAAATAAGGAAGTTCGATTTTATTAAAATTAAAGAAAGTGAATGAGAGGGAACAATCGCGACTTGAATTGAGAGGGAAAGAGAGATGGTATCGGAACTTAAGAAAACTTGAGAGATAGAATAAGTTAGAAAGGATAGAAAAAGAATTGGGATTTGAAGTAATTTTAAAGAAGAGGCAGGTCAGGAGTAAGGATTGTGTAGGAGAAAAAAAGAAACGGAGTTTCCTTTTTAAAAAATCTGAAAGAGAGAGCTGGATAATGAACGCAAGGGAGAGGGAAAGATAGAGTGGAGCTTGAGATGAGAAAATTTGAGAGAGAGGAAAAAGTAAGAAGTTGGGTTTTAGAAGGCCTTGCGCACAAGAGAACTTAAAAACTTGATAAAATAGAAAGGGATGAGAAGTAATATCTGACAAAAATTTGAAGGAGAGAGAAAAATGAGGAGGGAGGAGTTGGATTCTGAATGTAGATTTCCTTCTCTCTCCGTTTCTCCCTTGCTCTATGTCATTCAAATTTTTCAGACTCCAGCTCCTTGTTTACTTGCTCGCTCAAACTTCTTTTTTCCCAGCATTTCATTCCACCTCGCTGAAATTATCAAAGTCCCACCTCATCTGTCTAAGTGTCATTTCAACTTCCTCTCTTTCATTTTTCATCATCATCGAATTCTCCAAATCTCAATCCCTCTTTCTCACAAACAAATTCCTTCCCGTGTCTCCCAACCCTCTCTCCATCATTCTTCCTTGAATTTTCTAAGAACAAAAACCTTGTTCTCTCTCCAGCTTTCCTTCATAGCCAATCTTCATCTCTAAGTCTTCCAAAACTTCCAAGTCCCCACCTCCTCCTCTCACTTTGACTACTACTTTGCCTCTTTTCCCCTTCACTTCACCCAAATTTCAAAGTCCCATCCTATCTTCCTCTCTCTAACTTCCACTTCCTCTCGCTTGCACTTTTCCTCTCGAACTGTCAGTCAGTTTTTCAAACCCTAACATCCTCTTTCCTTTTCAAAGCACTATCACCTCCTGCCTCTCCCTCCCATTCTTTCTCTTTTTCTCACTCCCCTTCAAATTTTTTAGGTTCAACCACCTCTTTCTATCTCCCATTTCCACTTACCTTTTCCTTGTCTTTCACTCTGTCTCGCTATCTTACAAAAATTTTCCAAGTCACAACCACCTTTCCCACTTCTTCTCTATCTCCGTCTCATTCTGTCTCCCTCCATCTACCTCACATTTTCCAAGTATCGCTTTTTCTATCTAACTCCCACATTCACTTCCTATATTTCCCTCTCTTCCCCTCCCAATTTCCCTCGAATTTCCCAGATCCACCCCTTTTTCTCCTCCCAAAACCCCACTTTCTCCCCCTCACTCCTTTCCATCACTTCCCCTTGCCACACACCCTCAAATTTTCCAAGTCTTAACCCCTCCTCCTCTCCTGCTTAGTTCTCATCTCCGTTTCTTCTTAATTTTATTAATCCAATACCCCCTTTCATTCCTACCTCGTCTCTCTCTCATGCTCCCCGTCTCCTTCGCAGATAAAATCGAGTCTACCCCTGGCCTGGATGCACTCACTCAGAAATTTAAGACAGGAAGGGTTAACCCTGTATTGTCTGAGGATCGATCACACCCATCTCACTCAGCCCTTTCTTCTCTTACAATACTTCTCTGCATGAAATTAAATTAGAGACGAATTCACAGCGGAATAATGAAACAATTAAATAATGAGAGATAATTCTAAGATAGACGAAAACACAATCATAAAAAAAATTTCGTCATCGACGGGAATCGAGCATGCATCCCCAAGCAACGCGGCCGCGAAAGCTTGGGTATATGGCATCCATAAGTTTTCGTATACCTTAAGATTATCTCTCAGTATTTAAGAATATTATTTCATACTTCTCTGCCCTGTTTCGCCCTCATTTCCGAGGTAAGAACTTATCTGTCCCTCACTTCCTCTCCTGTCCCCAGCTCCAATCCCTCATCTCTCACCTCGAAATTTCATTTAATCCTTTAATTCGCAGTTCTCAAAAATAATTCAAACATTGTCCTTCGGTCCCTTTGTGTCCCTTAAAGAAGAATTTTACATTTTTCCTGAACATTGTCTCGGAGAAATGTCCATCCAACTTTGTAGGACAGCAATAAGCCGACTTATGCCTGGTTTCCTAAAATACTATATTCAACTTTTTCAAGCGCTAAATATCGCAAAAATTGACCGTTTTTTGATAAATGAGTACTCGTTGATACAATTTGAAATTTATTCTCAATATAGTACAGTTTGTAATACTTAAGTGGCGAAAATGAACGATACTGGAACGAGCGCAGTGTGGATAGTTCGCGAGTTCCAGTATCGTTTTCGACACAAATTACAAACAGTACTTTTTGTAATACATGCATCATGAATTTCAACCATTATTTTCGATTAAACGAGCAATTACGAGTGAGAGAAATGGATTGTAAATGACAGCGCTAACACATTTATCGGCACTAGTACGAATAAAAAACTCTTTCGCCACGGCAAAGTATACTTTCGCCACAGTTTTAATAAAACGAATATTTCGCCATAAAAAACGAATGCAATACAACGCGTTTTCGCTGCATGTATTATTAAAAAAAAAAAAAAGTTCCCTCAAATTTTAATACTTTATTTTTACATTCTTTGCTTTCTTGAAAAATTTTATTTTCCGGGTTTCGCAAAGTTGCATCACATGTATTACCATTCTTTTCGTCCTTCTAGTTCGTGAAAATTTGTACTTTCAAGGTAATTTAAATGTTCGTCCACAACAAAAATATATTTTAACAGTTACGTGTCTGTGAATCTCCATCTTAATTATTACTTTTTATTACTTATTTTATTTCCTTTCTTTTGATGCTATTTGCAAGGAGCTCATGACCTAATTTTTGCCAAACTCATAATTTGAGGGGGAAAAATAAAGGCGCATGTATCTGCTAAATTATTGCTTGCTATTTCCAAAAAACCTTATACTCAATTACTGTAATCATAGTCCTTTTTAAGACCAAACTCGTTACACATAATTTTTTCTTCTTTTTTCTTTTTTCTTTTTTTTGTTTTCAGATTCTTTCTCAATTATTTCACAACGGCTTACTAAATTTTACATCTAGGTGAGAAAAATATTAAATAGCAAAGCGAAAACTGAGGATCAATAATGCTACTCGACGAATTTTTCATCATAAGCGATAAATTTTCCATAAATAATTTGTTTGAGTAAATATTCAAGGCACCGCTCTTCCTTCGAGACCTATAGGCCTAAAGGATTGAAGTCACTAGATTGAATAACTTACATTGCCGAACTTTTAAAAACTTACTCCGCATTTTATGGCCGTTTTTTTTTTTTCTTTTTGTTACGGTCGAATCAAGTTTCCCATGAAATTTCTCACAAAATGGGAAGGAATCAACCGTCGGTAAAAAACTACAATTAAATTTTGGAAAACTTGAGTCCTGATCGTGGCGAGATTGATTAACGAAATTTCGATTTTAATTTAGATACCGGTACATATTTAGCTCGTGAATTATTTCATATATGATAGAAGTACAGGTAAATATGGTTTCTTATTGTTGAACATGTTCGAAGTTTATTTTGAGGAACAAACTTTTATAAGCTGCTCATCTGCTACCTAACAAATGAAATCTTCAAGCCAAGCAAGCCGACAAACTTTCTCAAATATTTAGGTACCTATAATACAGATGATGCAACTCAAACTTCTTAGGACGGTGTAATTCATAAGTGGTAAATATAGCGAAGAAAAATATTCGAGACTCATTCTAAATTTTCTATGGAAGCTTATTATTATAGGCGCTATTCGCGCCGCATCAGGTGATCACAATTTGACCTGATTAATTATGTTAATTCGTACCTAATTGGGAGTACCGGTACCAGTGAAATACGCAACAGGCTATTCTCCAACGGTATCGTGAAGTACAACTCAGGTGCATTTACATTGTATTTTAGGCACCTTCATTCCTATTATGCGTTCCAAAAATGGATCCATGCAGACGTGATCATGGATTCAAAATTATTATTTCTTTACCAAAAAGTATAATTTTACTTACCGATCGACATGATAATACTTCTTATACAGCGTTGAGAAATGAACTTTCAGGTACTCGCGCGTACCTCTGTAAGACACAATAAGAAAAAACTGCAATTTAATGCACCTTCGAATATTCACGAAATGATCATGAACACGTATATACACTATCGTCAAAATAACAGATATAACTGAGTTACGTTTAAACACGAAGTGGAACAATAATCTGTTCAATGAACGCTGCTCCTACTGACATTGAAATTACACGAATAACACTCACCGCGAAGGCGAAGCAACCAATCTGACGAGTGTTCGCAGATATGACTGGTATCGTTAATATCGTCACCATTCAACTTACAGTTGTTAGTCATTGTGTCAGTGAGGCAATGTATGAAACTTTTTCGCGATACAGCTTTCTGCCTAAAATAAATCAGAAATATTCGTAGATAATTTAACTAATAGATTCAAAACGAACTGGGCTTATTTAAGAACTTACTCCAGATGTTTTTGACAATATTCTTGGGAAACATTCTTTTTTTTTCTCGAAATAATAAGAAATCCCGAATATTTAAAGAGCGCAAATCATTAATTTAGTTGGAATGTCAGTCAAATTTCAAAAATAGGTGTAGCTATATTGTGGTATATGTGAGTAACAAATCCTGATCAATCAATTATATATAAAAAGAGGACTATTTAATACGGGAACACTAACGTTTTCGATGCCTACAGCCGTGATCATCAGTTGTTATGATATGTACCTATACGTTAACGAACTAAATAAAGCTTAAAATTATACCATAGATGACGAACATAATCCGTGTAACTATATGTATACGAAGACGTATAAGTTAATTGTAGAATTTTTAAACTGTTTCATAAGTGCAGATAGTAAGGTCACGGAAGAGATAATTTCCAGGGATAATATTTTTATTTATTTATTTATTTACCAGTTTATTTATTTCATAGTGGTGCCGACAACAGTTCGACAACCAATTATAGTCGACACCACTATTTACAATACAATCTTATATAATAAAAGTATTAATAATAATGATGATAATAATAATAATAATAATAATAATAATAATAATAATAATAATAATAATAATAATAATATAAGTTATATAGCTTTTCTTGGATTCTGGAGGTCCCCATCTCATTCATCTCGCTCCTCAACAAGATTTTTTTTTTAACGTGAGTAAAATTGATGAAGTTTCAATGCTGCAGTTATTTTTCACGCTAAATTCAGTGGAAATTTCCGTGTTTTTTATATATTATTTATGTGTACATAGGTAGTGATTCGAGTTCTTAGTACAATTACTGCATCATAGGGAGTATTATCAAATGATTGAAAGAACTATCTCAAGATAAATAAAAAAATACCAAAATTTAGGGTCATATTTCCACGATAACATACCCAATTATCAAGAAGTTTCCAAGGATTAAGTCGTGTTTAAATCTTATCAGTTGAAATCCTCTGAGCTGCTGACAATGTTCTATTTATTCAAGTTTGTATTTTACAATATAATGGATTACTATTCAAAGAATATTACTTTAGAACCTCATCTAACTTTTACATACCGGTACTTAATATGAAGCAAAGTTCCGCTTTACATTTAGGTACCATTACTCTTCATATCGGCAAAGTTCTTTCATGATGAAATATGTAATCGTTTGAACTGTAAGAAGAAACACAATATTTCTTCTAAAAATTGTATCTCAGGAGAATTGTTAATTGCATCTCGAAAGATAGAAATTTAAAAAAAAATTGAATTGGGTGGAGGAGGGAGGTACGCATAGATGGAAATGGTATTATAATACGTAGAATATGTTCATTTACAACATAATTATATTCAAAGAGCAAGATTGTTTCGTGCATCCCAAGGAATATTTAGTAAAGCAAATCGGCGCTGCTCGTACATCAAGTAAAGACATGCACTCATGAGAGTAAAATTTATTGTCTTGAACAGAGTAGACGTTTAGTCTGCTTATACATACAAAGACTTCTTTAGGAGAACTGAAAACGAGATAAGTTTTAAAAAGGAATGAAATGAACTAATATAGAAGGGTGACTCAGAAACGAAACAAACGTTACAGAGTGATGAATAATTTCTTGATTAACACGTCACCGTACATCGCACGTAAATGGCTGTCATATTTAAAATTACAAGTATTGTTGCGAACGAAGCTAGGTGCTTTGCTCCCGCGAAGAGCTTGGAATTGATATGTTCCATATGTATTTTTCTCCCGGTTTGGCACCAACCCCAAAATCGGTATTAGTGAGGTCCTCCCGACCCCCCTGATGACGTCACATCCGGAAAGATGATAATTTTCGGAAATGTGTCCCATTTTCTCGACTCTACCCCCTAAAATCGGACTTCGCGAGCCCCTCCCCCGCCATAACATCATGTGGGCAGAACTCAGAAAAATTCTGGCCTTTCCCTCTATATGGAGGCTGTAGGACTCAGAGAAATTCCAAGCTTTCTCCCAATATAAGCCACGGGACTTGGAGGAATTCCAAGCTCTCTTTCTATATATAGGCTATCGAACTTACATGAGCGAAGTAAGTTTGGAGGGAATTTGAGTTTGCAGTGAGAGACTGATTAGAGACGAAAAAACTTTTTATTTTATTTTTATCTCAATTTTTCGTTCATTATAATTTTAAGTTTTATTCGATCATTTTATTCTATTTGTTAAAGACTACTTTTTCTTTGTATTTTGTTATGTGTTTTTATTTTTGTCATTTTTGTTGTTACCTATTTTTCATTTGGTTTTTTTGGTTTTGTTTTCTTACCAACCTTTTGAAGGTAACGGTGGTATTGAATTCATCTCAACTTTCAAAATTGGATTTGGGGAAATGTTTTTCTAACGTTTCAGAGTGTTTATAACTTACAAGTTAAAACCACGATGCTAATGGTCACTCAAATTCAAGTTTTCTTTTATATTTATTAATAATTATAAATAGATATATCTTCGGGAAAAAAATAGTTTCTTCTTAATCTCATGACCTGGCTTGATTGTTTAAAAAGGTATACTTGCATCATAATGTAACCTAAAACTTATGAACTTGTGCGTTTTGCAATTTTTTAACGATCGGATGAGTAGGCCTAATTTTCGAGTTTCCTTCAACTTTGGTATTTCGTTTTATTCTTTAATTTCGCAACGGAAAATCCAACGAAGGATATTGGAATAAACAGCGTTCGAATATACAAGCATTTTTTTTTTTCTTTTCATTTTTTCGCATTTATTCCAGGTTAACTGTCACAGAAATTTTAAATGCCTCTTTTTTTTCTTTAATTTTTTATCGAATGAATATTGGAATAAACAGTGTTTCAACTTTCCTGAGTATTTTTTTTTTCAGATGAGTGACTTTAAAGGTCATTATGAGAACTGATCATCAAGAGCTTACTAGCATTTCATTATAAACCGACTAATTCTTTTCGTAGCGAGATAAAAGATTCCTTGTTCTCGAAATATATCGTCGAGATGAATTTGGGTATATGGTCCTCAATAAATGAGTTAAGGAATTCTTATTTTCAAAAGTGAGGATAGTCCATGCCAAGAATAAAAAAAGAAAGTGCATTGAGCTCTAATATTACCAGTGAATCAATTTAAATGCACAACTCCAGGATTGTCAGATTCTATATGTGATACTTTATATACTGAACTGCGTGAAAAATAGAATACAGGAGATGATAATATAAATTGAAATCATGGTACCTAAATTGCAATTTCATTCTGTTAGGAAATTATGAAAAATCGGTTCCACTGTCGCTATTGCTTAAGCATTTTTTTCTTTTACAATAGTATCTTCATAATAGCTCTATTCGATTTTTTTTTCTTTCTGTAATTTAGGTAATAAAAATAATTATAACAATAATAATAATCCCCTTTGCTCACTCGGAGCTTCAATAACGAACATAGGGCTGGAGATGATATTTTCCTAGGTACCTTGCTCGTGAATATTGATTTGATGAAGAATTATTACTATTATTATCATTATTATTATTATTATTATTATCGTCACTTACGTTGCAGCTTCCTCTTATATTTCACAGGATGACCAGTAAATAAAAAAAGTGCAGAACGGCTTCATTTTAATTCAAGTCAAATGACACAAGGTTGAACGATAAAAATCATAAAGGTATAGTAATTAGGCAATTACCGGTTACAATTTCTCCTAAACAAAGAAATGAAAGACCTATTCTGTGTAGCCTTTTCCTTCGTGTATCGAGGTTATAATTTTTTTCAAGGTACATGGCTAATTTTGCTTATGAAATCATACGAATTTGAAGTATAGAAATAAGCTAATATTTCTTAAATAATATTTATATAGCGATTTAACAATACCAGTTGTCAGACACTACCAGGAAATTCTCTCATCACATAAATTCAGCCGAAGAGGAATCTTTCGTCATACCAGTAGTGTCCAATGTTTTGCTTGATCGATACGCGTACTTCATATCTAGCTATCCAAGTAATATTTCCAATAATTTTAATACTTATTACTTAGCAATATTATTTTTTATTTCATCATCAATAAATTAACTTCGTCGACAATATTCTAACAATTAAAATTAATAATATTGGTAACTTTCAATTAATGTTTTAATAACTTCTAGTTTATTTCGATTTTGTAAATTTATATTATTTAATGAACGTCGGGGTATTCTATAGAAAGTTATGTTAGTTGAAGTAATATTAATGACATTAATAAAATATTCATTTATTAAAATTTGTTTACAAAAGAGGTTAAAAAATTAGACTTGAAATAATCGAAAAAATTATTTCTATTAATAATACCGAATAAAAGCGTGCTCCTATTCATATGTGAAATAATACCCATTCGAAATACAGACGATTAACTCAAAACGAGAAGGTTCTTTCTTGGTCTCCTTCTTTTTTTTTTTAATTTTTATGAAAGAGTGTAAATTACTCGATGTCTAAAATCAGCGAACTCCTGAAAACTCTCCAATTTAACAGAAGAAAAAATCATTCCAATATTGGAAAATCTTTTTGCTTGGTGTCATTTTTTTATTCATTTGATTAATCTCATATTATTAATGCGGTGGGGTACGCTACAACTGATAGAGTTATGAATAATTCCAAAACTGAAAATATTAATTTTATTTCATTATTGTTGCATCAAGATTCCTACATGATTACTTGGTCAGTGGTAGTTTTGTTAGATTATGTGTCCATCGAATATAATTTTTGGACCATTCAATTTAAACTACGCGCTATGAGGCTTAATTCATGCATTAAGGATCGTTGTTTGTCATCAATAATAACTCAGAAGAGGAAATCAACAAACTAACATTTGTCATACTTAAATAGTTTATCAAGTTCCTATATTTCATCAATCGTTAAAGTTGCATTATTATCTATATGCTTGAGACTTGAGTCATAATTCTAAAAGTTGAATTCAAACTTTATCAATTCTACTATTTATTTGATATGTAAAAGTAATGTGCTATGATTATAACATAGGTGTATATAATATAAATTAATCTATTAATTGCTTGCGTATTAATAGAAACCAAATCTTATAATCCGATGGTGAGATTGAGTCAACTTATCTATTTTATTCTTATTTAAAAAAAAAAAGTTTTTCAACCGTACATAATACATATAGGCCTAACATAATAAAAATTATTATTCTTTATTTCGTAGAAATATTGAAAAGGTTATTTTATTATTAAAACAGGATAAAGAAATCAAATATTGTAATGGAATCCTGATCTATATAGTTGAAATGATTCCTTGCAGCGAGGAAAATAGAACTTTAAATATTTACATGCGTGTATTCACTGCTTTTCGAATCTAGTTCGTTAACTCTAAATGAGAAAATACACCTATAAATATACATTGTAATTATAATAACTGTGAAAACTGGTACATAATATTGTTTCCACTTCTCTGTATCGTTCCAATTTTAGTATATGTATCGCCGAAGTGAGTGCTTGCACAAGATTGTTTGGAGTTGCAGGGCTAAAATTGCTGTTTAAAAATATGTTTTAACGCAAGTGTTCCATAGATATCCGTATCATCACTAAAGGTTAGATTCTTAAATTAGATCTTTTACAGAAATAATTTTACTCAAATCTCGAATCGTTGATAATTTTTTATTTTTCAAACGAGTATGATAGTCCTACTTGTACTAATTCTTGCATGTATCTTGTTTAAAACCAGTTAATTAGATATACTGTTGGTACTGAGAATAATTTTTATTCCTAGCTCTTCGAAACATCAACCCTTTGATTACTAAGGACATCGTGATATCTTAAGTTGTCTAAGGTATTATCAACCTTATTTCTCCCTCTCGAGACTACATTTTTTCACCACGCAAGTTCATTGTTATTCGATTTTTTGTAAGAAGACACTCTATATTCGTTCAGACCTTCTATTCGTAGGTATTAGGTGTTTCAGCTGTGGTAAATATTTAGTATTCTTTTTCTAACATAAGAAATATTTTTAAATTTTATTTTAATTCTTTAATTATTCATAATGTGCTACGAAAATTTCACAGCATTTGTTTCTGAAATACGTACACCAAACATCGAATGAGAAATTGATAAATTTCCCCTACATTTTTCTCTCGTACTTTTTTTTTTTCGTTAACACGTTGCCCTTTACTTTAGTCGAGGGGAAGTCTACTGAAACTCACTGATTATTAGGAAAAATCACTCTTCATCAAAAGTGATGGTGAGTTTACAAATTTATTACACATATAATCATGCGATTGGAATGAAGACTTGGAAAGAACTGCGGCTCATGCTAATACTATATTCAGCTTCCTCTGCAGTCCCAGCTAATAGTACATGAGGTCCTCTGTGGTCCCAGCTTTATCTTCAGTTCATGCTAATACTACACAGGTAGTCCTAAGCAATCCGGTAGCTTCACATAGCGTCCCATAGTCTCCCATAGATTCTCTAAGCCCACTAGAGCCCACCTGAACTCAATTTGAGCCCGTCTCGGCCCACCTGAGGACAGGCTTCTCATAGTTTCCCACCGTTTCCCATGGATTCTCTTTTTCTTTATTTTCCTAACAGGGAGCACCGTCTCCCACAAATTGGAACTATGGCCATTCCAGCTAAGACAACCAAGACAGAGGATACATGCACCCGGGCACCGCTAGCGATGCAACTCATAGTTTGGAGACTGTGGGTAGTGTACTTTCCCAGGCTGCAACTGATGACTCTTCTCTATACGCTGCGCTGCTCCAGGTTCTCATTGAACCCCATTTCATTAAAGACGCTGCTCGGATACAGCAGGGTGCTGCCGGTACTAGCACATTTGATAAAATTCTATGTCTACACACCCGCGAGAGACACCCCTCCCCCTGGTGCAAACAAAAAGAGGGGACATTTCCAGCAGACTGAATTGATGAGACTTCAGTCTACTGTCTGCTGGTCAATACCCTTTATCATTGCTGTCAGTCATACACATTATAGTGGAGGATTGAAGATGCCTTACTTCTCATTCTTGGGCTCAGGATTAGGATTGGATGAGTTAAGAAGCAGGGTGTTCCGCCATACTAGAATCAGCCATCAGGCAGATGGCGAGTCAAGCCCCAAATAAGAGAGGTCCCCTCATCCCCGTCATCCTAAAGACTATGTTGCTCCCTCCTCCTGCCGCAGAGGATTTTGCCATGTATGCCTTATAGTTGGCTGTTGGAAATAGCTTCAGGTGCTACTCCTGTATCCAGGTTTCAGACGAAGCAACAACGTCATATTCTTTGTTCTTAAATTGTGTCATGTTGTGTATAGTCAAGAGAAGCTCTTCGTTTAATGTAAAACACTCTTAGATTATCATTCATTACATAAGAGTTAATTTTCTAATAAATAAATTTCATTTCATTTATACACGCGGCGATGAAATCACGGGACATGATTTTTAATACAATAAAGTTATACTTGCACAACCATATGAATTAAAAAAAATTATTAGCGCGAGCGCTTCCGATCAAAGGCCATTAACAAACGAAGATGACGAACTTTTTTAACTCATACAGTTGTGCAAATAATTTGTTCAGTGTTTTGAAGATAAAAAAAGATACCGAGAATCGTCAAGTTCAGTTGCGTTATCCCTCCCCCCTTTCAGGAACAGGAAAAAAAGAAACGTTTAAGCAATACATCTGATGAGTTAGAACGTTGAAAAAAGAAATTATTAATAATAATAATTATTCAATTCAAATAACGCTTTATTACACCAAGGTGGTATACATCTTATCTTAGTATATAATGCTCAATGCCCTCAGTGGCGCGAGTAGATACGAGCGTACCATTATCATTGTACAATTATTTATTAGAACATATTCTTGCAAAAATAGAATTCAAATCAAAAGTTACAGTACATAGGAAATAAACTGTACTAGGCTGAGAGAAAAACCTACAGCATTTTTTTTTGAATACATTATCATATAAAATAACTGTGCTTGATTGTAGGCTACTAGTAACAGTTACAGCAATAATGGTAATATATTTGTAATAATAATAATAATAATAATAATAATAATAATAATAATAATAATAATAAGACACTAACAAAACAATAAAACAGCTGCCGTTGATATCAAAGCAAGCATGAACATATTTAAAAAGTTACTCAGCAATAATTGAAACAAATATATTATAGTTATGTACAATGATCTAATGAATTTATACACTACACCAACTACAATAACTATTGTAAAAATGATCTATACTAGTTAATATAATAATAATAATTCAAATTCAATAAGCCGTTTATTATTATTTTATGTAACAATTTATAATATAATAATCATAATAATAATAATAATAATAATTTCAATTCCAATTCCAGTTTATTTTTTACGCAAAATAACAAAGATTTTACAGTAACAAATACAGTTCCACCCTTGTGAGCTTCGCTATAAGCCCTAATAAGGGATAATAGTTATTTATTACAGTTTTATTTGACGCGCTCTCCTATACCCATTATTAAATAAGTTCACGTTTATTTATTCTCCCATGACAACGATAAAAAAGAGAGGAGAAAGAGAAGAAGAAGAAAAGAAGAGGAAACACCCAATGTATGAGCCACTAGGCCTATTTAACTCACCAAGGTAGCAATTTGATTCAATAAATCTAATAAATTAGAATAAATAAATAAATAAATACAGTAAATATTAAAAATTATAATAAATTATAGTAAGATTAACGGAATAAAAATGAAAAAAAAATAATAATAATACTTAATAATAATAATAATAATAATAATAATAATTATTATTATTATTATTATTATTATTATTATTATTATTATTATTATTATTATTATTTTTATTTTTATCGTCCCAGATTGAAAAATAATGGTGAAATTAAGAAGTTACACTAGCGACATATATCGGTTAAAGGCGACACTAACGTTGTGATACTAGGGCCATTTGGTGGCAAAAGTTGGAACTACGTGCTTGGAATAGTGTATTGCACAACTAGTGCAGAAAAAGTGAAAAGTGACCTTCGAGTGCGAACTTTGCGAGACAAGGCGAAGTTGAGTGAAGCAACTTGAACGAAAAGTCACTTTTCACTTGTTTACACAAGTTTTGTACGATCCGTTTCACAATAAGGGTGTGAAAAGTGCATCATACTGTACTTCTCACAACAGCATTGTGAAAAGACAATTTTACTCTCTAGATAGAATGAAAAAAGACAAGGAAAGAAGACAATAAGCAGAAAATGAAGTAGTATTCCGACAAAAAAGACACCAAAAAGCAGTAAGTAATCATTACTGTCTTGCTCTCAAGTGCACATAGATAAGACTTTTTTAGGCGAGGAGTCCATAATTTAGCTCTCCCCCCCCCTCTCGTGTGGATGGTACAAACGCACTAAAGAGCATCTGTGAAAAGAAAAGAGTTTTCGAGCCTGTTTTATTCATGTTTTACTCAATGTTTGTATGGTAAAACTAACTCTTTGAGATTCCCTCCCGGCCACCCCTATATAAGCCCAGTATGTAAGTGGGTGCCATCAAGGGTCATTCTTGAGTTAGTAACGGCGACAAGGGGCGACTGTCAAGTGCAAAGGTCGTGCGGTAGCGCATGCAGGAAAAAAATGTCCTACTGCTGGCATTACTTATCGAAGATGATAGTTTCTTGCGTCAAAATACTATTTATGTATGTGTCGTTAAACTACAGATAACCTGAAACAAAGGAATGACGTACATACCTATAGTTCCTACGGGAAGTAAAGAGTTCCTTAAACCTTGAGACTCCGAAAGCAAACAAGTATTATGCGATGCAATTGCAGGTCTCCCGCAGATCTCCCCCAGGTAAGAGCCCGTAACTTTTCTCGCAGGATTTCATATTGAGAGAAATCGTTATGTCGTGGATTTTTCCAATAATATCTCTCGATGGACTGTATTATAGTAGATAAAATAAGAATAATATTTCCCCTCGACTAACTTTCTCGTATAAATTTAATTATCATTACCCGCATTAAGATAAATGTGAAAGATGATGACACCTTATACTAGTAAAAACCCCGCGTGGCAGCACTGTTTCGACCTAACCTGCGTGTTCCGAGAACGTAAAAGCGTAAAAATCGCACTATCGTTTAGAAAACGCGTAACTTGCACCGTCGTCGACTCGAGCTTCAATCCCCTCCGTATTGTGTTTTTCAAATTCAGTAGCTTGATAAGCTCGCACTCGCATAGTTGTTATGAACTTTCGGCGAACGATGCTGATGTGAAAAAACCTCTCACTACCCACCCCACGCTCTTTCGTACTTGCGATGGGTTAATGTAATAATATCGAACCGGACTCGAAATTATAAATTGCAATTTTCGATACGTATTGCCGTTACAATTATTGTTCGATATAATTTTCTTCGCTTGTTTCTCCTCTGAACTTTCATTATGGATATTATAACGAACAAACATTTCGAGAATTCAGGCCAGACCGATGACCGTAAGTTAAAGAGAATTGTTTTGTGTTTTTTTTTCCCATATTTATGTAACCGATTAGTGCCGGAGAACTTTTCTTATCTAACGAAATGCGGATTCTTACACGCGGACGAGCGAAATTTGGAGAAATAGGTACTACAAAATCGATAAGAGCGAGCGTGACTCGTACGAGGATATCATTGGTTGGCTCCAAAAACCGCGAACTTTCATCCTCTCAGCGAGAGGTGAAAAAAAAAAAAGTATAATAAAATTGTCTTAGATTTGCCCTCGTATGAAATCAATTTCCCCCACTGCAAATTACCTAAGTCGAAGATACTTCTTTTGTTTTTTAACAATCAGTCAGGTGTGAAACGTTTTCGTCACTCTCTTTCCCTTTGTTGGAATTCGCACGTTCTGTTAGCCATCTCGTCGAAGAAAAAATGAACAAAGGGAAAATATAATTATAACGGCTCGATAGCAGCATAAGATGACCTACATATTATGTTGACCATACCTCATGGAATTGTATCGATCGAATTGTAAACTTGGAAAATCTAATACTTAGGCCCCCTTTGGCCCCCTCGAAGAATCATTTTTCATCCAAAATTGTCTCTTCACGTCGTCGAAATTCTGTAATAAATCATTACACTATCGAACCAATGGTGTGAGTGCGATAAATTTTCTCCTTCAATGGTGACCGCAGGTACACTATACACGTAATCTGACTTCTAAATCAAATATTTGTTCTCAATACAGAAATGAAGGGGAAAAATAACGGTCGCCGAGATTATAGATGGCTTCAATAAATTTCCCAAAACGTGATAGCGTGATGTGAATCGAGAACGAGCAACTCGTATCGCGAGCACGTGGCCGTGGGCGTGTTTTTGATCGTGCCGAGTGCAAGAAAATGTTATTAGAAGATGAATGGGTTTCACTGCGGAATTTTTGCAATTTTTCAGTGTGCACATACGAGTACATCAGGGGCAAGGGGGAAGAAAGTATTTCAAGGTACAAAGACAAGACACATCCCTCTTTATATTGCGGAGAGCCATAAAACCTCAATGAACCTCGATAAGTAAAAGTCAACCAACTACATTTGAGTGATAAGAACCGAAGGAAAACAATTTTTCTCTTCATTTTACAAGCACTGACCACTAAAACATACCAATATAGAGGACCGGTTTCGAACGAGCACTACCAAAATTGATCGGGTAAATGTTAGAAACGTACTAAATAAAAAGTTTTGCATCTATTCACGGGTTCTCCTCCTCCATGGCTCGCGCATACTTAACATTTTTCACGTGTATAAAATAAAGATCATGTTTCATGCCTTCCTCATTTGCTCAATTCTTTTCTATCGAGGACAAAAAGTCCCTGAGCATAATGTATGACGACCCTCGCCTCGCTTCACACGGTGCTCCGCTCTGCTGAATCCAAGAGCCTAAATAGGGGAGGAAGCTCGAAATTTTTAAATCCCAGGGTCTATACATAGGGAGAGAACTATATATGACAAATTGCACCTCGTTTCGCTCTTCTGAGTCCCAGATCCCATATAGGGGGACAGCCTACATATTTTTCCATATTTTCTACATATTATTTCTTCACATCGCAACATTTTACACCGTCAGAGAGTATTCATTATGTTATATTATTATTATTATTACTATTATTATTACATCAGTTTTTTTTTAAAAACTTGCCAAAATCTATTAGACTTCGAAAAATATTTTAAAAGAATTTTTCTTCTTGTTGAACGTAGAAGTAATACTATTTAATTTTATTTATAATTTTTTTTTTAGAATCAATAGACCAATAAATTTAAGATTTTTTAGAGAAATTAATTTTTTTGTTTTTATTTTAAATTTAAATTTATTTTATTTTATTTGTAGTTATATTTTATATAATAATTTTTTATGTGAATTTCAGTTTTGGTATAAGATTAGGGCGATGGGAGCTGTTTTTATCCAGTGTTTTAATGTATTATACATTATTATTTTTTTACTTTTCTTAATTTACGTTTTCATATTTCATTTTTATTTTTCTCATTTTCTCAAAATTGCTATTTACTTTTCTCTTTCTTTCCTCTTCTTACTACTCCCGGCCCTAAAAATTATTTATTAAAGATAATATTGTAAAAACATTAATAATCCATGCCCCCACTCGCGCCAATAGGTGCACTGGAGCGGCGTGTAAAAAATTATTATTATTATTATTATTATTATTATTATTATTATTATTATTATTATTATTATTATTATTATTATTATTATTATTATTATTATTAGGCCTATTATTCGTTTTTCTTCATACTTACTAATTATAATCTGATGCAATTAATTTTTAAGGGTAACGTCGACCCTTGGTTTCCAGAATGTTGTCGGCACCACCTTACCAAAAAATAAACAACCACAAATAAATATGTAAATAAAAAAAAATATTCTTTCATATTTTTCTTCATTCACCGGTACCTTACATATTTATTCATATTTCCCATTTCCCTCATATTCTTTCATATTTGCCTCATATTTCTTCTTATTTTCCTCATATTTCTTTTTATTTCTTAAATATTTCTTCATATTTCCCGCAGGTTTCTCCATATTTCTTCAGATTGGCCGCATATTTTCTTCATATTTTTCTTACATACCGTAAGATGGGGCTACATTGAACACTCGGGGCTACTTTGAACATTTTTGTATTTCTCAACTATAGAGCACCTAGCGCTTGAATGGAGAAACATTTTTGCGATTCCAATTACTCGATTGACAAGCCCGTGTTATCAGCTTTCTGTTAATATCTATGGTTTTCTTCGTTTCGCGCTTTTTATACCGGTGCGAGTGAAAACATTCCA
>Ga0209372_1000459_pt1 | contig 18765 bp, 15 predicted proteins | sample AgamicAtPe_FD_187170 | JGI IMG/M metagenome (GOLD analysis project Ga0209372, IMG submission 187170) | Agave microbial communities from Guanajuato, Mexico - At.P.e (SPAdes) (version 2) | ecosystem: Host-associated > Plants > Phyllosphere > Phylloplane/Leaf | place: Guanajuato, Mexico | collected... | reverse complement strand
TCCAACAACTTTGAAACCATCACGAATACGCTAAATTTCCTCCGTTCCACCTACTACTTCAAATCCATTTAATCTTAATCTTCCTCCCGAGCTGATAACCCTTAGTGTAGTTGAATAGCTCGTTAATATAATAAAAAAATAAAATAAAATAAAAAATTAAAAGTATATGAAATTGATACAATTTGGATGCAACTTGGATATAGAAGTTTGAAATTTTTGGTCTATGAATTTCCATTAAAAAGATATAAAATTGATACGATTTGGATACAAAAGTTTGAAATTTTTAACCTATGAATTTCCATGTAAATTTGATGGGACTGTGCCAGAAAGAGTACATTAAAATTTGTTTGCTCGCAAACAAAATTTAATAGTAAGTAGCAAGATTTGAATCAAAAATTTAAATCTGTAACCGTCGACTATATAAAGCTAGATACTTAGTTTGATTTTGTCAACATTTACCCATGTTCTGGGGGACCCTTTCGAGTCACGAAAAGTTGAGAGAAAATTGAGAACTCATCAAGTGCGTGAAATTTTGAAGGGAGTCATTTGTCGTTCTTTATCGAACAGCCGCAGCACTTCAAAATATCTGTAAAATAAAAAAATAAAAAATCTCAATGATTCACAAGTTTAAAAATTATCCAGTTTAAATTTAGCATACTTCTCCTCTTCTTCCACCCGTATCGTAATGAATGGATAATTTTGCTGGCGAAGGATTCCATTCAGGATGGCCCTCGACAAGCGTCCATTTGAGTCGATAATTGGAAACAAAAATCAGCTTCGTGACCGCAGCAGCTCTGATCAAATGAGTCTGCTGGAATTCATTAATGTTTAAGTACCTTACAAAACCCTCCATCAAGGCAGGTAATTTTTCACTCGGGGGGGGGGATGGAAATAGAAAACATCATTATTATTTATCCGAACAGCCGCCGCCATGTTTTTGAATTCTTTGTTATCCGAGCCGAGAACAAAAGAGACAGCTTCTTTGAAGTGGTCGGTATTAATCGAACCAAATCTGAAAAAATTATAATTTCAACGATTGTTTGCTTCACTAAAATTGACACTACACATATACCTAAATGAAAATAATATATCTACTACGTATCTGAAATTTTCTTATACACTATCCGTCATAAATATTCTTCAACTTACTCGAAGTATCCTCACTGTGGGTGTGAGTACTGAGTTGTTTGGCGCATCTTGAACGAAAAGAGAAGTGAGAACGTTTAAGAAACATCAACATCATCGGTTTCGGAAAACTTCGAAATTCTGGGCCACTATATAGAGGAAAAAGGACTAGAAAAAATTTTGATTGTCAAGTAGATTATCCCAAGCAAATAATCAAGTAATGAAACAAAAAGATAACATAATTGAAGAAAATAATGAAAGAATGAAACAATTGAATAAAGAATTAGAAGAAATGAAGAAGGAATTGAGTGAAAAAGGTAAAAAACAAGTAGAATCTATGCAATTGAAAAATAAAAAAATAATTGACTTGAAAAATCAAATTGTTGTAACCCCTATGAATTTTGGTAAGACTAAGGCTAATAGTGTTGCAGAATTTACTGAAAATTTAGGACTTTATTTTTCTGATTTCAATATTGATGATGGATATATTAACATTGATAAATCTCAAATAATTGTAAATGGAAAATATATTAACGAAAAGAAAAAAGAAATTGGATTGAATGGAAGAGATGCACCAAGAGGAATTAAAGACAACGATGAGATAATTATTCAAAATAAGAAGTAATCAAGTTGGTTCATTTTCAACATATTTTATGAAGGTTTATTTATTGAACCTATAATTTAGACATATATTTCAACATATTTTTAGACGTATTTTGAACATATTTTATCATGTATTTTGAACATATTTTAGACAAGGAAGCTTTTGGGAAGGATTTGGACAGGATTTGGGAAGGAATTGGGAAGGTTTTGAGAAGGTTTTAGGAAGGTTTTAGGAAGGTTTTATGTCTATCTTATTCTTAATAAATTTCTTTCAAAAAAATATTCTATATAAATAAAAAGAATGAATCTATCTCAGAAAATTATTTCAATTTGTAAGACAATACAAGATGAGAATTTATTTTCAGCTATTGATGCTGGAGAACTTCATCTGTGTACAAAATATCAGGAATTCAAAAAAAGTGACGATTTTGGGAAAAATCAATATTGGTGTAAGGCATGTAAAAATTTAATAATGAAAAAATATAATAATGAATTGAAATTAGTTGATAAACTGTGTGAATGCGGAAGAAAAATAAATATAAGAAGTTATAATACCCATTTGAAATCAAATTATCATAAAAGAAGATTATATTTGTTAAAAGAAAACAATTTTGAACTAGTTACAGAAAAATAAATTTGTTATTACAAAATTTTCTATATAAATAAGAGAAATTATTCTCCTACATAAAAATGGGAAACAGAAATCAGATTTCAATAAGCATTGTATGAAATGAGAATGAGAGAAACAATACAAATATTACCAGATGGATTCAGTTTTTCAAAGCACATAATATATATGCAAATAAAACTATAAGTCGAATTCAATACTATTTAAGAAATTATAAAATTTATATAGCTTTTAGAGGAAGGGAAGTAGTGGAAAAATTGAATGAATTATATAATATACTAATTCAAAAATTAGCTCAATCTAGATTACCTCATTCAAATAGATTAGAAATTACTTTTGACCTGACTAATGAAGAAGTAAATTCTTGGCTGACGGGAACTCCATTTAATTTTAAAGGAGATGTATATGGATCAAATAGTAAGAAAGAATTGGATTACAAAATTAAACCCAGGTTTGTAGATGAAAATTTTTGAAGTAGACACACACAATTTGAAATTCAAAATGAATGGGGGATTCTTGATTTGCCAGAATTTTTACAGATTATAAAGAAACCTACTTTTGGTCTTCTTAAAAAATGGTTGAAAATGCATGATGGAATTAGAGCTAATTTTTGTGTTAGTGCAACATATGACAGACAAGGCCAAACAGAAATTATTCAGACTGAACAAATGCATTTAGAAACAGAAAATTATACAATACTTCCTGAAACAAACATAGATGAGATGTACGCAAATGTTAATTATATATTACCAAGACATGAAAATATAGCTAATAATTTAGAGGGTACTCAATGGGTTTTAAAATCAATTGATAGCTTCAGAATTAATATAAATAGATATGATCCATTGAGGGCTAGTTCTTTTATTGAGCTTCCAGAAACTTTAGCAAGTGAGAAAGCTATTATCAATGTTAAAAATGAGAATGATAATAAATGTTATTTATGGTCTGGTTTAGCTAGTCTATTTCCAGTAGATAAAAATCCTCAAAGAGTAATTCAATATAAAAAATATGAACATATTTTTGTTAAAGCTCTAGAAGGGATTGAATTCCCAGTGAAAGTTCAGAATAATAATAAATTTGTAAGTAGAGTTAATAATGTTAATTTAATTGAAGGAGGCTTATCAATTAATATATATCATCATGATAATCATTATAAAATTAAACCTCTATCAGATATCACAAAAGATGAGAAGAAAAATCACATTGATTTACTATTCTTAAAAGATGATAAAGGAAATTCTCATTATTGTCTAATTAAAGACTTATGGAAGTTGATTGGAAGACAGGTTACAAAAGATCATAAAAAGAGATATGTATCTTTATAAAATGTGTTTAAATAGTTTTCCATGTGAAAAGGTTTTATCTGATCATAAAAATTATTGTGGATTAAATAAACCTGCCAAAATAGTTCTACCTAATAAAAGTGATAATATTGTTGAATTTAAAAATTATAATCATTCAATGAAAGCTCCATTTGCTATATATGCTGATTTTGAAAGTCTTATAAGAAAGCTTAATAAATCAAGAGAATTGAATGAAAAGATAGAAAAGCTTAGTGAAAAATTAAATAAAACTAAAGAAGATGCGGAAAAATATGAATCATACACAATCAAACTTCAAAGATATTTTCCAATTAGTTTTGTTTATTATATCAAATATGCTAATGGAGAAATTAAACAGAACCTATTTGAGTATTTTGGTTTCAATGCGCCCAAAAAATTGTATGAAAAATTGAGAGAAGACGCTTTATATATTGCTAAAGAATATTTAGATAAGAAAATAAAAATGAAAGAATTATCTGAGACACAAAAAATGGAATATAAAGAAACTAGAAAATGTCACATTTGTGAAAGAAAACTCATAGATACTCCACCCTCTATTGAGAAAGATATAAGAATATCAAATAAAAAAATTGATTTTTATTGAAAATAAAAGAAGATGAACAAAGAAAAAAGGAACTTTATGATATTAGTAAAAGAAATTAAAAGTAAATATGTAAGAGAAAATGAAGGAAAAATAAAAGTTCGAGATCATAATCATCTAACTGGAGAATTTAGAGGAGCAGCTCATAGTAATTGTAATCTCAATTATAAAATTCCTAGATTTATCCCTATTTATTTTCATAATTTCTCCGGATATGATGCTCATCTGTTTGTTAAAGAATTTGGAGAAGATTATGATAATATTAAATTAATACCAAATAATGAAGAAAAATATATATCATTTTCTAAAGTTGTAAAATATGATTCTGGGTTAAAGAATAATAAAAATGAAGTAATTTTCAACAATATCGAGCTTAGATTTTTAGACTCGTATAAATTCTTATCACGTTCACTATCTGAATTGGCTAAAAATATGAAAAGATGTCATTTTAAAAACCTAAAGAAATGGTTTGATCGAACTGCACCTAAAAACTTATCTGAAATAGAAAGAAAATATTTATTTAAATTGTTGAGTAAAAAATTGGCTTATCCATATGACTATATGAATTCATTAGAAAAATATAATGAAGAAGAATTGCCTTCAAAAGAAAACTTTTATAATTTATTGAATGATGAGCATGTTGATGATGGGGAATATCATTATGCACAAGAAATCTGGAAGTATTTCAATATTAAAAATATGAAAGAATTTACAATGCTATATAATACAATAGATGTGCTCTTATTAACTGATATCATGGAAAATTTTAGGGAAACATCTCTCAGAATATATAAATTAGACCCAGTTTGGTATTACACAACTCCTGGATTTGCCTGGGATTGCATGCTAAAATCAACTTTTGTGCTTTTTTCACTCATTCATAATCCCTCCTATCTCTATTTAACTAATCAGAAGTTGGAATTATTAACTGATGTGGATATGCTATTAATGTTTGAAAGAGCAAAACGAGGAGGAATTTCTCAATGTTCAAATAGATATGCAAAAGCTAATAATAAGTATATGGGAAAGAAATTTAATAAAAATAATGATTCAATATTTATTCAATATTTGGATGCAAATAATTTATATGGCTGGCAATGTCTAAATACTTACCCCTTATGGAGGATTTGAATGGAAAAATCCAGAATATTTTAACAAAGAAAAAATTCTAAAAATGAAAGATGATCAGAAAATTGGATATCTTTTTGAAGTAGATTCAAAATATCCTAAGGAATTACATGACAAACATTCTGATCTACCTTATTGTCCAGAAAATGTAATCAATGATATTATTTACAACACTATATGATAAAAAGAAATATGTTCTTCATTATTTAAATCTCAAACAATCTCTCGAAGCTGGATTAAAATTAGAAAAAATTCATAGAGTTATGAAATTTGATCAATCAGACTGGATGAAAGTATATATATTGAAAAAAATACAAAATTGAGGCAAGAAGCGAAGAATGATTTTGAAAAAGATTTCTTTAAGCTAATGAATAATTCTGTTTTTGGAAGAACAATGATGAATGTAAGAAAACATGTTGATATAAAATTAATTTCTGAGGGTAATACAAAGTATGTTTCAAAACCAAATTTTGAAAAATCAACATTTTTTGGTAAAGATCTTGCAGCTGTACAAATGAGAAGAACTGAAATAAAATTCAATCAACCTATTTATATTGGAGTAGCCATTTTGGACATTTCAAAAACCTTGATGTATGACTTTTATTATAGATTGAAGGAAAGATATGGAGATAGAATAAAATTATTATACACTGATACTGATTCATTAATTATATCTGCACAGACTACAGACTTCTATGATGATATGAGAGAAATGATTGATGAATTTGATACTTCAGATTACAAGAAAGATAATATTTATGGCTTACCTCAAGTTAATAAAAAAGTATTAGGTAAATTCAAAGATGAGATGAACGGAAAACTTCTGGAAGAATTTATTGGATTAGCTTCAAAATTATATTCTAATAAAGATTTTGCATCAAATGATGAAATGAAGAAGGCCAAAGGAGTAAAGAAAAATATTATTAAAAATCAGATAACTCATAATGATTATAAAATATGTTTAGAAAATAATATAATTAAGAGCATTAAACAAAAAATGATAAGAAGTAAAAAACATAATATTTATACCATTGAGCAAAATAAAAAAGGTTTAAGTTCATTTGATGATAAAAGATGTCTGTTTAAAGATCAAACTGATACATTACCTTGGGGTCATTATAAGGTAAATGTAGAAAGGAATAATTTCATTCAATATTTGAAAAATCTCAATAAAAATGGAGTTATTGAAAAATAAATATAAAAATATAATAAGTGTATCTATTCTACAAATGTTTATAAAAATGGAATACGACTATGAAATTAATTTTGAAGAAAATCCTGAAGAGTACAGAGCATTCATAAGAGCGATTAAAAATGTGGAAATTTTCTTTGGTGGTAGATTTTTTGACAATATACAATTTTATGATCCTCAACCTGAACCTGATCTTGGATATGAATCAGGAGATGAATCGGATTTAGAATTAATGAATGAATCAGATAATGTTAATGATTCAGAAACTAAATCTAATGTATAAATACAGATTATTTTTTTTAATTATAAGGATAAGTTTGTCTTGAAAGTTACTTTTACAATCTTTTATTCATTTTTCAATATTTCTGGAAATACCTATCATAGCTTCTTTTTTTTTTTAATAGGCCTAATCGATCCATAAGACTAGTATTGAATATTATAATGTGATAGTAGAGCAAGATATAAAGGAGAAAGAGAAAGCTGAGAGTATACAAATAATGAATAATTCTTTAATTAGGTATATATTTTATTTCGTCATCAGATCTTGAATCATTTTCTGGTATATCCATATTTTCAATTTCATTTTCTACAATTCTTGATAAAACACTCAGGTGTGCAATAATGTTCGTCATAAATTTAGTACATTTTATTTTTTTAGATTCAGGTAAATGTTGCATTTTATCAGAAAGTGGATCCATCAATGTTTCATATTTTGATCTTGTATAAACAAATGGATTTTTGAAATATGGTATAACATTTTTCAAATCAAATTCTTCTTTCTCAATTGAAGTATTTTTATAGACTTCCATTTATACCGAATAAAAATTTAGTAAGTTGTAAATAAATAATTATTTCCTATAATAATATTGTACCATTGATATTATTCTGTAGCTTAGCAGACTGTAAGCATTGTCCAACCGTATACATTAAAATTTTTGACCTCTGAATTTCCATTAAAAAAATATGAAATGGATACTATTTGGATACAAAAGTTTGAAAATTTTTGACCTATGAATTTATATGAAATTGATACAACTTGGATACAAAAGTTTAAAAATGTTTGACCTCTATTTAAAGTATATGAAATTGATACATTCGGATACAATTTGGATACAAAAGTTTGAAAATTTTAGAATTTTTTGACCTCTTAGAATTTCCACTAAAAGTATATGAAATACATACAATTTGGATACAAAAGTTTGAAATTTTTGATCTATGTATTTCCATTGAAATTGTATGAAATAGATACTACTTGGATACAATTTGGATATAAAAGTTTGAAATATTTGACCTTCTCAGAGTTTCAATTAAAAGTATATGAAATGGATACAATTTGGATGTAAAAGTTTGAAATTTTTGAACTGTGAATTTCCATGTAAATTGATGGGACTACGTAAGAAAGAGTATATTAAAATTTGTTTGCGAGCAAACAAATTTTAATTGTAAGTAGCAAGATTTGAGTCAAAAATTTGAGTCAAAAATTTGAGTGACTAAAAAGCTAGATACTTAGTTTGTCAACATTTACAAGGACCCTTTCGAGTCACGAGAAGTTGAGAGAAAATTGAGAAATCATCAAGTGCAAGAAATTTTGAAGAATATATCGACAATTTATAAAAATTGGATACAAAAAAATAAAAATTTCTTGAATTGACTTCACAAAAAATTATAAGAAAATGACTTATTTTTCTTTTGAAAACAGATAAATTTTTACAACGGAAACTTTGAGAATTTTTGAGATTTATAAAAGTGATGAAATGTCAGTTGAAAATTGAGAAATCATTAAGTGTGCCAGAAAGAATATATTCCCTCTACTATCATATTTGTGCTGGTACATTCTCTATTCCAACATTTATGTTATATTGTTTAACTACCTTGGTTGTTTCATAAGTTTTGAACTCAATATATATGGTGTAACTCCGAGATATTTATTTTCGTCTTGTAATTTGGCTATTTCATTTTTCAGGCCTTTTTAAATTTTATCTAGGTATTATTTCTATTTGGTAACCTTGTTTTTTAGCTACAGTTTATATCATTTTAATTTCTATATTTAAGTCATTTTTACTTATTTTTCAGAATATTATGAAGTGGAAAGCATTAATTTTAAAATGCAGTTTGTATGAATAATTATTTATAATGAAGACCACGAACCTGGAATTAAATGCCAACATTCCAAGTTTCATGATTGCACTAACAGCGATAGCAAATGCTGCTCGCGTATCGCACACTCTTTATAATCACTCAGTCACGGAACGATCTTGAAAAATTAGTTCCTTGAAAAACTGACAATCTTAGTATCGATAATGTGCAGAAGAAAAAAACGGCCCCCACGTGGAAGGCAGTGATCGGGGGATGGGGGGAGGCTTCCAGGGGTTTCATTACTATTGCACATAGGATGAGCGCTATATTCTGTTCTCAGGTCACGCTGCACCTTGTCGAGACATGTAGGTTTACTACGCAGAGTATCCCTTAACTAAATTCCTAGAATGCTGGGTATGAACTGAGACAGACACACAGGCTCTATTTTGTCATGATGAGGGGTTCCGACTTTTTGGTCCACCGCAGCTTCTGGCTCGGGCAGACTTCACCCTGTCTATGGCGCCATCGAAACATCTGGAATAAGTTTATATGCCTCGTTTGTCTTGGATCGATTACCAAAACATTTTTTCTATTAATAACGAATATTTCATCTAATTTATCTTAGACGGAAGCGGTGACTATTGAAAATACTGCAGAAGAGTTCCACATATTGCGCCTCGCCGACACAACGACCAACGTGGTGACGATGCCAATCATATCTGCGAAAACTTGCGGTAGCTGATTAGGATGGGCCGATACGATATTATAAGTTTATAAACGTTTTCAGTCATCCGTTACTTTGACGATGGTATACGTGTTCATAATCATTTCCTTGAATATTCGACCGTTTAAAAAGTTTCATTAAAATTTTCTCTTATTGTGGCTAAACATATAAATACGAGTACCTAACTTGAGATTTCAATTCTCAACGCTGTATATAAGAAGTATGACTATACAGAAAAAAGTAAGTGAAATGACTTTTTGTAAAAAAAAAGTAATTATTTTTAGCCTTTGATCTCGACTGCATAACTCTATTGTACAAATCTAAATAAATGAATGATGAATACAAATAGCAAGAATAAAAATACCTAACGATAAAAAACAGTGTTTACCCACTTCTTCCATTTATGAGCTAGTTTCCCTTAGTACCCAAATCAAAATCAGAATTTCGTTAACAAAGCTCACCGAGATTAACGTGCAAGTTTCCTGAAATTTAATTCGTATTGAAAATTGATTCTATAGATTTTCACCAACGAATTACCACTTTTACATTTTGTGAGAAACTTCATCAAAATAAACGTACAGCTTCAAAATAGATACCGAGTAGGTTTGTCTAAAATTAGTAACGTGTTAAAAATTATCTGGTGGCGGTATTTCAAATGAAAAATGTTTATTACGTTGCCTACTGAGCCAGGAATACTTAGGTAACTAAACGAATTATTTATAGAAAATTCGCAACTTATGGAAGAAATTTGTGAGTCACCATTATTGTGTTTCATGACTGATTAAAACTCAAAATATTTTCAAAATAAAAAGTTGTTATTGGATATTTTTTTTCATTATAAATGTATTACCTAATTTAGTGTTTTAAAGATGTTTTCCAATTAATAAAAGTAATCATTTTTTTAACCCGATTATTGAGGAATAAGTTATATACGTCCTAATAAAAGATTAAGTAAAATGCTTAGTAAGTTTATGATTATGATCAGTTCTTCTTGTGACCTTGAAATCCATTTATTTGACAAAAAAGCTAGTCATTATATTAAGAAAAAAAAAACACAAAAATTAAAATAATTTCCATGGCAGTTAAGGGTGTGCTCTACCTTCGAAAAATATGCGTAAATATACGAATATATAGGTTCGTACGCGACTAATAACGGCCAAAATAATGGATCAATTTTCATGAAACTTGGCAAAATGTTAGTTGAGAGTATTATACAGAGTGGAAATTAGCTCATAACTTGTAATATCATCTATTGTTCCTGTTATCGTCAATCAAAAAGTGGGAAAATTCACTACTTTTCCATCCACAATAACTGGAACAATAGATCATATTACAAGTTCTAAGCTAATTTCCACTCTGTATAATACTCTCAACTAACATTTTGCCAAGTTTCATGAAAATTGATCCATTAGTTTGGCCGTTATTAGTCGCGTACGAATTTATATATTCGATATTTGCGCATATTTTTCGTAGGTAGAGCACACCTTTAAATAAAAATATTTGCGAGAGTCTTACAAAGAAGTTGGAAAGTTGTTTATTCCATTATCCTTGGTCCATTGATAAATTGAAAAATAAAACCATTTTTCTCTATTTTAAGGCCCTCTACACACCTAACATAAAGAAAGCTTGAAAATTACTCATTGAATCTTTACAAAATATGCAAAATTTCAAAACATTTTTTTTTTAAATACCATAATACTTATTATATTTAACGTGCCATTAGCTGCTCAAAGGGCTGTATGCTCGGCGAAATAATTAACAAATACTAAATGTAATTTATGCTATAATTTAGGAAATAATTAATTTAGAAACGAGAAGTATTACGATATAAGTATGTAGGTTAGTGGTATAATATGGAAGGAGGAAACATAACGGAATAGTATAGTAGATGTTTAAACATGAACAATATTAAGTAATTATTATCACTACAGAAATTTTTTCTTTTTTTTCTTTTTGTAAGAGTGGATAGTGTAAGTGAATTAGGAGGTTAAATGAGGGGCAATATGTTTGATGGTTCTCTTTGGTATTGAAGGATTTTGTATTACTTTACCGTCGCCGCCAACAAATATTGATACTGTGTACACAGCCTTGAAGAACTTTATGAATCCTAATTCTCAAACACATTGAAAGTATGGCGTTTTATCTTGCGACATGCAAATTTATTTACTGACCAAAAAAATAATAATGCAAACTACCGAATTCAATAATCTCATTTTAAGAATTGGCAGGTTCCATCTATCTAAAAATTGGCTTGCTTTATTAGGTCAGCATTTGAGAGGGTGTGATCTTTTGAAAGAAAGTGGCTTATACGGGCAGAATGCCGTTCGTGCTATTCTACATGGATTGCAATATAATTGTGGTGTTCAAAACCATGAAGCTATTTGTAGAATTCAACTGGAAAGCTTTCTAGCTCAACATGAAGATTCACCGAGTTATATTCTAGATTATGAATATATACCTCTGGTAGCAAAGAAATTTCTCAAGCTCAGTTGGTAACACAATGATCTTTGCTCTTTGTGTTATTTTTATGGGAGTAAATTTGTTCAACAAAACAACAATGGGTACTTTTGACTATAGTAACCAGCATATGACGTCACCAGGGGAACGGTCTATTATTCAGATTGATCTTCAGGTGTGGATTACTTCTGACAAAACCTCTGACATATCAACTGGCCATTGCAAATGTATAGCTGGGTTGAGTAAAACATGTTTGCACATTGCAGCTGTACTCTTCTTGTGTGAATAAATAACTTGACAAAATAATGATGTTATAGTCAAATAGATTACTTGGCCTACTGTGTGGATCCAAAAGCTTCAGTGTTTTGATAAAGGAGATCGCTCACCTTCCGCTCACCTTTGTCTTCAAAATGTGAAGAGTAAATAGAAGAATATTCAAACAAAGAATATAAAAGATATGCAGGTGAATAAGAGGTTCTTCCCAAAGAATCCAACCAGAACTCACAAAAATCTTGTGGAATTTCGGGCCAAAATTCAGAAAGTGAATCCTCATTCCGCTCTTTTAACTGTAGTTTTTCCATTTTGTAATCAAATTAATTGAAAGAAGATGTTTCCATTCCTTTTATCACAGTTGTACAAGGAGGAGTACATTTTGAAGTAATCAATGATAACACTACCGCAGTTACAAAACCATAGTTTGAAACAATCCAGGCATTTTTGAAAATAAAAAATCACATCTTTAAATGAATATTCTAAACAGATTATGACACGTTTAATTATAGATCTCACAGTCTTTAATGTTGCATGCATGTGTCTGTAGTAAACATTTCATCCAAACAGATTTTGTGTCACCAAAACAAAGTAAGTTCTCATACTGACAGGAAATAAGTCAAATTACAAAAATTGCATTGTATAGCTGTAATATTGATTGTTAAGGTAGAATGGTAAAAAAAAAAAATGATGTTCCATTACAAGAATTGTCTAAGCAATTGTTTGATAATTCTCCATCACCAAAGAAGAAACTACATGTACTGAAATGCGCAGGATATTACTGGGAGAAACAAGGTTAGTATGATGGTTCAAACTTGGTCCACATTGACCAATATCACTTATTTCTCAAAATATGACCTTGTTTTTGTTTAGGTTGGTTTTGGTTCAGAGGTCAATAGCTGAAGACTGTACAATGATCGATTCTTCACTGGGAGCTCATTTGTTTAAGCCCTCCTTTTTTTGATGAAGAGCTACCGTTAGACCTCTCATTTGTCAACAATGAATTCAAAGATGAGAAGCCTGAAATTGAATGGACTCTCCTTCAACTAGACAAAGAGTGCCAGGTTGATGAAAAGTGTTTTGAAGAATTCGATTCCAAGGAACTGTGTTTCAGGGAGCTTGCAAAGAAGCTTATAAGAACCAAAATTCTTGTCAATGACAAAAACATCTCAGCATGCATGGGTTTATCTTTGTATTTACAATTCAAAAAATAGTGTGATTCAGTAGAATATGTCCTATCACCCTTGAATATTGATAGTTGTACAAACATTCATGAAACTGAAGCTCAATCTGTCATTCATATTTCTCTCTTGTTTCTTCAGGGTTGCCGAGAAAACTATTTGCAATACATTTTACTATATGGTTGATATATTTTTTTCCATTCTGAAACAATTCTTTTCCTGACCTACCAAAGATCAAATTCTGAAAAACACGTCAGTATATTTCCGTGAAGGTTTTGAGGATACTGTTGCTGTGGTTGACTAGACTTTGTTAAGCCACTTTCCAAAAGAAAAATTGACTTCAAGTACCTAGTTATGAGCCACATTGAGGAGTCGCTGGAAGCCATAAGCTAAGAAAAAATTTTGGCTTTCCATCCTCGATTTTTTTGTATAGACTGATTTTTCAATGATTTGAATGAGCACAAACCAAGGTGCACGAACTACCACTAATTGACTCCCATAAGAAAACACAAGGAGCACAGATCATTATGTTATTAATTGAAACAAATTAGGGAAAAAAAGAATAGAGAAATCGTTGGCCAGAAAAAATGTACATTAAAATTTTGAACCGTGTCATTCAGTCTTTCTGTCAATGCAAATTTGAAGACAGCACCCCAATCTACTAATTTACGTTCTGAACTCAGAGGTTTTCCACGAAAATATTAACGGCGCAGTTTGAGTATGATATCAAGCTTCTCATACTCCGTAATCTACATTCCAATTGCTTTCATCTTAATCTGTTTAAAACTGAATGCACCTGTGTACGTATGCACCTATTTCCCTCTATCAAAGCGTACAAGTCTATGAGAAGAGAGAAGGACGAGGAACACTGTCGGCAATATGCTGTGAGAACTAAACTTAAATTCTCAAATTTTGGCTAACCTTCATTCCGCTCATCTTCGTTTTCCGCTCGCTTCCATTTATGCTCAATTTAGCCTAGCTCGATGTGTAATGCGAGCTACGTTTCATTCCCTTCTTTCCCGAGCTGAAGAAATACGTGTTGACACGATATAAAAAAGCCAAAATGAAATGCTATTCACCTGCCATAAATTTGGTGCGCACATTTGATAGGGCGAGACGACGGGCGACGAATACGCCGCACGCCAGTTAAACGGCAGTATAAGAAACAATAAAAAGAAGTAATCCCTTGGTAAAGGTTTAAAATAAGTATCTACGCTTTAGCTTCTATAGTTCAAGTGGTTGGTTGCCTCGGTATGGGGTATGTCATGTATTCCATTTAATGTACGCGAATTTCGTCTACCGCACCTATAATAATTTCTTTAAATGCGGACAGACAATTGTCGCATTACCTTACACACCTCGAGTTACTCACGTTTTTCTTTTCCTTATAATTTTTTATGTTTTATTTTTTTTTCTTTTCTCTTCGACACGATACGAACGAAATGTATCCTCACCGACAAGTAGTTGCTCGAATTCCATCTACAATTGTCTGAGTGGTTCGAGATGGCGAACTCCGTGAGCACGACCGCGACCTACATCGCGGTATGTTTAAGAAAGGAACGTTACTTGAGGAGGTTTTATTGCGAGCAAAATGTATTAGAATTTTCAGACTTAAACTTGACTGAACAATAGCGAATGTAGACTTTAAATTGCATTACTGGAATCGATGAATCCGGCGGCACAAGCTCCAAAATTATGGCTGTCTATCAAATCATCATGCGTACTCTAGATTGAAACAACATTGTGGATCTATGAGCAACATATTCCATTAAAAACTCTTTTTATCTATTACTTATCTTAAAGACGTTTTTCAGGCGTCGTAAGGCCTCTTTGCTACTGCTGATGAAATAGTCAAGCAGGTTATAAGACATGATGTCCGCACACTTTTGGTACTTCACTCGAACAGTGTCTTTATCATGTAGAAGAGGTTTTTGTAAAAGTCCGACTTATGCACTACTAACGATTGTAAATAATGCTTCTACTGGCATGAAAAAAATGAAAAATATTAACAAGAAAAATACCTATGTCAATAGTACTAATAACAAAAAAATTACTAACCTAGTTTAAGGTTTACTAGCAAGATGAGAGAGAACATCCTGTAGTAAGGAAAGGATGACTGAACTCACAAAGGTTCGCGGGAACATATCCAGAGTCACCCTTTTTCAGGTAGCGGGATAAGGTACGCTTTGGCTCGCGACGGACCGCGGTGGAAGAATCAAAGTCTTCTCTGGTGGGCTCGACGTCCTTTCCCTATTTCTGAGACAGTGGCCCCCTCTGGTGGTGAAATGAGTAACTAAAGCGCTGCGTTCGGTGGCAAAATGAGCAACTAAAATGAGTGGCTTCACTTCACCACTTCACCAACTGTTCGACATCCCAGGAAACATCATTCATAAGGTCTGACTTCCACCTTTGGGTATAAGTTCAAATCAACGTGAATAAATTTGCTATGATGTTGTTGAATTGGTAACCCCAGCAGCCTTAACATTGCTGAAGGAAGCAGAAACCAGAAGTCTTCCTGGATTTCCTGTAATATTCCTGTCTGATGGTGATAAACCATCCAAAATCCGTGTGAGTTACGTCAGTAAGGTTTCCACTACTAATGCTACAGATAATCAGGAATCATCGTCATGTTTTAAGTTTGCTAGGCTGTTGTATGTGAGGCGGTGTTAGCTTTTTCTTTAGCTGGGTTCAAAGAATCTGAACCTCATTTTGTAACTCAAACTGATTTCAATGAACTGATACATGATATGACAAGCATATAAAAAGACAATACAGAACTTCTTGGGTGAAGAATGCAACAATGGAAAATGGATGCAAGAGATTTCCGAGTGATGGTTATTTGTAATTGTGAGTACATGGGAAGGGCGAGCACGCAATTTACATTAAACTAATTACAAATGGTCACCGCAAGTCAAGTATGAAATTTGGAAAGAAAACATTGAAAACAAGCTGCTTGTAAATAAACTTTGTGTTTATCAGTTCCATCCATCTATTACCAATACTTGTCAGTGTCACAAAATGACAAAACAATTAATGAACACACTCCACAATTTATTGGTAGGAGGTGTCAAGATATGCACTTTGTACAGTATTTTCACAACCTACATGCCTCCGCCATAGACAATAATTAATAAATGAAAGACAACAAATAAACTGGCTGTTTATTAATTAATTGATCAATCGTTGACACTTATGACACAAAATCTTTGTGTGAGATGATTTTTCCTTCTTCATATTACAGTATGATAGTGGATCATGCGTCACAGTCTCATAAACTGTAACAAATTTGATATTCAATTGAAAAATGAAACCTAAAAGAGCAAGATTCATAAATCACTATTCATCGATTTTTTTTCTCTTTGTTTTCAGAATATTCCACAGAAGTACAATGATGATATTGATTCTGGTCTCCTTTTCAATACTCTCTTGCAACGCGCATAGGAACAGCATAGAGTTTGACCCAATAGATATAACGTCCAATTCAATTTTCCAGTGTCCAAGCAAATGTTCATGCTTTTCTCAAAATCAGGTATGTTCAAGTTGCATGTCATAATACAGATTTTGTTCTCATTCATTAATCTTTATAGACATGTTTAATATTCTAAATAGGAAATTATTTAGGTATTTTAAGTCTTCAAAGATACGAGTCATAATTACAGAGTTCACAAACAAGCACAGATCGCTTTCTGCCCCCTTCTCACTATTGGGCACCACTCTCAGGTCAAGGATCCTGTTCAGAATCTTGATTGGAGTGTAGTTTATAACCTCTTCTGATGTGGTCAGTGCTCGGCAACATATGTGGGCCAGAACAAATGGAGGAACACCGCTCTGCCTGCACGAATAACGCTCCATACTGCTCGGATTTTGCACGTCCCCTATTAGAATCAGGCCATCCTTTCCAGGGGAGCTAATATCCGTTCAATGCACCAGGCCACCGAAGGAAAATTACTCAACCAACTGGAAGAAGTCTCCTTAGTTGATTCTCTCTCTGATCCTAATGTAACTTTATTGAATAATGTACAATTCACAATGTTTAACAATTTCATTTTCATTTTCAAAGAGGATGATAATGATAACGCTACTGACAGGTTGTAACTTACTTCACTGATTACCAGCAGTTAAAATTACTATTAAAAAATCAAATGCTCAGTAAATTCTATTACGTCCTCTTTTCTCTTCCTTTTTCCTACACGTTCACTATAAACAAAGACAATACTCTCTTCTCTATAAAATTGAAACTTGGAAAACGTATGCAGATGACATACTCTTAATACGGTCTGAAATGGAAAGACAGTTAGATAAATTATTATTTGATAATAAAAGTATAAAAATCATCGGTTAAGAAGCCACCTCACCGTCCACAACAGTGTGGTCCCTAAATTTACAGGATGCTCAAGATCCACAAATTGAACATACCCCTCCGGCCGGTCAACTCATGCACAAAGTCACCAACATTTCCTGTCACACTTCATGTCTGGTATCTTGAACAATTTACATGATAACGATAAGAACATCCGCTCATTAGAAATCCTAAGAAGTAAATTTCTCAATAGCACACCTGTTCCAGAGTCTAGTCCCGTTTCCTTCAATGCACTTTCAGTCTTCACCAATGAATGTGTGCAGCTTGCCATAAAGGTTGTTCAAAAATGGTGGAAAGAACTCAACAACATTTTCATTGCAATGGATAAGACATTTTTCAAAATTTCAGAATTTCGCCTCTCCAAATGATGGTGCAAATTTGGTGACGCCTCTTATTCGCAGAAGGAAGGCTTAGCCTTTGGGGGCACTCTCCCCCATCATTGAGAAAAATTGTTTATAACATTTTGGAAGATTTTGACCATAAAATTAAGTTGTCTAATACCTGAAACTGCTCCAAAGTTACCAATGAAGACTAAAATAGGAACAAAAAGTTAAATATAAAGCCAAAGTTTAGAGCAATACCACAAGTTTAATCAACGGACGACTCTTTATACGTCACTACTGTGGCACCGGTGACGTCTCTAGTGAGTCATCCTGTTAGAGCAAAATTCTACTTTGAGGTGGAAATCTTATTTTTATTAATTTTTTTCTACGGTCTGAACGAATCGTTTACGAGCCTACAGAATGTGACAATCTTATTCCGGTGTGGTATGATATTTTGTCCGACGGAAACTAAAAAATCGCCAAAATAATCTACGCTCAAAAATGTACGAGTCTTTGTTCGAATTGCAAAGGGCTAATAGGTATTATTCTGTACGCGACTACTCGAAATTTCAATTGTTAAACTACGCCGATACAAGGTGATTAACAACGCATTCAGTAAAATACTCTAAAATGTCACGTCTGTAATCCTTCCTCACCTTTTCAAAATGATAAATTCCAAGTATTGTTCGACCGAGAGAAAAAAAACAAAGAGAAAGGAGGAAAAATCTGATTTTAAGAGAACCTACAATTGCTACATTTTAATTAAATCAATCCG
>Ga0209372_1000457_pt1 | contig 19094 bp, 10 predicted proteins | sample AgamicAtPe_FD_187170 | JGI IMG/M metagenome (GOLD analysis project Ga0209372, IMG submission 187170) | Agave microbial communities from Guanajuato, Mexico - At.P.e (SPAdes) (version 2) | ecosystem: Host-associated > Plants > Phyllosphere > Phylloplane/Leaf | place: Guanajuato, Mexico | collected... | reverse complement strand
AAAATTAAATCGAGATTCTACTTGAGTCGTGGAGTCGAGTCAATTTGAGAATCTACTTTAGCTGTTGCGTAGACCAGTCACTTAACTTTCAAGTGGTTGCTCTATTTACAAGCTAGTGCTAGCAAATGCTTAAGCGATGCCCGCCTTACATATAACGTGCATCGCTCAGTGGCCAGTCTGATACCACAATACTCCAAGCCAAATTTTCTTGGTTGATCACTGTATGAGTAACTGATGAACTAATGTTCGATTCAACCAACCGATAGTCAAACCAGTGATCTCAACTCAAACAAGCCATTAAGCATCGTACATTCGGCTATTCTCGAGTTTAATTCAGCAGCTAGGCTTGTAAGACAAGACTTGAGGGTCAGCTTTGTTTCTCAATTTCGATTGAATTTACTTGCAGATTTGCATCAAATTGCGTCTGTAGCTAGTATGATATCTTTGCTCATTGCTGAGCAAAGATTGAGCACTGCACATTGGGCCGTTCTCGGGCATAGCTGACCTGCCTAGCTGCCAGCTTAGTTTTTGTCGATTGTAAGAGAGACAAATCTGCTCACCATTAGATAATGATTCGATTATTGGTACCTACTCCAATCCACAGCTAGTGTACCTGACACATGTGCTCTCACCACCAAAAGCTCATTAGCATCTAACGTAACTGTATCTACGATCTTAAATGGCATCGCAATACATCGTGTACAGAATACTTGAATTGCCTTGCGCTGACGTGACCGAAAATTGTCATCTAAGTGTTGCAGTTCATGGTGATAGGTGCATTGGATAGAATCGGTGCGATACGATATCGAGCAAGTTTTCTCAAATACATGCTGAGATTATGGGACAATCTCTCGTTTATCTGAAATATTTTCGACAAATCAACGCTAGACAATTGTAATGCATTGTCGTCCTGTCACCGGTGGACAGGTGAATTTTCTCAGAATCCTCCATAGGCACATGCCTATTCTGTATAGTATAGTAACGAGCGTAAATTTGCGTGTGATTGTGCGCTAACCGAAATATTGCAACAAGTGTTCAAGCTTCCTTGTCTGTCCTCCCGTTGATTTTCATTCAATTTTCATTGTCAATTTATATGAAATTTTGAGAAGAATATAGAGGAGGGGGTAGAGAGGAGAATGTGTTCGCAATCGTTGCTGCTCTCCGATACCGTTCGGTAGAGTAGGCTTAAGTTTGTGTTAAAATTTGGTGCATTTTGGCCTCTAACTATACTCTGACTCGCCTTGCCTCATCAATTCTGCATCTTCAGCATTATTAATTGCGTCATTGATCTCTCGTTTCGACGGGAGTTTGTACTTCTTCCTTATTGTGCTCAATTTAGCACCACCACCTCTCTCATCTTAAACTGTCTCTCTTAGAAACACATAAAGCTCTCTACCCGACATTATATCCTGTCAGAACTTCTGCATCGTACATCGTGCATTGTGTATATTTAGCGCGGCTATATAAAATTTGTTGAGGCATCGATATATAGAATATTGATGCACCGAATGGTCTTACTATACTGCAACTGAGTTTTGTGCAAATTTGCAGCCCAGCTTCGGCGGCAAACTTGCAAACAGATAAGGGCCTATTGCCCGGCCCTGCCGAATCTGCTACCGAGCGCCGCCCGAAAGTAGCCCAATATGCAACGATCAATTTAACGTCGACAGTAAGCATGGATTGTACGCTAGCTGCCAAGTCAGTTTCGTACAGATCTGCAAGCCAGATTCGGCAGGAAACTCTCACGCACATTGGGCCCCATTATCTGGCCTTGTCGAATATGTTGCTGAGCGTGGCGTAGAAATGGCCCAATATGCAACGCATAATTTGATGCTGGTAGCGAGCACGGTTTGTTCTGTGCTTACATAGTTGACAGCGAAAATTTTTGCAACCGATAACTAGAGGCTAACGCAGTGATTAGCTCATATACCATTCGCTATGGTTGCAGTATCGATGGCTCCAGTCCGCAGAGGAATCTCAGCCGCTTGTTTGTCTTGCGGTGAATAAAAATTCATAACAATCTTGATCGCAGGATAGGAATGATTAGATTTATTATGAATCAATATTGAATGCTCACATAAGAATGTTTAGCGCAGAGCAATCATAGTTTAATGAGTTTTATCATTCTCTATATTCTTCAGTCGTTAGTATCAGATGAATCAGAAAGGTCCAAAGGTAGAACCTCGCACAATCGTCTGAGATAAAAATAGTGTGCCAATTTCCTCGGGCAGTTCAAATCTGATGATCGCACCCAGCTATCAGAATCCGGTCCATATCCCTCCCACCGAATCTTATACCACCTGCTACCATCTGATCGCACGTAATGGTTGGTGATTGCAGCCACATCATAGTAAGAACCATCGTTGATTTGGCGATAATTTCGCCGGCAATCAATGAGATCTCGAAGAATCCAAGCTCTCTCTTGGGCATTCTCGGTTGAGCTTGCAATTTCTTCTGCGTCAATTGTGTCCATATCCTCATCTTGGCTTGACACAGTTACAGTAGACGATACGGTGACTTCTCTCTCGGTTGATGAATCTGCGGTCGCCTGAGTGGATTCTGAGGATTGGCTCAAGGTAGATGATGAGCTAGCGGTCGCATCTGCGCTCTCCTCGTTGAAACCTAGATTGTTGTGCTGGATTTCATTGGTGGCGAGGATTCCGGAATCTGGAGACATGCGTATGCCTGGCTGACTACTTGCTAATCCGTTCCCCAAGCTTGAACCGTCTTCGTTGCGCTGATTTGGCTGCATGATCAATCTCTATATCGGAAGCTTATGAGCTGATTCTATCAGGTGTCAATTACAATCTTCGATCTTGGCTATCGGCGAAGAATGGTTGGCGGAGAACAATTGACGGCTTATTTATACCCGCTCTTCTCCAACTCCTCTGAAATCGATAGCAATTTCACCCCCTGCCTTACAATGCAAGCTACTGACCCGTCCTTATGATTCTCAAATATAACCACGGGTTCAGAGGGGGGCGAGGATTTACAGGGAAATCGGATCGCACAACCGCGTGTGAAGCGACAATACGACCAAACACTTCAAGCAGTATGGGAATTTTTAAGAGTCGGGAAACGAACCTGGCATATATGAGCACCAAACAGTGGCGAAACCTAAGTCAGCATTATGTCAAATGTACTTCATATGATCCGCTCGAATTCGGCACAATGCTTGCCCGTACAGAATGCACCAACTATGCAGTGGCGCCGATCCGCACACGGCGCCAGTCTCCACTATGTGTAGTAGTCACAGTTCATTCGATGTGTCCGGGATCGGTCTTTTTCAAATCAAGAGGCGTCGCTCACAGTTGATTCACTGGCTCACGCCTCGCTCCAAATCATCGGAGCAGTGAGTTCATCATATGATCGTTGTGGTCAGGACGATTTCGCGCGAAAGTAGTCTCCGCGAGTCCTGGTTTAAATGCGTCCGGTGTAGAAGACACTTGTTTCAATCTCTTCTACCATGCCGAACTAACAACGAACACTGGTTTACAGATGAATTTAGTTTCTATTACCTCAGAACCATCCAAACACGAGAAAAAGAATTCGGTCAACAGAATAATCATAGAAAACTGTAGCTGCGACTGTGATTGCTATTACATGCTCCTTGCCATCAGCAAGCCAAGCCCAGTCCAGATGATGGCGAACTGAATGCTGATAAAGCTAAATCAAATTACAAAAAACTCATGCTTTTAATTCATCCGGATGAAACGAACGACGTCAGGCGTCAAATCGCACTCGGCCTCAATTTTGATAGACGACGCCCAAGCGGCGCTGGCCGATAGTGTTGAAGAGAATCAGTATCGGCTTCTAGGCTTGTTTCTTACGATTAATCGCATATCCTTTATGAGATTAAATCGACTCTTGCTTTATTGATGGAAAAACTTTTGCAAAATCTGAATCACGACAGTCGAGAGCTACAGTTCGATCCTCTAGGGGGACAGCATACCTATCACTCAAACAAATTTTATCACGCAAAGGTGATTCCAGCATCCTATTGGTCATTTCCACATGACCAAAGGTCAGCATACAATGATGAACATACGGACACCAGTGAGCTAACTTCCGATAAAGTTTCCAGGATGACTAACATTACCCATTCTACTCCGGAGCGGTTCAGATACAGTGGAGTGAGCTCTGAAAGTGAACCGATCTCGCCATCAGTCAAGCCAAAACCAACCACAACTCAATACAGTCCAAGAAAACACCTTGGGTATGGGAAAATCAGAGCCATCATAAATCACAACATTAGGCCAAGCAAGGTCTGGTTCATCGTCAGTGGGAGGATTGTAATAATCGAGTCAGAGTTGAGACTGGTAGATTAATTAGTGGTTATCCTTCCGAACTGTCAAATCATATTGTAAACCTGAGAGAAGCCTCGCCAAAGATGTTTGCTTTCCTAATCAAACGTGAGCCGATGCTCCAATCAATCATCGTACATAAATAAAGCCATATTCATTCCATCCTAACCGAAAGACTCAGATCGATCCTAATCTAGAGGAAGTTAACCTTGAATCTGACAATAACTAACTCTAGCATTTGGACAACATACGATATCACCAAATTTGCAGAGAGGAATCACATGAGAGATACCACCTCCCAGTCTAGAAGAAGGAATCATTATATTTCATTCTCTAGTTAGCGTGTCGAAACATTTGTAAACCTTTCAGACATTGAAAATTCGTATTTGCGTATGAGATTAAGGCGATTTTAGCATTTTGTATCTATTTCGGTTTGTCAAATGTCTTCAAGGTAACATGTAAGACTCGATTGATTCCAAATTTGTGAGAATTTGCATCCCATATTTCTCTAAAAGAACTCAGACACATCGAGTTTGTTTTTAATACTAATGTTTTTAATGGGGTTGAGATATTGCCAAATAAAACATAACCGCGATATTTGGTCTATTAGCGCTCAATCACTTGAATCGGATTCAGAGAAGTCCATGGGCTGGACCTGATATAATCTTCTCAGATAGAAGTAATAAGCCAATCTCCTTGGGCAATTCAAGTCCGTTGATCTGACCCAGCTATCACTGTCTGGTCCATAACCTTCCCAACGAATCTTATACCAGCGACTGCCGTCATCTCTGACTGTGTGATTAACTACGGCGGCTACCTCGTGATACGCTTCCTGATTGAGCTGTCGATAATTTAGGCGACAGTTTATCAAATCCTGCAATATCATAGCACGCTCATTTTCACTATCGGTGGATGTGACGAGTTGTTCCTCGTCTATTATGTCGATATCTTCGTCATAGCTCGAGATTGTGACGGAGGAAGTGCTCGATTCCTGTGTAGATATGAATGGGCAATCTGTGGCTTGAGTCGTGTTGGATGACTGACTTATTGTAATCGTCGATAGGCTTGTATCTGAAATTGTCTCACTTGCACTTGTATCCGATACAAAACCGTTGGCGGTCAATATTTCTCTCTCCTCGCGACCAGATGGTACAACATGATCACCTCCATCCTGACGGCCCCGATTTGTAATTGGATGATCGTCACAATCTCGTGTCCCAGGGTTGTCATCGCCTAAACCCGACATGATGATCCTACTCCGTGCGGTTTGAGTTGGTCGAAATTTAATGGAGTTGTCGATGTCTCTCCAAAAAGCAGCAAACAGTGTTTATGCCAAGAAGTTCAACAGTCACTCTATTTATACCATTGAAAGAGTATGCACCGTGGTTAATTCCTCTAATTTGATATGCAGCCGCTTTCCAACCAGAAACTATGTGGCTGACTCTGCTGCTAGAAAGTCATTGACCTGATCACAATCCACTCGGTTAATAGGCCGTCACATCAACCTAACTATGTTGCCGCATGCGCATTGGTCACATCTAGCAACTGACGGCGCCACAAGACGGTAGCAATCAAGGGTGGATAGCAAATCGAATTGGCGTCAGCTATCTTCTTTCTGCCTCGGCGCTCAAATATCATGGTTGCACTGTACGCTTCTTTTCGATCGCGGTCGAGAGTTGCGCATCCCTTCTCATCCCTGAGTGGCGGTGACTAGGCGCCCAGAAGATGTTGGAAATTTTCCGGTTTATATGTTTTGAAAGGCCATGAATTTAATCGATCCCATGAATTCCATAGAATTGGTCACTCCTCTCTCAGCAATTGCAACTATAAATAGCAGCGTCACAACTCGATTCAATTTGAGTTCGTTAGATTTTCGACCCGCCACTTGTGCAACGTGCATCCCATATCATTGAATCAATCGAGAATGACGTCTTGTGGGCGAGATTGCGAATGCTTGTACAAGCTGCTTGATCTAAGAAAGCCTCCAGATACTATTCAAGTCTTGAAGTCTAGTGTAATAAAAGCTCAATATAAGAAGTTCATGCGAATGATTCATCCAGATAAGACCGATGATCCACGATCGCATATTACGGCTGTATTATTGAACCAATCTTTAGCGATACTGAACGATCGTGCCATGGAGCTCGATTATCGCCTGAATGGCCTCGCTTTTGTTAACAACCACAAGCACACAGTTGAAGAATTTACAAAAGCGATTGAATTTTTGCACGAATCGATCGAGGATAGTATAGTTTCAGGAGTCTCTGGAAAGCCTGTAACCAATCGTCCAATCATTCGGCGCCGAAGTCGTAGAGTTCAGGAGAGAGAGAGGGGTAAATCTTCTCGCGAAAGTGATGCCGAGCCCATTTCTTCTACGTCAAAGAGCCTAGAGAAGGAAACTGAAAAATCAACGGCTCCAACGAACGAAGCCGATTGCCGCAGTCCAGCTATGCAAAATGACATCCAGCAGAGCAGCGGAGTAAACAGTTACAAGTTCAAATCCCGAACGAGCTCACAGATTGATGAGCCGAGATCAATAGAATCACCCTTCGTGAAGCTATCCAAGCTATGGACGCTTAAATATCGAGCCCAAAATCCGAAGCGTGAGATAGCGAGGATCGTTGATCACAATATCAGGCCAACACAGGTTTATTTTATCGTTGAATGGGCAACCGATAAGAGCCAGGATCTGATCAAGGCTGAAAGCCTTGTTATTGACAATGATTATCGAGTTACGTTATATGCCTATCTAGAGAGAGTGAGGCTAAATGCTCCGAGCAGATTTGATTATTTGGTTAAAAAGGCGCCAATCTTATGGGACCTATATGACATTAATAAATAGAAATTGCTATTACTCTATCTCTCATTTTATTTATTATAACCGGTGAACTTCAGTGAATAATACCTAAACGATTTATTTCCTCTGTTTCAACCAATTTTCTCTGGCCAAGTCGATTCCTGCTCATCACTTTAAGGCAGGATCGAGGTTCGCTTGACGAGCTATTTGTGAGATTTGATTTATTTCTACGGGCACCAAAGGCAATCTGCCTATTCACGAGGGTCCTTGTCTGGTTCGATTTCTCTTGAATCGAACAACGATATCTTCCGAGATTATTATGGCCTGGAGCCTGCCAGATAACTATAATCTAGCTCGCAACAGATTGCGCTTGCTCAGGAAGAACGACTACTGAATTCAGCATCAATGCGATTTTGTGATCGATATATGTTAGCTAGCAATCAGTACTAGTTACTAAGTAACGGGTCTTATCCATTTCATGAAATTGAGGAGATTCCACGTAGATAAAAGCCAGTCATCAGCAACAAGAGCCAGAATATTCTTGAACCGGTTCTGAGAGTGAGTATTCAGACAGGACTAGAGCTATTTTTCGCCCCTTCTGTCAAATTCGTGCATCGGCTGCTCAAGATTGAAGCTCATACTCCATAGCGCCACGTCCAACGCACATTTATTTGTAGAATCCCGCACTCGTAAGTAGCGTCCCAGGAGCCAGCAGTCGTGCAGGGTAGATCTGGGTCACAGTTAGCCATGGGCCAGTCAGCAAAAGGTCCATTTTGGTTTATTGCAGCTGCTTGGACACCTTACAAACTGCCATCAACTGGGGTCGATGGGGCTCTGAGCATCCTAAGGAACTGAATTGATCCTTCATATTTCGAAATGTCCGTTTTGTTCATCGAGATCCGAAGTAGCATCAGCACGCCTTTAGATCGCTGCGGGGAGAAAGAATTCGTTATACTAGTTATATTCATGTATTCGTCCGTAACCAAACAAGACCATATAAGATTCTGTGATTCAATAGAGATTGGAAACTCAGCTCATCTACTCTTCTGCGAATGAATTCAGCATCATTATTGAGTATTCATTTTGATTTACTGAGTGCCAATATGTCTTAATGGGACTTCCCCGATAAATAATGTTCGCATAGTAAATCGAGCTTTATTCCATCGAATTCATTGAGGTGTATATAGAATATCGATGCAACGAACAATTTTATTATAGAGCTACTGAGCATTGGGCAGAATCGCAAGCCTGCTTCTCTAGTGCGCATTCCCAAAGATGGGGCCCCATCGTTTGGCCTTGCCAAAAGTATTACTTAGCGCGGCATAATATCGGCCCAATGTGCAAGACCCAACTTGATGCCAGCATCAAGCATAGGTTGAAGACTAGATTCTGGGCGGGTTTCGCTTAAATCTGCCAGCCAGTTTCGGCGGCAAGCACTCACAACAATCGAGCCCCATCATCCGGCATCTCCAAGCATGTCACTGAGCGTGGCGCGGTACCGGTACAATGTGCCAGGAGGAAGTAAATCAGTCAATCATTCTCAGAACACCAAATCGCTGCAACACCTCTCCAGTAGAAAAACTAGCCAACAGTCATATCGCAAACTAGCTTCAAAGACTCTGGATCTATATTATCACCTCTGATTAATTTATCGAAGCTCTGGACACTTAAATACGCAGTTCGAAAGCGAAAACACTTCGATCAGTAAGATTATGGACCACAATATTCGTCCAACGCATGTGTATTTTATAATTGTATGGGAACTTCCTGAGAAGAGTCAAGATCTAATTGAAGCAACGACTCTAGTAGCTGAAAACCATCACCGAGTCAAGTTGTACTCTTATCAGAAACGGACTCAGACGAACGCTCCGAATGTATTTGAATATCTAGTCAAATAAGCAGCAATAGAAAAAATGAGACATCTATGACATCGATGGTTTAGGATCCGATAATCACTCAAATTTGGTTCGAACAAATACATATTTTTATATGTATACAGGATTGATGTGGATTTCAAACACCTTGCTCTATAATGGACAAATAACGTAGCTTTATTAGGCCGACTAGTTGATAAAAATTTCCTCATCAACTCTCACTTCTTTCTACTCTTCACTGCAGCCGATACCACACCATCTTGTTAATTAAAAGGCTGCTTAGAGCCTTACGAGCGCTTAATGCGAGCAAGGTACGACGTCCACCAGTGTGAGTGGACAAGTGCAACCAAGTTCAGATGACCCGCACATGCCTGACTTAAATTGCATTCTTGATTCTAACTGAAACGACCTAATCAACGCCAAAATCCTACAATCTCCATTGAAAGTTCTAGCCAGCCACACAAACTAGCCGTTTTCTCGGCTTTGTTAGCATGAGAATTCGATAGTGACAAAATCAGTGTTCTTGGGTTTGTCGTTGCGGCGTCTTCAATGGCCAACACGAGTGACGGATGATTTTCTGCTTAGACTGAATGATGATTAGTGATTGATCTGCACAATCAAATTCAATGTCCACTGTGTGGTCAATTGACTCTATGTTCAAATTAGTGCTCACAGAAATTAGAAATTCAAATTTGAGAAGTTTTTAAATGATGTATTCGAATGCGCTTTCGGCTTTAGATAGAGGAATCAACTTAAGATAGCAGTGGTCTGAAACTGCACACATTATCATAGATTAGAGTTCGAGATACCGTTCACGTTGCTGGAGAATTGGTGGTCAAAAGTATTTTGATCTTTGATTAGCACAATCATTAGTCGGCGTGCCCTTGCGATAAACGGGTAACCTTTCCTTAGCCACTATACTAACCGCGCCTAAATTTTTTGCACCGAGGTTCGCGGCTCGAATGGAACCAGAAGCCATGGCTCCGCATATGGTAGCGTCCATCACCCATAGTGCCTCGGCGCCAAGATCCGCACAGCATGCTAAGTGTCTCGGAGCCAGAGTCCCCTCGGTGCACATGGCGCCTCGGCGCCAGAGTCCGCTCAGTGCACATGGCGTCTCGGCGCCAGTTCCCGCTCAGCGTGCATGGCGTCTCGGTGCCAGAGTCCGCACAGCATGCAAAGTGTCTCGGCGCCATGATCGGAGCTAGTCAACGTATTTTCATTCGAATTAACGCTCTTCAGTTGCATGCTGAGTAAAATTTCTCCTTGGCGCACGCCAGAACGAAAATTTAACAACTCCCAAATGATTTAAAGAGACGTGCTCGTGATCAATCGTCACCACTCACTTCGAAAAAGTTGAATTGATCACATCGAAATCTAGATTTTTACAGTTTTAATTCGCAAATTAGAAAATGTCTAACTCGTTCAAAGCACTTGAAGATGAGCTGCCGTCTAACTGCTCCACTCCGAAATGCGTAACTACTGTCAAAGAAGTTAATCATCGCAACATCAAATACAAGCGCACTCCAACTAGAGCTGAAAGACTAGCAAGTACGCCATCAAGCTACCGAGAGGATTTGATCGTATGCCAATTGAGATATAAGCCTCGCAGCAAACGCCCTTATTACGATGTTGATAGAATTGTGGATCAAAAAACTGGCATCCGAGGTGATCGCTGGTACAGGGTGCGCTGGCTAGGATACGGATCCAATGACGATAGTTGGCTTAAGGCTGAAGATTTGAATTGCCCAGCTAAATTAAAGGAGTTTTTAGACGAGCGACGCTCGAAAGAAGAATTGTATGGCAGTTTTACATAATGTTGTGGTATGAAAGAACGATAATAAAGTAAATAAAACCAGATCAATGATTTGATTAAATTACGGCCTTGAATTCTCTATGTTTTCGATCAATTCAGCAACCGGCAAGCGTACTTATTCTCGCCCAATCTCATATGGAATTGGCTCGCTCAAAAGAATCAATGCTTGATCTCTGGAGTTGTATTTCTATGAGCATTTTTCGGTGTATAGACATAGAATTAAAAGCGCTAACTGGTTGTCCTATGTAATGGCCTTTCATCCTGCAGGCGATAAATGAAACTATCCGATTGCACGCTACGCTTAGCAGCATCTTCGGCAAGGCCGGGTAATGGGGCCCTATCTGCTTGAGTTCGCCCTGCCGAATCTGACTTGCAGATCTGTACGAAACTCACACAGCAGCTAGTTTACAATCTATGCTTCCTGCTGACGTTGAATTAGGTGCTGCATATTGGGCCATTTGCATGCTAAGTTAACGCCAAGCTAACCTATAATGTTCCAAAAACGTGAATTTCGATTTATCACTTAGCACGGCAACCGCAAGAATCTAAAGATTAAATTTCAAATCAAAATCAATCATATAAAGCCTATTCTGGAAATCTGGTTGAGTCAGATTGGTCTCTCCATTATGTTGAGACTTCATCAGCTCACTTTCAAGTATCATTGAGCATGATTCTCGATGTAAAGCGTCTATTCACTGAAAATGCTGCGATCTTCTCTCTTCGCTAATCAGGTAAAGTGGAGCTTGTTGCTGGTTGAAATCCTAGAGAATATCCACTCTTCATGCAGCCACTGAGCCTTTGTTTAGTTCGAGTTTGAGAGTCTTGAGTCCTAGAGGCACAGAGAGATAGATTCCCCACGCTGTCATCTGGCACGCAGAGATGAGATCATCGCAAGCAAACAAAGTTGAATGTGATTCAAACGCTCTTAGTAGCCGCTCAATCAGTGCATTTTAAGAATCCCTTGAATTTATTTCACAACGTTTTGAGGGCCGACATGGCAGGAGAGAACTCTAGTAAGCTAGATCAACAAAGCGAGCTCCGATCCTCCAATTATGGCACACGGATATGAGTGAGGGTTGGAGGGATCGAAAGATTAGTCGATCCATTGAATCAACCAGAAGAATTGTGCATATTGAACTTCCATCGAAAGGTCTGGATCGACTAGAATCTCGTATTCTATGAGATTCAAGGGAAATCAATTCAATTGAAGCGACGTTGTATAGATAGTCTTTATTACCTTTCAAGCGTCTCGTGACGTATCAAGAAGGAATATATGAGTGCATATTATCACAAAAAGCCTGTATATAACTAGAATATACATCAACGGCTTATGCTTGTGCTAAAATTCGGCGAGATTGGGCACCCAACTATCCTCTGATTCGCCTTGCCACATCAATCCTGTACGTTCTATGTTGTATATCGTATCGTTAATCTCCTGTTTTGACCAGAGTTTGAACTTCTTTCTTATTGTGTTCAATTTAACACCATCTTCGCCCCCATTTGGAACTGTTTCTTTTAAAAACACAAAAAGCTCCAACTCTCTACCCGATAACTCTTTCAAGTATCTTGGTAACTTTTCCATCCTTTCCTTCTCCAACCGTAATCGATCCTCCTCCTCTTTCTTCCGTTTCTCATAGAACATAGAATCTCTTATAACTTCGAGAATGTGCATTGTAATTAGATTAGGGTCTTGAATTGATCTGATCTCAAAAGCATAAAGTTTTGTTGTGCCGGCAATCGTACAGACTCGTCCGATGACCCGTATGTAATCTCCCTCCTTGAGTTCCATCAAATCTTTCCTGCATTCGAGACCTCCAAAAAGATCATCTCCGTTTTTATTTATATCAATATTACCGTCCTCAACACTTTGCCGATCGCTCTGGTCTGATGAAGTTGACTGATATGATGGTGGATATGACTCACTAGTCCAAAATTCAATGATAACATACCCCGCAGTGTAGTCCTCAACTGAGGCAATTAGCTTGTTTCTACTCTGACAGATTATTTCCGTTATGAATGCCACTAAATTGGCATTATCAACTTTGTGATTATGTATTACAAGCCCCGAGTTGGCTTTAGTCAATTTAGCGATTTGACTCACGGACACGGCAGTTGTTGAATTATTAGTTTGCAGTCTGGGATAGTTATCTCCAACACTGTATCGGCTAGTTGAGGGTAGAGGATTTTCATTTTCATTGCTAGTGTTCATAGCTATTTACTTCTTCTGATCTTTATGACGAGCAGAGTACGATCGATTAGATAGTTGTAAGGTTTTACAAGGATAATAATATTCGGAATATAACTTTGAAATGAGACGAGTTGTGGTGTTGCTCGGTGAATTTATACTAGGAAGATGAGAAGGGGTTTGAGTTCCACGGCGATCAGAATCAAACTTAGAGGTTACCACCAATCTGAGTTTGAAAATGCTCTAGACTGCAAGATGTGAACAATTATCCAGGGCAAAAGGTAACTTGACCGTTAACACTTCTCTCATGAAATTGATTGAGTTTAGTGCGGAAAATTTTGGCGCGTATCGAATGTCACATTTTGGAACCAGAACAAAAATCTGAGCTGAAGAGATTAGAGCGTTGCCGAATCCGATGCCCGCTAATTTCGGAAGAATCAAGTTTTCGCGACGCCAACAACATCCAGAAACGGAAAATTCCGGCGCCAATCAATGGAACGCACGTCCGAGAGTGAAATTAAAGCAATAAGTCAGTTGAAAATTACAGTAACTTGACGCAATGCAACGCGTTTCGGCGCCATCAGCGTGAGATAGTCTTTCGTAAATAGAATTCGAGCTAATTACAGAGCGTTATTGTATTCTATGGAACCACCCAATATAACTTGCTTATTTTCTCTTTCAACAGCGTACTTGATTCGCCGATGGCTAGATTTATATCTTCTCGATGCACACTCTCGAAACTTCCATAATTTTCTCTCAAGCTACCGATTAAACATTTGTGAGAAGTCGAGAAAAGTGAGCCCACCACGCTGTAAGTAAGATTTTTTCGTTTACAATAGATGCATAGGGATGCTCTCGTTTGGTGTGAGGAAAGAGCTCGGCAAATAAACCTCAATATTGAATGGACAGACTTAGAGATTGTTGTAACAACTTTGTATTCCCGTCTCTATAACATTCAACTCTCCGATTACCTGAATTTCATACACAATTTGTAAGCCCATTTGCTCTCAATGTTCGAAACCTTGGTGTTATGGAAGCTTGTTCGTGGCCTGAGCAATCATTTTACAGCCTTGTTTGATGATGGTTACTACAGAACTCAGAGCAATCTGCCATGTAGGCTGTGTTAAGATTTCCCTAAATTATTCAAAAGTCATATCGAGATAAACTTGACTAATTGAAGGCGTTGAGATAGAATTAGATCTGTCTTCTAAAAGAGCGTACAATCATTTGACGATAGAAAACTCGACGATGGAACGTTAGGCAACGAAAACTAGTCCTAAATCTATAACTTTTTAAAAGAAGACGTTCCGAAAAAAGCCGGTTAGTTTTCTGGCCTCATGGCATGGTTTTTACAGGTAGGCCATCGAGTGCAACGCTGAAATGGCCCAGTAAGCAGGGTTCAATCTTATGCACGTGATTTGCTCTTATCATGAGCTGTCTAGAGACGAAGTTTCATTCAAATTTGCGAGTTGGTTCAGGCGGAATCGATTCGCGAAGATTAGGCGGGCCAGTGACATAATCTTAGCGAGTGCGCCATCGAGTTTGCCGAGGAAATGACCCAATATGCGAGGCCCAATCTCACCCGAGTGGTTAGTTCTTGTCATGTTCTATTTAGCTTCGAAGTTCGAAGCAGATCTGCAAGCTAGATTTTGCAGAATCGATCCAAAATCTTTGAGCCATATGGCCAATTGGTCGTAACAAGTTGATTGCCCTCAGATGTTCAACTGATCTTTGGGTAACGCAGTAATCAATTCAATTCGATCTGAAATGGTGCTAATTTAATTGTTGTTTAAGTCGAGATATAAATCTATGAGCTGATCGCGATTCAACCAGAATCTTAAATTTATTTTATGTAGAAGTTTTGTTCCATCAATGAATAATTCAGTAGCTGCGAACTATCCATTTAGTTGCAATCTATTGGTCTGGGGTAGAATTTTGCGTCGAAGGTTCCAAGCTAGTTGACTTGTTCGCCCTTAATTTTCTCCTTCCAGCCATTTGCTGACTGATTGGAGCTAGGCTTTCGGCATCATTAACCTTGAGGAATCGTTGGGAAACACAAACTCCACGTTCAGTCGCTGATTTCTTCTGCTCCTTGTATCCATTCAGTGCCGAATAAGCATGCTCAAGTACTGACTTGAGATCATCGATTTTATGTATTGTATCCGCCCTCAAGAGCACTAAATTTGAGATTTTCTCAACTGTCCCCTCGCAAGAGACCCAATCACCAATTTGGATTTTGGATGATTTAATTTTATTTACGAGGAGTTTTGCGTTGACTCCGCATTCGTCAGTTATGATACTATCGTGAGCTGAGAGGTCTGATTGGGCAAACGATGGTCCAGATATACCTGTATTAACAATCATTTTGGGCGTTTCTTCAGCATCATTTTTATTCTTGAATATAGCTCCATTCTTTCTACATAGGTTGTCCACATTTGTCTCTCCCGAATATGGTTTGAAATTTGCTTCAACGTCTTCCATATTCCATTCACGTATTTCAATTAAGTCATTATCTGGATTTCCTCCAATTACAATTGTGTCAAGATCCTCTATGGTCGGAAACTGAAATTCGTCATCCCAGTCCTCGTCTTGGTCATCGTCAGTGACTGATCTATCATCAACTTTCAATCTGTAATTCAGTGGTGATGACCTCTCACTTGCTTGGACTATAGTTTGATATTGTTCAACTTGGTCATGGTCGGAATTAGCTAATTGTTGAGATGACGATGACAATGACGATTGAACAGCCGATAAATGATCAACCCCACTCAGGGCCTCTTTCGATCCATTACTTTTAGCTAAATAAAAATCAATATTCGAATCCAAATTATGATCACTAGTATAATCATGTAAAATTATATTAACCTCTCTGTCATTGATTTGGTGGATTTGCTGAACTCTTGCCACTAGAGCAATCTTACCAAATGATTTACCAAAGATTTTGAAGCCCGATTCCTCGGTAGTTAATTTGATCACTTGAGATACAGTTACTGGAAATGACTCGTGTTTATGATCCATAATTATTGAATGGAAATAGAATCATTGAACGGTAAACTATATAACTGGTTGATTGCTTAGTTTTTTCCGATTCAGCAGGGCTGAATATCAAGTTATAATTCGAATTTCAAATGATTCTCATAAAATCTTGAGATTCCAATGATAAAATTGCTCCAATAAATTTAATTTGAGTGACAAATTTTACCAAATTGGAATCTCCATTTTAGATGAGCAGCAATTTGAACGTTTGCCTGCGTCAATCGGAATCGATGATAGCTTTGGCAATACGATCTCAAAATAGGATTCGTTTACTTTCCTTCAGTCTCAAATATTAGTTGTCGATTTATTCACTGTCTCGCTTACATTTTCCCATCTCTTTCGAACTCTTCAGATTCAGCGCATGCCACTTGCGACTAGGATGATCGTTTAAGGTCCAGGATATAAAATTGATATTGCACATGCGCACTCGCTCAAGAACACTGCTATCAAATTGAGCTGAGCGAACTGTTGATTTGAGTCAGGAGTTGTCGTATCGCTCCTGACGTCGAGAAATCCGAGCAGATTTACTTGCTTTGTTTTATCACGAGCTCGGGAATAACGAAAGCCCTGTTATAAGACTTTATTCTATACCTAACATTCGCGCACACCCATATACAGACACCATATTTGTCATTATATTCGCCTAGCTAAGGTAAAATTTTGAACAGTGGCTGACAGAAAATGATCAGTAGATCATAAAGTTGCAGGCACACAGAAACTATAGAGACATAATCTATCGCAGGTATTAACTTCAACTAGGCTTAAAGTTTTATTTTTCTTAAATTTAACACAAATCAAACTTATCGGACCAGTCGAGCGAGTAAAAGAAGTCGATGAATTATCCTTCAACAGTTTTCTGATTAATCCATTTGCTTCAGACTCGAATTCTCTAGTTGTCATTTGTAATTTCGGCACGATATCATGTTATCTTTGTTCAAAGGAGCTCATAGCTGAGCGAGAATCTGATGATTTATCATCACCTTGGCTTAAGTTGATACCAAAATCATCAAGACATGAAGCTGAAAGACATTATGATAGTAGTTTCGAATTGATCAATAGATCTGTTAGCATTACGCCAATGACGAGCAATTTATTCAGCCTGCATAGTCAATTGTAAATCTCGCAGTATAATCGTAACCGAGTTCGCGATCGATCAACAGAAGAAGAATTGCCACAAGCTCGGTTCTCTCTTCAATAAATATAATAATTTTCGCTGCGATTCACTTTCCAACTTGAACAAATATTCCTCAACTCTATCACGATCGTTTATCATCAGTGTATTCAGGCCAATGTGCTCCTCTCTTGTATATCCCTCCCATTTCACGGTGAATATAACCTTTCTTGGCTGATACCTGTGGCCTGTAATTGCCTCCAGCCTGCGCCCATGGATTGAATCGGCGGATCTTGATGAACTCTTGTTGTGTCCGAAATCTTCGCCGTGAGATTGATATTCTTGCGCGTACCCGAGTCCATTTTTTTTATTTAGTAGTTCTCCACCAATTGAAAATGATGAAGATGATGCTAACGATGGAGACGCCGCCAATAAAGATGCATCTTTCAAACAGTCATTGATGAAACATAGAGCGAGATTTATCTCGCTCTTTCTGTGGGGCGCTTTTATTGATTTTGCACCTGAGTTCCTATATCGGAGTTCACTGACTGGTTCTCTTAACACGCGTATGGCTGTATTCAACAAAATTGCTGTGACATGTGCCTTGGTGTCATTAGTTTTGTCGGGATGAATGAGAATCATTAGCTTCTTATAGTTTTTCTCTGCACTATTAACATGAAATTTCTCTCCTAACGAAATTGGTCTTGATAATCTTAGGAGCTTGTAAAAGCAATCACATTTGCCTCGACAACGATCCATCATGAGATCTAGACCAACCAAACTTGCAAATTCCTTTGATCAAGATTTGAGATTGAGGCTGGACTTTAAATTATCGATTTGTGAACGGAATTTGTTTGGGTAACCGGAATCCGTTTGAAATCCGTTAATGCTTCCGCTTGAATTGAACGAAACGTAGATTTGTCGCGCGACGGTCCTGGTTATTGAGATTTTTCTAAAGTTCCAACAGTGTGGCTTTCAATGTTAAGATATAAATTCGAGAGAGTCCAGCATAGCATAGAGAGGAAATAAAGGAGGATGGCATCGGCCGTTAGCTCTTGAACGAACATACCAGAGTGATTTACGTGGAAACAAGAGCAGCGGGGACAAGATTTAGCGTGTTGTGGCGCCCGCCGGAGACTGTTTTCCGGCGCCATAGCACAAGCTCCTAGCTCTTGAACGAGCATAGCAGAGAGATTCACGTGAAAACAAGAGCAGCGGGGACAAGATTTAGCGCATTATGGCGCTAGCTACGTACCGATTTCTCAGTGCCATAACGAAAACACTTTTGCAGTACTCAGCAGCTCATCGGTGCGTTCACATAATCGCTCTCATACCTTTGCATCCTTAGCATAAATTCAGAGAACTCATACTGATTGCTGCTTCCTTCACCTTGTGAGCAGTCTTTACATCATTAACAGTTATCGACAGATCGTAACCATCTCACTTCCAATACAATGTTCAAGTCATTCAAAACTAATCTAAAATCTATTGTTCCCGAAGATGGATCAACGAAGGAAGCTTCGATCAAGGATGATCCTTATAAGCATATCAAATTCAAACGCACTCCAAGAAGAGCCGAAAGGAAGTTAAGAATCCCACCAACCAGCCAAGATGACCTCAAGGCTTGCAATTCGAGATATAAACAGCGCAACCGGTGGCCTTATTATCAGGTCGCCAGGATCGTAGACCAAAGAACTGGTATTAGATGGGATCGATGGTACAAAGTACGGTGGTTAAAATACGGACCGAAACATGACAGCTGGGTTAAATCGGAAGACTTGAACTGTCCGGACAAATTGGAAGAGTTTCTAAAGGAAAAGCAGATCGAGAGAATTGACCAATGAGAGGACGTAGTTGAAGCGTAATAAATAAAGACAAGACTGTCCTGTACATTTGAATTCGAAATCCCTTATTTGAGAATTTGTCGCATTATCATCTATCTGTATGGACTGTGTGTTAGTTAATCATCGA
>Ga0209372_1000455_pt1 | contig 19110 bp, 14 predicted proteins | sample AgamicAtPe_FD_187170 | JGI IMG/M metagenome (GOLD analysis project Ga0209372, IMG submission 187170) | Agave microbial communities from Guanajuato, Mexico - At.P.e (SPAdes) (version 2) | ecosystem: Host-associated > Plants > Phyllosphere > Phylloplane/Leaf | place: Guanajuato, Mexico | collected... | reverse complement strand
ACTCTGACTCTGACTCTGACTCTGACTCGCTGCGGCTGCGATTTGTCCCTCCGCTCTGGCCGCGCGCAGCCTGTGGTTGCACAATGGGCCGGCCGTGCGCATGCGCCCGCCGCCCGACCTCAAGCGGCCGCCGCCGCTCTGGCCAGGTGAGCCGCTCAGCCGGACGCGGGCCGAGAGCGGCCGGCCGGGCAGACTGGGCGGCCGAGGAGGAGGAGGAGGCGCGCGCAACAGATCCGAGCCAAGGGCGCCGGCCGACGCTCCAGTTCCGAGGCCGGGCTCGTCGGGGGCGGCGGCGCTGCTGGCCAGCCCAATCAATGGCCGTTGCGCCGCCGCCGCCGCCGCCGCCAGGTGAAGCGAGGGCGGCCGCGTATGCAAATGGAAGCGGAGTGGAGCCCACAGGCGCAAGCGCTCGCCCTTCCTCAAATTGGAATGGGCTGGTGGCGCATGGAGAGTGGAGAGCGGCGAGCGGCGAGCGGCGAGCGGCGAGTTGAGAGCGGAGGGCTGAGAGTCGAGAGTGCGGAGAGTGCGGAGAGTGTTGCGTTCGAGTCCATTTTTGCGTGGGCAACATTGTTGGCGCGCGCGGAAGGCTGACCGCGTTGGCCAATGTAATAATTACCGATCGCGCGAGCAAATTGGCTACGCTGGCTTCCTTCCCGTTGCAAAGGCGCCAGTCTGCGTTGACTCGGGTGGGCACGAGCGAGCCAGTTTGCTCTGGCACTGCAAGCTTGCCCTAGCCTCTCGGCTTGAGGGCCGGCGGGCGAGATTGTTCTCACTTCCCATTGTGTGTGTGCGAGTGCGCGCGCGCTGCCGGCTCGCCCGCTCCTCGGCTGGGCGGCAATGGCAAAGATTGAATTTGAATTCGAGTGGGGCGAGGAAGTTTGCCGAGTAAACAAAGGGCGAGGGGTCGGCGCGCGGAAACAACGGGATTGGCGTCAGGCGGCCAGCGCGCAGTGTTATCGCTCATTTAGCATCCGCCCGCTGGAAGCGGAACAAGCGCAACACCCACGAGCTCGGCCGCTCGCACTGAGATTTGTTGGCCGATTGTGTTCGCGCTGCCTGTTGGGCCGCCAAGCCGACAGGTAGACCTGCTCATCCCTCGGCGGCGGCGGCTGTGGCGGCGGCGGCTGTGGCGGCGGCTGCGTGAGCGGCCCAGCCTCCAGCTCAACGCCGACGCACCAGCGGAGCGGCCATTGATCACGGCCGCCGTGTCTGCCACTCAGGACGGCCGGCTGGCCGCGCGCAGCTGCCCGATTGTTACGCAATCGATCGGCGCGCCCTCCCCTTTTCGGCTTTTCATTATCAAGATGGCACGAGCGGCGCCAATTATGCTTTTAATTGAAAGCAAACCGCCGGCCGAATCATCTGCCGGCCTCAGGTGAGAGGCGAGCGCGCGCGCGGCGGATGCGCCCATGCAACTCGGCCACTCAAACAACAACAACAACAGGAACACGCCAACGGGCGGCCGAGTTGCACAACTGGCGCCTCTCGGACTCGCGAGCCGGGCTGAGCGCCGCCGCCGCCGCCGCCGCCGCCGTCGACTCGCCCGCTCGCGTGGAGGCCATGTGATCGCGCTCCACCAAACGCAAGCCAATCCGATCAGATCGCGCTCATCTCTCCCACTCTCGCCCTGCAGCCGCCGCCGCCGCCGCCGCCGAGCTGCGCGGCCCAAAAACAGAGCCTCTGTCGTCAGCGGCTCTCGCTCGCACAGCAGCGAGGCTGGGCGCTTACGAGCAACACGTTTGCGCTCCCAATCCATCGCATCCATCTATCGGCCGCCGCCGCCAAGCTAGCGCCGCGGCCGAGTGCCGGCGCACTCCAGCCATGTGCTCCCCTCCCCTAAGCCTTTGGCGGCGCTCACTGTCGCCGCCGCTGCCGCTGCTGCGGCAGCCAGAGGGGCAGTCAGAGTCGCAGTTGCAGCTGGGAGCGCCGCTAGCCCAAGTTGCATGGCGAGCTCGGCAAACGCGCCGCCCTGACCTGCAGCAAGCCCTTCGGAGCCAAAGCTAGCGAGCACACACGCACACACATTCACTCACTCACTCACTCACTCACTCAGACACATGGGTCACCCAATTTCAACATCTGTCAACAATGTAGACACCGCCGATCTAGCCACTCGCCAGCTATATTTATAACACCAAACCAAACTCCAACCTGATGCACCCCTCCTACCGCCACCGCCACCGCCACCGCCACTAGTCGCAAGCGTCCAAGCCTAAGCCAGCGCCCGAGCGACCAGCGCCTGGAGAGACCCTGCAGGGCTCCCAGAAGCACTCCTGTCCAACGCAAATGAACCCCTGGGACCTCTCCTGCAGACCAAAGCCCACCTCAAGCCTCTCGGCGAGCCCGAGCGGGAGGTCTCAGGGCGAGGAGGTGGCGCAACCGCAACTCGCCTGCCGCCCAGTCCAGCTCGACCATTGCCACCGCTCGGAGGCGGGCGCCCAACTGGAGCGCCTGCTCCCCTACGCCGCCCTCATTGGAGGCGACTTCGGCCAGACCCTCTCAACCAACTCAAGTCCGCTCAGCTCCTCCTCGGCCTCATCCAGAAGCGACGGCCTCGAGTTGAACCACGAGCGCCGCGCCGACGGCCACCAGCAAACCGCGAGCTCAGCTGGCCCCACCGTCCAACAGGTTGTTGGCGCCAGCCAGCAACAGCAGCAGCCAGATCGGAAGGCCAGAAAGAAGGATCAGAATAGGCGCGCTGCTTACAACTACAGGCGCAAAAAGATGGAGGAGAAAAATCGAATGCGGGAGGAGGAGATGCGTCTAGTGTATTCGCGCGTATGTCTTATTGGCTACGCGGAAGAGCTAGAGGGCTCGATCATGTACATTCTCAACACAAAGACAAGGAAGATCTTAGACAATGACGGAAACGCTATTTGTTTCTTATGCCCAGTTTGCCTGCAATCATGTGATAACACACTGAACCTGAGAAATCATCTGAACCTCATTCATAGCTCCAATAACAACCAACTTGGCGCCCATTGATAGCGAGCGTCTGGGTGATGATTGATTCTTTATCGACTCTAAAAGATTTTGATAATTTGAACAACAAAATAAATTTCGTTATTGGTCTTGAATGGTTCTAATCTTGTCTGACGTGATTGCTAACCTTGATATTACGGTTTGGTAACCATGATTTTTGATTCAGTTGTGAATTTGTTCTCCTAAACTTTGTGATCAATATGCACGACCATGTATTAATGTTGTCCACAGATTGTGTATAGAAATATATGCATTCATACGTCAACACATTTCGGCCCCTAGAGCTCGCCTAGTTCTCTCATAAACAACATAACTAATGCTAACCGCAGGCGCAACCTTCATAAAATTTGGTACAATTCCCCTATAAAAACCACGTAGACCCTCTTTATCATAGATCTGCCTGAATAGAATGATCATCGAAGCTCTATTATCACTACCAGTCTCTGCTTGCAGTCTGGTTCTAACTAAAGCTAATGGATAACTGAGTAACTGACCGCAACTGCTGCTTATGGCGCCGCATATTAGTAGAATATGAATTTGAGCTTCATTCTTCGGCAGTTTTCTTCCCTCGTCGTTCATGTGTGATTTCAAGTATGAGCGCTTCAAAGTTTCATAAACGGCGAGATCAACTCCAGCGTAAGGAATGATGCCCAACAAGTTTGGTAGATAGCCTCGATAGAAACTCCTAACGCCTTCAGTGTCTGTAAATTTGGATTGGAGAAAAGGTTAGTAGTCGTTTGGAAAAGGGTGGGTGGCTTAGATTCGCCACTGGATTGAGCCGAGAGCTTACGCAATATTTTATGTGCACAATGCATTATTCCCCTATGATCACCAGTCTGTCCAAGAACTAGCCGTGTTTTCAACACCTCCATTGGATATATCACAGTTTGTGAGACGACTCCGGCAAAGGCACCGGCCAGAAATCTTTGTTGGATAGTTAGCTCGGCGCCGCTTGTGCCCCGAATTTTCCGTTTGGCGTGTTCGTAGGCCATGAATTTGATGGCCGTTTCTGGGGCAATTTTAAGCACGTTGATTCCGTTACCTCGCCATAGAGCTGGCCAGCCGCCGTCGTTGAGTAATTGCCTAAAACAGTAGCTTAGACTAGCAAACTCCGCGCCCCTAACCTGGAGGAAAACTTTTAACCTATCTAGGGGCGCCGTAAAAGTTCGCGAGACCGCACCAGCAACGGCGCCAGCGGCCAGGTGCTTCCACAGCATCTCATCCTGATTCATCACTATTTATGTTGCATTTAAATTTGTTACAATAGAATCCTAGATTGATTAATATGTTCAATTATTAGTTCGTAATAATTCATAAATATTAATAACAGTATGTTTTGGTCCAATTTGAATAATGGCCTGAAGTGCTCGACTCCGGCGCAAGGCATCAGAATTCGGCCGAATTTCGCAACTGGGCAGCGTGGCTATGGCTGCGCCTGGCGCAGTATTCAATCTGGCTGACCGCATTCGAGCCAACAGTGGATTCTCAGTTTGAGCGCGCCTTCTATGGGGAGCATAGGAGGTTTATTGGCCTGTTATAATTCACACGAACCCTTCCAAGAGAAGAAAATTTTCTCAAAACTGTGTGATTTTAGAGGCAGAACCGTCCGCCGTTATCTACACTCTTGTTGATCGTTTGCCTCCTTGGGAGATGTCTCAAATCTTGGTTATCGCTCATCACCTATTAGCACTCACGCCTCCAACCCTTGTTGCATCATAACCTTGGCGTCTTAACGAATTCATGACCCAATCGAAGTGAAGCTCAACTCTTAGCCTGTTTCGCAAAAACAATCCGCCAATAAAATGGACGCAGCCGAGAGAGAAGAGAACAAGATTGAGATCCGGGCCCTGGTACTCGGCTTTCTTCAGCAAAGTCTTAAGGAAAATCCTTATGGTTTTAGTGTTGCTGACTTCGAGAGGTTCTTTCCAGAGAAATGCGAGGAACCTCGTGACTGGTACAAACGTTACAAGTTAAAGTCCACCCTAGAGGCTTTAGAATGCATAAAGGAGGACATCAATCTCACATTCAATCATCGAGCCAATACACATTTCGTATCTCTGAATATGAAATCGGATAAAGTCGACCCTCATCTCATAGATTTGATCACTAATCAGAAATCTTCATCCAAGAAGACAAGCCGTCGTCCGAGTTCCAGAGCTCTTGCTTCGTTTAGCTTGAATCGACAGTATTCGGGACCTCATAGTAGAAGTGGCTATAACTCAAGGCTTAACCATGGCCAACAATATCGAGGAGAAAATTCGTTCATTAAGAAGAGCTCACCTCCATTGGTTTCATCGCGGCCAAGCATCTATGCTAAACCGCTGCCAACTTCCTCATGGATGGCCTCAGGCGATCCTAGAAATCGCGGTTCCTCAGCCTCAATGGTTCCTCCGCAAATCAAGACTCCCACTCCATCTCAAGCAAATTTAAAGCCGTCTGTGCCACAAACAAGGCCGCCATCCGTCACTAGTCAACCGGTACCTAGGTTCACCTCTTCTGTTCAACAACCAGAACCAACTTCAAAAGTTAAAGACAAGGAACAAGACGAGGACCCTACACTCGTACAGAAGAAGATCTATCTTAGGCAGAGGATTCTCTCTTTGTTAACGCGAAAATTTTCAGAAATCAAACTGCTCCACTTGAACAGTGTTTATTCCATTGAATATAGTGAGAACATAGACCCCGCCGCGTATGGTCACAAAAATTTTACCAACCTAATGCAAGACAGCCACCTCAGCGAGCACATTCAGATCAACTATAAGCCGCCTTTTGTAACTGTAAGTGCGAGAAAAAGGGCTCAGTTGGAGGGCAAGGAAAACGTTGCGTCTAGGCAGGGCAACTCCACTGACTCTTCAACAATGAACAATACCTCTGATAAGTCGAACAAGATTTCAACCACAGAGGCCAAATTTGAAGCAGTAGATACGTTTAATCTCAAGACTATGATACAAAGTCTAGAACCCTTAGGCTCTGTCAAAGAGCCGCAGCCAAACAATCTAGAAATTGAAGATACTGTTAAGTACAGGACAGTGCGAATGATATTCAAATCGCCTGGCTCATCTCTCAAGCTAGAGGATTGGTTAGTAAAGTTCGAACAAGAGAGTCGAGTGAGAATCCGAATTAGTGACTACGGATGTAGAACATTACTAGAGTTTTTCAAACGGCTCGCCAAGGATTTGCCCATCGATGTTCAATTGAATAGAGATGATGAGTGGGTAGCTGTCGCGGACATAGGCTCTCTGTCAGAGTGGCTCAACAAGAAGCTTTTAGATGGTCACTATCGAGCGGTGACTTCCATAGAGAGTCGCTACGAGCAGATAGCCTTTCCCAACGACACCTATACATATACAGAATCTAAGGATCTAATGTCGGCCGAGTACCATCCCGCTTTTATTCTGTCTGTCAAGCGTTCAAATTCACTCTGGATCCAGCTGAGAACACCGAGAAAAATCGAGGAACATTTAAGTGTGGAGGCTAGCATGACTTGTTATGAGGGTTATAGTGGAATGAGTCTTTTGAAAGTGCCAAAGGCTTTCGTGAAGCCCGGATTCCCTTGTGCCGTCTTCGAGAGCACTCAGCAGAGGTGGTGCCGCGCTCTAATTCTGAAAGCATCTCCAACAATTGAGCAAAATGAGGAGGTTACTGCTCTTCTGGTAGACTATGGAATCACACGAAGTTACGCCATATCGCAGCTATCTTGTCTAGTTCGGAAACATCTCAAGCTACCTGTGGGCCCTATCTACTCGAGGTTGTCTGGGATAAGAGACGAATGTAGTCTTAGCTTGCAACAACGCGCCAAGATGATTCTACAGGAATACACAAGCCCACCTGTCACCCTGGCCTGCAAATTTCTAGCTGCAATACCATCTCAAGAACCAGACTACCTTCCAAGAAGCTGTTTTGAAGTTAAATTAGTTGACACTCGACATGGTAAGGATTGTAACCTATCCGACGATATTAATCTACCACGTGACATTGAAGGGGAAGAATGGTAGCCAAGCAAAACCATGGGACCGATACGGTTCGTTTTTCAATACTTCCAAATTGAGAACTTATTAGATGTGATTAAATTTCCAACTAAAACAGTGAAACTCCGGTTAATAAACCTAAACAAATCGACCGTCTCCGGTCAAAAGTAGTCGTCTCACGGTGATTCAATCCTCAACTTGAATCATAACTATAGGTAACTTGAAGCGTCACCCCATCACTGAATTACAGATAAGTTTATCTTCTGGCAACCCGTAGGCCTATGTACTACAAGCTTAGCTCAAACGAGTTAAACTCCAGTGCCCGACGACTGATCGTCAACTCGAGGTCCTAACACCAACAAACAATGGCCGGATATGCTGATCTTGGCACAAAGATGTCATGGTTTGGCGCTATGAATTGCGTTTTTTGACCTCATTCCAACGTAATCGAGACCCCTGTTCACTGTCCGATTCTCTCATCTCGTCCTCTTTTGGCCTTCACAATTCAATAATAGCTGCCAGATTTGCTTCGTGTGGGCCCATCTAGTGCGGGCGGGTCATTTCAGGATTCAAATCAGATGTAAGCCGCTGAATTGTTTTGCTTACAAGTCAACGATATAGTCAGGGGGGGGGGAACAACACCTCTCTAAGGTGGGGACCAGCAATCGAGATGCCTTTGGTTGTCCTCATATCGTCACAGCTTGGATCGTTTAATTTGGCACTCGCTAACAATTAACGATAGCCTAGTGTTGAGAATCGGTGCTCCATGGATTGTTTCAGATGTCTGAGTTCGTTTCATGAATATCCGTTGACTCATTCTGCTATCTACCTGTTGGATCACCGCAACAGGTTGCGCTAGCAATATGCACCTGAAGTTCCCAGGAGGCCACTGATTTTCAGTTGTTTTGCTGGCTAGTACGCACTCCAACCGCGCGCATTAGCTCAAGATATCACGAGCCTCAGATCTTACAGCGGATATCATAAATTGCACAGCATCGGTTTGAGCTACTCAAGTCCTCTGACTGGTGACTGTTTCCAGTAGCATCACAATCGAATGAGGAACGACCAACGAGAGCTTAGAAATTCATTACTCAACCCACCAACCATCGCAACTATCGAATTTATATATATTTTACAATGACCTTGATGCGCTGCAAAAGCGCAAGGGTCTAGCTGTTCATAGGAACCAGGCGATAACAGCGAGTTGATCGTATGGTGACAAACATATTCAACATGATGCGCTCAATCGCGGTCCTCTCCTTCATCATCCTCATCGTTTGAGTTTATCTTTTCCAAATCTCGTATCCTCACCTCATGTTTCAGAACGATTGCCTTCATTTTGTGCAGCTCATTGCTAAGCTCGGTAACTCTGGCTACAAGGTCCTCATTGGATTTTTGCGCACGCTTCAACTCTTCGAGCGTTTTGGGATCCAGTTGGGCCACTGTTACCTGTGGACGAGCGTCTGTCTCGTCATTTGTCTCATAAGCTCTACTTCTGCTGGCGCCGCTCTTTCCGTTATTGCTCGCCGAATATGAGCTCTCTGCGCCGGCTCGAGCTGAGGGCTTGGCCCGCGAATCAAGACCCTTGCCAAGTCCAGTTCCGCCAGCCTTCTTTTTAAGGCCAGTCGCCAGACCCTTGCCGCCCTCCATGCGCTTAGTCTGGTAGCCTTCGCGCAAGGAAATCAGAACTGGTGGTTTCGTCTCGCCGCTGATCCACTCCTCTGCCGTGAGTGCTGGTACGTCGGCTTGTGTGTCAGGATAAATATCGTCCTGAAACAAATCAGATTTCCTTGGCACTGTGAAAGTAAGTACCTCGCATAGACCCTTAGTGTGGAGCTTGTAAAAGCGAGCAATCTCGCAACTAAGCACGTCGCAACCCCGTTTTGGCATCCACCCCATTCCTCTTTGCGGCTCAGTGGACTGATAGGTGTTGATGTAGTGTATAAAGGGAGGCTCTTCGGTGATCTCGAAGTAACGCATGTTACTGTCGCCTTTTGCGCACAGGTACAACAGGTTCACGTCTGGATCGTAGAAGGGGAACATGACTCCATTGCTCGTATCAAGCACCTCGAGCACTATGGTTTCGCTCAGATTGGACTCGCTTCTCAGCGCATATTGGCGTTCGCTCATACGCGAGAAGCCGGTGGTTAGAATAAGGTCGTTTTTGAGGTAGATTATTCGTTGCGGTTTTGCGCCTTCGTGTCCTTCGCCCTCGGCCTCACAATCGCCAGTTCTAGCATCGTAAACGCGAATTTTCCTATCCTTACAAGTGGTTGCTATCCGACTCCCGTCCCAACTCCAAGCGCAATGAAAGGCCAAGTCTGGATGCTCAATCTCTGTTACTGCCTCCGCTGTTCCAACATCCCAAATTATAATGCGATTGTCTGAGCCTGAGCTGAGTAGGATATTCTGCGCACTAGGATGCCATAAAATCATTCCAACCCGACGCTGGTGGCCAACAAGCTCGGCCGCCGGCTCTGTGAGTGTTCGCACGAGGCCGCCATCGGGAATGGCCCAGACTCGTATGATAGCGTCGTCAGAGGCGCTAGCAATTATGTTGTCGTCGAAGGGGCACCACTGGATGTCCAAAACTGCGCCCTTGTGGCCCGCGACTAGCGGCGCATTTGGGTCGATTTTGCCGGTTTGTTTGAGTGTGAGCACGAGAAAGGCGCCACCGCCGGCTGCTTCCGTCACTATGGCCAGGAACTTTGGATTGACAGCGCAAAAGTTGCTATCCCACGAGTTTTTAGTGATTCTAATATTATCATAGCATTGCTCCTTCCTCAGGCCTTGACCAAAAACGTGCCTGAATTTTGAATTTCTCACTATAGTTCTGGACATTTTGTTTCTTTCTTAGCAACAGTGGCGGCCTCTCTCCGTACAAATAAATACACCGGACAGACAAAATTAACCTGTACTCAAAATTTTTAAACTTAACAAGACGGACGTTAAAAGTTTCACAAGTTTCTGGTTCGATGAGCGTCTTTGCTCAAGTCCTTGAGTCAGTTGCGAAAACTCCAATTATAAATCTGCTTCCTCCTTTCCTCTCTTATTCTCTTCTACTCAATCAATTAGATTGCAGGATCTCTCTATAAAACTTGCCGCCCCTTCGATTGGCCTCCGCAAGGTTTGTCGAGATTGTTTAGAATATTGAGCATGAATTAGATGGAGCTGTTGCCTTACTTCCACAAACAAAAGCTATCCTTTCGTTAAACGGCGATTTGGTTTGGCCGCTTCAGGCGCCTTTGCTTAATGATGAGGCCGACGAGACAAACTGGCTCCACAACCATCTAAATGTAAGCCAGTAACATCATAATGCTGCCCCAAGAGCCCCCGAAAACTTGACTACTCTCTACTTCAAATCTCGCGAGCATTACAAGTAAATCGCGCGTCCTGCCGCACTAAGCCATCTACGCTCGCTCCTTTTACTTAAATGGATCCGCTCGACTATATATCTTTCGCCCAACTCAACGCAGTGGCTCACGCGTCTAGCCAACCATGGGGCCCGATCTTAAGCAACTCAGCTCACCCTCAAGGATCCCCTTGGCTCTATCCCTCCCTCGTATTTCTTTCTTTTGCGGACGAGCTCCAAATTATAAAACCGCATCTCGCAGCGCCCGGAACCTTGATCGCCCCCTCCACCTCTAGGTCCCCTCGTCACTCAAGCTCGCTCTAGCTCCATCTCTAGCTCAAACTCGAACCTCAGCCCCTCTACTCCACTCTACTCTGTTGCACTTTCCCCTCCTCGCTGCCGGTGCTCATGTTCCGAAAGCGGGGGCCACGAGCGATGTGACCGAGAACTATTCAATTGGAGCATCGTGGATCCTCATTCGTGTGCGCTCTGCTCCGATTGATCCGGCGATTGCAGTGTTGCATCCATATTCAACATATCCAAAACGTACCTTTGAAGTTTCGCAAGCCTAGCTTGATTATCGCACAACCTTTGATTACATTCTTGGCACAAAAATTCTAAATAGTTTCTCTCTAAGCTAAATTTAGATCTACAGTAAATTGGCACTTCCATTGAAGAGGTTGACCTAATGGCGAGCATGAACTTGTTTGCTTTACCTAAACTAATTCCAGAATTACGGCACCCTGCTCCTAATGCCACCCTGAGCAGTCTACTTGCGCTCTCGGAGTCTGAGCATTGCACGTGGAGGATGAAAGGCTCGTACTTGAGCCAAATACATCTAGGTTCAGCTTCAGAGATCTCGTCAGAATTTAGTAACTCGATTCTATGGACCAGATCCTTGAGAGGCAAGCCCTCGTGGTTGCTAAGATGAAATTTGTTGCCTTCCTTTCGATTCGATTGACCTAGCGGCTTCTCGATTAGTGTGATTCGTCCTGAACAAGAGGATGTTGTGTAGTAATGCGGACTTCCGTTCAGGAGATCAATTAGTGGCCTTATTGGCCCATCGATGCTACCTTTCAGACTTAGATCACTTCTGTTCATACACTGTGACTTTGATTGCTCGAAAGTTCGTAGGTTTGATTTGCGAGCCATTGAGTTGTTGAATTGGGACTGCGGATTAGGAAAGTTGAATGAGTTTATCGTGTCCTTGACTTATGAGGGGTAGTCTACATCTTAGAGATCTCAAACCAGATGGAAAACCAATCCGTAACTTAACATCGTTCGTTCGTGTTGCGGCGAGCACGCTACGACAACATACACGTATTATATTTGCTTTTGTTTATTTTCAAGTTCGAACAGTCTCTCGAGTACTCATTCATCTCAATTTCATGATTGTTTTTGCACTGAATTCAATCAACAAATGATCCAATCAGACCCAACAAAATACCATAACTAGCTCAATTATAATTAAAGGCATTGCAGAAAACCTGACGCAAGTTCCAAACTCGCATTATGGAGGGTCGCCGGCCGCCCCCTATAGCAGAGCACCCGTTCCCCGACAATCCCGTACTCAATAAGTTTTGGGGTACACCCGTGGTGAAACCTTTTTTTAAGACGTTAGCTACGATTACCATCATATATGGAACTATGTTAGGGGTGAACATGTATCTCACGAGACACGAGAAGGGCCCATTCGGAATAGACATAACGGTCCCTGACGAGAAAAGACCCATAAGAGAAAAGATTCTGGAACTTAAAAAAACGACTGGGATCAAGAACTTTGCTTTCAAATCTGACGCGAACACAATCTACACTCTCCAAGAGGGCAAGGACCTCAGATTCGACGATGGATTGGAAATTGTTCGTAAAGATGGTATTCTCGCTCAGGCTAACGTTCCTTAGTAGGCTCTTTCGATGTAGATTAAAATCGTTATAATCACAGATTCTAAGATGTTTATAGTTCGGGCTCTTGATTTGATGGAACAGTATTAAATGATTCATTATTTGATTTATATTTTTATTTCAGTCGTGAGAAACGTACCTGTGGTGGGGCCATCGACAAAACAAGCCCAACTCGTCACTCCGTGGCTTGAGGTCTTACAATGTGGAACATGTGCTTCCACAGGTCACGTAATGGGGATAACCGACGCACAGCTGATCAGTCAAATCAACTACAGCAGTCCACCCGGAGGACACGAATCGTCCAGGATCCACACAGCAATAAAACATATTGATGACTAGGGCAAACGGAAGGTCAAAACAATTCTGGCTAATAAATACCAGAAGAAACCAACAGTAGTCAATTAGGATGGCGAAGGTAGATTTACGTGAGAATGAGTACATGGAACGATTTGTCGGTCCAGATCATGTCGATAGTAATGACGCTCAATTTTGGTATCAACTTCTGTCATGTTCATTCAATTTCATGCGGGTTCAAGACCAAAGAACCGTGGAAAAGACTTTGAGTCCCTACATATTTCGCCTCACCCAGAACAACTCACAGTCTTTGAATATTGGATCGCTGTTACGAGTCTTCCTCGATCGGGTCTCTAAAATCAAAATGCCTAGTGGCCAGTCCACAAACGCCTATTACGTGTTCCAGACATTTAACGCATTGTATTTGCTTAGAACTACGTGCAAGAGCTACGTCGAAAGCCTTAGTGAAGACCATCTGATCTCGTCTTTACGGGCCAAAGTCGACGTTCCTAAACAAGCACTCCAAGCTCTCAACCTACCAAAGCCGCCGTCCCAGTACCAACAGCCGGCCCAATCTCCAACCAATCTGAATACGCTGTCAGACGGGAAGCCACAAGTATCGAATGGGAATCTAGCTGACCCTCATGATGTTAACATCGTGCAACAATCTACAATCGAAGCGGACTCAAGTACAGTGCAAGACATCGCCAATAGTGCTCAGGATAATAGTAGGAAGGCCGATTATACACCTGGCTCAACTATGTTGGATCAGTTTATATCCTCCTTGATCGCAATCATTGTTGACATTCCCCCAATCGACTCAGCATATCTACTTCAAGTCGAATCCATAAATGCCCTGCTAGTTTTGCTATCCGTGCAGATGCACTCAACAATCCCAGCAAATCAATCGATTATATACACAAGTTTGATGCAAAAGAAGTGTTCTATCCATTCATTGATACTAACTAAAACACTGCTAAATAACTTTATTGGACAGCGACCAATTCCACAAGATACAGGCAGCATCATAATTGGCCTTGCCTCGGGTCTGTGGAAGGTTCTTACCTTAGGATACGGGGGCCAGGAGGAGCAAGAGCTTGAAGATATGCCCTTATTAGCGAAACAGAGCTTGTTACTACTCAATGTGCTCACAAACCATAATACAACATCTAAAAATCCCTATAGAGAGGCAATAACGTCCTGTCAGGACTCTAATTATACTCTATCGGATCCTCTAACTGCAATAGAGAACGCAAATAACGATGCATTAGCAACAGCAGCCACCTCGAGATCAGCACTCACGTCAAATAGCATCAAAGTAAACTTCGCTGACTTGTATGGGACTATCTGTAACAACTTGCATCATGATCAAGTCGCACCATTGCTTTACCTCCTATTGCATCGTAACAAAATTTTTAAACCCTATGTCCTCACAACTGCATCATCTGAACTCGACAAACTATTACTGCCTTTATTGAAAATTTTGTATTCATCAATTGAGAAAGGATCTCATCACGTTTATATGGTGTTGATAATATTCGTTATACTAAGTGAACAGGCCTCGTTCAACGAGGCTATCCACAGGCTTACAATCCACGGCGTCCCGTGGCACAAAGATAGGTTGTTGAACGACATTTCGCTCGGAAGTCTTGCCGCCCTCATCATTATAAGATCAATTCAGTACAACACATTCCGCGTGAAAGACAAATATCTTCACTCCAACCTCTTTGCTACATTAGCAAATCTATCAAGCTATTTCCACGATCTACATCCCTATGTCTGTCAGCGGATAGTTGGTCTTCTTGAAAGACTGACCAAACGATACCAATTAGCAACCAAGTCCAACTATGGCAAGCAAACAAGTGCCTTGGACAAATCGAGCCACACTCTTGAAGTGTTGGATACAAACAATCCACTTGCCAAGGCTCTAGCCACTGATACCCACAAGCAAGTTTTGCAAGATGCCTCCTCAATTGAGTTGAATTCAACCTTCAACGACCCAGCAATCGCACACGGAAATCACGAAACGATCAATATGAACATTCTCGACCAATCTACCCAAGCAACAGGCCACAACGACAGAATATTACCACCAGTCGACGTGCTCGGACATGAGTATGCGATCAGTGAGAATAGTGATCAGCAATCACAGAATGCCAACTCCACCGCGGACTATATAAACATTCCAATCGAAGATTCTAGACAAGATATTGGTCTCATCGAGGAAGTTATTCGCATGATACTGGTGGTTATAAACAACACTTTATCGACACAGTTGAAGAGAAATCCAGATTTTATATATACGCTCTTGTATAAGCGTGGCGTTTTCAGCAGTCTCCTTTCGAGCAATCAAGCATTCTACGACATAGTTATAAACATTGAACGAGTGCTGACCTTTTTCTATAATAAGATCGAAACCTTCGAAAGACCACCGACCGCAACTGAGATCAAGAATTTGATTCAGATTAGTTCTGAGGAGTGGAACTATGATCAGAATATTGATCCGAGTTCAATGCTGCTCTTCCGTTACAAGGAAGATGAGCCAGAAGAGTTTTTCATCCCCTATATATGGACCAGAATTTACTATTCGTCAGGTATCGCTTGGAACTCGAAGCGAATAGTTTTATTCAATCCTGATCATTTATAAGCTTGTAAATTGTGATATGAAACTTAGCATCTGCATTTGATTCAATAGGTACATGCTTCCAAGAGATTGGATTCTTGGGAAAAAGTTTTATACCAACTAATTTAAACATGTTCATTATTTATTATTTGATTGTAAATATCATCAGAGTGAAACGCTATGCGAATTTACAAGCTTTGATATGCTCAGTTTGATTTTTGTTCCTGTTGGGCCCCGCTGCCAACAGTGGATCTCTTCATCCTGAACCCTCGTTCTTCGGAGGTCGTTCAATTCCACTTACATCTGCTAGCCTCATGATCTACTCAACCATAATCGGAGCAAACAATATTGATTGTTGCATGTTTTTGAGATTTCGTGGCGGCCCAAAACAAGAAGATTAATCAGGCACGATAGGTGGGCTTACGTGATTTAGTTGTCAACCGGAGGATCGCCAGGCCCTCGTCTTTTAACACTCTCAATGATGCCTATTGTGTTTCTGTAGAGGTTTGGCGTTAGATACTTCCTCGATAACCTCTCGAAAGCGCTATGTTGCATTATCCTCGCCAATATCAACCGGCCGTAATAGCGAGTGTGCGGCGAGCTATCTTGGGCAAACTTGGCTGCGGCCGGAATCAATAGGCCTCCAATATCTCTTGCGCCGACCAAACACTTTGCGGGCCCCATCTTTTCAACGAGCAGAGCAACAAATTGGCTTGTCATCCTTCTCACATGCATGTTCTTATGCTCGGCACCATGGTTTATGAGAGCATTTGCTAGCCTCCATTGGGTCAGATTGTCCACCATAATCGTGAATGATCGCTTGATATCGTCTCTAATAAATGCCGTGTTCTCTGTAGACCTTTGCAGTAGGGCTTGAACAATGTGATCCGTCTCTGGCTCTATCGAGCGACCCAATTTAGCACAGAAATCACCAAGCGCATAAATGGCCGACCTAGCAACGGTGGATCGCAAATTTCGAGTTTCAAGAGAAACGCGAGCTACAACCTCATGCAAGTGCGCTAGAACAATCTGCTCGTGGTGGGTAACCAATCTGATCAAGGCTAAAATTCCCTCAACCTTAGTCGACCAACATGGGCCCTCGAGCGCATGAATGGCCACCTTGAAGGCCAACTGTGGCTCCTGGAATGGACCCTCAACTTGGGCCACATTCTCAAGAATTTGTCTGATGTTTACGCTCGAGGATACGGATGGCGAAACTGAGATCGCTCTTCTCGTCGTTGAGTTATCCAATTGTTCAGTTTGCTTTTGGTTGAGTTTGCTTGGAGTTCTGTTCATCTGTCGCTGGCTTGGCGGCTGACTGCGCGAAGCTCGCCGCCTGCCCGCCAGCTCGCGGTCGGCATCAAAGTCCGGCACTTTGCTTTCGCCCGTATCATCCCTCCGATCGCTCCCCTCATCTGTAAGTCCAGGCCCCTGCTCGCTTAGACGCCTTGAGCTAGATCGCCGGCTGCTCCGTCTGCGGCTCCCTCGGGTCGCTTTGGGCGCAGTCTGGGTTGCGGTGTCGCTAAAGTCGCGCTGGGATCCCTGAGAGTGGGTTGTGCTCACTGATTCCTGTCTCGAGATTCCGCCTGCCCCCGTGTTATCCTCCTGGTCGGCGCCCTGCTCGAGGCTCTCCTCGCCCTTGCTCGCTTGGCTCTGTCTCCTCGAGAGCCCTGAGCTTGAGACATCCGCGCCTCGCCCCTCTCCATCCTCCTGAACTGCCGCCGAGGCACTCTGCCTAGTTAAACCCGCGCGCCTTTGCGTCGGCATCTCGTTGGCTCCCTCCCTTTCCTGCTGCCTCTGGAACTCTCGCGAGCTAACCGAAGCCCTCCTGCCCATAACTTCGATCTCCCGACCACTCTCGCCCGATTGCACGATGCTCCTCCTTCTCAGAGCCTCATTTGGCTCGCCCACCTGCTGCTCGCCCGTCTGGCGCGAGCTCAATGAGACCTCAGATTGGCGACTCCTCGTCTCTTGGCCCAATTCGCCCACTCTTGCCGGCTCTCGCTCCTCATCGCGCTCGCTGTCGCCCATGGAAAGGCTAGCCTCTTGCTGGGAGCGCCCTTTGCTCGTCTTGTCGTCTGGGCTCGAAGTCTCGAGAACAGTGAGCGGCGACTCGCTTTCAGATGAGTCCATCCTCCGAGACTCGGACCTCGAGCTCAGCTGCCTGCTCTTCCTCCTACAAGTTGCAGTCTCATCGCTTTCTCGGCCGTCTAGATGCTGCTGCCGCTCTTGCTCTTGCTCCTGCTGAGACTGAGACTGAGATTTGCTCAGCGGACCAACCGAACTTTGAGCTCGGCCCCCTAGAATGGAGGCAAAGTTGCGCGGAAGTTTAACGAGACAGCACATTATTTAGTTGGCTTGTTGAATCAAAACTTTTCTCACAAATTTACATCACTCCTGGCAGAGGAGGTTGGAAGGAAAACTAGAATTGATACGAGTTAGTTACCTTGGCTGACGTTCGAGTCGAATGAGGTTTGCTGATAACGCGATTGGTGCCTACTCAATGCATAGGCCTGAACTGGATCAGTGTAGATAATTGAATCCGAGGGCAAAACTTGCGAGCGACGATGAATATTCGGAGGGAAGGAAGGGGAGGGATTGTGTTTGTGTGTGAGATTGTGTTTGCTTGGCTTGCGGGCAGAAGGATGGGCCAGTGGCCAGGTGTCTAGCGGCGAGGCAGGTGATGTTGGCGCGCACTAGAAGTGTGTGTGTGTGCTGCACTCAGTTGATCGATAATCTAGCCTATGGATTTTGTCGCCCCTGACAACCGATGACACGAGCTAGCGCCGCTCGCCTCTGCCTTGCCGGAAGCTGGCACCCGACCGGCTGACCGAGCGGCTCGCGCCCGACAGCAAGAGCTTACCTGGATTCCCGCTTCCGGGTCCAATTTGCGACAGGCTCTGTTTGAATTTGGCCAGATAGTAGTGAAATAAAACTTTGTCTTTGTTTTTGTTTTCGGTCGAGCGTTGGTGTTGGTTTGGGGGTGGCGGTTTTAGTGGGAGACAGTTTGAGATGAGGTTTGTTTCAGGAGGAGCATTTGGGAGACTCACTTGTGTCAGTGGAGCTGGTGCTCTCCTGCGAGCTGCTCCTCTTCATTGGCGGCCGCCCACGAGCGCCAACTCTCTCCCTGCGCAAGGAGTCAACCTGCTCGCTTGCTGGGCCAAGCAACCCCGTGAACAGTTTGCTGGTCTCCCTATCATCCAGGTTAGACTCCTGTTCGGCCCGTCTCGCCGCCAGTGGCCGCTCGGCGCTCTTTGGACCCGAGGGCGCGCGTGAAGTTAGCTTTGAGTGGCTGCCACGATATACATGGAAGTAAGAGACAGAGTAGCTCACCTCACTTTTGTCCTCCGCTCGGCTCGAACGGAGCTCCCCCTCTCCTTGGCCCTCTTTTGCGCCCGCCAGACTGGAGCGCCTCGCCTGGTTTGCCGGCGCTTCGCCGCCTCCGTTGGCCTCGCGGCCGCCAGCCACCCGAGACGGCGACCCATGATTGGCGCGCTGCCCATTTGCATGCGCCCCTAAAACCTGCTGGCTTCTGGTTTCGAGCGGCGAGAGTGTCAGCGTTTGGGGCGGCCAGTTGAGTGACCCCGTTGGCTGGGGCGTGCTCACGTTCCTCGCCTTGTAATTAGATCAGTGGAGCGCAGCCGCTGCAAGTCGCCCCCGCAAGCAAGCGCGGCAGGTGCGCCGAGTTGGTGGGGGGGGGGCAGATTTGAGGGGCAAAACTCACCTTTGCTTCCCTGCGTCCGGCCGACTGTGCGCGGCCCCGCTCTGGCCATGGTGATGCGAGTGGCCGCTCGCCGGCTCCTCCGCGCCGGCGCCCGAAAGCGTAAGTCCGGCCGCCAACCTGGTCAGGTGGCCCACTGAGCTGCGGCGCCGTTGCAACTGGAGGTGCCGGCTCGAGTCCGGCGGACTGTACACGCCAGGCCGATGCGCGTGCACCACGGACGCGCACTGCTGCTGTTGCTGCGCTGCCGCCGCTCCTGCTGCTGCCG
>Ga0209372_1000454_pt1 | contig 19115 bp, 7 predicted proteins | sample AgamicAtPe_FD_187170 | JGI IMG/M metagenome (GOLD analysis project Ga0209372, IMG submission 187170) | Agave microbial communities from Guanajuato, Mexico - At.P.e (SPAdes) (version 2) | ecosystem: Host-associated > Plants > Phyllosphere > Phylloplane/Leaf | place: Guanajuato, Mexico | collected... | reverse complement strand
CAATTTGTTTCTCTCCCAATTGGACTCGCGCTCGGCCGCTCACCTGGCCGAGTGGCTGATTTATCGCCAACTTCCGAGTCTGCGTCTGGCGGCCGCCGGTTGGGCGGCGTCCGCTGCCGCCGCCGCCACTGCCACTGCCACTGCCACTGCCGCTGCCAATGCAACTGAACCGGCCAACTCAGGCGCTTACGCCCGCAATTAGATGGACTCAAAGGCTGCGGCCGCGATGAATCCATAATTGAGCGGCCGCTTTGTCGCATTGGGCCCGATTTGCGCCACTCTTTTGGGCCCCTTTTATGGCCCAGCAAGCGCAGAGAGTTTGCCAATCAAGCCCAAAATAACCATTAAATTGGAGCCAACTAGGCCGCCGCCATTGTGTGCACAAGTCTCGCCCACTCGCCAAACTGCCCGCCGGCCGCCACTTTGGGGCCCCAATGAACCCATAAACAATGATTGAATGTTTTGCGCTGCTCGTGTGATAATTGAAAGCAAGCGGACACATCGGCCGCTTGCTTATAAAATCATTAAACTTAACGGCCGGCGGGCGGCGGCCGGCGGCCAGCGGCAAGCGCAGTCGAGTCCGCTGGCCGCTCGGCCGTCTAACCAGATGATTATCACACTCCTTTCCTTGGCCTCATGATTAATGGCCGGCTTGGGTTGGCCAAAACATTAAACAGATCTTGATCGCGCACTTTATGTGACTCCTGGCCCGATTTCCGGCTCTCGCGCGGCCGCCGATCGGCCATCGTGTTTAATTATCGTCGATATGGGCGATTCTGGCCCATTGGTGTTGCCAGGCCGCGCAAACCCTCCGCCTGGATCACCATTAGCCGCTGTCCGAGTGTCGACATTAGCGCCGCTCACCTTGGCTCGCGCAAGCAAACTCTAACCGCAAAAACTAACCTATCTCTCCTCCTCTCCCAAAGATTTGGCCCACAAATGGGCGGCCAAGGGGGAGCTGAGCCGCCGTGCAGCGAGCGGCCGGCAAAACCAGCGCGGCTCAGTGTGGGACTTCGGCGGCGCTGGCCCGCGCGCTCAAGCCAACCTGGCGCCCAGGTTCGCGCTCGAGCCGGCCGCCCTGGTCGAGTACTCGAACTCTAGCGGGGCTGTGATCGCTTGCCGGCCCCAAATGTGGCCAGCGGCGCATCCCTCGCCGGGCGGCCAGGAGCGGCGCGCGGGCGGGGCGCCCACCTCGATCAGCTGGCGCCGGCTGCACCAGTTGCCGGGCGCGCGCGACTGGTTTGCGCGGCCACAGGAGCAGGATCAGGAGGAGGAGGAGCAGCTGGCCGCAGTTGGCCCCTTGCACCTCGTGCGCCAGGACGGCTCGCTGGTGTTCGTCCCATTCGAGGCGCGCGAGTTCAGGCCAGAGCTCCACGCGGCCACCTACAGATGTTGCCTTGCAAACAGGTTCGGCTCGCTTTGCAGCCGGCCCGTCAGGACGAAAGCAGGTGAGTTTGAGCAAGGCCAAGATGCGCTGCAAGCGGCCGCCTTGTCGTGAGTCGGCGCCGAGCAAGCCGGCTCGGCCCAACGAGACCGGAATAGAATTGACTCAAGCTCGCTGGCAGCCAAAGCCTCTCTCGGGGACTTAAAACAAGGCAGCCGGCGGCCAGCGAAGCGGAAATATGTCAACCGAACAGGCGCGCTGGCGGCCAGCTCAAGCCGAGGAGACGAATTGGAAGGCGCTGGAGTCCATTCATCACGTTGCTTGTTATCATTATCATTATTGCTCCGTTCCGTTTCCGCTCCCATTCTGGACAGAGGCGAGCCATTCTGCTCGTCGGCCTTCCTTCCCCCCCCCGCTCTTGCTCGTTGGCCCGGCCAGCGAATTGGAAGGCGGCCGAGCAAACAGGGCCAAAATAATTGACATTTCGGGTTCTCGGGCGCGCAAACTTGTTTCTCGCGGCTTCTCGCTTCTGGGGGCTTTTCGGTTTGGTTTAGTTGGGTTTGGTTTGCTTTGTTTTGTCGCCACTAAGTCCTTTCCCCCCATCGGCGCTCCGCTCCGCTCGCCCAGCCCTCTCGTCTACTCGCCGCCGAGCAAGCTTGGCGCGAAATCGCAATTCTGCCCGAACGCGAGGCTGGCTTAGCGGGCTGAGCCAAATCCACTTAACTGGCTACACCTGCATCCAATAATGAGCAGCCCGCTAAATCCTGTCACATCTTGGCGGCCAAAGGCGCTCGTTTAAAAGCAGGAAAACCGCCGGCCAGCAACGCTGACAGTTTAAACACATCCGCAGGCTCCAAGCTGCGCCAAGCAGATAAGTGGCCCCTCCATGTTCACCGTCTGGCCGCCAACACTTTTAAATGCAACCCGGCGGCCGCCCCTTCCGGCGCCGCGCGCGACCCCAAGACTGGGCGGCGCCGATGCGAATCCATTAGGCGGCCGGCGTCTTATCTCGCCCTGGCCGCCGGTCGTTAGCGGGCCGAGTTGGCGTCTTGGCGCCGCCTTATCTCGGCTCCAGGCTGCCGCTTTCAGTGGGCCAACTGCAGAGGGAGAAACTCGCCCTCTCGCGAGGCTAAAAAGTCGCCCGGAGACTTTAAATTAAGATCAATTGTGGCCATCAAAGGCATCACTTGCCTTGCCTCTCGCGCTCTCGTTTGCCTGCCCGCCCGACTAACTAGCAGCGCGAGCTGGCCGCCTGGCTCCAGGGCGACATTCAAGGCCCGGCCGCCAGCTGAGCCGCTCGGCTTGATTTGAATAATTCCGGCGCTGCTGGCGCCAAGCCAAGGAGGCCAACCTGCGCGGGCCAAACTTCGTCGCTCCAAAGCGGGCGCCAGGTGAGCGGCAATCTAAAAAGTTTTCCTCCTTCAATCCTAATGGCGGGAGATTTGTTTTTATTGCGACTACAAGCGCCGCTTGTTCCAGCGAAAGCAGATGATGATTTGTATCATAGACTGGAAACGGATTGTCATTATTGCCAATTGCAGCGAGCAATTTGGATCGGGCTGCCCAGTCTTCGGGTCCGGGCGCTGAGCTAGCGAGCTAGCGGGCGGCCGATAAGAAGATTGGATTTCCGTTTCCAAGATTCAATCGGCGCCCCGATTCGGCTTATTGGTGGCCATTTGCGCGCCACCGGAAGCGGGGGCCGCCTTGTCTCTGGCGGCCGGCTGGCTCGCACTTCCTCTCGCCTTTGGCTCTTGCTTGACGAATGGATTGGGCGCCTAAACTCGGCGCGCAACGCTGCGAGTCGCTGGGGGCCAATCGGGCGCCAAATTTGAATCCTGCGACACGTTGGCCAGGGCCGCTGCCTATAAGTAGTGGGCAGCTGTAGATTTATTACGAGCGAGCTAAAGCCAACTACAAGACTCATTAACGCTGCGCCCAAACCGGCGCGCACTTGTCGTGCAACGAATTTATATTAATCTGCTTTGGGGCCGAGCAAAGTGTCCGCCGCAGAGCGAGCGACTCGCTCTAAACGTCCGCGCCGCCTTCGCTCGTTGCCTAGCTCAAAAGCAAATCGCTGCCGTGGACGAGCAGGCCAAACAGTAATGGGCCGCAGTTGCGAGCCTCGCGGACAGGCGACAATAATCATAATCAAAATAATCTGTATGGTCAACTTGTTTGCCCTTCCGGCTCAAGCGATGAGCCTCCGCCCGCCAGCCTGCATAACAAATCAACTTTCTGCCCAAAGATTATTCTCGCGGCCAAGATTTGGCCCTGTTGTCGATGGTGGCGCCGCCGCCGCAACCGCCTCCACTCTTGTCGCCGCTGGCCCCTCGTCTCGTCCGGTCGCCAGTATGCAAAGTTGACGGCATTAGATCTGGCCGCTAGCGCGACCGGCCCAGTCGGGCGCCCATAAATTAGCGCGCAACTGAGCCAGGCGGGACGTCCGCTGGCCGCAAGCGGCGGTGGCCACTGCTGCTGCCGCCGCCGTCGCCGCCGGAAGAGGGATGATAAGATGTCAAGCTGCCGTCTGGGCAATAAGTCACCTATCAAGCGCAAACGATGGCCGCGCGCAAATGCTCCCAGGAGTCGCGAGGGCGGGCAGATTGGCGCTCCGTTCAGCGGCCGCTTGCAGGCTCCTCGTTCTCGCTGTGCGCGCACCTCCATCGGCCGACGCGCTGAGCGAGCGAGCGGCGCGCGAGCACCTAGCGCCGTTCGCGACCAAGTTGGCCGCCAGATTTGGAAACTAAATTACTCAAGATGCTTGAGATTCAATGAGAGAGAAGGGAGGCCGCGCGGAATCTCAATCAAGTTTTGCAAGAACCTCTCGCGCGCTCGCGCACTGATGACTTGCATCAAAAGTCCGGCAATGAATTCATCCCCTTTGCCCGGCCCAAATGCGAGCTGGCTGGCTAGGTAGGCGCTGGGCGGTCCTACGCAGGCCTGGCGCATTTAATTGAATTCCGCTTGAATTGCATTGAATCGGGGAGGGGGGAGGACGAATCTGGTTCTCGGCCTTGCTTTGGTCTGCTCGCGGTCGTGTTTTGTTTGTCCGCTTAAACGAGCCTCACCAAACGCGCGCTAGCTCGCCCGCCTCCGAGGCTGATGATTCGCGCAATCAGTCTGGTGTCTCGGTTTGCTGGCCAACCCTTAGGGCGGCGCTGGCTCGCGCGCGCCCGCCGTTCATGCTTCACCTCGCGCGCCCAGATTGGAGCCGCCGCTGGCTTGCTCGGCTCGAGGGGGCCAAGGCGGCAATTAGGCGGCCAAGGAGGCGCTTTTGCTCACCCACAAACCTGCCATGTGAGCCAGCCCCTGCTCTGGCCAATTTTAAAGCGGGCCCGCCAACACTGGCAGGCTGCTAAATAACATGGCTCGCGGCAGCTGCATGGCGGGGACGCCAAATGTGCGCCCTAACAACAAGCAGCCGGCGAGACAATGATCGATAATCTCGTCCAAGCCGCGCACAAAGGCACCTGCAATGCTGGCTCCATCCGGTTGCGGGCTCGTTTGAGCGTAAAGGAGCGAACAGATTCGAAGAGAACAACTATCGGCGCGAATTAGACTTGATTTGCGGAAACTAATGGAAACTAACCCGGCCAAATCCTCTCGCTCTCCCCCTTCGATCCGCCACTCTAACAAACAGTGTTGGACTCGCAGTTTAACCTGGAAGTGTTCGACGAGTTCGTGTTGGCCGGCAATTCGGTTAGCCTGAGCTGCCAGGCGCCCGCAAGCATCGCCGCCCAGCTCGACTATCTCGCCTGGCTGAAGGACGATAAAATAATCGTCAGCCAGGAGGAGGAGCGGCTCGCGCAGAGGAGGAGGCAAAAGTTTGCGGCCTCTGGCGCAGCCGACGAACAGGCGCCCGTTCCATGGGAGCCGCAGGTGCAAAAGTACCTGATGCTTCCCAGGGGCCAACTGTACATTAGGAATGCGACCAAAGCCGACTCGGCCGCCTACAAGTGTCGCGCAAGAAACAGGCTCACCGGCCAACTGGTGACCAGCCAAATAAGTGCCCAACTCGTGGTCGACGAGTCGAGAAGTAAAAGCGAGCTCAAAGTTATCAAGACGAATCCACTCGTTTGGGTGCACGAAAATGCTCAAGCCTTCGTTTGTTCCTATTTCCAATCCTATCCAGTGGCAAAGTTTACCTGGTTCAGAGAGTCAAACCAGCCGAATGGAGAGCGAGAACGCTTAAACTTGGACTTAATGCCAGAAATGCGCCAAGTTGACTCGTGTTTGCTCATCCAACAAGCGCAGTTAAAACATTCTACAACTTATACCTGTGAAGCAAACAACGGTGATTCAATCGCAAGAAGCTCAACAAAATTGGTGGTAACTTCGGCACAACTTACAGCTCAAATTCTTTTTACTCAGTTGCAATCAGTGAGAGGCGAGTTTGGCGTTGCAAGTTTGCCCTTGCAGGCTAACGCAAACCATCAAACTCGATCCAATCAATCTAATGGCCAACAGCAGCAGCAACAACAACAACAAACTGTTTCATTAGGATCAACCATCCAGCTCAACTGTTCAATCAATGGATTCCCATACGACACAATAACCTGGTTCAAAGACTCCAAGTTGTTTGCTCTTGTTAAAATTGGCGAATTCGAAAATAGGACAAAGGTTTTAGAATTTCCGGGCGAACAATCCAAGCCCATTAAAGTGGTCCAATCAACTGTGATATTAATTGAAAACTTTGAGCTCAAAGACAGGGGAGTCTACCAGTGTCAGGTGTACTCAGCCAAAGTGGCCGTGAACAAGCCAGTTGGCAAGAGCGCGGCCAAAGGCGAGCAAATGGGAGCTGATGATCAAGTCCCTGAGCGCGATTATCTCAGATCTGCGAGCGCCTCCATCCAACTTGACCTAGCATTTGTGAGGCCAACCATAGTGCAGAAATTTCAGACCAAAACCCTCGCCAAAGGTTCACCACTTTCCATCCATTGCAGCTCCACTGGTCTTCCAAGTCCCAAAATCTATTGGCTTCTGGATGGATTCTTCATCGCTCCCAGTGGCGCACGAATACAGGCGCCAAGAAAGCTGGCCAGTTTAGAATCAAATTTTGAAAATTCTAACTACGCTCACAATTCGGTGACGGAAATCGACCTTGGCTACGCCCTCGCCGACGACGACGAAATCATGAACAACGTTTACAGTGAACCCATCGAGGACGAGCGCTTTGTGATAAGCTCGCACCTCCAAACTGCCACCTCTCCAACAAATCTACCAACTGTCGTTAGTTACCTGAATGTGAGCCAGCTGTCGGCAACCGAAACTGGCCGATACAAGTGCCTTGCTATCAATCCCCTCGGGTCCGCTCAATTTGAGGCTCAGATCAATGTCCTTGGCGGACTCGAGCTGCGCGCTTACCAGCCCGCAAATGTCAGCCTGATTGTGGGCAAAAGCTCGAGCCTTCAATGTCCCCTGATCGGCTTCCCTCTGAGCCAGGTTGATTGGTTTCAACATCAGCAACGTCTGCCAACAAATCACCGCCAACGAGTGGAACCAGTAAAGCTGGGCTCGGGCGGCCAACTTGAGTTGTCCAACGTTGATAAAACTGCCGACTCTGGAGTCTACGTTTGCGGGGCCTCAATGCAAAACAATGGATCTTCGCCAGAGACAGTGGATGATTATGATGATTTGGTTGGCCAAGTGACGGTCAACGTGCGAGTGCCCCCGATGATTGATTCTCAATCCTTGCCCGAAATGATACAAGCTAACGAGGGGATGCGAACGAAATTGGTCTGCTCGGTTGTCCAAGGCGACCATCCTGTTGAGATACGTTGGCTTAGGAGAATCAGTGATGGATCCAAAGTGACCACTGTCGGCCGCTTCCAGGTGAACGGCTTTGAGCTAATGCAAAATTTTCTCACTGATCATCAGGAGGCCAAAAGCGAGGATTCCATAACTATTCACAATCTCGAGGATAGTTGCCTGCTGACATTCAAACAAATTTCGTACACAGATAGTGCAGATTACCTTTGTCTGGCCCAAAATGAGGCGGGCAAATCAGTGCGATCCACCCGGATAATAGTGAATGTGGCGCCCTCATGGTCGTCTGAGCCGAGTGGTGATATTAATGTTCTTCTAGGCGACCGATTGCAGCTCGATTGCATGGCACACGGTTTCCCTCAGCCGAGTGTTTTGTGGAAAAGAGAGAGCCAAAGCTCTTCAAATCAGCAGTCATGGCTGCTAGCAGACCGTCTAAAAGAGAACCCCTCGACCCTCGATCAGTCGCGCTCACAGAACGACTCGCCTCAGGCTCTAGTAACCTTCTCGGATATCGTTTCAAGCTATAGGCAGCGGGTTTACAACAATGGCTCATTGATAATTGACCAAGTTGATCAGGTTGATGCAGGCGCCTTCATGTGCGAGGTAACAAACGGAATTGGCACTGGCTTGTCCAAGGTTGTTCGGGTTAAGGTCAATGTTCCTCCATACTTCAAACAGAGGGCATTCACGTATTTGAGCCAAGTAGGCAGCAAGGCTGAATTGAAGTGTATTGTTAATGGTGATCAGCCGATGGTGGTTGGTTGGCGAAAGGACACTGAGATAATAGATTTAGTCAACGATAGCAGGCGTAGATTGATCAGTGAGCACAAACTAAGTGTACAGAATTTCGAATCGGTTTTGACCGTGGACAATCTTGCAAGAAACGATTCCGGCCAGTATGTTTGCATTGCCAGTAACGAGTTTGGAACTGAAGATATGCAAGTCCAGCTCATTGTTCAAGAGCCCCCAGAGGCGCCAATTCTACTGCGACCCATTCGCGCATCATCAAGGCAGGCGGCAATCTCTTTTAGAAAACCCTATTCAGGTAACAGTCCGATAAGAAAGTATTCAATTATGTTCAAGCAACTCGTGGCCCTTGATCATGAGCACGCTATGAACCAGAGCCAAGCGAGGGATCTCACTGGCTGGCAACAGATGCTGGTGGATGCGCCTCCTGCCTCAGAGCTATCGGACTATCCGCTAGTCGGAAACGAAACTAGAGTTACTGAGCGCGTGAACGGCAACGATTTGGTCACTCTAGACTTGTGCTGCCTCCAACCCTTCACCAGATACATGGTCAAAGTGAAGGCTCTCAACGAGATCGGATCGGGCGAGACGAGCAAGCCGGCCCAGTTCATGACCGACGAGGAGGCAATCGGAGGGCCACCTCTCGATGTTGGTGTTGAGGCGACGGGCGCTCACTCACTCAAAGTGAGATGGAGGCCGCCAGCAAGGCACCTCCAAAACGGCCTTATACGCGGCTATTACATTGGCTATCGTGCAATCTCCCCAAGCCCCATGGGTAGCTCTGGTGGTTCCAACTTTGATGATTCCCTTAAAGGCGCCCAGCCTAAATCTGTTAGCTCTAATGTGAGAGTTTTCGAAGAAAGCGAGCAGTATCAATACAAAAATGTGCAATTAGATCTGAGTTTGAACAATCATAGGCAGTTCCCTATACCGATAACTGTGAACCAGGAATTCATTTTGAGTCCTGAGGAGGATTTCGCGCAAAGTTTGTTCAATAACTCTGCTCCCCAAGTATACACAAGTTACCTGACAAACTTGCGCCGCAAAACTGCCTACTCAATCATTGTGCAAGCTTACAACAAGATTGGAGCCGGCCCTCGGAGCGACCAAATAAGCGTGTCCACCTTGGATGCCGCACCGCCCATGTCGCCAATTCTGCGTCTCGTTTCCGTCTCTTACAGTTCGGCTCAATTTGTGTGGTCAAGTCGAAGATTTGAGCATGATTTGAGCAACAGAAGTCTGAGCCAAGCTGGTGCAAAGCCATCGCCAGTAATCGCCATCGATGAGAGTCCAGCTGATGGCGAGGATGAGGCCGACGATCCTCAGTCTTTCTTTACCATCAGTTATCGAGTGGAGACAAAATTGCTGCTCTCAGGCGGAAGCAACGAAGATTGGCAACAAAGACGAATCCAAGAGCGTCACCAGATGCCATATACTCTCGAGAATCTTCGTTGCGGCTCAAAATATGCGGCCTTCATGACCGCCACCAACTCGCTCGGCCAAAGTGAACCAGGTGAGGTGATAAAGTTTACAACAATGGGCGCCGCTCCAATTGCACCCTCAAACTCGAGAGACTTCATCTCAGTCAATTTAACCCTTGTCGTTTTAAGACTGAGCGCTTGGCAGAATGCGGGGTGCTTGATCAGTTCATTCATAATCAAATACAAGCAATCAAATCAAGCCAAGTGGACAATGTTGGAGCATCAGGTTCTTCCAACACTTCAAACGGTTACTATATCTGGATCGGCCATGTTCTCAACTCGTCCGCTAAACAGCCGTCAAAATGAGCTTGACTTAGGAGAGAGTGAAGGTGTAAATCATGAAGATGGTGGCTATAGTCTATCGCATTCAGCTGTAAACAAGCGGCAGAATATCAGCGATTTTATAATACGCAACCTCGTCTCTAGCTCAGTGTACAAATTGATTGTTGAAGCGACTTCTGAGGCCGGAGTTACAATGGCTGAATACGAGTTTGAAACTGCAAATTTTTCAAGTTCAACCATCGCAATCAACGTTAACGGTATTGTAGCAACTGGATCAAATGTCAATGGCAGGCTCGGTAGCAGGGACGATCCGACAAGTCCAGACTCGTCCGATTCGGGCGACCTTGATTTTAGCTACAGCGGTGGCCAAAGAGCCTCGAGTCCGTTCCAGCGCTACAACATGGGCGTTTGGTCGCTGACTGTCCTGTTTGTTTTGGCCTCCGCTTCTATGACAGCGATTGCCCTTATCCTCGGCTTCCGCAGTATAATGCGCATGAAGCTGGCTGCAAATCAGCGCGATAGTTTCCTATGGACAACCCTCTGCTGCCAAGGCTCCTCATCTTCATCATCCGGAGCCGAGAGTTCGCAATCATCCTCAGGCGGCACCTGCTATCAAGTTCCAGACCATCCAATGGACGCCTATTGCTCGCTACCAGCTGGCCATGGCCTTGTCCTTTCAGCAAGCGAGTTGAGTCCAACGAGAATGCGATTTGGCGCCACTTGCCAGTCTGCCACAAGTGCCGCCTTATCCAATCAAATGGGTGCCTTCGAAGGGGGCGAGCTCAAGTCGTTGGTGAGCAACCCTGTTCCCTTTCGACAGTTAGTCTCGTCGTCATCGTTGTCAACCATCGGCAACCGATTCAGTGCAGGTAACTCGCACCATAGCCACACCCTGAGAGGTGGCACCGACTATCATGCTCGTCGTTACAGTGGGGATGAGATTGCTCAGAATCACATTCGCGCACATTATGCAGCAACTCTGGGCAAACACACTTCAATTTTTCAACATGAATCCCAACCAACCAAATACAACGAACCAAACTCGTCAACATATGGACAACTGCGGCCAAAAGCTCAAGCTAGCGATCGACAATCTCATAATCTTGGCGGAGGAATCGAACAGGCTCAAGAGAATAGTTATCAACTTTTTCATCCTGTCTCGCTGAGCGGAACAAGCGGCTACGAGACAGGCAATTCTGTCAAAATGAACTCGGACTCTGAAATGAACCCACCCCAGCCAGTCTGTTTGTCTGGCTTGAATGCATTTAACATGAGTTTGTATGGTTGCAACTTGTTTGATCCGAATGATCGCCAACAAGCCGGCTACGAACAAGGTGCTTTGAACGAGAATGGCGGAATCAATCGCGAGCAAAGCCAATCTCAACTTCACTACAACATGGCGAATGATGAGATAGCTCGCAATCAAGCTTGCCAGCAACAACCAAACAGTGTGCAGCAATTGTCTGCCGGCGCGTATCGCATGATGTTCGAAGATCAACAACCAAGCTCGCAGGTGAACAAGCTGAGCAACTATCAGTTCGATGAGCAAACTGCAGCTCTGAGTCAGCGCCTCCAATAAAGTGAAGGTGCAGTCTCAATTCGATCCGCCAATTTAGGAGTTCATACATGTGTTATCACTTATTCGCATCATATAAAAGTTCCTCTTCACTAGGCGCCGAATGGGCTAACCTGGCTCAGGCTTCGGCCAAAAACGGCAGCGTAATTATTATTCTAGTTAAAAGATTAGAATAAAATGCCCACTCGTCCAAATGCCCTCGTTATCATGAATTAGTGACCCATCATTGTTCAGGATGGGTGGAGGACTTGCATTGAATGGTTGAGATCAAGTTATAAACAAAGTTCAATCCTTTCTTGATGTTATCCCGTACTGATTGTTGATCGTGTAAATTTTGCCGATATATCTCAACTTTGATCAATTATACGATAGCTTCGCAGAACATAGTACTGCCCAGTTACTGGTGCGTAACACCTGACACCAGTGTGTTACTCTGTTAGACGATGCAAACAGATTAAGTTGTATCATCAGGTTACGTATCTTCCTTCCACGTTGGTCTGCGAAAATTTCGGTCAGGCGCCCGGATGGTGCGACTCAAAGGTCTTGAACAGTGTACACCCGCATGATAGTAACTCCTTTGTTAGTTTGGCATTGGATGTCGCGCACGCAAAATCGATCCCTCGAGAGGGAGCTGTCTTCTTCCGGTCAGGTTCGACACAAATCTTGGCCCGCTCTCTCAGTGCAGACTTTGCATAAGTTGTCACGCCTCCTATCATAGATGGACATAAGATTAGGGGGTTAATTGGGGAAAATGCATAGTTTCGGACATCACATCACTAGAGAGGTCAATGACTGTGTGGAGAATTCATTTGCGGATTCGTTTGGCCTGAATAGGGCTCCATCGAAAAAAGAGAGGGTCATTCGAGGGATGGAACCAGCTCTGGGAATCCGAATGAGCACTCGCGTCACGTGTGTCGTTGAGGTTTTACGGTGCATTTTTTGACCCGTTAAAGAGGGAATAAATACCATGTATTTGTTCTTGGCTTCTCAACAATATTCGTACTTCTCAATCTGAGTTACCCATTTCAAAGAACCAATTTCAAGAATAGTATGCATTCACGACTAAAATAAATAACCGTTTGGGACAGGGTATTTATCCCTCTACCAGGAAGCTATTTAATTCTCCAGTTGCGGTCCTATGACGGGGTGACGGAGTAGCAACTTGTTGTATTGTTTGCTCCTGGAGGAATCTCGCGACAACCCTTGAGCATTATTGGATAGGCACTCTCACTTAATGAAATGGCAGCATTCGAAGAGCTTGGTGTCATGCCAGAGCTATCCAAGGCTCTCGAATCGATGGATTGGCTTCTACCGACAGAGATACAATCCGAGGCTATCCCGCTCATCCTGGGTGGTGGTGACGTTCTCATGGCTTCTGAAACTGGTACAGGCAAAACAGGAGCGTTTTGTATACCGATTGTTCAGGTGGTACACGAGCAGATTCTCCAATCTAGTAACGAAAGTGTCAGAGAATTACCAAACAAAATGGCAAAAACCGATCGTTGGGCTCTCAGCATCTCAGACCGAGCACCGGATTTGGTCTTGAGCACGGATCTCTTGAAGGCGCGAAGTAAATCAGGTAACTGGCAAGGTTGCCGATCTAATAAAGGAATTAAGAGAAGCGCTAAAGATCTGGACGCCCTCAACAATTGTAAGGCTTATTATGAAGTTCACTTTGCCGATCCTGGTCTAGCTCGAGTTGGTTGGTCTCTTCCTGAGGCCTCATTTGATCTAGGCACTGATTGTCATGGGTGGGGTTACGGCGGGACAGCGAAGAAGTCAAACAGCCGTCAATTCACGGACTATGGTCTACCTTTTGGAGAAAAGTTCGACACAATTGGATGCATACTGAATTTGAAGACTTGCGAGATTAGTTTCATGAAAAACGGCCGCAATATGGGAGTCGCCTTCAAGCTCCCGAACCAGATTCTAGATAAACGAGGCATATTTCCAACTATCTGTGTCAAAAACGCCGGTTGTGAGTTGAGATTTTGTGCCACCAATGATGTCAACGATTATAAACCAAATGACTGTATCTGGATCAGCGATCTAGGAGCTAACTTTGTTGTTGGTAGGACCGATAACCGTCAGTCTGGATCTTTCGATGATGAGGCACCGTTGGCAATCATTCTCGAGCCAAGTAGAGAACTTGCTAAGCAGACATTTGATTGTATTCAGTCGTTTTCCAAAAGAGTGAATGTTAGAGTCGCATTAATGGTAGGTGGTGGAAGAGAAGATAAAATTCCATCTAAGGATCACATCATAGTTTGCACACCAGGAAGGTTAGCTGAGTCTACTTCCAAACATCAAATCAAGTTGCACAATGTTCATTTTTTCATTCTGGATGAGGCTGACGGCTTAATCCAGCAAGGCTTCCAGAATCTCATCAAAACTACTTACAATCAGCTACCAAAGATGTTTAACACCGGCCGGCGGCTTCAGACGATATGTTGCTCGGCAACCCTACATAACCCCGAAGTTAGAAAACTCGCTCAACAAATAATGTATTTTCCAATATGGATTGATCTCAAAGGTGAGGACTCTGTTCCGGACACAGTTCATCACGTTGTATTGAGAATCGATCCTAAACAAGATTTGGTTTTCAAAGAGCTGGAAGGACTCTTTCAAACTGATGGAGTTCATGCAAACGATGTTGATAACCGGATACTCTTCGATGCGAGGAGTACACTAAGCCGGCCAGAGGAACATAGCGAGGCTGTAAAACTGATGAAATTCTATTACACAGTTAAAGCCATCGAGAGTCTAAATATGGAACAAGGTATCATATTTTGTCGAACAAAGCTTGACTGTGATAACCTTGAAGATTTCATGAATAATATGAATAGACAATCGAAGTCGAGGAAGTTCCACTGTGTTAAGCTCCATTCCTCTCTGAGCCAGCGAGATCGGACAGACAATCTGAATAGCTTCAAAGCGAAACAGGTGAAATTCCTCATTTGTACGGATGTTGCTGCTCGAGGTATAGATATTAAGTGTGTTCCATTCGTTATACAAGTAACTTTGCCCGATGATAAGGCTAACTACATTCATCGCATTGGCCGAGTAGGTAGGGCAGACCGGATGGGACTGGCTCTAAGTCTGGTTGCTACAGTTCCTGAGAAGGTGTGGTATCACAGTTGCAATAAGAGAGAATGTCATAACACGAGACTTGTTGAGAAAGGAGGCTGCTGCAAGTGGTTCGATGAGCTTTCAATGTTGGCAGAAATCGAAGAGCACCTAAAGTGCACTATCCAGGAGATCCGGAAGGACTTCAAACTACAGATTGACGAGTATGACGGAAAAGTCGTCTATGGTGCAAAGAAGCTCGAGTCGACTCTCACATATGAGGGACATGTCGAGCAACTTCGGGGTTATGTCGAAAGTCTATCTGAGTTAGAATTGAAGCTTCAGAGAAGATTCATAAAATCTTATGTATGAGTAACAGCACTAGTCAGCAACTCGAAGAATGGGCTCGCCACCCATGCATCTGCATATACTCCATGCGATCGCTATGCGCCTCGAGTAGATTTCATTAAACTATAGATTGACAACTTGTTCTAACGATCATTTCTAATTTCACGACCGAGCAGGCATGATTAGCATTGGCCGACTGTCCTCTCGACTCGCACAGGTTCTAGTCCCTCAGCTCAATATGTGCCCAACTTGTTGTACTCATCCATGATCTCATCAACATCATCCACGCTTCCTATGAATATTGGGGTGCGTTGATGAATGTTGGTCGGCTTTATATCGAGTATACTTTGTCCAGGTGCCACCATGGCCTTTCCGCCTGCCTTTTCCACAACAAAGGCCATCGGATTACATTCATAGAGGAGCCTGAGCTTGCCGTTTGGAGCATCACTGGTTCGGGGGTACATAAATATACCGCCATACTTGAAAGTTCTATGCAAATCTGCCACCATCGATCCGACATATCTGCTCGAGTATGGTTTCTGACCTTCCTTTTCTGGATACTTTTTCTTATGAACGTAGTTTTTCATTGCTTGGTCCCATTTTGAGTGATAACCCTCGTTCACGCTGTAAATACTTCCGCGGGGTTTCATTTTTATGTTTGGCTCGGTGAGGACAAATTCACCGATGGCAGGGTCTAACATAAAGCAGTGGGCATTGTTGTTTATAGCCAACACTATGACGGTAGCCGAACCATAGAGTGCGTAACCAGCCGCAACTATGGCCCGACCCGACGGTAAATCTGTAGCCTTTGGATCGTGTCTGTAAATAGCAAATATGCTACCAATACTGACTGATGCTTCAATATTAGAGGAACCATCAAGAGGATCGAACGCTATCAGATACTTGCCAGCCTTGTCATCATCGATCTCAATGGCATGCTCGTTCTCTTCGCTAATCATCTTGTATGTTGTGAAGGATTCCTTGAGCATGTTGATAAAAAGCTCGTTCGACAATACATCGAGCCGTTTCACCTCCTCACCCTGGACATTAACGGTGCTCGCCAAACCGAATAAATTTGTCATGCCAGCCTTTCGCACCGCCGACGAAACTGATTTGATCGCAGTTTGTAATGCATTCAATAGGGTGGTGAGTTCTCCGGTTGCAGTTGGATATTTGCGTTGTTCGCCGATCAGGAATCTGGTCAGAGTCATGAGATTGGTGTCAAACGTTGGCTGGCCGGCCATCTTGAGAGATATACTATTGACAAGTAATCGCAGAAGTTTTGGCTCTGTGGCAAGATCACCGTTGTCCACCTAGACGCTCAAATAAGATTGCTAAATTTATATGAGTTGGAGAATATCTGCGAAGATAATGAATCTATGCGATCGCTAGAACCACGGAAAAGCTCGAGTGGTTTATCCGAGCGGTGTATTTCGATGACCTATGTATATGTTTTGTGTGCTTTACTTGTTTTTGTTGTGAGTACATTTCGACAGTGTTGAAAGTTTCCATCTAATGGTGACACGGATAATTCCCGTCGGATATGCGATGTAAACAATCCATAGTCCGATCGTGATGCTCTATGACAAAAGTTGTCGACTTGCTTTGGACAAGAGCTTTCTTCAAGTGGCTAGTTGCCGACGTCATGAGAGACCGCTACGATAAGGGGGCTAGTGTTTACTGATTCAGTCGGCCACCAAACGGGATGTTGACTTCACCCCCTGACATCTCTTGCAAGAGATTCGAGCGGGCCTCAGACTTTTGTTGGCATACAGAAGGATAGAGCATATAGATAACCAGTTCGCTGCATGAATCTTCGATGGCCATCTATTCAGCATGAGTCTATCCTCTCAATTTGAATTGTTAGCAATACATTTGCCCAATCCAGATCCAATACTTTCGAGGGTCATGTAGTACTGGCCACAGTTGAACAGAAGTCGCAACGCGAGATCGTGTTTATCTCAGTGACTGTGCGTCAACTATCGATTCTGGCTCAGGTTCATTTGTTTTTTCTGCTTCCGGAAAAATCGAATCCCGTGCTTTCTGAAGGAATTCCAAGATTTGGTCGTTTTTACGGACCCATTGTATTAATCGATCTCCTCAAGGTAGGCGATTGACCCGTTGACTCACATGTTAAGTCATCCGTTGACCAGCCAGCCGATGTAACCATGGTTTTATCAGGATGCTAGTCATATGAAGACTTGAATCGAATGAGAGAGCGGAAGGAAATCTACTGCTATCAGCCATTCGTCTTTCTCTACTTCTCTGCCGTGGGGGCTGCACTCACATTTGTCCAGCTAATTGCTGAACAGTGATCAGGGTGAAGGGGATTGGGTTCAAGTAGCTTGAGAACATATGACGACTAGAAAATGCGGTGCAGTACATTAAAAACTGCGCAAATTTCACAAGCAATCATCATACAAAGGCGCTATCGAACTTGCCTGAAAGCTCCCAAGTAGAGCCCGCTCATATGCGATAATGCTAAATCTCGACTGAAGGAGGTTGTGTCGTCGGAGCTGGCTGTCGTATTTAAATCGATGCCACTAAGGCGCAAAAAGTCTCAACGCTGATCACCCACTGCGGCAATGATGGTGATGGTGGGTTATATCTGTTCCTGGTTTCTCGAACTCGTGCTCGGTTCTCAGTCAGAATGTGAGCAGATACCCTATATACAAGAGATGATATCTGTTCTTGGCTTCTCGGGCTGGCTTCCGAGCGGACGCAGCAAATTCATGATATATCATCATGTATTTGTTCTTGGTTTCTCGGACTGAGTTCGTAGCAACTTAGTCCAGTGCCAAATGAGTGCGCCAAGTTACCGAGTTTTGGTAGAAAACACAATTTTAAAGATATTCGTCCTTGGTTTCGAATTTCGTATGTACTCACGACAAAAATAAATAAGTGAGCTGCTCAAACTTTCGTAAAATAAACGGTAAACAAAGTTTGTCCGTTCCTTGACCGGACGACGCCGCATTTGGACACGATAACACTGCATCCTGGTAAGAAGCCTCAGCCGAGAGACGTTCTCTATACGTTTGTTATCAATTATTGTTGCACATGACATACATTTATCCTCTCGGATTGTCAGATGAATTCTTCTGGGCTCATAGCCTCGAACTTGAGGGATCAAGTTCGAGGTCGAATAAGGATCTGGCAGCTGGTGGGAACAAGAGCCTCACCCGTATGTCACATGTCCAGCCAGGATGACCGAAAGACATTCGCACAACCTTCGCCATCCAGATTATTTGTCAATGGTAGCCCATCAGGGCGCCAAGCCTTGGAAAGTCGCAATCAGCTGAGAAACTCTGCGAAACGCATCGTGGTCAAGGTTGGAAGTGCAATAATTACGCATGATAGGGGTCATTTGTCTGCACCCAGGTTGGCCAGCATTGTGGAGCAGATGGCACATCTACAGCAACAAGGCAGGCAATTGTTACTGGTTAGCAGTGGCTCGGTCGCCTTTGGTCGTAGAAAGATACGTGATGAGGTACTCAAATCGAAATCTATCAGAGAAACAATATCGGAGAAACCTCTCCTTAGGCCGTTTGCCGAAAACAGGGCTGCAGCCGCTGTCGGTCAAAGCAGCTTAATGAGCTTCTATGAGAGCTTATTTCAGCAATATGATTGTAAAGTGGCTCAGGTTTTAGTGACAAAGGCTGATTTTAGCAATGAAGCTAGCCGGCAACAATTGCGAAACACAATGCTAGATCTTTTGAGCCTTAACATTGTGCCAATTGTTAATACAAACGATGCTGTTGAAGCAACTGTCACTAGCAGTTTGACTAATGGGGTTTTAGACTTGAAACAGGCAGATATGGCAGACATACTGGTTGAAGATAACGACTCCTTAGCAGCTATCCTGGCGGTAGAACTTGAATGTGATCTAATGATATTACTTTCGGATGTGAATGGAATCTATTCGGGGCCTCCTGATAAGAAAGACTCGAGATTCTATTATACTTTCACCCCGAAGCACAACCATGAAAGCTATATCCAATATGGTACGAAATCGAATGTTGGCCTCGGCGGAATGCAAGCTAAGGTTAAATCCGCCCTCTGGGCATTGAAACGTGGTACTTCAGTTGTAATTTGTAATGGAGGCTCCGCTGGAGTGATAAACAAAGTAGTTCAGGGAGACAGGGTTGGCACTTTTTTCACAGAGCAGGGTGGTCAGACTGAATCCTCCCAGCTGGCTGCAATGGCTCGAGATGGCTCAAAGAGTTTGATGTCAATAGATGCTGAAGCTAGATGTAGCTTAATCAAGGATATTGCGAATGCCTTGCAAGCTCACGAAGGAAGTATCTTACTGGAGAACGAGCGTGATCTGAATAACGCTAGAAACGAAGGCCTTGAGGACGTTCTTCTGTCCAGGCTGAAACTAACCAAGACAAAACTCAACACCCTCAGGGTTGGACTGAATCAAATAGCTGAGAAATCTAGAAACCAATTGGGTAGGACGCTTAAA
>Ga0209372_1000452_pt1 | contig 19275 bp, 10 predicted proteins | sample AgamicAtPe_FD_187170 | JGI IMG/M metagenome (GOLD analysis project Ga0209372, IMG submission 187170) | Agave microbial communities from Guanajuato, Mexico - At.P.e (SPAdes) (version 2) | ecosystem: Host-associated > Plants > Phyllosphere > Phylloplane/Leaf | place: Guanajuato, Mexico | collected... | reverse complement strand
GCCGCTCAGAGGAGAGCAAACGGGGCCGGCCAGTGGACGCGCCCTCTAGGCTCCAGATCCCAGCTCAGGCGGCCGGCAGCCGGGCAAGACTGGTGGCGAGCGAGAGGCAGAGGATGCGCGAGCGAGAGTGGGTTTTGCCGTTAGAGTAGCCCTGACAGATAGACAGACGGAAAGTGGAGCGCGACAGGTAGATCGATCGAGGCATGTTGCGTCACCGGCGGCTCAGCGAGCGCGCAAGCAAGCCCAAGCGAAAGCTCGCGAGGCCGGCCGGGGAGAGTTGCGAGGCCGAGTCGGCTGAGCAGCTGGCCGAGGACCAGTGGCGCCAGGCGGCCCAAATGCTGACCGACGACGACGAGCTCGAGCTGTTTGCTGGCGGCCGAGCGGCAAGCTCGCGGGCAAACAACGGCAACGGCATCAATGTGGAAGAGGAGGAGGAGGAGGAGGAGGAGGAAGACGACGACAGCAGCTCCTCAATCTCGTTCGCGCGCTCAGGTTGCCACTCGATTCTGTCGGCCTGGCGGCTCAGGGCCACAAGCAGGGCTTCGCGCGCAAGAAGACCGACTTCGGTGCTCTCGAATGGTTCAAGTCTTGGCAGGAAGTCTGCGGCCAGCTTGGCGCCAAAGTCGCCCGCCGGCCAGACGAGGATTGCGCTCGGCCCAAGGAGCGCGCAACACTTTGTCACAAACACGAGACGGAGGAGGCGCGCGAATGAACTCATCATGAGCACACTGGAGGCCCGGCGCCGCGCCTTTGGGCTCGCAAGGCAGGGGGCCAGTCTGCTCGGCTCGAGCTCCTACCTGGCCGACCACTACGAGCGGCAGTCGCAGCTCGCCGAGCCGCTGCTAATGCAGCAGCACCACGAGGACGCGCTCATTGGCCGCCTCTCGCTCAGCCCCTCGCCAGTGGCGCACAAAACTCCAAGTCAAATGCAAACGCGCTCCACGCACTCGGACCTTGGCGGCCGCAAGTTCAACCTCGAGCGGCCCCCAGTTGCGAGACAGGAGGCGGCGGCCAAGCAGCAGCGGCTGGCCGCAGCAAGACGCAGGCCGCCGCCGCCGCTCGCAAAACTCGACCAAAACTCCTCAGATCTCTGCTCCTCGAACTGCTCCTCAAGCTCTGAGTCGAGCTCGAGCGGCTCCCGCTTTACGCAACTGGTCACCAGCGAGCTAGCGCCAGATTGCGTGCTCCTCGAGGAGCAGTCGACTCGACTTGGCGCCTCCAGCCTGCGGCCAGGTGAGCGGCAAGCGGCCGGCCAGCGCGCACAGTCGAGGCTCGCGCAGGAGGCGCCCAAGCCGCCCGAGCGCCAGCGCCGGCGGCCCAAGGTGGCGGCCGGCAAGTCCGTCGGCCAACCTGTTGCGGTTGCAGCGCCGGCAGCAACGAGGGCCAACAAGGAGGAGGAGGAGGAGGCGGATGGGGCCGGCAGGTTGCGGCGGGGCGCCCTGAGGCGCGACTCCATCCGCCGGCTCAGACTGAACCGGGCTGGCGGCGCCGAGCAGCAGGCGCGCGGACGGCCGCGCGACTCCTCCTCGGATGTGGCGCCCTCCTCGAGCGACTCTTCGAGCTCTGTGGCCCAGCAACCGGCGCTTAGGGAGCAGCAAAAGCGGCAGCAACAGCAGAGACAAATCCCACTCTCAAGGAGTCGCAAGCTTGACATTGAGAACAATCCATTCTTGAATCGACACCATTTCAGGTCGACCTCAGTGCGCTCGAGCGCGAGCGTTGAGCCGGCCGAGAGCGTCGCGCCAGCTCGCAGTGAAAAGAGGAGCTCGTGGGCTCTGTTTGGCTTGGCGCCGCGGCAGCCGGGCGCAGAGAGGGCCAAGCCGAGCGAGGGGGAGGCGACGGCGGCTGCGACCAGGTTGCGGCCGCTCGGCCAGCTGAGCAGGCCGAACGAGGCCAGCGGAGAGCTCGCCGCCCGTGGGAGCCAGCAAAGTGAGCGGCGGCGGCAGGAGGAGGAGGAGGAGAGGGAGCGGATTGCGCAAGTGGAGCGGATGCTACGACAGATGCAACCAAACCAGGTGTTCGCCTCCCATGCCAAGGAGAGCGAGTTCACCAGGAGCGTTTCGGCCAGCTTTGCGCGCAAGTCCACCGAGAGCGCGGCCGCCAAGCCTAGTCATTCGGAAGCCAAGCCTCAAAGCGAGAGAGAGAAGGCGGAGGGAGCGAGCGGACGGAGGGAGCTCGTCAGCGAGGGTGCAAAGTCGAGCGACGACCTCAGGTTTGACTCAATGGGCAACAGGCGCCACACTGAGCTGAGGCACCGATGGAAGGAGGAGCGAGCCAACGAGGGTGCCGAGCGCCAGGAGCGGCGCTTCTTCAGCGAGCGCATGGAGCTCGTCCGCTCGAGCAGCATCAGTCCGCCAGTTGGCTTTGCCGACCCAAGCAGAGAGGAGCCAGCCAAGCTAGAGCGGCGCCAACCCGAGAGGACCTCTGGCAGGGGCGAGCCAGCTAGAGTTGAGCCAGCTCGAGTGAATCCGGAACAAAGGCTGGCCCCAGACTCGAGGAGGTCGCTCAGCGAGGAGCGGCCGGCGGTTGCGGCGCGGCCGAGGGCCAGGCAGCAACAGGCGGTGGCCAGCAGAAGCCAGGTGGGGGCCGCCGACAGGTTGGAGGCCGCGTCCGGCCGGCCAAGCTCGTTTCTTGGCCCCACTGGCCAGGTGGCCGGGATGCAGCAGTTGCCAAAGTTTGAGCGGACAGCCGACGACGAGTTCAAGAAACGAGCGGAACAGTTGAGAAAGTTGGCGAGAGAAAATGTTGGCGCCGAGCAAGGGCCGAAAACTAGCGCCGAGCGGCCAGCTGAGAGGCGGCTCCAGCTAAGCAAACCAACGACAGCAACAACAACGACCAATCCCGTCAGCTTGGATGCATTCTCGGCGCCCAAACGACTGGCGGCGCCTCAAGTGTCGCCAAGACCGAGGGCTCAGCTCGAGCAATCGAGGAGGACGAGCGAGGGGTTGGCGCCACCGAGGCGCCATCTGCCGGCCGACCAGCAGGCGCAGCTCGGTCGAGCTAGGCAACCGATTTCGGCAACAGTGACCAACCTGGACGCGCTCTTGGTTGGCCTAGAGGCTCAAGTTGGGATGAGAGAAGGCAGAGAGGCGCCACCAAAGTGGAAGCGCTCCAACTCTAGCTTAGCCTCGCTCACCCAGCCGGGCAGCGCGGGCGGGCAGGAGAGTGCGCGCATGCCAGCTCCGCCCACCTGTGTGCCCGAACCCGAATTCGAGTCCAGGAAGGGAAACCCGCAACACGCCCCCCAAGCCGCAAACTCGCCCGCAAGACCGCGCGAACTAACGAGCTCGGCCCTGGTGAAGCTGGTTGTTTGCGAGAAAAGCGCGCCGAAGCTCGATTTTGCGTTTGTTGAACGCCAACCGGAGCTCCATCATGGCCGCCAAGCGCAACCAGTTGGATTTGGCGGCCAGCCGAGGGGAAACTTGGCCAGTCAAGCACGAGCAAGCTCGCAAACGAGCGTCCTGCCACCGAGATCCCCGCTTCGGGTTGCAAGCCCGCGTTCGCCTGAGTTTGGACATACGGCAGCCTCAAGTAACGACGACAGCGCCATTGCTTCCTCAGTCTCCTCGCCGTCGCTCAGTTTTATGCTCAACACAAGCGGCGAGCAGCAGAGTAGTGCTCGGGGCCACCAAACGAGCGGCCGAAGCGCATCGCCGGTCGCAAGCAAAGTCAATGGGGCCCAAGCCGCGCGTCCACGACTCATTGGCTTGTCGCTTGCCCAGACTGACGCAGCCGGCGGCCTGCAGAGCATCCTGCGCCGCAACCAGCAGCAGCAGCAGCAGCAACAACAACAACAGCAACAACAGCAGCAGCAATTGCAACAGACGCACAACGTTGCCAGCGACACACCTTCCGGCCGGGAGAGCGAGCTCGCGAGTCCGGAACAGGAGACCAGGAGGCCCGTTGGCTCGCAGGAGGCGCGAGCGGGTTGCAACCAGGCAAGAGTGCCGCCCAGCCGCGACTCCCAGCTCCAGCTCGAAGGCCGCTCGCTCGCTGAGAGCCCAACTGGAGCCCTTTCGGCCAGACTGGCGCCCGAGTCCATGGGCCAGCAGGGCTCGTCGCCACCAAAGCGGGTTCACTTCAATGATCGGACGAGCATTAGATCTTTCGAGTCAGTTTCCTCGCTAGCCTCAAATTCAACGGCCGTTCAAAGCGAAATCATGCGCCAACGAATGGGCTCGCCCGACTCAATGGGCAGCGGCAGTACGAGTCGACTGAGCGCCGATTCGCCTGATCTCAGGAAGGGCGATGGTGCAGCCATTTACGCTGTTCGCGGCGACCCAGAACTCGAGTTGGCCGAGACAAGCAGCGGTGCGAGCGGCCAGCAGCAGCAGCAGCAACACTCGCAACTGGCAGCCGCACTGCAACAGCAGCAGCTCTATGGCCAGCAGCACACCTACGGGTCCCCATTGGCGCAGGGAGCCCCCTTCATTCGGATGACGGCGCCTCCGAGCATCAGCACTGGCGCCGTGCAGCCGGTTGTTCTTGCGAGGCCGCTCCACTACATTGCGCGGCCGGCCAGCCAGGTTGCGGCCGCGAAGAGCAGCCAGCAGGAGCTGGAGGAGGACGAGGATCCCAACTACGCGCTCAGGTTGCGTCAGGCGGCAACGAGCCGCGTGTTCAACTTCGCGCAAGCCTCGCCGCCGATCCCGCCGCACCTGCTTCCGGCTCACACATCTCGCGCGCACCAGCCGCCTCAGTCCGTGCGACTCTCGCCCGTCGTTGGCCTTGCGAGCAAGCCGGCGGGGTCAATGCAGCGGCAGCAGCAGCAGTCTCGGCGCCAGTTTGCGCCCGCGGAAAACTTGCTCAACTTTCAGACTGAAGTTTGAGGGGTTCTCGCCAAAGGGGGGCCGGCAGAGCTCAGGTGTCCGTGAGCCAGGCCAAGTGCCAATAAGTCAAAATAAATCTAGTCGCCACCGATCGTCAGCACGAAAAAGCGGCCCTCTCCTTGCGTCCAATCTCTCTCTCTCTCTCTCGCTCACTCGGCGGCAATTTCCTCTCCAGCTTGTTTTGGCCACCGCTGGCGGCGCCAAAACAAGCTGCACTTACGCAAGCCGATGCGGAAGCAGGAAGTAGCCATCATTAGTAGTGCTGTCGGCTTGGAATGGACGTCGCTTTGCTCGTTTGAGCGCTCCTGCTGGCGGCCAACTCGCTCGTTGCGCCTGTTCGTCGGATTGGTTTTGGTTTTGCTCTTGGCTGGACGAAGCCAAGAGATCCAGTTTTGGCGAGAACAAATTACGACCAACCGGAGGGATGTGGCAGAGAGTTCACTTCCGAATGGGTTGCGCGCAAGCCAATTAACGGGATACAAGCGGACCGATTTGGTTCAAATTTGGGCGGGCGAAAAATAAGCGGCCGGCGTCAGGTAACTTGAGGGAAAACACATACGCACTTGTACGCAATCGTGCCATCACCTGGCCGCCCATCAATCTTTGCTCGTTCGCTTGCAAGCTTTTAGCCGCCCGCAACTCTCGCTTTTTTAGAAATGCGAAAGTGGAATAAGTATCTGGCGAAGAGGGGGGAGGCTTAGCGCGCGCAGATGCAATTTGAGGTGTCGGTTTATCTCGGCTTGACGATGGATTGGCCGGTCCAAGGCTCCTCTCTCTGCGGCCATGGGAACAGGTGAGCGGGATGGGGAACACTTGCGAGCGGAACTCTGCTGCGAGCGCGAGAGCTCGGAGCGAGGCTGCAGCGGCGCCGGCCAGGTAGAGGCGCCATTCAATTTGTCTGGACCGCAAGCGGCGATTGAGAGGCGGCCGCAAGCTGGCCGACGTGAGTGGGCATGCAAATGAGAACAGGAACGAGCAGACTGACAACAAAGCTCCATCTGTTGCAAGAACAGATACAATCCGTCTCTAGCTCGCCGCTTTTGTTGCCGCGCCAAGCGGGCAGCCTGTAGAGCGAAACAAGCCCACTCGCCGTTGCTCCACGCCAGGGCTGCCTCACGCTAAGCTAGCCGAGGGATCATAATCATCTGCTGCCTTGCATACGAGAGACTTGATGCGGTAAGATGTTAGCGGGCCGCAAGTGGTGAGCCGCCGCTCATGCCCCAGCCGGTCAGAGGGAGAGAGTGAGCTCTCGAAGCCGCCGTAAGCATTGTGAGGCTTCCCCTCGCCAACGTTCAGACCAACTGGCGACGGCCGGCCGGTGGCAAGTCCTCCAAGCTCTCCGTGTGTCCAACAGTCTAACAGCGCTCGAAGACTCAACCTGGGCCGCATGGTTCGCCAACTGATGGACAGGGTGGCGTTAGCGAGCGAGGGAGCGGGCATCTGTTCGTCTCTGGGGCTTGGAGTTCCTAGCTTGGCGAGCGGACTCGGATGCAGCAGAGAGTCTGGCTTCTCCTAATATCGACGAGTGCGAGCGGCCCAGCCAGCCCCACTCGAAATGGGCACAGACTGCCCATGCAACTCGTAAAGGGTGCCCATCTGACTCACTCCGCCCAGCTCCCTTTGCCACTCGATCCGCCCACAATGATTCAAACTCAAGGCTCCGTTATAATCGACATGTTTATTGGCTTCTCCATGCAAAGCAACCCTTCAATGGGAGCAAAACCTCCCTCACCTGCTCGAGCCCTGGGCCACCGTGCGCAAACTGGCAAACTTTCCGCTTGATCGTAAGAGCAAACTCTAACAATTTTTATGCACCAAACTGTGCCTAAACTCGACCTACAAGCATCCAACACACATTGGCTTCTGTTTTTAAATTAGTCAGTCCGCCAAGACTGCACATTTATCCATCCATCAGTATTAACCTTTGTTAATTATTAACTTATTTTTGCTCACTTGCTTGTGTCAATTTAGTCTACTGGCTGCTCGATACTCGCGCGTCCTCTTTCAGTATTCTCGTCCAACATCGCAAATCTTCAACCACCGCGCCATTGGCCCTCAAGAAAATCTGTCTTTCATCGCGCCAGCCAGTCTAGCTACAAGTTCAATGATAGGAAGAAAGTATCGAGACAGGCTGAGGCTAGCTGCTGAATCGTGAAGCGAAATGTTAGATTGGCCCCCTGGCTCTTAAATGCTCGACAAGCAAATGGGAGGGTCGGGCTTGGATCGGGTCGCTTATAAGCCTCTCGAGTTGGCATCAGCGGGGGAGGAATACCTAGACGATCATCTAGAACCAGATGGTGAAGCTGAGGATCCACCATTCTCTCTCAAGCACCAATATAAATCGCACCCAAGTATCCTTCTAACTACATTGAGTTACTTAAGCTTGCGACAGTTGAGGGTTCTATTATTTGTCGTCGCCATGTTGCTGCTTATCCTATTCATTGCCCAATTGGCAGCATTTAAGGGGGGAGCTGAATTCTTAGAGGTCAGGCATAATCTAGAGATCAGCAGTAGAAAGTACACCCAACAACCAAGAATTCAAAATCCAGAGCCATATCTCAAAGACCTCAACGCACCATCGGACTCGATTTCAGCGATTCCCTTGCCAATTAAGATGGATGATAGACCACCTTATGATAGTTATCTAACTTCAGTGCTTCATGAAGCAAATATTCGATCAACAAGAGAGTATTTCGATGATCTCCGTCTCCCTACTGAGGATCAACAAACAAATTCATCCCAATCTGCTTCGACTATTTGGTGGGTGTTGAACTTGCGTGATTCAAACAAGTATGTGACAGTTACAAACTACATAAGAGCAATGAAGTCTTTCAACTACAACTCCAGCATTACATTAACCACTCAAGCAACTACAGAATTCATGTTTCACACTCTGGAACTTTGCAAACGCTGGGACGGTCCAATCTCGGTAGCCGTGTTTACTCCTGGAGTTGAGATGTTGGTTGCAACAACTCTAATCAAATTCATGAGACAATGTCTACCTGTTCCTCTGAGTGCTTGTATCAGAGATAAAGTAACCTGGCACTTGGTTTACAACAAATCCCACGGCCCGCCGGCAAGTGCAATCAGTTATCCAAGGTTTCATCTGGACTCCAAGAACTATCCCCTATTTGTTCACCAGGATCAATGTCCCAAACTTGCAGGGCCTGAGCCAAGTGATCTGATCAAACAGTTTGAAGTAGAGCTGAGAAAAAGTAACAAAATCTACCCCGATTCCTATCGGCAAGAGTTCCAACTCCCATATCCAATAAATGTACTTCGCAATACAGCTCGGTTGGCTGCCGGTACAAATTATGTGCTCGCCTCTGACATAGAATTATATCCGAGCATAAATCTAGTGCCTTCTTTCACCAACTATATTATCAGGCACAACATTACCGAGGATTATAAATATATCAAGAAATACGGTTTCACACTGCCAATATTTGAAGTTAGTGCCAATGTTACAGCTCCGAAGACGAAAGATGAGCTTCTAAAGTTAGTGCAACAAGGTGATGCAATATTCTTCCATAAATGGGTCTGCGATTGGTGCCAAAACTTTCCTAATCGCTTAGATTGGCTTCAAACAGACAAGTATGGATTAGACAACTTTCGCTCCGATGGCGACGAGATTGTTATATTTGAAATTACCCAGAGAAACAGCTCGAGAGACTCATGGGAGCCCATATTTATCGGCACCAATGATGATCCTCTCTATGATGACCGTTTAACCTGGGAAGGTCGGCGTGACAAAATGGGCCAAATGTATGAGATGTGTCTACAAGATTATTACATGTTAGTGCTGGGAAACGCTTTCCTGGTTCACGCGCCTGGAATCAAGCATATTGATCGGAACGATAACATGAAGAGATCGAAATACATGAGAGAGAATAATGCCATTTATGATACGAGTTTGGCAGAGCTAAAAAAGCGGTACTCTGGAAGTGCCAATATAAATAAGTGTTAGATCTATCTAGACGATTAAAGTAGCCCGTGACATGTCATAACTGTATCACTCAAAGCACTTGAATGGTTGTTTGTCTTTTACTATGACCCACCACCATATAAGCTATCAGTGGCTATTAGACTATCAATACCCAAGCATGCTACTTGGGTATTGATAGTCTAATCACTCGAGCATAAATATGGGAATGTATCAAACGAACCCGTGGAGGGCTCTTGATACACGTGTATAGCATGCATCTGTTCGTGGCTTCTCACAACTAAAATGAATTCAGTGTTGCACGACCGCAGCCTGTGGTCCGCAGGAGCTCCAGCAGCACCTCAAGCTCTTCACATGCAAACAAAACATAAATGGATGGCTATTGACCACATGTGAATCTCTCATCACCTTGGCTTGATCGGGGGAACTATTTATCATGTTGGCACGAGGCATTCGAGCCATTCTCTTCGCAACACCTAGTCATGATATTAGTCGTAGTGCAAACCCACTAATTTTCGCTTCAAAAAGATGGAACCAATCAGCTATCGAGCACGTGGGCAAGCAAACAGTGAGGCGGATACCCGTGGTCACCATAATGGGCCATGTAGATCATGGGAAAACAACATTATTGGACAATCTCAGAAATAGCCAGATAGTGAAACAAGAGTTTGGCGGCATCACTCAACATATAGGTGCGTTTGTTGTTCCATTTAAGCAGAGAGACAAGACGGAATTAGTCACCTTCCTAGATACGCCGGGTCATGCGGCCTTCGCTGCAATGCGACAGAGGGGAGCTGATGTCACTGATATTGTAGTTCTTGTTGTAGCTTGTGAAGACGGGGTAATGGATCAGACGGTTGAATCCATCAATTATGCGAAGAATGCTGGAAAGCCGGTGATTGTTGCTGTCAACAAAATTGATAAGTTTACCGACGAGAGAAGTCTTAGGAAAAGTATTGATATGATTCAGCAACAATTGAACGTGCATGACCTGGTCTGTGAGGAACGAGGGGGTGATGTTCAAATGGTCAAGATGAGTGCTCTTGCTGGGATAGGAGTTGAGGATTTGAAGGAAGCGATCTTGGCCCAAGCAGAGACACTAGAATTGAAAACTGAGATCGACTGCAGAGTTGGTGGTCGTGTAATAGAATCCAGGATCGATCCACATAGAGGTAAGTTGTGCACAGTTCTGGTGCAACAAGGCCAACTAAGAAAAGGTGACATCTTGATTGCGGGCACAAACAATTGGGCCAAAGTGCGAGCCTTGTTCGACGAGAGAAATCAACTGAAGCAAGTTTGCGATCCTGGTATGCCTATCCAGGTTACGGGATGGCGCGGAGAAAGGTTGCCAGCTGCGGGTGATCCAGTAGCTCAAGTCGAAACAGAATCTGAAGCGAGATCGATAATCAACAAGTTCATGGAAGAACGCAAGCATCAGAAAGCTGTCGAGGATGCCGAAGTTGCACGCAAACGAGCTGAGGAATTTCATAAGTTATATAGGGAGAAATTCCTTGAGAAAAAAAGCAAGTATCATTCTGTCAGATTCACGCCCAGAGGTTTCAAGCCAAAAGAAAGTGCGTTACCCGAAGATTGGGACAAGAAGATAAATTTGATACTCAAGTGCGATGTGGATGGAAGCTTGGATGCTCTACTAGATGTTCTAGATACTTATGACAAAGACAATAGGCAATTGATTAAACTGGATTTGGTCCACTATGGGGTTGGCGATGTAACTGATGGAGACTACGTACTCGCCGCATCCTTCCCGAACTCTGTGATATATGGCTTCAATGTAAAATCAACCAATCAAAAGATATTCGTCAGAGCAAAGCAAGATGGAATTCCTTTGAAGTTCTTTAATGTGATTTACCATTTAGTCGATGATCTCAAAGAGCGACTAGCGGAAAAACTGCCAGAGTTAGAGCAAGAAGATGAAATTGGACGGGCTAGTGTGATTCAAGAGTTCATCGTGACCGATCTAAGTAAAAGAAAAAGCCGTGTTGCTGGTTGTCACTGTAATAGGGGTCTTTTGAGGCGTGACTCGCTCTACAAGTTGTTACGCAATAACGAAATTTTAGCAAAAGATTTAGAGGTCAAAAGCCTCAAGCACTTGAAAGACGACGTGAAAGAGATAGCGAAGGGTCGCGATTGTGGAATATCGTTTACAGCACTTCCAGAGGATATTGAATTCAAGATGGGCGATTTATTGATCGCATATGAGAAGAAGAAGTACAAACCCAAACTGAGATGGGAAATTAAGGGTTTTGGTCATTAAATGGGTTAGAGTTGGACTACCTAGTTTGTAATGTCTGCCAACCCTGTGCTTAGTTTTAAATTCTGAATGAGGTGACGATTTCCAAGAACTAGCTAACTGTTCAGCCAGAACGACCTCCCGCGACATGAGAACCCTTAGATCTAATGCTAGTTAACTACGATAAGTCTTTGAGGGCTAACAATCGTATGAAAAGAGCACAATGTTAATGAGAATGCAGCGCCACGAGCGTCACAGGGCTCTCATTCATCAAAATGTACTGCTACCGAAGTCACTTTTGCGGCCGGTTATTATCAGCTATAAAGTACTAGGATCTAGATGGGGACGGACGAGATGGATTGCTGTCCCATTCACTTGGCTCACGCTAGCTATCTCTCAGACTAGCGTCATGGTTAGGCCTAAGGCTAGCAGATTCGCTTGCTTAAGATTTCAACAATGTGCCTTGAGGTTCGCGCAAACAGTAGTCAGCGAAATCCTCAAAGCGAGAGGCTGGCTGAGGATCGGCTCGCTTGCGAATAAGGACTAAAGTCTTTGAATCATCACAATGGATCTATGGGTCTCGAAATGAGACTTAACCACGAGCTAGCCGAGTTGCGATTGGGTACAAGCTGCTGCCGCTGTTGTGTTCTTCGAGATAAACCAACGACCTTGGATTATGTAACCAATGTCGCCAATTATCCGTTCAAAGCGAGAAGCGAGCCACTGATTGAATGGGAGGCAATTGTAGTATTTGCGCCAACAATGGGCAGTGGAGGTGGCTCAAGCCAGCGAGTGTTAGAGAGGAGAGGTGGAGAGTTGAATAATGAACCTTCGAGAGTTCCTTATTTGACGCTTGCGCTTTCCGCGCCGCCCCTCTCTCAGGCCTGAGCCCGCGAGAGCAGGAAACAAATTGCATAATCTCTGAGATCGTCTGCTGGATCCGTGTAATCCTCCCCGTTCGCTAGCCAGCCTGCTCGCTCGACCCACCGGCGTTGCAAGGAGCGCGAGTTGCACAGTTGGAGGCAGAAATTTTACTCAAATTTACGGCCTTAACTCTCACCCTGCAAGGGCGAACAGTAGTCGGCAGTTTCGGCTAAGGCGGCCAATTCATGAATTCAATATCTTGGCTCAGTTTGGGGCCGTCGCACGAGAGCAGGAGAGGTAGTTTGAATGAGGTTAATGAGCGCCCTCACTTGGCACCAACGAGCGCCATTGAGCTCGCGATCTTGGCGCTCGCTTCTCGGCTCCAATGGTGTAATTATCCAGACTTGAAATTGACTCTCCTCCCGCCTACCGCTGAGTCAATTTGACTAAAACTAAGCTCCTCCAAGTGACAAGTCAGCGATGAGCTGGAAAAGAGCGAGCTAGGGAGAGGGGCGAAAAGTTGGAGGAGGAAACCAAACAGCTGCTTGGATGGCCTTTGCCGTTGAGCTTACTCGCTCGAAAGTCACTGAGAGCGCATCAGTCGCTAGAGGCGCCAATTTGCGGGCGATAAGTTGAAAAAGCGACAAGATTTTGGCCCAGCTCCCTGGCGGCGAGCTTTGCGCCGATGTTTGCTTTGCCGCTCGGGCAACTTTATGTAAATGAGCCAAGTACTATGGCTTTGCTCTCTCCCTCTCGTGTCAGATTGCGCCCTCGGCCGGCTCTCAACACCCACCCCTGTGGCTGCGGGCCGCCACTCTGTTGGGGCCGAGATTGAAATAAAAACAAGGCCAACGGTTTGGTGGCGCTCGGCGTGTTTAGATAGCGCGCAAGTCGGCTAACTAACATTTGTTTAGGCCGCCTGGGGTACCAAGAGGGCAGTTTGCTTGCAGGCGCTTGCGCGCCGCCCTCCTAGCGGGCGAGTTATCCCACTCGAGGGCCGCCTAAAACCACAGGGATGGTGATTTTGTCGCTGGAGCTTTCAGAGGAGAGTGAACGGGCGGTCGAGCGGAGGCCAAGTTGGCGAGGTTTGCGCAGACCAGCGGGCGCCAATAAATTAAACAAACACACTCTCGACAACTGACCACACAAATGCGCCCCACGTGATTGTGGCCAGCCTCAAGTTAGGTGGCGAGTTTTGAGGATTTGAGTTGATCAACGTGAGTGCAATTACTTAGTCGGCTAAGCTAATTTGTCGGCCAAGTGGGCCGCGTTTTGGAGGGGCCAGTTTGAATGCTAGTGATAGACTGGCTTTTCAGCTTGGCGCTCGGGTTGGCGGGCGAGCGAGCGAGCGAGCGAGCGAGTGGCGATTGCGCAGGCGGCGCCGACGACAATGGTAGACGAAAAGGAGGAGGAGGACGATATTCAGACACTGTCGAGCGAGCGAGAGCGGTAGGCGAGCAGCCGAGAACAGACGAGAGCATTGGCGCCGGAAGAGCGCTCAGTGGAGCTAGTTTCAATTTTCATGGTCGATTGAAGTGGCGGCCAGCGCTCGTCAGTCTGGCTGATAGTTTGGCCGATAGTTTGCCATTGGTTTCCATCGTTGCGATCGAAGGGCGAGCGGAGGAGGTTATAATTGTTATTGCGCTCGGCGTGTCGTTGGCGCCACTTAGCTAATAGCCCATTGCGTCAGACTGGAAGGCGGAGGTGCGAGGAGAGAGAGAGAGAGAGAGTGCGAGCGCAAGTGGGCTCGAGTTGGAGGCGGAAAGAGGGGCGAGGCCGAGGGGAGACGTCTCGTCGCTTGAGGGGAGGCCGGTTTGAGGAAATTAGATCCGCCACCGCGAGGGGCGGCCAGTGGGAGCAGCAAATGAACTTGCAAGCCTGAGACGACAAGAGGACAGCAGGCGAAGCAGCCACAACAACAATAACAACAACAGCAGCAGCAGCAGCAGCAGCGGCAGATCCAAACTCCAGCCAGAGAGATAGAGAGGCGTCCAGCCGGATGAGATTGAAGCATGCGCTTCCATCACTCGACCAGGAGAGGTAGGAACAGGTTGGCCCACAACGGCGGCCTACAGCTTGGCGGTCAGCGGGCCGCCGGCCAGTTGGCTTCCGCGAGCAGGTGGTCGCAGCTGAGCTACTGTCGCGAGACAAACATTCACTTCAATCGCCGGCTGCCAGTTGAGCCGCCAGCCGGGAGCAAGCAGGCGGAGGGCGATTCGTTGGCCAGAGAGGAGGGCGAGTTTGTGGAGGCGGGCAAGCAAGTTGTTTGCTCGCCACTGCGGCAACTCTCGTGCAAGAGTGGCGCCGGCGCCAACGAGCACGACCAGCGAGACCGGGGAGCCCATCTGTTGCAACAGATCGACGACAGTCTCCACAAGCTGAGCATTGGGGAGCAGAAGGAGGGGACGGCGGCCGACTCAGGCGCCAGGATCAACCTGGAGGAGGCGCGAGAGAGGCTTGTGGCGCAGGTTGTGAAGCATCCCTTTTGGAGCAACAAGGCGGCGCGGAGGATGCAGCTGACGGATCTGGAGGAGAGGAACATTTACATCTACGAGTTGCTGAGCTATTGCGAGCGGCGCGACCTAGAGTGGCGCTACGAACCCTACAAGGGCGGCCTGGTCTCCTCCATTCCACTCCGCCAGCGGCCAGACTTTGGCAGTTCAGCCACGAGCAGCCAGCCTAGCGCACCGGCTGGCCACCTAACGGCGGACCTAGTGGCCGGACAACGGATGCAGCAGGGCCAGCTCTTCGTGAGCGCATTCAGCCAGCCGGGCGGCGGCTCCACTTTGGCCACCAAGCGCCAGCACCACCGACCTTGGGGCTCGGAAAGCGAATCCCAGGGGCCAAGTCCAATCAGGCGCAGCTGCTCCAGCGCGGCCACATCCACAACCATGCGCGACCTCTACGAGCCCATAAGTGTCATCGAGCGGCCCCTGCCAAGCCCAGAGCTCGTCTGGTCCATCCAGGTGCCGGGCCAGCTTAAGCCGGAACCTTTTGCCGGCTACGCGCACTCCACCGAGTTGGCCAACAGCTCCTTCGTGAAGAGGTGCCACGGGTGTAGGGGTCGCGGGCGGCTCAAGTGCAACTCCTGCTATGGTGTCGGCTACGAGGTCTGCATCTCGTGCTCGGGCAAGGGAACCACCAAAAGCCTCTCATCGGCCGCCTCCGCCTCCAATGCGCGCCACTCAAGCCGCCACTACGGCGCCGATGGCTACAATTTGCGCAATTCAACCCATGCAAATGGGTACGCCGACGACCAGGACTCCTCGGCCGCCGACCTTGGCAGGCGGCCAGAGGAGCGGGGCGGCATTTCGGGTTCGAGCTCTGGCCAAGGAACCGCATGGCTCACTGAATCGTGCCACTTCTGCCACGGTGCCGGCCAAAAACGCTGCTGGGTTTGCGCAGGCAAATCCTACAATCACTGTCTCGCCTGCTCAGGTTTGGGCCAGTTGCGCTGCTACCTCAATTTAACCGTCACCTGGATCAACCATCGCGATGAAAGTATCTTAAACAACTCAGACAATATCATTCCAAGAGAGAGGTTGCGCTTGTCTTCAGGTCTCGTGATTGCCGACGAGACTGGCAACAGGTTGTCGGCCTTGGCGCGCGCGCGCATAGATGGCGCCACCGGGCGCGTTGAAGATGCAAACCAGCTCCACCTTGCAAGCAGAAAGCTGCTCGACAAGCACGCTCAGCTCTACCGCAGCGAGAGGCTGATCAAGCAGGTGGGTATAGCTCTTTGTTGGGCACTCGCTTGCTAGAGCCAAGGTCTAACTCTCTCTCTCTCTAACTTCTTGCCTCAAAAACACGCAACTCCAGCGACACAAGGTGACGCAAATCAAGGCTCACGTGGTGGGCTACGAATGGAAGCAGAGGCGCGGCCACTTCGTCATCTATGGAGACGAGAGCAAGGTTTACATAGCCAAGTACCCGTTCAAGAGCATTTGCAACATAAGCTAGCGCTGCTCTGATTGATTTAGGCAAACGGACCAAGCATTCGAGTGACGTAATCGTGTGTTTTAAGCGGCCCACGCATCCTTGTGATGGGCCGCCTTCCTGCCACCGTCTATTCGCGAGTGAGATTGTTGTTGATACATTTGGGTGAATAAATGGTCAGCTGTGGCGCCCCAAAACACCATCTCTCCCTGTGTCTCTTTTTCAAGCTGACCCGAGGCCACATCCTCCAGCCGGTAAGCGTGCGCGGCCAGGTGAGGAGTAGGAGGCGCGAGAATGTCTGCGCAACACGACCGCTTGAGACGGGCCGGCCGGCGCAAGTGCACCCAAATGAATGCCGATTGCGTGCTACCCCGCGAGCTAACCTGAGCGCGAGGATGGGTAACCAACTGTTAGTTTGCGACGGCCGGTTAGCGCGCTTGGTGGGGCAAATTTAAAATTGGGTTATTAAGTGGGCGCCTGGCTGGCCATGGCCAGCTGACCAAAGCTGCCAACGGAGGCGGCGGCCGCCTGAGCCGCGGCCCGCGTTATCTAATAACCATAGAGTCTTGCCAGGGGCTTGCTCGTTGCCCGGGCAACAAGCCGGACAGGCGACCTGCGCCGGCCATCGCTCGTAGGGGCTTGTTCACACGTGAGCGCGTTTTGTCCAGCTAACGGGACGCCACCAGCGGAAGGATCCCCCTCTTACTGGGTCAAGCGGCCTCTACCTGCTCGTCTCCGTTGCGCTCAGGGCCAAGCCTGGCACAGCTGGCTCAGCCGACGAGCGGGCTTGGGCCAAGTCCAGGAAGTTGGGCCTCCGAGTGGGCGCAAATTTTCACAAATATTTGCAGCTGAACCTTCGTTCTCAAACACACGCGCGCACACACACAGATAGAGGTGGCGCGCGAGTTGGAGCTCTTGTTTACATTCTGAGCAAATCGGTCGGGAGGAAAACAACGGAGTGCAGAGTGACGTTTGCAAATTTGCGAAGGAGGCACCAACATGGTTATGAGTGGATGACTTTTGTGGGCGAACGCGAGCAGCTTTACTTGGGGCGCGCGAGTTCAAGCGAGAGCACCACGAGGGCGGCGACACCAATCAATAAGCTGGAATCAATACCTATCATACATACACGAGCTGCGCCCATCGGTTGGCCTGACAACTCGAGCGAGCACAGGAGCGGAGAAGCAAGCAAGCAAGCCGAGCATTCATGCAGGCCAGCCTGAGCCAGCCGAGCTCAATGGGCGCCGAGGGCCCAAGTCCAGCCCCATCGGCTGTGTCCGCGGCCGACTACGCGCCCTCGCCAAATACCTGCTCGCTGGCGCTTGCAAAGGCCAACCAGTTGCGTGTTCAAGCCCTGCTCAGGCAGCTGCTGACTGGCGAGCCGGCAAGCAAGCGGCTCGAGGCGCTGCGCTTACTGAGGAAAACTGTCCGAGAGCTAGACTATGAGCTCAGCTGGATAACGCAGGTCGATTTTGTTGAGACTTTGGAGCGCGTTTTGCGCGAAGAGAACCACACAGACGCGGACACAGACACAGATTGGCGCCTCATAAACAATTGCACCCAGCTCCTCACTGAGGCCTTGCCAAGGCTTCCGTTTGAGCTGGACCAACACAGTGTTTGCGCAATATTTGGCCAAGTTGTGTTAAATCTGGGCCACCAGAGGAGCGAAGTACGAAGGGCATCCCTATTGTTGCTGAACATGTACATGAACGAGCGGCCCGCTTATTTCAACCAACTTTTGGGCCTCATCATCGAGTACGGGCTTGCAAATCATCGGAACAGACAAGCTCAGCGAGGCGCAATTCTAAGTTTGCCCCTCCTGATGTCTGAGCGGCTCGTTGAGGGCGAGGACCTCTTGCCTCTGATCAGGTGCCTGTGCGAGCTGCTCGTTGAATCCGACGCGCACCTCTTCTACTCGCTCTTCTTGGCCCTGCAACGACTGAACCAAACAATTGGCGAGCGGCGCTTCAATGGCTACTTGCAGCAGTGTAAACCAGAGGCCTCGCTCCTCTACAAGCAGGCGGCGAGTCGCAACAACTCGCTCGCGGGCCAGCAGCGAGTTGAGGGCCCGAGGCTGGCGGCCAACTGGCAGTCGAGGAGCGGCCAACAGTGTTGCCCTGAGCCAGCAGTGGGCGAGCAGAAGCAGGTGACCTTCGAGCGCGAGCAGCCGGCGAGCGAGCGGCAGGCTTGCTCGCGGCCGGCCAGCTCTGCTGACTCGTCCAGCCAGAGCTCGGGGGGCTCCCTTGCGGCGGGCCACTCGGAGGCGGACAGGGACTCGGCCGCTGGGATGGGCGCGGCCGACTCTCCAAGCGCAGACTCCTCGCTAACCTCGGACGAGCATCCCTCGCAGCAACAGGCTCGCGGCGCCCAATCGCGAGCCGGCCAAGCAGGAGGAGAGTTGTCGAGCGTCTCCTCGACTTGCTCCTCCGAGGCAAACCTGGTCGACCCCTCGCACTACATGAACGAGGCCGCACTCAGCGGCCGGCCCCTGTCTGGCTACGAGCAGATCCACCACGTCGACCACTCGAACACGGGCCTTGCAATCAACGATTTGGGCGTCTGCTGTACGCCAACCATCGAGTTGGGTCCGGCGGCCGAGAACGAGCTCAGGTTTGGCATCTTCATGCGCCATTTAGTTTGTGTTGCGCTAAACTCGCGCCACCCAAACAGGTTGGCCGCCTTGCAGGAGATGATGTGCGTTGTTCGCGACTCGCCCATCAACCATCTGGCCATTCTCATGACCCACTTTGACGCCTTCCTCAAGGAATTCCTAGCAAAGCTCATGAGTCAGGCCAACGACTTCAAGGTTGAGCTGATTGCTATCGACATGATAGAGACAATTGTGATCAAGACAAAACTTTGCACCCTGCAGTACGTGCGCCAGCTCGTCGGCCTCCTCCTGAGGGCGCTCGCAAGTGGGCGGCCAATTCTTAGAGAGAACAGCGTTCGGGTTATACACAAGATGATGGCCTTCTTGCCGCCCCAACATGTGATAGACGCAATAGTGGAGCACAAGCACAGCAAGAGCGCGCTTGTTCGCGAGGAGTCAGTCAACAGGATCACGGCGGCCATCTTGGAGTACGACAAAAACGAGTTCAACCTGAGCAAGCTCTGCTATCACGTGTTGCCAATGTTGGCCGACGAGCAGGTTAGCGTGCGGTTGGCCTCGCTCGAGTGCATTGCAGCGCTCGGCCAGGCGCTCGGCCCTGAGCGCATCGGGAGCCTTCTGACCGCTGCAGAGGCCGTTCAAACGGGTTGCGACTACGACGGCCTCCTCGAGGCGATCCACGCGCGCCTCTCCCGCCGCTCGCTGCCCCGCTCGAACTCGGACGGCTCGCTCAGGTTCGTAATCAAGCCCTTGCTCAGCTTGGCTAGCGCCGGCCTCCAGCAGGAGCAGCAGGCGGCTGATGTGCGCTGGGTGCTGGAGGCGCCCTCGAGCCACCAGCACGTCG
>Ga0209372_1000451_pt1 | contig 19289 bp, 18 predicted proteins | sample AgamicAtPe_FD_187170 | JGI IMG/M metagenome (GOLD analysis project Ga0209372, IMG submission 187170) | Agave microbial communities from Guanajuato, Mexico - At.P.e (SPAdes) (version 2) | ecosystem: Host-associated > Plants > Phyllosphere > Phylloplane/Leaf | place: Guanajuato, Mexico | collected... | reverse complement strand
GGTTGGAGTAGGTAAGTTTTGTTAGTGAACTCGCTCGTTGTGCCTGATTTGGTTTTGGTTTGCGCGGCCGAGGAGGAGGCGAGCGGACTCGAATTGTGAGTAAAATGTCAATGTCAGCGGCGGCGGCAGCGGCGCCAGTGGGTACATTTGCTGCGCTGTTTACCTGGCCGCCGCACACAACGATTCTGGCGAGAGTTTGTCCATTGTGTTTGTCCCGCTGCGGACTAGAAACTTGGCAGCCTCCCCTTGGGCTCCCTCTCGGCGCTCGCAAGGGAGCCGAAACAAAGCGCGCGTGCTCGCCGGCCGGCCCAAGCCGGTAATGATGGATATGCAAAATAAACTGCCGCAACTGGTCGCCTGCAATGGGAAAAGATTATCTCCCTTTTGGGCATTCCCACTGGCGGCAGGAACCCGGAATCTGGGGCCCACCTAGCGCAGGAGCGTAAGCCGGCAGACTTGTTGTTTTCGCCGCCCGTTCCTTGCAAATGAAACTCTAATCCAAAATCGAGCATTGCGAGCTCTCGCACACGAGCAGCGCTGGCGCCAGATTGGGATTTGCGTCGCCGGCCAGTTGGGCTTTTGGGGGCCATTGTTGTTGTTGTCGTCGTTGTTGTTTTCCTTCTCTTTCTCTCCCAGCCAGCAGCTTGCGAGCGAAAGCTTAATCCTCGAGCGCCAATTTTAAAACCAGACCATTCCGCCAAAAGCCAACTCGACCGGAATAAGTCTTCGCCTCCCCACAGGCAACTGACTGAGGGCCAAACTTACATTGCGCCAACGTAGAGGACGTTGCGTTGTTGGTCCAGGTGAAAGGTTCTGTAGTAGAGTTTTCCGCAGCTGAACTGGTGGCTGGTGGAGTCTTGCTGCGGCTGCTGCTGCTGCTGGCTGCTTGCGCCGGCCGCGCCCACAGCGAGCAGGCCGGCCAGCAGCGCAGGCAGCCAGCCGATGCCCAATGCCGTCTTCATGCCGCCTCGTCTCCTTGCTGAGCTTGCGCCGGCCTCGTGAGGCCCCATTGTCTTGTGCCGCATCACTCGGGCCCAAATGTGTCAACAACAATCCGGTTGCCAACTAACTGGCCGCCGGCTCACAACTCGCCGCTGCTAATCTCGATTGCTGCTTGCCTGTTGCCATTCATGCTTCCGGCTTCGCTGATCGAGCCAACGAGAGCTCAAACTTGACAAAACTCTTCCAACTTGAACCTTGCGAAAGCTGGCCAATTCTTGCCAGTCTTCTCTGCGCAAACTTGACCAAATTCTTGGCGCCCTTGGCTCTTGGCTCTTGGCTAAAACCAACACTCGCGCCCACTTGCTTCCACTTGAGGCCGATTTCCTGCTTGCGGGCCCCAATTTCTGTCGAGGAAGCGAAACTCTCTCTCTCTCTCTAAAGTTGCAAACACAACTCGCCGTTCGCCTCACAAATCCGGATGCAAATGGCTCTCGATTGTGGGCGCCACTCCGCTTGCCCGGCGACGAGTCATTGGGTGTCCTCAGCACGCATGCGCCGACCGGCCAGCGCCTCGCAAGCGCCGCCCCGCGGCCGCGCGCGCAAACTTCCCAAATGACAGCCAAAGGTCAGCGGATGATGTATGGCAATTTGGCTTACGGCTTTCGGCTTTTGGCTGGCCAGCTGGCTTGCTAGCCAGCTTGCTGGCCGGCCAGTTGGCAAGCAAGCGCGCGTTTTTCCGCTTACGCAGGCCGGCAATCATTCAACTTTTTCCAATCTTACAGATGGATACGATTCGCCGATGGATCACTCCAATTTCTCGCCAAAGTTGCCGCTCGCGCCCTCTCTCCTCGTTGGCCAGGCCGCTTGACGAGCGGGCAGGTCAGCGGTAAATGGCCGCCGGCTTAGCCAAACAAGCTTGTCATTGTTCTCGCCACAAAGTGTGCTACTTGATTTGCGCGCTCTGTTTGCGCTCGACTTGCGCCGGCGAGCGATAACAATTAGCGGGCTCCAGATTGATCTAGTTAGATTGGCCCTTCGGTTGGCGGCCGCAGCTCGCCTGTCTAGCGCGACACTCGGCCAGCGAGAGAGAGCAGAGCGAGCGCTAATCAGATGGACTCGATTTCCCGATTGTGTTGGCCAGCCCATCGGTCCACTTATTGAACCTGCGCGCTGGCGGCGGCGGCGGCGGCGGCGGCGGCGGCCAATTAGCGCCAGGTGGCCTCGGCGCGGGCGCTTCCTGTGCGCGCGCGCGAGTTCCCATCGGGGGCAGAGTGGCGCTGCTTGAGCTGCGAGGAAGAAGCCGGCTGAGCTGGCGGAAGAGCCGAGAGTTGAGTGTGTTGCTTGCGGATAAGCTCGCTAGCCATTTGCGCTATCTTATCAAGCTCGCCCATCAATCGGCCGCTCGAGCGGGGGCGAGCTGATAAGCGGTTGCAATGGCATCACACACTTAGCGACCAAGTGCTGCCTTTTCCGCCCGCCCGAAGGCTCCACAATTAGCCAGTCTCTCTGTCTCTCCCTGCCGGGCGGCCAGCCAGCCAGCTCGGCGGCTCGTCTTCGCCTGGCTGGCAGCGAGCTGACTGGAGAGTCCGCTCGCTCGTCTCGCTTATCAGCGGGCGCGCTCGCCCTGAGCTCAAGTTGAGGGGGGCATTCTGGCATATTGCACCAGCAGCGAGCAGGTTGGCTATCTCATCAACTTTTTCATCGGCTCTGCTCCTCCGCCTTGCGCCGCCGCTGCCGCCAAAGTGTCGCCTTCTCGCCAGGCCGCGAGAACCTGTTGAAGTCTAAGGAAACTTTGTTGTTGTTGTTGTCGCTGTCGCTGTCGTTGGTGCTCCTCTCGCTCGCTCGCCGTCTCTGTCCCTGCCTCTGCCTCTGCCTCTGTCTCTGTCTCTGCCTCTGTCGCCAAGCTCTTGTTTGTCCCCGCTGTGCTGCTTCACTCTTGCTCTGGCCAGAGGTTGCGTGGTTTGCGCTTACGGCCAACGAGCGCTAGACGCCCGCCTCTATAAAAGCGCCAGCTCGGCCCAAACTCCGGCCCATCATCCGTTTGAGGCTCAGCCAACTGGTGGCCCAGTAGTGCACAAGAGGAACAAGCGGGAGCCTTCCAAGGGAGCAGCTTGTGAGGCAATTTGTCCGAGGAAATTATTGAATCCAGCTGGCCGACATTTGGAGGAGCCGCCGAGAGATAAGCGGGCGGAGGGCAGATTGAGATTTGGATTTGAGTTGGGAGCCGGCGAGAGCGAGAGGCCAGCGAGAGGAGGAGGGAAAGGAAGCGGAGAAGGGAGCGAAGATGGTTGGAAACTTGGCCACTTACCTAACCTTTGCCACGCTCGCACTGTCGGCCAGCCAAGCGGCTGGAAGCGAGGACAAGCTGAAGGATCTGATGAAATCGAGCGGCTTCGTTGAGATTAAGTTAGTTGAGGCTCATGTGCCAGATTTGGACCCGCTGCCGATGCAAAGAGATAGCGACGTGTTTGTTCGCGTCTATTTGAATGATACAAAGGAATTGGTTTGCGAGAGTCAAATTGTGCAGGACGACAACAAGCCCAAGGTGAGTATTGAGAGAGAGAGAGAGAGCGGCCTTGTTTTGTTGTTGGCCTTTTCGGCGCTCGATCCTTGATGCTGGACGCGCGAGCCAAGACTGGGCTGGAGTAAACTTGACCAGACGAGTCGAGACGAGACGGGATGAGACTGGCCAAGGCTCTGGCCGCCCGCTCACCTGTCAATATCAATCTTGTGTCTCAATTTCAGTGGCCGAGCAACAAGCGAGCGAAATTCGATTACGCTGCCCCTCGGCTTGGCGCTCGAATGGGAGGGCGGAGGAGCCCATAAGCGGGGCTTGCAGCATGGATTCGTTCGTGCACAGTCTACCTGCAACTACTGGCGTAGGACTGGACGCAAAAGAGCGTATTCAAAACACTCTGCAAATGATGATTTATCAACAGGTTGCCTCTTGCTCACGATTGCGGGCAAACTTTTGGCCGGCTAGCAGATGAAGCCTCGTCGCTCGCTCGCTGGGCCCGAACCTTTGCAATGGCAACTGGAGAATCATTTGCCCAGGTTTGCTCATGGGCCGCAGACAGACGGATACACCTCTCTCAAGGGCTCACGCTGTCTCTCTATCCATCTGGCGGCCAATCCAATTGCGAGCCGGCTCGCTCTCTCTGTTCGCCCTCCTCTCTTTTCTCTCCCTCTCGCGCTGCTTCCAAGCGCAAAGAGAAGCCATTGCAGCGCCAGCTTAATGAAGACGTTCTCGTTGGCGTTTGCAGGTGAGCCGCTCGCATGATGGACGCCGGCCCAGACTTGTGTACTGTTGCTCCTTTCTAGTTGGCCGCTGCACTTTTTAGCTGTTGTTGCTGTGGCTCCACTTGTAGGCTAAAGCAAGGGACGCTCTCATGTTCGCAACTTACCTCTCAATCTATCTACCTGTTTACTTGCGGTCAATCACAGCGCCACAAGCAACCTGTCCCAACCAAACCCAGCGGGAATGAGAGGCCCATTCCAATTCTAACATCATGAGCCACTCTCCATGCTGCTCACAGCAATGTGCCGAGCAAAATGTTATTAATTTTGATCTCAATTTCAAATGAACGCTGCTCTCAGTGCTGGTGCTGGTGCTGGCCAAATCCATGGCTTCAGTGCGGAGCAAGCGCAAATTTGTACTCTGCCAGGCGAAAGGTCCTTAGACTGGACAATAAAGCCCCTCCACTGGCCAGCACAAATCAGTGGGCGCTTCCACCAGCAGCCAAGCTGCGAGCTGTTTGCTCCAAAGCTGATAATCGATTAGCTGTCGTAATGTATTCAATTCAGCCTATAGGCTGAGCCACCTGATGGCTCTATTAGGTTAGCCCGGCCCCAGAGAGAGAGAGAGAGAGGGACTGCGCCAAGCGGCCGGTCAAATTCAATTTTCTTCCAGATATGAGATCCCTATAACTTCGCCCATTAGTTGGCCGCCACTTCCAGCCCCTGATACTCTGGATTCAATCATCATACCTGTTATTGTTGTTGTTGCCAACTCAAACCGGTAACAAGTTGTTTGCAGCTCTTGATTTATGAAGTTGCCTTGATTAATTGATTCTTGTTTCAGTCACGATTGCCCACTCAAGCCACCTGTTGTTATCGGCCGAAAACTCCACTAACCCTACTACTCTGGACTCATCTCTCCCTTCCCTCGCCGGCTCCAGTTTGATAAGGAATGCCGAACGAAGAATCCGGTTGCCTCGGACACCTTGCTCAGGATTGAGCTGCATGATTCAGACAAACCATCGCCAAATCCGGATTGGATCGGTATGACTCGAGTTAGAATTAGCGATTTAATTCTGAACAGGAAGCTAGATTCTAAGGAGACATTTCCCATCGAGGGTCGCCAATTCCCAAAGTACTACCTGAAGGCGAAGATCGATTTTAAGCCCGAGAAATGAGGGGCTATATGATGTATCATCTGGTTTCATAACCAATTAAATGAACTTTGTCATGTGGAAACAAGCGGAGATGTCGCCCCGAAACCGAGTTCCTGTGACACATCAGAGGATTCTCGTTTGACTGTAAAAGCCCCGTATAAAACCTATGAGAGGTTTTATTGGGAGCTGAAATTATATCTATTTAACATTGTATGTTACAATGTAGAGCTGATGAGCATATGAGCATTCCCCCAAAAATTTGTCTGTTTCCTATTTTGGCAACAGGTTTGGTTATCACTATACTCTAAGGTATATACTCCCGATCTGATATGCTCGACTAGTGTCAGTTAGTCCTCGCTGTCCGAAAACTTTCTACCCTCAGAATCTTTCAACCTTTCATAATCCCCGACAAATTCCTCAGGCATAGAGCCGCGCGCGAATTGTAGGTAAAATTGATGCCAGTCCAGGATAATATGGCGTGCGTTACATGGGTTGGTCAATATCAATAAATGAATCATTATAGAGCCTAGAAGACGTCAACCAAAGATGCTCTGAATAGCCAGCATGATACCATTTAATCAATTACAAATGTTCATCGTTATATTCGGGAAAATCATCTCAAATAGGAACTTTTTTGAATTTGCCGCCATTTTCGTCTCCATAACTTAGATCACCAAAGTTGACGTGCAAACTTGATTGTTTTGGCGGTTGAAGACCCGAGCGCCCAAATGTCGTTCACAACTCTATTCTCACCTATCAAATTAAACTCCTCTATTACATAAGCTTACTCCTTTACTCTAGCTCATTGTCGAGGTTCTCACGGACAAATGGAGAACGAATCGTTCGAGCGAGCGCTGGAGCCACAGCAGGCGAAAAGAAAACGGTCTTCTATCCTGAAACCGCCAGAGAAGAGGATCAGCCGAGACTCGCGGACAGTTAGTTTCAACGATCGATGTATATACAAAGAACTGCATCAAGACGGAACCTGCGACATCACAAATCTATTCCTCAGGGAAGATATGGACTTGACTATGATGGATATCGTCGAGCCAATCATCAACTACCAGAATCAGACAATCAATAGTAGTATGGACATGTCGATGGAGGCCAGTGTGTTGAGTAACCACAACACTAGTGAGCTTGATAACGACCGTACTCTAACTGAAGACAATATGATTGAAGTAAAGGACTCGCTACCGTCGTCACCACCATCGATCCCATCATCACCTCGACTCTCTCCCCAACCAGAAGAGGACGCAGCTGAATCGTTTCAGCATAGACAGCACCATCGACTATCCACAACTATGACTGAAGAGACACTGACACAAAACTCACATACTATCCACCAACAGCAAAACTCACTCGCTCAGCATCCAGATCGATCCAAGTTGCCTGATATTCACAACAACAGTAGCCAAATGGATTTAACCTTGGTCAGCCAATTCATCAACACGATGCCAAAAGTTAATAACATTGAGGTTTCTAGCGTCAACTATGATACCTCCACTATTTATGACAGAAAAATGAGCCTAGCTTCAGACTTGAGTGGTATTTCTTCCCTTCACTCATCGTTAGTTGCCAGCTCCACCAGCGGTGGCAAATTGGAAGCAAACGAATCATCTTACATGGATACCACTCATATTCCTAAAAGAGAAAGCGCAGTCATGTCAATGAACAACTGCTCTATGACAAGAATATCGGACATAAGCAGTTTCAACAGTGTTAATGCTGACCAATCAGCAAACGAAACATTCTTTGGCGCCTTCCACGATTCCAACAACATGTCGATCCAATCGAGAGCTAGCGTTACAGACACAATCATGCATAATGTTGCCGCCCTCAACGAGTGCATACAAAAGTTGGACCAGGAGTCCGAGGATTGTCGGCGAAAACTAGATCATGAGATTGCGGAGCTACTCAAATTTTACCGACACATTGTCAATAACGACAACAAGTACGAGTTTGCTCTCCGAATATTCGGTTTGAGGTACAGCCTGTGGCTCATCATCAAGCTCAACCCCGAAACTTATCCATATGAGAAGATTGATCTTAAATTTGCAGTAAACAAGAAAGACAGGCACCTATATCCTTTTCCAGAATACGCCGAGGCGGTGAAACGCTGCACCAAGGAGGGCAAACCTGGATACCTCACGAGATTTGTTATCAATGCTCAGAAGTTCAGGCGATTTCTGAGGGCTATCGGGTACAGAAAATCCAACAAATAGAGTAAAAAGGTTCATGCGATCAAGGGGTAGCACCTCCTTCATACTTAAACGGGTTCTATCTATGTGTTGCCAAGTTGACAATTAACTGTTCAATGTTAACACAGAAAAGGGAAAAGTTGCTTCACCAACACTTTTCCGATCACCTCGCCAAGCCGACTGTTGACAATTCTGCCACCCTGGTTGCTATACAATAGTTCCCTCCTCCATGCGGCGATTATTGGGCTTGCTATTGGCTCTGCCACTGGACCTGCCTATGCAAATGATCAATCGTAGACGAGCTTGCGTTCGCCAAGTGACGACTCGTAACGTAGTCGTCGCTCAAGTGTTGAAACTTCTCCATGTGCTCGGATTGGTGACTTGCATAGTAACCATGATGGTACAGGAGATTGCTGAACTGAACCTGATCCAAGGCTTGGTGGTGGGCGGCTGCGGAGGAGAGCGTGACCACTTGTTCCAGTGGGCTGGAGTCTGGTGTGGTCAGTTGGAGTATGCTGTCGCTAGGATGGGTGCCACCTCCAAGCCATGGCTGACTGACTGCCTGATTGTTTGTGATAGCCAATCATCAGATACTCTTGTGTTCTAGCGTCAGATGCCTGACTAGATATTGGGTTCTATTCTTGACTTTTGTAAACTCGTCGCGTGACCGGTTAAGCTGAGAGTTTGGCTTCCCTAATTTGGGCCGAGATGCTGAGCGCATGGTGATTGGTTGACTGAGGAAATGCACTCGGAGCTAGAAATCATACATATTAGTCTACAAAATAGCTCAGTGTCAACTTCTTCATTATCAAACCTTCTTCTCCGGATTCTCCGACGACTTTTCTTTATTCTCTAGAAGTTGTTTCAATTCCCCATTTTGATGCATCTGCAGAAGGATATCGCAACCACCAACAAAGGAACCATCAAGATACACCTGTGGTATGGTTGGCCAGTCAGAGTAGGTCTTAATCTCCTGTCTAATTTCGTTGTCTTTGAGAACGTCGCAACTGTCATAGTCGACTCCGTAGGCATCCAGTATTTTAACATCAGCTCCACTGTATCCACACAATGATTCCTTGGGTGCTCTCTTCATAGAAACGAACACTCGACAACATATAACTCGGAGAGTTGGAGCAGATATAGACATCTTGAGAGACTCATTGCCAGTTTACAGATTCGTCTTTCAGTTTTGCTCATTCAGATCTCAAGGTTTATAAACAGTTACTGTCGAGCTTGCCAATGAAGTACATTTGTTCGATCTTAATGGGTCTTCCTCGATCGCTTCCCTGTATATAGCCTCTAGATCTAGTGTTTCGCTTTCAGATCTCATCTTGAAGAGTGGTGAGTCCCAGCGATTCTTTTGATCACATTCCTCGTATCTCATAACTAGGCCATCGAATGTTTCTCTTGAATAAAGCTTGTTCCAGTTCCAACAAACATCTGAACTAATCAGCCTCTCGACCACACAATACTGGGTCTGAGCCTCCTTACACAAGCAAAATATCTCATATCTAAAACCTTTGATATACGCGGCTGCATCCAATATTACAATCTGGTTTAAGTTCACATAACGTTGTGCCTCAGCCCGTAACCAACCTCGAAGCTCTTTCTCCTTGGCTATGCTTGAATATATGGTGTCCCTACCATCCCAATCCAGAACGTCACTATCGGAGACGATCCTCACTTTCCTTGGATCGTGCTGTTCGAGGCGCTCCTTGAGGAACTGGAATATGATTTTTGCGGTTTCAGATTTGCCTGAGGAGGGCAAGCCTGTGACTAAAATCAATGGCATAGTATGAAAATGGAGCAGGACAGAATGTTCAGACAGCAAACAACAGGGTGGCTGTTTACACGTGGCCCACGTAGTGTTTATTTATGTCTAGAATCCACGATGCCTTTTGTACAGATTGCCCGACTCGCACAGCCTGAGGCATGTTTATTAATTATCAATTAAACATTTAGTCTATAGCTGTAAACGGATTTTGGATAGCCTCATGACCATCTTGAGGACAAACAACTGTCACGGCTGGACCGCGACAAACAACCAAACCTAATTTTCTTGTATTTTCTGTAATTTTATACGAGTCATCGATATCTCTCAAATATTCGACAGTCTCATCTAATACTAGATTCAGGAGATGGTCATAACCTTTCAGCTTGCCGGTGGCCTCGCGGCCGCCCTGAAATTTAACACGCACTTGCTTGTCAACAAATTTACTGAGATCAATGATACTCTCCTTCTTGGGACGGTCGCGCTTCTGGTCGCCCGCCGCAGCCTGGTGCTCTCTCGCTTGCCCGCCCTGATTCCTCTGCTGGCCTCTGTTCATTTTCTAGATTTTGATTTTTAAATATGCTGGTCGAAATGGTATCCAGGTTTAATACGGCCGAATGTTCACTGGTAGTATTGTCGAGTTTAGAGGCGACAGCAGTGCGCTGTGCCGGTGCTGAGCTTTACGAGTTACACGCTTGACCTGCGGCACCAGGGATATAGCAGACACCCTCGGTATCCCATTCGTTTCATCTAGCCTAAGTAGGAACCATTATTCTCCTGCTCAACTGTAGGTTTTTTTCCCTTAGACCTTTTTAGTTTGGACGGGAGGCCTGCCCCAGTTATGGCCGAGCCTACTTGACTCAGGATGGATGGTGAGGACTTTTGGCCATATTGGTGCAAGTTGTCCGCACTCATGAATCTCGGAGTCCCATTTATCTCTGACAACTTGCTTGCTGTTGACTTGCTCGTGCTCGATGGTCTGAAAAATTTCATCAGCGAAGTCTTACCCGATTTGGCCGTTTGGTTATGCTTTGGATCGAAATTAGAATTGCAACCGAGATTGTAGATTTGATTGGATTGTTGTAAGTTTGGGATGGAGCTTTGTTGCCTCAAAAATTGGTTGTGCTGTTGCTGGTTGCTGTGCCGATAATCTGATAGTATGGCATTGATGGCACTCTTTGAAATCGGTAGTGGAGGCAGAACGGGCCGTCTGTTATTGGAAACCCTAGCTTGGAGACCACAATAGTAGAGACTTTCATCCTGTTGCACGCGACTGTAGTTGGCCATCCTCTGGCTTGGCAAAATGGGTAATGGCCGCTGGTATCGCATCGGTTCCGTTGAGGTATCAATCCTAGCCTGGCTCGTATCCATTCCGGCCAGCTTGTTTCTGGTTGCAGACATGAGGTATCTGAGGATGTGTCTCTGGGTTGCTGGCGGTGCGAGCTGGGCATGCGAGGGTATACCAGCAGGCAGCTTCCTTGTCAGGCCCCGAGTTTGACTCTTGGATCCGTCGAGCAAAAGTTTGCACTGCCCCCTCTCATCGATATGCTTGATAGTGCTGAACTCTGGCACCTGGGGTTCCTCCCTAGCCCAGTCAAGCTGCTGCTTTTCGAGCGCCTGTTTGCCGCCCTTCCTTTTTGGGAGTGGTGGGCTGAGTCCGGTTGGCGAAACTAGTATCAGATTAGCCTTGCCACTCGGGCCTCCACCTGCACTTGTTGGTGGTGCGGGGATGGGTATCGGCTCGAACACGCCAAGTTTGCTGGGTGCAATCCTATGTGGCAACTTAGGTGGCCTCTTGCCTCTCGGTGGCGAGATCGCGTCCCCCATTTCGTCATGATCTGCAGTCTCATCTTGTGCTAGGAGAGCCGACTTTGGAGTTTGATTTTGGGCTTTCCTAGGAAAGGTTGGACTGTACTTGGCAGCTTGATCATCGGCCTGCTCTTCGCAAACGCCAGAGCTTGAACCCGCTATGTTCGAGCTCGAACTTGCTGCCGAGGAATCATTTTGGGACGAACAATGGCTGTTGAAGCCTGACGATGAGGATGATTGTTGGATCTCTGAATCTGCAATTAGCTTAGTCGCACTAGCCACTCGTTGGTTTCGCAAAGGTCTTAGCTCGCTATCGCTGTCTGCCTTTGTCTTTTGCGCTCCCTTGTCGCTCGAAACTCGTCTTGTGTGTCTTGAAGCCAATTGCTGGTTGCCAGCTAGATCTCTCTGGCCCCCGTGTGTCGTCTCCTCGAGGACGTAATGGTCGCCGTTGTAGGCGCCTGAGGCAGCCGCGTTTGCAAAGGCCCTCTTGGAAGCCGTAAGCTGATGCTGGGTTCGGTCGGTTTTGGTTAGGGCAACTCTCGTGGGCGCGACCGAGTGGTTGTGCTCGCAGAGAGCTAAACGTCCTCGGTCCCGCTGGTCCTGGTCCCTCGATGATGGAGGCAAGGAGTCAATGAAATTAGGAACTCCAAACAAGTCGCTGGACTCGAACAGACCCAGCTCTGTCTTGAGCAAATCAATGGCAACAATGTTGATGATCATGATCCAGGAGGGTAGATTGAGCATCTTATGATCGTCGACGACAAAACTTATGACGGAGATGCAGAGATTTTGGAGGCGCCTCCTGTTTGGGAAGGGTCGGCGAGATTCACGACCAAGGATTGATTTGAACTTGCTCATATCAAAGATTTTCATCGGTTTGTTGTATTCCAACGCAATGGAGCAGTGGCCACCAACCAGATGCGAACTCTTGCTGAGCGCGCTATTGGCTTTCATACCCCTTGGCGTGATAGCCTTAGAACTAGCGCAGCTCTTATCTTGGGAGCCAAATTGAGGTCTCGAGCTGTCTCCTCCGCCGCCACAAGAGGAGGAGGTCGAGCCGTTGGATGAAGAAAAGGTCTTACTCTCCTCTGTCCGGCAATGCTTAGGTCTAGCCTTTCTCGCAAGGTTATTCGTGCTAGAACCGAAGGGGCACTCGAAGGGCGAGGAGGCACTTGAGGGAATTCCATTGCCAATCCTAGGCCAGCGCACGGGGCCCACGACGCCATAGAGATCGCCGGTGTCGCTATTTAAAGTGTACAAGTCGCTGCTTGAATTGGAGGCCTTGAGACAGCCCGAGCTCTTGCCTGTTTGGCTAATCTGGTGGACAAACACGTTAGCCTTGCTGGATCGCTTGACCAGAATGTCTCCGTTCTGGGCGATCTTGATTCTCAGGCCCTGGAAGCGAGTGGTTAGAATTTAATGTTGGTGGTTAGCTTGGTTCCTAGAGAGTTGGTTAGATGGCGCCAGTTGGCTCAGAGAGGCCGCCCATCACGTAAGTTAACCGCAAGTGGGCGTTCAACTGAGCTCAAGTGAACTGTTCAACGTTTTGGATAGTCGAAGGGCTGAGAGACTAGTGTGATGGAGATGAAACAAGCGAATGTTAAGAGGGGGACGAGCAAGCAACTCAATCCCATTCAACCATTGGAACTGTCAACAACAGTTTTGTTGGTTGCCAGTTTGTCAGACGAGTAGGCTAAGGTGAATATTAACCAGCGAGAGGGAGCAAAGACACTGCATGCAAGTGGCTTAATTAAAAGCTGAATCCTCACCTGGCCAAGCACTGGGCGTTGGCGCCTTGGCCCCAGAGATGGCGATCCCATGTTCGGTGATGGCAGCTGAATTGGATGAGAGTGAGGAGGAGGCTGGTTGTTGCAACGGGGAGCGTTTTGGGCGCCACCAAATCCATTGTCTTAGGAACAAGATGGCTAGCAAATGTGGCAAGGTAAGGCACCTGGAAGCCTTCTGGTTCAGTTGGAGGCCAAGCAAGGTCGAGCGGGCGGTTGATGGTGAACTCGTTGCCTTCTACGTGTCGGCTGTCAGATTGATCTAGCACGAGCCGGATGCGAACGCTAATTGATCTTGCAAATCTAGCCAATCTGAGGAGGGTCGCTGCTGGTAGAGGTAAGAGAGGCGAGAGTGTTTTGAAACAAATGGGCTGCTTGTTTACAAATCCGAACATCTGCACTGGATCGGCGGTCGGCTCAGGCAGAGGCGGAAGGGGAGTTCTTGTTCCCGATATAAAGGATTGTCAGTTGCATTGCCTTCCTCTACAACTCAGAGCTACGGACGGTTTATCACAGTTGCCTGGAGCCATTTGGATATCAACAAAAGCGCAAGTGTAGACAAGCCGGCTTGTTTGTTGAATTTGTCGTCTGCAGCTGCATTTGCGTGAAGCCTTCAATGGGCCTTAAACGAGAGAGAATATTTTTCCTCCGTTTAAGGCGAGCGCCACCAGACAGCCCAAATCTCAAAGCTAACCTCCTGCTCCAAACTTGTCAGGCTCCCATCGTCCCAGGTTGGTGGGCTAACAAGCCAACACCAGGCCAAAGTGGGATGAAAAACCTGAATTGTTGGCCGCCTAACTCTCTCAAAGTGAAACCTAAGCTAAAGCTCTGGCTTTGAGGAGCTCAGGTTAAATCTATACTCTGAGACAGAGACAGAGAGGGAGAGGACAGGCACTGCCGTTCAAGCCGCTGATTTAAACTAAATCAATTTAAAATCAAAAGTTTACCATCAAATAAGGCAGAATGAAAGGTTTGTGAGTGGGGCTGAATGTACTTACCTGGCCAATGTACTGCTTAATGTGTCGCGTCTTCGCATCTCGATCCGGATTGTCAAACGAGTTCAGGCCCAATGTTGTTCCATCCAAATATTCATCCTCGCTTCCGTTTACAGTGAGCGCATGTTTCCGTGCGTAAGCCTTTGCAATTCGTCTATTCCTCTCCATGCAGATAATTTTGGCCCAAATCTCATCGTCGATAGCAAGCCACTTGTCCATGATCTCTTGGATATGATCCTGTAGGTTAGGGGAGCGAGTTTGTTGGTTAGTTGCGAGCTTTCCTTCCACAGTTTCGCCCAACATCCACCCCTTCGGTTTGAGCCACACGGGCGACAGGTGGCGGCCGTGTGCCGCTCTCGAACTTGCCGGCACAAGTTCATGTAGGCAAACGAGCCAGTCAAGTTCAAGCGGCGCCACCTTTGCCAACCTGGATGCTCAGTTTCCGCTCCTGTTCGAGGCTCCTTGGCTGGAGGTGAGGGACAATGTCTCGTGAGTGAGCTTCTGTCACAAGACCCTGCAACCTTGGCGCCAATCAATTTTGCGGGCACGATCAAAGCTGCCAAGTTCAATTGGAGATCTCACGCTCAGTTTGTCTTGCTTGTGTTGTTAACCCAACTCGCAGGTTGAATACAGCCTCTGATTGTAACAATGCTTCATTACCCAAAAGCTCCAAATCGTCACAAACAGGCAGGATGAAATTCCCGTCTCAAGCAAATCTCCCTCCTGCTTCGGGGATTTCCTGGATTCAGGAAATCGAAAGCAACATGGTGGATGAACAAATTCCATGCGACGAAGTGGACGAGCATTTGGAGATTTAAACTAAAGAGAGGAGCCGCAGCATCTGACACTGTTGAATTTGGTATCAAACGATTCGCGCTTCCCATCAAAGTGTTCCTCTCTTCCTTTGATCACTATGCACGGAACAAGAGCATTATTGCCGAGGAACACCAGAGCAAAATCTCGCCCAAATTTACCTGCTCAAAAAGAAACTGTACCAGCTTATCATAGAGCCAAGCTGTTTTATCCGGAGACTTGGCCAAGTTGCCAACATTTGAATCGTGCCATCCAAAGTTGCGCCCAATCTATACCAAATTCGTCATCTTAGACGCAATCGGGCTGCTCGTCCATCTCGCCATTGGTATCATCATTCTTATATCTCCTGTTATGCTGAATTCACAGCAGCTACTTATTCCAAACAACGATGAGACCCTCGTGTTTGTTGCTCCGCCAAAGATTGGCCTTAAACTAACGAGAGACCGGATGTGTAGGCTCCTGATTGATGCGGCCACTTCTTATTCAAACTGTCGCTATGTTTGGATCAGCGGGAGGAGAAAACCGAGCGCCAAGGGTGCCTCGTTTGCTGCAAACCTAAAAGCTGAACGCGAACCCGAAGCACGAAGAGGTCATCTAGAGCAGAGCTCTTTCTTTCGGCCTTTAGTTGAGAATAATTCGGTACATTTTGCCCTGAAGATAGAGACCGAGGAGGAGCCCAAGGCAGCAAACTGACGGATTGGCCGGCCAAACTGGGCTCGATTTGCTCATAGCTGAACAAGAGTCTCTTCTCGATCTTTTGGAAACGAGAGGGTTGAATTATAGATGGCAAATCGAAAAGCTCAACCACTGTCTGAGTCTAAAACTGTGATTATTTGTCGAGGTTGTCAAGTTGTACTCGCATAGCGTTGCCGTGTTCATCATTCTCGGCACCTACGCGCTGGCCATAGTTTCTGTTCACTGTAATAGGCAAATGGTCGACTTTACTATCGAGCAACTGATCGTTGTCGCCTTCGGTATGATTGCAGTGAACTGTTCCATATCAATCACCTCGAACATCCGCGCAAAGATGAGCTGTAGGTTCTTGTTTACATGCGCCTCAGCTGAAACTAACAGAGCCGGACAGGCCAGGCGACTGCAACCCTTGCTTTGGACCCTCATCGCGCAAACGTCGGATTCACGCGAGCCAAGACTCGGCCATCTGCGCCTGCTTTGGCTAAAGCAAGCGCGCATTCTGGACAGCGAGGGAGGCATTGCCATGGGCGCGTTCGGACTGCGCGTTACCTACGTGAACGTGATCCAGGTGAGCAATACTCCTTGAAGCTCACTTCTCTCGCCCAGAGAGAGAGAGAGAGAGAGAGAGAGGGGCACTTACAGCTTACTTCTCCCTCTTGAAGGCCGTCTATTTGGACCACAACAATAATGGTGGTGGCGTCGAGGCAATGAACTCAACGGGCTGGAGCCCACAAGAGTAAACTGCAGGGATCCGAGTTGTAGTCAATGTCGTTAGGCCAGAAAACCGTTGCTGTCCCACAAACAAGGGTTGCCTTCTCCTCTAGCGCAACTCTCTCCCAGGTAGAAACGTCGTGTTCCGAATCATTGATTGTGGAGCGCAAATCGAGCAACTTGGCAACCGGAACAGCTGGCTCATCTGCACCGTTTGGCATTCTCGAACTGAACGGCCGATTCACAAACAATTTTTCGCAACTGGAAAGAGTAAGATGGAACTGAACGTGAGTGAAACGTACAGAAGCTATCGCAAACAGTCGGGCGCCCAATCAACAGTTGCGCCGGCGGATCTCAAGGCTTGTAAGCTCCTCAAGCAGATCCACTTTCTATTCAGTGGAGTTCCATGTTATGCGGACGAAGAAATCGACAACATTTGCGCGCTTCAATTGGCTCCAGCCGACGAGCTGGACGAGTACAAGCAGGTATCCGCCAGCAGGAGAGCTCCAATGATCCTCTCAATGATGGTCTCATTTCTCCACTCGGCCAAAGATTTCGCTGGTCCAGTTTACGAGCTGCAACTGTTTGATCATAGAAAGTTGGCCAGCGATGTAGAGCTAAGCGCGCAAACGGGAGTGACCAAGTTCACGTGCATTAGCACCGATTGCGTTAGCCTCTCCAAAGAGTCAGCTCTAGCGCAGGACGTTGTCAGCTTACCTGTGCTTGAAATTTGCAGCCCAAATGTCAGATCTCTCTATAATCCAATCGTAATCTTGGGCACCGCGGGCATTTTCACCCACCTGACCACAAGTCTGAGCGTCCTGTTTCTCTGCACGCTGGTCCCGTTGCATCATTTTGTGATCAGGGCAAAGCTCGAGTCTATCATGTTCATTGTGGCTCCGGTTGCAACGACTAGCATCGTCAGGGATAAAATACGAAGGCTTATGTTGGACTCGTCCTGCTCCCATCTCAACTATCGTGCAATTTGGCCCAATAGGTCAAACAGGCAACGAAAGAAAGTTAACCCAGATGAGTTGGGTACGAAAAAAGCAAAGCCCTATTCGTACTTCGAGGAAACGAACGACGATCAAATTGACGTTTGCTTGCCCGTTGTAAGAACAGTCTGGTGGCGGCTGCAAATTTCTTCCATCCACCGAAGGATATTTACGGTCACCTTTCTCGGAACTCTCCTGTTTGTTGCGGCCATTTGTGTGATAACCTCTCTAGCAATTGAATACAAATTGGAACAACTCAAAGACTATTCAAGCTACATGAAACAGAGTGGTTGCAAAATATGGACGACGACTGGCGAGAAATTGGTCGACTTGGAGGCCATGTTGCAACAGTGGACTTGGCTCTCAGTTTTGGACGTTGCGTTTGTTTCAGTTATGACCACAGTGACAGTTTGCACAACCTCATCCCAGTTCCTCCTATCAACTTGCGAACTCTTCATCTGGTTGGACGAGCTTATTGTGTTGACCAGACAGACGGTTGAGTTTGTTGCGCTTCAAAACCACATAAGGCGTCCAATGGACAAACTTGGCTCCGATGATGTTAGATTGGAGGGCCACTTTTGTTTGGCGAAAATGAGGGCCAGATACTTGGGCGCTTTCACCACAAAACTCTCCCTTCCTCTACACAACGAGATGACATCAAAGGAGAGGTACGATGAGCAACAGTTTATCGTGGAATTGAGCTCGAGTTGCGAGGGAAGGCGAGCAGTGAGCGTTGAGCTGATGGAGAGACTCTACATATCGTTCAGGCTCTTCACCCAATCGGTGAAAGAGTCCTCTCCCTTCATGGGCGGAATCGTAATCTTGTGCAACCTGCTCAACTACGGACTGGTGCTGTCGGGATTCTACAGCACGAGGATGATCGGAAGCTTCCTCTACACACCGCTCCTTGTGATGGTGGCTAGTTTGGTCAGCATCAACCTACTGATCCTCATGATTGCGCGATTTCATGCAAAGGTGAGTAATGGATGCTGTTGGCAAGTTGTTGAGATTTCCCCAGCTGACTCCAATGGGGCCACCAAAACGGACGCCAAACAGGCCAGGCGACTGCAACCCTTGCTTTGGACCCTCATCGCGCAAACGTCGGATTCACGCGAGCCAAGACTCGGCCATCTGCGCCTGCTTTGGCTAAAGCAAGCGCGCATTCTGGACAGCGAGGGAGGCATTGCCATGGGCGCGTTCGGACTGCGCATAACCTACGTCTACCTAATCCAGGTGAGACTCTCCCCTCGCTGCTCGCCGACCCTAGAGAAACGTCCCGCTAACTCTTCCAAGGTAGCTACCAATCTCGATAACAACTATCCTCCTGTTCGCTGCAAGGTATTGAGCTCATAAAGCACGCGACCCTGACTCATCTGTTGGCTGCCATCTCGCCACTAAGACGCGGAGTACCTCGAATTTCCCAGAACTCAAGTAACTCGTCCTCTTCAAATTCAGATTTGAACGTGGTCAAAGCTGCTCAAGGTTGGTGGAAAGTAGACACGCAAACCTACTCCAATGGGATGAGCCATAAAGGTCGCGCTGATGCATGGGTCGCAGACATGCCATGGCAATCATCGAGGTTCCAATGGTGGCGATCTCGCTTCAAAGTGACTTGCTTTGAACCTCCCTGTTTGCGCGCTAACAACGAGTCGCATACTAACGGACAACACGCAGACACATGGGGCCTCTAGACTGAAAGTGCCCGGTCGCGACCGGACGCAAGTCAGCATTGATCAGCTCTACCTGGACGAGGCGACCAGCTGTCAGTGGGCCAATCGAGCTACAATTTTAGCAAACTATATGCTTGCGCTCATCTACAGAAACCTGACAAATCTCCCCCGACAGGATAGGTCTGCGCAAATCTTGTTCGAGACTTTCAAAGATGGCGCACGGAGATAGGAAACCTCAAGGAGAGACGAGGGAACCAGAAAAGCGTATTTTCGCCGAAAACCGGAGGTCTGTTGCAAAGAGTACCAATGGAGCCGAGAATCACAACTTGAAACCTAAGAGCTTACGCCTCTTGACTGACGATCATACTCCGCCGCTCGGGTTATCTGAACGCCGCTCTAAACTTTTCTGGTTGATTGTGGTCGCCGAGATACTGATCGTTGTCAGATACTCGTTCATTTTGTATGTTTGGTCGCCATACTCGGCCAAAACTCCCGTCATAACGAGCATCAA
>Ga0209372_1000448_pt1 | contig 19687 bp, 14 predicted proteins | sample AgamicAtPe_FD_187170 | JGI IMG/M metagenome (GOLD analysis project Ga0209372, IMG submission 187170) | Agave microbial communities from Guanajuato, Mexico - At.P.e (SPAdes) (version 2) | ecosystem: Host-associated > Plants > Phyllosphere > Phylloplane/Leaf | place: Guanajuato, Mexico | collected... | reverse complement strand
TCCTCCTCCTGCTCCTCTTTTCGCTCGTGGGCCTGGTGACGCTGGTGAGCCTGCTTGTGTTGCACAGGCTTGGCAGGCTGCCCAGCCAGGTGAGCCACCTGTCGGTCGGCTTCAACCCGCGCGGCCAGGATAAGGATGGGGCTACGCTGCTGTTGGACGACGACTGCTAACTTTAGGGCAGAGCCCAGCTGGCGAACCCACTGGGCATCTGCGACACCAAGTTCTGATGTCCGACTCTCGTTTATCTATCGATTCGCTCGACTGTTTCATTAGTTTGCACTCGCATTCTGTCAAGGAAGAACGAAGTCATGTCAAATCGCGGCTCCCATTTCAATCGCTCAGTTATATAGTTTATTAATTAATTAAAGAGACCGTAACCAAAAAGCTTTGCTAGGCTGTTGAATATGTCGTCGCTAGGACTTGAAAACTGTCTCTCTAATTTGTCGAGAGTGGACTTACTGTTTTCGTGAGATCCGATCTCGTCCAATAATTTCTTATTCGTAGTGACGCAAATGGGACATTCGTCGCTTTCTGCTGAATAATTGTGGAAACAGTTCTGGTGATAAGAATGACTGCACAGGAAATGAACCGAAGGTAAGTCGAGTGCTCCCTGGCAAGCTGAGCATTTTGATGGTTTGAAAACTGTCTGGTGGTTTTCAAACTCCTCTATCCGTTGTCGAACGACTTCCGTGTCATCTTTGTAATGGTCAACAGCATTCTGGTTATCAAGATGTCGGTCGTGCAATTTGCTCAAAAACCTGACCAGGTACTCTTTCACTGAACCTAAACAAGCGCGCTTACTTTCGAGCAAGATCTTAATCACAACCATTGGCGGCATTAGTTTATGGTGCTCTACTGCTTTGAGAATTTGACTTAGCCTGTCGTCACCTGTTCGAGCATAGTGAATCAGAGCTGATGTGTATAGATCTAAATTTTCTCCGCCATATTGTTCACACGTTTTCATTATCTTGAGACTGTCGTCTTGATCTATATAATATTGTAGCACAAGGTGATGCAGACCGGTGCGCGTATACAAGTCTATCAGCCCCTCGTCGAATCTGTTGTTTCGGCACAGTATAAAGGCTTTCTCGAGGTCAAGCTTATCACTTGACTTAGAAAGTAGCCTCTTGATCTTATCCGCTTGCAAATTTCGCATGAGATCGTCTCTCTCTCTGCACCAACCCTTGAGGTACAATTCTAGTAACAAGTTATGCACATCTCTTGTGTCAAAGTCGACCTCATTTTCAACGAGTCTTTCCAGCAGCGAGATAAACAGATCACTGTTGTCGACAAAAATGTGGAAAAACTCTTCTGGGTGGATCTGTCTCGAGATATTTGCTACATACAACTGACGCCCGTCTGATTGACCCTGGTCGCTATGACCCCGACTCCGTTGACATATGAGCTTGATCATTGAAACAGTTTTTTCAGGAGCCTCTCTTAGCATGATCCTACCATACTTCCTCATATATAAAGCCATTTCGCTTGGATCCGTCATCTCTTCCATATAATTTAGGGCAGCCTCAATATCGTTAGTGTCTTCAATCTGAAATTTGAAATACGATGCATGTTTACGATGTTTCCTAGCCAGATATATGGCGAACTCGTAGAATCCAGCATCGCGTAATACTTCAATCGCTATCTCGACATCGAATTTGATGTTACCCTCCTCGTATGATTCAATGAATTGTTTGAGCTGCTGGTCATTCCTCAGTTTGGAGTAACAGTTCAAAAGCAGTTTTGTATGGTCTTGACTGGCATTGGATTTCTTGTGTAAAGCTTCAAGATAAACCGTGAGGTTACTTATGCGTCGGGAATCCAAGAACTTTTTTATCACATAACTGGGCTCTGACTTGCCTATGGTTTTTATGTATTGCAGTATAGCGCCATCATAATCACCTTTTCTGTATAAATGATCACCATAGTGCTTGAAGATGTCTGTTAGCGCATCCTCGTTATACTGATGAGACTTGGCTATATCTATCACAAGACTGAACTGGTTCTTTCTGAACAAGATTTCGAGCTTAGTTTGGGTATCTTTCTCACGAAAAGTTACGACTTGACCATTCGTGCATATCACGAATAGTTGACCCCATTCACTGAAGATTTCCTGAATCTCAGGTATAACAGAGCTATGCGCAATATACTTATGGTTTATATCGTAAATGTTCAGATTGATCCGTTTAGCATTTTGTAGCAAGTCTATATTTTCTTTTTCTGCAACTTGAGTTCGGCGATTCCTGAGCAAGTTTGAGTCAGCTTTATTTGGTGAATCTCGGCTAAGAATGACTAGATAAGATTTGAAGCGATAAAGAACGAGTTTTTCTCCATCAAAAGCCAAACAAGGTCCCCTTCCATCCACTTGATAAAAGTAAACTGCATTGTTTCGTCCAACTGCAAATAAGTTGTCACAAAAATCTTTCTCGGTGCCAGAGAGAAGGCAGGAACATCTGGGCTTGCAACCTTGTTGATCAAGTTGAATTTTGGAGAAAGTTTTCTCAGATAGAGTTACATAAAATATCTCTTGATCTGAAGCAACGAACGCAGTAGTTTCAATGAGGGATATTCCTGGATTGAGGTAGTCGCTATTCGATTGCAAACTTGCGCTCACTTTCGCTTCATTTCGAATAACAATACCTGTGATAGGGTGATCGCTTACTTTGTTGGGTCGCCCAACTTTTGTGCGACGCTGTTTCGTGATATCACCGTGAAAGAGAACAATGCTGCCGTCCTCGTAACCAACTGCCATCAAGGTGATCAAATCATTGCACTCGATGCAGGTTACCGGAGAGGGTTTCGTGAAGCCACTGTTGGCACGGATCAATCTTATGCATGTGGGCTGATTCAGACGGTCCGTCTTCTCTGGGTCCCAGAGCTTTATCAGTGGGTTGATTCCCTCTTGATCAGACCCACAAGTTATAAATAGAGGTAACTTGGGGACCTGCTTCAAATGGCTTGTGGATTTCTGATTGGCCTTGAATGAATTCACTTTAAGGTGCTTATTTATTATGTAAACATAACCTGTTGTGTCTCCCAGGAGGATGCTTCCTCTACCAGAGCTAGAACATGACAACTTGACCGTTACGAATGGTTGACCCTTATCCAAAACGTCTCTCGGCTCTTCTAGACTTACTAGTTGATTTAATTCGGTGCCAGAAACATACTCCTCATCGAAGAATACAAACTTTCTCCAGTGAAGCAAAGCCATTCTTATTATTGATAGAGCATAATCTGACAGTTATGGAACAGGTTATCGTAGATAAGAATCCATCTTCCCTCACTAATCAACACATGGTTTGGTCTGGATTATTTAACAAGAGGATCTACCAGATAAGCGGCAACATCCCCTCGAGTGATTCCCATTGAATTCTCATAGTAATCCCTTTATAAAGATACTCACTAAGCTTGGGCGATCTATCGTGATGAAACAATTATTTTTGGTATTACGAAAGGTTTATGCTACCTAAGACTTCCCATAATATAGGACTCAAGCTTGATCCGGATTTAGTCTATTTATTGTATTGCACGATCTCGTCCAAAATATCAGTTCCGATAAAAACAACTTGCGAACAAACTGTAGAATCTACACGTATTTATTTCTGTAACGAGCGCCAAAAAATAAATAAACGTGGGCGTCAGAAGTGTCAGTTTAGTATTGTGTACTCTTGCCTGAGTTCAATCACTCTCGCGCTGTACTCTCATCCAAGTATTATCGATTCGATCATCACCTAATTACTAGATCGTGCAACTAACAGCTACCTCAAGAACAACCAAATGATTGGGGTGATAGCCTTCAAAAATTTCGGATCAAAATCTCAGAATGACCCTCAGTTTGGCCTTCATCGAGCCATCCAACCTAGAGAACGTGCCTGAAGAGTTTGACGGGCTATTAGATTGTGCCAGCTTGGCTATTTGTTGCTCTTTCAATAGGAAAGGTAGCCTATTGGCTGTAGGGTGTAATGATGGCAGGATAGTTATATGGGACTTTCTCACGAGGGGCGTCGCTAAAAACATCCCGGCTCACGCCAATCACCCTGTCTGCTCTGTTAGCTGGTCGAGGGATGGCCATAAGCTTGTCTCAGCCTCATTGGACAACAGTATTGCAATCTGGCAAATCTTGACAGGCGATTGTCTGATGCGCTGGAAGTTTCCATCTCCAATACTCAAAACTCAATTCAATCCCAGGAATGATAGACTCGTTCTTGTTTGCCCCCTAAAGCATTCGCCCATCCTGATAGAAGTAGACTACGATCAATGTAAGTATAACTCGAGATTCGTAAAGTGAGGTCGTGGATGTTTATTGACCACCCTTGATTGTCGCAGGCACTATAAACTACAAGATCCTACCGACAGACAAAGAAGATGCGGATCCAAACATTGTTGCTTCCTTTGACAAACGAGGGCAGTATATCTACACAGGTAATGCAAAAGGAAGACTAGCTATACACAAATGCCCCCCTACCCTAAAAGACGGTGGCGAAATTACGATTGTGTCTTCATTTCGAATACAAACTACCGGTTCAACTCCAGCAGCGATTAGAGAGATAGAGTTTGGCGCCCGAAACAAAACGAACTTTTTGGTCAACTCTTCCGATAGAACCATCCGACTATACGATTGCAACAAGGCTCTGCAGGCAGGAATCAACGGTACATGTGAGGAGATAAGAAAATTTCAAGACCTAGTTAACAAGACAATGTGGCGCAGATGTTGTTTTTCTGGAGATGTGGGAGCTTCGCATGTTTGCGGAGGCTCAGCACGGCAACATGCTCTCTATATATGGGAGACCGAGAACGGGACTATCAAGAAAATGTTGCAAGGGACTAAAGGAGAGCTACTACTTGACGTTCAATGGCATCCTCTAAGACCAATAGTTGCTAGCATATCAAGCGGTTTGATATCCATCTGGGCGAGACCACAGATAGAAAACTGGTCAGCTTTTGCTCCTGACTTCCAGGAACTAGAAGAGAACGTTGAATATGACGAGCGAGAATCTGAATTTGATTTGGAAGATGAAGATAATCACCCGGACACCAATAAAGAGACAGAAAATGACGAGTTCGAGAACGTCGATGTGACTGAGATCAAACCCGAGATGGAGTTGATAAGTAGTGACGAGGAGGAAGTTGATCCGAACTCTCTCGAATTCATACCGATAACTCTGGAAGACTACGAGATGATAGATGCCACCCAAACAGAAATAACTCACCCACCAGCTCCCAGGGAAGAGCCAACGAAGGAAGCCAAGAAAACCTTCGACATCAGGTTGGAAAACCCGCCGACGGAGGAAGTACATCCTCTGTCTCTAGGCTCTTCGAAAAGAATACGAGTAAACGATAAAATAAATAACACCAGGAAGATCCCCCGACAGGGATAAGTAACAAGAGCTCTTGTCACAACTCATCGGCATCGTCGTTTTCAATAATGTGATTAGCATCGAAAGTTTATTTTATCACTATGTGAGCACCGTCTTGAACTAACTTGTTTGAGTGTAGGCGAGCACGATTGATCGGCAACTATTGGTGCTTGTTTTTCGATACTATCTCGTGTGGAAGAATAGGTGCCCATAGTGGAGCATGCTAGTTCTCTTTCGAATGCTCAAGGCCTCATCACAACCCCAAAAGTCCAAGCCGTATCTGAACGATTGGAGCGACCCGATAAATAGGTACGTGTTTATGATGACGAGTACAAGATTGTAGAAGCGGATGCTCCACTTTAAATCGTATGGTTTCCTGTTACGCGCGGGACGGGCTCTTTTCATCAGGACATGATATTCAGAGAAATGTGCAAAGCTATGGAACATTTCTAGGTATGGGCTAGGCCACGTATGCAAACTTATCTAAACGTCACTGTCGCAGATAAGCATTTTTTGAACAGGGACAAATCATCATACAATCTATAATAAGTCGTTTGTGACTTTTTAGAGGGATGCTTCGATAGCACAAAATCGAAGATTTCAAACAATGGGAAAAGATCGCAATAACGACTTTCAGAAATTTTCCTACTGCCATCATATATCTCTCATAGTTTTCATCGTATTCCCTCTACGAAATTTCACACCCCAGGCAGTCATCAGCGAGGGTGATATCTAAATTTCCAAGACGCACACTAATAAGTATGGCCAAGATCTTACGCTCCAGCATCCAATACAAACAACCCCGCGCCGAAAACTTGGTCCATTTCATTCAAGACAACCTCAATAAACATTCGGATCGTACACTCATTATCGATTCCAACTCAAACACAACATGGACCGGACGACAACTATACTCAATCGTTTCAGCTCTCTCCAAGCACCTAGTCGACGTTTGCGGTCTTTGCAAGGGCGACGTGTGCAGCCTGTACTACGAGGAAAGTGACACCAGCGCCATACTAATCCTTGCCATCGTCACCTCCGGCGGAGTTTGCAATTTTCTCACCACCAGTAGCTCGGGGCGCCAGGTGCGCGACACAGCCCAGGTGTTAGGGTCCAAGTTTTTGTTCAGCAGCCGCGATTTGCTGGCCAAAATACAAGCCGATCTACTCAGCATAGACGATACCATCAGAGTTGTGTCCATCGACGACCAGTGCGATGGTTTCAAACACGGTTGCCGCACCATCGGCCATCTCCTCTCTCAATCAAGCTCGCTCCAGTCGATCTCTGGCCAGTGCAGCAGAGAGGTCAGCATCGATCCAGAGACGGACTATGCGCTCATACAGTTTTCTAGCGGCACCACGGGCAAGCCAAAGCCGATTCCAAGGACGCACAAGAACTTGTGCCACTTGGTCGCCTCTGTCAACCACTCCGACCTGATGGACCTCCGACCTGGTGTTGTCTTGGCCGGCTCACTGCCGATGACTCACAGACCCGGAATCTGGGCTCTGCTTGCCTGTATCGAGAACGGAAGTACCCTCGTCATCTGGAACAATCTGTCTGACGTGGAGGACGCCCTAGCCATGATTGAGAAGTACAAGGTCACCATTTTTGCCTCCTCGCTGCCTTTCTTGTCGATGCTCGGAAGCAGTGGCCCAAAGATGAAAAGCAGGTTCGACACTTCATCATGGCAGCATATAATTACATCAGGGGCGAAGATAGTCAATCCTGATCTGCCCAAGTCATTGATTAGGGAGTTCAATCTAAGATCGCTTCGCCAATGTTTCGGCATGACAGAAGCGGGCTGGTGCTTCTTGATCGAGCAGAGTCAAGCCGCCGACAACTACCTGTCAGTGGGCCATGTTGTACCCGGAATGGAGGCTGTTGTGCTTGACCGAGAGAGCGAGCAGCCGCTTGAGGCGTATGCTAGGGGCGAGGTTGCCCTCCGCGGCCCACAGGTATTTCCAGGCTATCTAACCGGCGAGTCTGGCTTGCTGAACAGATCCGATTTTACCGCCGATGGCTGGTTTAAGACAGGAGACCAAGGTTATTACGACAAGGACGACCTTGTGTTCATTGAGGGTCGTTACAAAGAGATCATGATGTTCGAAAACAATTGCTTGTATTTTCCCAACGAAATCGAGGCCGTCATCAGCGACCATCCTTCTATCGAGGGGGTTTGTGTGGTCAAGGTGGCCGAGGTCAGGGTAGACTATCCGTATGACGTTGCTCGCGCCTGTGTGACTCTCAAACATGGCTTTAACGTGACCGAAAGGGAAATCCTTGACTTTGTGCACGAGCAATGTCCACAGGTGATTTTGGGTGGCGGTGTAAGGATATTGGATCAGTTTCCGCGTCTACAAAATGGAAAGGTCGACAAACAGATCCTCCAACGATAGACCCACTTTCAACAAGAGCTTGTGATCTTCTCTTGGTCGTGTTATGATGATTGCGAGTGCCTAGATGTGTATCGGGCCTGAGACAATCGTTTCACGCGTTTATTGAATGGTTGCCTTATCCACCCCCATTTGATTCAACTGTTCCACACTATAACGCCGTTTTGTGGTGAGATGAATGTGTGAGTTCAGCAAATCAAGAAGGAATACAACGAGAGTAGCTGTGAAAGCCAAAGTCGCGCCGAAGTAGAAATTTGAATTGGCAGTCCCTAGATCAATCCATAGGTACCAAAATATTGGCCATAAGCTAACACAGGAAATTGCAGAGCAGCAGAGTATGAGCATACGTTTCATGTGCGGAAATAGCTCCGCCCATTGGGGCAACAGACTTGTGATAAGACCAATGCTAGATAAGGCTGGATAAGGTTGGAACAAGGTGGATGTGAATAATATCACGTATAAGGCGAAGAACGGTGTGTCCCTAAGCAGAACTGATAGGGGAATGACGTGGATGAACGAGTTAATTTGCATGATCCAGGTGAAAAACTCGAGAAATTGCTCAAACATTTCAGTGAAGAAGTACCACAACATCCCTATGTTTGGTGCCAAATCTTGTACCTTGAGAGCGTATATATAAGTTGATCCGACGAACGACCAGGAGTTGCCCATGATTATGTATGAAAGTGACATCAATATAACTAAAGTCGCAAAGCAAATTGAGGCAGAAGTGGCCAATGACGAATAAAAATCGTGTCCTTGATAATAAGGCTTCAGATCTGCTTCAGCTCTTTTCGCACCGCTCCTCCTCCTATATGAACAGTACTCTTGACAGAGGAAGATCGGTAAGATCAAGGTGCTATAATGAATATTGTTACAAGCAAGTAGAGCGCACAGAACGCAAGTGAAAGCTCTGAAAGTCTCGACCGGAAGGCTGCAGGTTACAATGGCAATCAAGAAGTTTGAAAAGGTGGACGTCGAAGCCCCAGCACATGACACAATGGTTATTGGTGAGAAAAGGTAGGCTTTCAGGACCTTAAAGCTGATGTCTCTGGCTTTTTCCTGGCAGTGATTATCGGTAGAGTGTTGGTGGAATGCGGAGATTTGCAATAGTATTGCTGTAGCTACATCCGTGGCAGCCAATACCAAGTCAACATTGAAGTACGAAATAATAAACTTATAGAATTGCAAACTCATAGGATATTCGTGGAATATGTTCCCGGCGTAGGGGTCCAGCCCCGAGTTCCACAAGAAGACGGCCTCGTGAGCCCTTCTCCAGTCGTTCATCGGAGTCGTTATCTCAACTCGTGCCCTGAGTATTTCCTTGAAGTGTGCTGATACTAGAACTCTAATTATGAAACCGACACTAACGTAGCCGAGAATTCTACCGGCATGTCTAATAATTTCCGACATGATGACAACTGTACTGGCTAGATATACAGCAAGCGAAATTTAAGTTGCGAAAATTTGCTTTTATTTATACTCAAGGCTATACAGTCGCCGACCAGCTGGCGGTCAGCTCCAAGTTAGAGGCTCTAACATCGTGCGTTATCCAGCGGTTTATTTGAATCTTGATTGAAAGGAATTGGTCAGTAGACTGATTGTCGAAGACTGTTTCAACCTACTTTGATCAGTGTTGCCGCCATTATAATCGTCTGGACACCTATGAAGGGAGAGAAAACGACGAGTTTGAGAGTGTCGATGTAACTGAGATCCAACCCAAAAACCTTTAATATCAGGTTGGAAAACCCGCCGACGGAGGAAGTACATCCTCTGTCTCTAGGCTCTTCGAAAAGAATACGAGTAAACGATAAAATAAATAACACCAGGAAGATCCCCCGACAGGGATAAGTAACAAGAGCTCTTGTCACAACTCATCGGCATCGTCGTTTTCAATAATGTGATTAGCATCGAAAGTTTATTTTATCACTATGTGAGCACCGTCTTGAACTAACTTGTTTGAGTGTAGGCGAGCACGATTGATCGGCAACTATTGGTGCTTGTTTTTCGATACTATCTCGTCGGAATCGCTACCTGATTTACACCTAGAGCTTGCGTCTCCTTGCTGATCCTTGCTCATGCCATTCATCGAGAGTCCTGTCCTGTCTTGGCGGCTTTTAGCCGCTAGATTGGCTAGTTTCTGATTGCAGTAGGCTTGTCTATAGAATGAAATGAACAGAAGGAGGAATGTCAGGCCGATGCATGAGTTGATCATGACTAAGCCAGGTGGAAATCTACATTCAGGCGATCTGACAAATAGTAGAGGCTGCGAACAATGGATCAGTAGCAAGGCAAATTGGCTTATCTGGAGCGTTGTGAGGTACCGCTTCCACCAAAGGTACTTTTGGATTCCCGGCCCGAAGGTCGCCAGACCATAGTAGGCGTACATGATTATGTGCACGAACATATTCGTCGTGGGTAAGAGGGCATTGAAAGGCACCGGATAGAACTTGAGTCCGATGTACATCAGGGTGGGCACAACTCCGTGGTGGAAAACGTGGAGGAAGCTTATCTGTGAGGTTTTCTTTCGCAGCACGAAGAAGAATGTGTCGAAGAACTCCAGATATCTCGTGTGGAAGAATAGGTGCCCATAGTGGAGCATGCTAGTTCTCTTTCGAATGCTCAAGGCCTCATCACAACCCCAAAAGTCCAAGCCGTATCTGAACGATTGGAGCGACCCGATAAATAGGTACGTGTTTATGATGACGAGTACAAGATTGTAGAAGCGGATGCTCCACTTTAAATCGTACGGTTTCCTGTTACGCATAAAATTTGGCCCGGCCCGCAAAACAATGTACAGATAAGCTATGGTGGCGAGCCAGGTCAGCCATGGTCCTCGTTTGAGCCAGAAGTAGTCTTTTGACGGTCAAGACTCAGCAACAGTTAGCAGGGGAGTCATCATGAGGAGAAATTTGGAGGAAATTTACGAGGTTAACTCACTTTCTGCTTCAGGATCTCCAATCTCATTCCAAAGATCTACTGCAATGTACTGAATCCAACCAGCCATAGGGGCAAGTCGTCTTCTTGTTTCGTCAATAGCTTCAAACTGATTCGGTTCCCCTGAAAAATAAAGATTCTATCCTAAACTTTGACCTCTTGATTCAGTTCGGGATCTTGACCGAGATAATTTGAGGTCAACTCTCGCGATTGGATAGCTTACTAATAGAAGATGATGCTTGATTCTGTTCCACTCTTTGAAAACGCACCAAGACAAAACTGTCATCCAAAGGGGGCTCAGGGCTCGAGGTTCGAATTGTTACCAGGAGTGGGAGCAGCCAAAGAGTAGGCGGGTACATAGCGGAAGGGGAGGGTCGGTTGAAGACGACAAACTGCGCAAGGTTTGGAGCATGCCAGATTATACCTGAGAGGCGCACATAGATCGTTGAATCGATCCTCTCGTGTCGCAGCATTACGACTGGAATATGTGGCCGGATTGAGAGATCGACTGTTGGTTGTGGGCGCTTCAACGTCATTACCTGTTGCGCGTCTTGATCTTAGTGAATCCAGCGAGTCTCATCTTCGATCCGTAGAACCATGAATACCTGTGCAGAGTGAAACTCTATTCGCTTGCACAAAATATGCACGTACGGATGATACTTTTGATCCGACTGCTAACTTCCTCATTGGAAACCCTCGAATAGAACCCAGACGAGAGTTCTTGAGGGCTGAGCGGCGAGTTTCTGTTCAGTTTGATGTTGGATCGTAACAGCTTGCCTTGAGCTAGCCAGACATCTCTCTACCAACGCGACTTAGTTGCATCCTCAGTTGGAGCTCGTAACATATTTGCAGCAGACTCTCGTTCCAAGTTGGACGTGGATAGCTCTGACGTTTTCATCAACATGGGCCTCTTGCCTAGCAGCATGCGTCCTTTGTCATCGGATGGAGTGATTCTGACTGTCGCTAGGTTTGAGGCAGATTTAGCAGTCAATAAACTCATGAGCCGCCATTCGCCGGCCTCCTGATCAGTCAAGTACTTACTTATCGTTCCATTGTTGTCATCGTAGTAGGTGAAAACGCAAAGCCAGCAGTGGGCAACCAAGATGAGCATCACCATTGATGCTACCGATTTCATAGTTTTGGCCATCGTTGAGGCCTATGTTCATGTGGGATGAGAAAGGTTGCCAAGTCAGTTTTGATTGTTTCCAACCACCCGGCCTGTTGTTTGTTGCAACAACAATCGAAGTCTCTTACCTTCTCAGAGATGACCAGCGAGGAAACAATCATGGATCCTCGCAAGAAGTAATCAATTCCAACTACAACCAGCCAAGTTAGAAGTATCGACCTCAAGTCGCATTTGTTCTCCTGAAAACATTGGAGCTCGTTAATGTATAATCCGACATCACTTCAATGTCGAGTCAAGGGGACTTCGATGGTGTTGCTTACAGATTTCATTGTGTAGAGAAGGACAGAGGAAACCGCCGTGACTAAAAAAGTCTCCAGTAAAAGTAGAGAGGCTTGAAGAGTGTAGAGTTGGAGTTGTAAGTTCGATAGTTCGCTCAATTTAACTGGATAAATGTTTGATAATTACTCATTGTTGGGCTCATCGGTCCAAAGGCCATCGACAGGTTCCAAAGCAGATCGATCAAATCCACAACCTGCTCGCATTCGTCGTTGTTCAAGGGTTAGCTTTCGAACATCTGGAAGACTTCGGGTTTTATTTGTACCGCTACGTACGATGACCACCAAGGCTGAAATGGACACTCCCCGTTTGATGTTGATGACCAAGAGGAATCTGTTAAGCTTGATTTGACGCTTCACGAACATACTCATTCTGGTCAAACGCACTCGCCAACTATCTCTCTTGCCGTTCCGCTCCTCCATTGTTTCAAGCGAGTTTCACACGACCCGAGTGGTCTCAGTAAGAAGAATCAACCCAAAACTAAACAAATCGTGGCCGATCAATACTCATTGGTACCAGCAAAATGAACAAGACGAGGGCACAACCGTTCGCCGAGCTGATGATTGATAGTTCGAGTGGCCCGGGCTAGTAGACGTAGCGTGGCTGCCACTGGTTGTTGTTCCGCGCAAGCTGCCGTCCAGCGACTCGTTAGACCATGACCGGTATCTACGGGATGATACTTACTCAGAGACCACCAGTACGTGTGAGTGGCCCCACCCGGTAGAAAAGAACGCTATCCAAGCGGATCCAACCTCTTGCTGGCTCTGTGCAGGTGGCCTAGTTGAAATCGCGCGCAAAGTCGGTCATCGTCATCATTCAAAGTGCTAACTTCGCAACACTAACTCTCAAATTATGAGCCAGTTTCTCTAGCCACGTTGTTTACATGATTCGAAGCTCGTTGGGGGAGACGGAGAAACCGGGGCTAACTAGTCTACGGGCAGAGATGGCACCGGTGGTCAAGTTGGACAGCGGTGTCCATGGCAATAAAGTCAGTGGATCCGAGAGGACTGATTTGCATGCTGAGCAAAGCCGTCTGGTGTCCATTCACATGCGAATGCTCGTCTAAGTCCTCTCTGGGCCACATAATTGCTCATGACTCCGTGGAAATTTTTATTTAATCGAGTGTCATGTTGAAGCTAGAAAGACTCATTGTTGGCCAATATCAACGGTAAGCCTCTCGCTTGGAGCGAGATTACGGACTGAAGATTTGGTGATTTTGACCGTTTTCACTGGGCGACTAGCATCACCCACCCTTGTACTCTCAATGCGGGAGACAACCTTCATGCTCTCTGAATTCAAGACTTTTCCGAAGACAACATGTTTGCCATCGAGCCATGGGGTCAAAACGGTGGTTATGAAGAATTGACTTCCGTTAGTGTTGGGCCCACGATTGGCCATCGAAAGCAAACCGGGAACGGAATGTTTGTAACTGGGGAGCTCGTCGTTAAATGTTGCTCCAAATTTTGATATGCTACCAGTGCCATCACCATTTACAACATCTCCTCCTTGGATCATGAAATCTTTGACGACCCGATGAAAGGTTGATCCCTCGTATTTTCTGCCATTAACACCCTGACCGGCAAAGGCAAGAAAGTTTTCGACAGTTTTCGGCGCTTTGTTTCCAAACAAGCCAATATCAATCTTGCCTATCTTCTCGTCGCCAATCGACACTTCAAATGTGACTGTGTCAGTGACGGTTTCGCTAGCGCCCTAAGATTCAGATTTTGGGGAGGAATGAGTTGTTGGTCTATGTTAGCATCCAGCTAACTTGTATCATGAGGCAAGATTTTTATGACTGGAGTTAAATAGACCCGGATTACTTACGTGGACGAATGGTACCAGCGAGATGGCTGCAAGGGATAGGATTAGTTTTCGGGAGTAATGGTACATTGTCAATTTATCGTGGATTGTTTTCTAATTTGTGAACACAATATGAAGTCAAGACAAGCTGGCAATAAGCTACCTCGATAGCGAAACTCAAGTTCCTCCAATTCTGTTTAGCCCCGATTGATCGATGGATATTTCACAATTCAAGGTCTCGTTTGCGAGTTCTTCTACGGGTCTGCGTTTACTTTTGTACTGTTTGCTTGACACGCCCCCTCATAGAGCTTTGTGCAGGTTCGCAATTCTTGCGAAACTTCACGACGAAAACAGATATGAGGCTGAGAATAAACTCAGGGTAACTGGAGATGTAATAGGAGACTTTGCAACACTGTTCATTTTTACTCATCTCCACTGGATTCTATATTTACCCATCCAAGAACGATGACAAACCAGGGCAATCTTAATCAAGCAGTATCCCTCTTTACCAATTTGGAAAAAACCCGAAACTTTAGGACAACATCTGAGGCTTCGTCCATTGATCGGCTACGATGAGCAATCTGTTTGGTCCAGATTCGGCCAAACAATATCGGTGGTCTGAGTAACAGATGAAACGTTCCCTGCAATGAGTAGAATACCGGTGATTCTATATAGAAACTGACACCTCACGTTCGGCATCCACCAACAACCTGGACATCGCAACTACTTAACTAATTATTATCATCTTTTATCTCATATTGCAGGACACTAGCCGAAAGTTAGACTGCTTACATTCGTCAGTTAGAATTAGCCGATTGGAGCTTGATTATATCTCTCACTCTTCTCTGTCTAAGTTCTTGCATCACATGCTTTGTTTCGATGTCATCGAGGTCCTTCTTGAATATTTTTTCAAATATCGGTCTAAGCATCGGAAGGCGGCCAAGTTGCGACGGACATCTTAAGCATAAGTTGTCAAACGCAATTCCAATCTTATCGTCGAAATCTTTAGTGAGATAAGGGATCTTGCCAAAACGCTGGCTAAAATGAGTCAAGATAGTGAACTTGGCATTCATCTGTCTGGAAAGTTCAATGGCCTCACGAGTTGTTGAGTGCCTCTTGAGCAGAGCGTCGTTGAGAGATCGATCATCGCAGGTAGCCTCATGTATGAGCAGGTCGCATCCCGAACCGACGCGTGCAAATTCTTCGCTTGGACGTGCATCACCTGAGTAACATAAAGAGAATGAATCCATATCTGGATGACCAATTTTGAATCGAAACAAGACTGCACAAGAATTATAACAGTGATCGACTTTGATCAATTCGCAGTCCTCTAGAAGGCCGTCTAAACTCTTGAGTAGATCTTGCTTGTAGTTCGGGAGACCTTGGTGATAATGTGGCTTTCTCAATCTCAGGGTCGATACAACTTTGTAAGCGTCAGAGATGTCGTCGAAATTTGTGTTATAAAATTTCAATATGCCATCCACTTCCGGAGGCAACATCAACACCAGAGGCTCACTCGTAAGGTCTCTACGAGCCTTTATGATTTGCGTCAAGCCTACATGGTGGTCAGCATGCTGGTGGCTGATGTAGATCAACTTGAGCTGCTTCAGCACTTCTGCAAGTCGCGCCGGCCCATAAAATCTAGCTAATTGTCCATAGGAATCCTCTCCACAATCTAATATGACCGAACGAGCTTCCGGCTGATAGAAATTAACCAGAATGCATGATGTATTTCTGTACTTACTGGGGATCGCCGAGCCTGTCCCCAAAAAAACGACCTCGGGCTCATAATCTTTGGTCTCTGGCAAGCTATTCTGTAAAGTCCGAAGCTCTTGAATATCCTTGTCCAATTCCGTAAGCAAGGATGCCTCCCTATATCTGGCGTCGATACATAGTTTTGAGTCTCTCCTTTCGAAAGTCTTGTGTGGTCTGAATACAAACTTGTCTAACGATTTGACCTCAATCCTGTTCCCTAAACTTTCATAATCACATTGATTTTTGACTGTGTCATCGAATTTGGGAAGACACGAATCTGAGATTTTGTGGTCAATTTCAGTTACAGAGGACAGTTCTTTGTCTATCTTTGCAATCAATTCCGGAGCTAGATAGAGGGTCGGAAATATTAAGCTGTCCAACTTGTTAAGCAAATATTGAAAGCGATAAACTTCGATCAAGTCGATGGATTTCCGATCCGACTTTAACACGAGAAAGTGTTTACAATCTCCGCCGAACCCCTCCATCCATTCTTGGTATTTAGAGCTGTTAATGATTTGATCAGTTCCATAATGTATGATCACGTTCATGGGCCTGAGTTGGGATTTTCTAATCGCATCTAGTTGCACGTCAGTGTACAATTGCTCAGCATAATCAACTGATGGACAATCTATCACAGCAAATTTGAGACCCAAGACCTTTGGACGGCAAACATCTGCTGATCTAACAATTGTTCCATCCTCTAGAGTTATGTCCTGACCGGATTTTAGTTGACCGAGCATGGGCCCGACGGGGACTTTCATGTCTTTACACTTTATTGGATCTAAGGCTCCCGGGAGGTCAGGTAATGTGCAAACGTAAACGAAGCTCTTGGGGACATGTTTCCTCTTTTTCGATGCTCTGAGAGAATCTTCGGAGCTGATTGATGACTTGGGCTCGATCACTATTGGCTGAATATGAATGCCTCGATCCTCGAAATCTCGACCAACAAGATCCGCGGTTGTGCATTGTATGCCTGTGTCGAAGGTGAGAGCATTTTTGCTTGCCTCAAACAAACCATTCAAGCTTGCTGAAGCATGAACTCTAATATGTGGGCAGCCAATATCCTTGAGGGTTAGGGAAAGACCGTAAATGCCACTTACGTTCGACCAATCCACGTGGGTCAGGAAAACGTTTCTCAAACTTACTAAGGAAATCTTGTTTGAGTAACAAATCCTCTGGAGTCCTTCTCCGCAGTTGAACAAGTATTGGTGGCCTTCTGAGGATACTAAAAGAGAGGGTGAGAAGGTATCAGAATTGCCTCCAATGAATTGAAATTCTGCTAGATTGGTTACAGAGGGTTTTTCTGCCAGTCGCTTTTTAAGTAAACTGGCGGCAGCGGTATGAATCCTGCTCATGTTTCCATCTCTTACGAGATGAGAGGTCAGTGGACCTGGGGCGGTAAAGTCTGAGGACATAACTCTAGTGGCATTGATGAGTGTAGAGCCCGCACCGACTTGGTGGTGACAGAATCTAATAATGCACGATGGATTCAAGCGTAACAACTTATCCAAGCCAATCATTGGTTGATAAGGCTCTTTAATTCTATTATACAACCGATTGATGCATTCTGACTAATGATTGTTTAGTTTTTTGGTCAGGCAATAGGTTTAGTTGGACGAAAAGTAAAATCGACACCGGACACTGGAGACAAGCGTGCTCAGTTCAATGGAGGCGTGTGCATCGCGTGCAAAGTTCGGGAATCTGCAGCTGATTTTGTGGCCTCTAAACACCCGTATAGGCGGAAAAGAGTCTCGATATGACTGATGATGATTTAGAGCCTGTTTATGTGGGAAATTGAGTCGATTTTGTTAGTTGGAGGAGGCCACATGTAGGAGAAAGAGAAGGAGCTAGAGAAGTGCCAAGGGCTTACCTTTCGGGACTGCACCAGGTGGAGGCAAGATGGCCTTGCATTCGCTTCCCTCAGGCTTGTACTTTCGACAAAGCATGTCTGGTAGCCTCGAGAAGGCGCGCTTGAGGATGAGGTTAATGAAATTGAGTGCTTCCTTCCCACATTTCTTCTCCACTTGACCACCAAGGCATTGCTCGAATCTCCTGTACGCGCAACAGCCCATTGGCATCCGCTTGTTCCAATTCTCTTGGCTCGTTGTGGTCAACGATTCGAGAGCGGTTTGCAGGTCCTTGATGCAGACCTTCTGGTGGGACTTTTGTGCGCCATTGAGACAGGTTGCGTGCTTCAAGTAGGCTTTCCGGAGCTCAGTGCCAGGCTTGCAGTATTCGTCGAGGAGGTCGGTCGATCCCTCGCCCATGAAATCGACCATCTGACGTTGGAGCGGAGTCGTGCACCTTTGAATGAAGTTTTTCAGACAGGTGTCTGCCTCGCGCAAGTAGCCGCACTGTTTGTTCAAATCCTGGTCGCTAGTTGCGAGACCGGACGGACTTTGGGTGAAAACAACCAGCGTCGCAGCGCATAGATCCAATTCCCTCAGGTGGCACGATTCAGATTGTCCGCAACTCAAATAAGAGGCTAGCCATGAGTCGTTGGGGGCGGAGGAGGTTTTATGGTCAGATTTATTCGATGAGGCAATGTGACGCTGGTTAGCTGGGGTGTCTGGACGTGTTTGCTTACCTAGGAGCAGCACTGCATGTAGGCGCAGCTTTTGTGGAACTTTCATTGCTGGCCTCAGTTGGGTCTGCAGTTAAAGGGTAAAATTACACTGAAACTGAAGCAATTAGGTATGTTTGCTGAGAATGGGATACTTTCTATTTATTGATTGTTCTCGGGCGAGTGCGTCGCAAGTGCCACTCTCCTTGTCCCTCGTCCGGCGGCTCGAACTCGGTTTGCCAGTGACCACAACTGGAACGCGCATATCGGCACCACCAATCGCCGACCAGAGCGAGCCAACCTCTTGTGCCCGCGAGCCATATGCCGGATTTATTTGCTAGCGGCGGCTGCGCCAGTTGGACAAGAGCTCGCTGGCGAAACAAGCGCCCGGAAGGCGGCCACCAGGTGACAAACCAGCCCAAAAGTCCTCCAATGGTCAGCTGGCTCGCGAGTTGAAAAGGGCAAAGTAAAAGCTCTCGCTTGTTTCTAATTAACTGGTATTACCTTTAGTGCGCAGTTCCAGTGCCGCCTTGCTCGCTACCAAGCCGCTGGCTTGACTTTATCCGAGCGCGCCAGGCAAGCAAGGCTTGGCTGATGCTTTCGGTGTGGCTGGCCGCCTTCTTGGGATAAGCGGAGCTCATTTGCGGGACTCGACTTATATCCGACCGCTCGACTTCCTATTCCTATTCGAGTTAAGTGAAAGGGAGCGAGAAGGCTCTCGTTGGTGGGCAAAAGGAGCTCAGAGGAGAGGAGAGGGGAAGTGGTGAGATCCTATCGGCTGCCATCCATGTTGCAATTGTTCTGCTGGCATCGCTTTCATTGAATAGGCCAGCAGATCGACAGATTTAGAGCAAAGATGGAGTCAAGCGGATTAGGACTAGCGCCTCTATTATTGGATAACGAAAGTTCACCTGTTGATTCGGCCGGCCGCTGACTTCCAAGTTTGAGCGGTGGAAGCGCAGATTTGTGGTTCAGTTTTGTTTGACTTAGCCCTTCTAAGGCCGCTAAGCAAGCTTATGGGGCTCTGATTAAGGCGAGAGGCGTTGACAGAGCGAGCTCGACTTGCAAGTGCGACCGCTCTCGATTCAGCTGGCATCGAGTGCTCTGCGGTCCTGGGCGACAGGAGTGAGCCTTCGGACAGCTTAGATGGTTGGAGTAGATTTCGAGCGCTGGATGGCTGGTTATGTGGGTGATGGCGCGCAAACAGGACGGCCGAGCTGAGCATTGGACCGATTTGTGCAGCTCGGCCGAAATCGGGCAGCCGGCGGCGGCGAGCAGAAGCCAGGACGAGCAGGCACCTGGCCTTTGCAGTTTACCACGACCAGTTGGTTTGGACAATCAAGAACGGCGACTACCTGTACAAGGCGCAACTGGTGGATCGGCGCCAGCAGCAGGCAGCGGAGTCAGCGGCCACCAGCGCCGCCGC
>Ga0209372_1000446_pt1 | contig 19803 bp, 15 predicted proteins | sample AgamicAtPe_FD_187170 | JGI IMG/M metagenome (GOLD analysis project Ga0209372, IMG submission 187170) | Agave microbial communities from Guanajuato, Mexico - At.P.e (SPAdes) (version 2) | ecosystem: Host-associated > Plants > Phyllosphere > Phylloplane/Leaf | place: Guanajuato, Mexico | collected... | reverse complement strand
TTGGATACGGTTTTCTCTAGCACTCTAATTAGGTCCTCCATTAGTCGCAGTGAAGAGTCGCTTGGGCGTTAGATTAGTATATCTATGCCTTGATTCTCTTCCTCTCCGTTCAATATGAGATGAAGGCTATAATAATAGTGATGGTGCTCGGGGAAGAATGGTTTGGAACTGGTTGTAGTTAAGGTGTCATATGAGGTTATGAAATTACGCGCACAATTTACGAATGCTTTGTGTGCAATTTTAGGTTTGTAGCGAAACGGTGGACAGCATGCTCTTTATTGATTTTCTACATTTACGCGGTGCTGGTACCCGATCTCCATCCGCAGTTTTGACAGGGTTGGTGGGCGCCACCTACCGATCGGGCAGATGGTCGCGTCTGATTTTGTCTGATTTCGTTCGAAAGCGGGAGATTTGTATGAGACGAAAGTGGAACTTCAAGCATCCTGCTTGGGGCCACCAAGTCTGAACGAAAGTGCCCGAGCAGTTCTAAACAGTATTTGAGGCGGGAAAGGCCTATCGAACAGGGCCGCCTCCGCCGCCTGAACTTCATGAACAGCGACGCTTGCTGTCCGTTCTGCACGGCAAAGAGCTGTTACTACTTTGCTCGAACGAGCGACCGCGCATGGAGCCAGCGCCGCGCCTCTCTGGACAGAAAACGCCCGCAATGCTCGCACGCACCCGACGTTCAGAATCTGGTATGATACTGCGCATAATGTCCAATTTTCAACATGAATTAAGCAGTCCATATCCTACCGCCATCGTCATTACCTTTGTTTTATTACAAACCTTCCCATTGCCACCAAATCACACCATCATTATCTGAAACTCGATATCAATTTGAGCCGCTAAATATGGAGCTTGGAGATTTTGAGCAAGCAAATGAGTTCGAATTTGATCTCTCAGATGTGGATGTTGCCGCATTTGAGAGCGTCGCAACGGAGGATACTGTTAATTCTATCCAAGACCAGCATATGCTTCCTCAGCACCAACCATCGCATTCTATCAAGACGATACAACATTCTGCACCGACACAGTTGCTCCAAGCACAGCAATCAGCAAAGCAACCCCAGCAAATTCAGCATCACGTAGCCCACATTTCCCAAGCAACAGGCACACCTGGGGGCAAGATTCTACTTGTACCCATCAATTCTAAGCAGGGAACAACTGGCTTAAAACACTTGTTTCAATTGCCTGCAGGCACAACACCAATCACAATGGGTACGCTGACGACCTCGGGCAACAAGAAGCAAATCATACAGCTAACGCCCCTATCTGCGTCGAATCTCAACATGACGAAAAATAACTACCAACTATTGCCCGGTTCTAGTCAGGGTCAAAAGCAGCAACATATATATCTCACGACAAGTAGCTCACCCCTCAAGCACCAGCAAACAATTAGTTTGAATAGCATTTCAAACAAATCATCGAGCCCACTACAAAGTAATAGCTCAAATTTAACCACAAACTTGCCCTCTACACGGAATATTTCACACAATGACAGCCTAAGAACTTCCACCCCTAGCCTGAATGTAGCAAACGAAGTCCCCAAAAGAAAGCCGTGCAATTGCACAAAGTCCCAATGTTTGAAGTTATACTGTGATTGTTTCGCCAATGGCGAATTTTGTAGCGGTTGTAATTGTACAAATTGTTTTAATAGCTTGACTAAGGAAAAAGAACGGCAGAAAGCTATATCCCAGTGCCTTGAGAGGAACCCAGAGGCTTTTCGCCCGAAAATCGGTAAAGCAATCAAACACACAGTGGGCGAGCCAGCTCCCGATTCGATTGAGAGAAGGCATACAAAGGGATGCAATTGTAAAAGATCAGGGTGCCTGAAGAACTACTGCGAATGTTACGAGGCGAAGATACTTTGCTCAAATCTATGCAAATGCTGTGGGTGTAAGAATTATGAGGAAAGTTTCGAAAGAAAGTCGCTGATGCAACTGGCGAACTCGGCCTCAGAGAATGCCAGAGGCATATTGAAAAATCTTCTACCGACTCACAATAATTCCAACACTGGTAAAGAATTCACGAAATGCTTTATAACTGATAAAGTTATTCACGCATCCCTGATGTGTCTCCTACAATCTGCCCAGCAAGCTGAGAAAGATGGCACTCTATCCGATGATTTGCCAAACCTGATACAAACAGAAATGGGTAAATGTTTGCAGATGATTGTAGATTCAGCCACAGACACCTTGTCAGTGACTTGAATCGTTATTAAACTATTAATCTTTCAAACCTTTCCGCGACGAATTTATCTCGTAACGACTTTCTATCGTTTGGGACTATTTACTGGTGGAGTTGACGTCGGATAAATTCTGGGTAGTTATATAGTCATCGTCATCCTTTTATTTAGGCTTCTTCATTTATTCTAGTCGACTTGCACCTGACGATTTTCAGAAATTAACGCGCAAAGATGCTGCGTACGCTGAGAAATCAGGACCAAAGCCTTGTGTATCGGGCACTCACTCAGGAAGGTTTATTGAATAGTTTATCGCGGGGGAGATTACCGAGATTTTAAAATCGAACAATTGCGAGCCAAGAACTATTTCATGTTACATAACTTGTTCTTTTATACAAAGAATCCATAGAACTAGAGAGAGAAGAAGAGAAAGGTTCACTACGATATTCCGACGAGATTTTAGTAAACATGTTTCCTCACTATTACGGATGATGTTCTTGGTAACTTTTCTGACAAGTAATCCAGGTATTACAACAAGACTCTGATACATACCGGTTGAAGCTTCTGCGATATCAGATTCGGAAGCACATAAAAATACGTATGTGTCGATATAGATGAATTTGAGCTATGGTGCAAGTTTTCTCAAATGCGATTCAATCATAATCGCTAGTTTGCACAACAGGTGTCAATGGCCGCAATCAATATAAATAATGTATCAGGTAGTAATGGTCACAACCTTTTAGCGTCTGCTACAAGTATTGTGACAGATGCTGATCCTGATGATCAGGTAATCATGTATTCCAGCCAAACATCGCCGCAATCGGAGTCATCAGGTGCACCATATCAGGTGCACCAATCAAGGCAACAGGTGTATGTCCAAAATACCGATGATAAAACGGGTCGTAGCGATGCTGTTCGATCTAATAACACTGGAAAACCGAATTCTACTGGCAATCATCAATACTTGCACCATCATTTCAGCAACAGCAATATGTTGAATTATGATTTCGTGTCCATAAAGAGTAAAATAGGTGTTGAATTTAGACGGTACGCCCTCGGTAAGGATGATGTGCAAAGTTTTGACTGTTTCTACAAAAAGATAGAATCATTCCACCAGCTCAGCGCCATACCATTTGTTATATTTTATACAGATTCGGAGAACTTTCTTCTCCCAATCAATAATGATGATAACTTAGCCAAAGCAATCAGTTCAGCAAAGCCTATAACTTTGCACAATACAAATTGCAACAACAACCAGCCGGCGACAATCAAGAGACCATACCTCAAGCTCTACATAGAGAAGAAAGGCATATTCTTGAACTACTACAATGGAAATCTGACCGGGAAGTACAAGAAAAATCAACATTTTAAAGGATTCTCTAACCTGATCTTACCGACTAACGAACAAAGTTTGAGGCCCTCCATAGGAATGCCCGAAGATTTCAGACAAGTATCATCCATAATAGATGTGGATATTGTACCCGAGACATGTCGAAGAGTAAGAATCGTTAAACATGGCTCTGATCGACCTCTCGGATTTTATATAAGAGATGGCACATATAAACGCATGAATGCTCAAGGCCAGTTAGAGCTGGTTACAGGTATATTCATAAGCAGATTAGTTCCGGGTGGGCTAGCTGAAAGCACTGGCCTGCTGGCGGTCAACGACGAGGTACTTGAGGTTAACGGTATACAAGTAACGCATGGAAAGACATTAGATCAAGTAACAGACATGATGGTCGCTAATTCGTCGAATTTGATTATTACTATAAGACCAGGAAAGATAAACAATTTTATGTCATGAGCCGCAGCTCTTTTAATGTAACAATAAATCTAAATATTACAGTGGGTGTCGACATTTATTTCGTTAGTAACCACCCACCGGAGGCGGTGGCGGTGGCGGTGGCGGAGGGGACGGTGGCGGTGGTGGTGGAGATGGCGGTGGCGGTGGCGGTGGTGGTGGGGGAGGTGGAGGAGGAGGTGCTACAAGAGGGTTGATTGATGCTATTGGATTCATGGAAGCGAGTGGGTTGATGATAGCCATGGGTGCAAGGGTCGGCAGTGATGGCGGTAAACCAACCATATGGTTACCGACTCCTGGAATGACTGGTGGTGGTTGATAAGTCGTCTGTGGAGGCTCATGACTACCGGTGATGGACTTGTCGCCCTGAATCATCTTGTTCTTCTGGGCTAGTAGGCGCTCCACTAACGTTCCATGCCTCTCACCCTTGGCATCTTTCTTAAAAGCATAACTCACGGTGACGGGACGGTTACTGAAATACTGTCCGTTCATTGATTCGATGGCGGCATCTGAGGCCTCAAAGTTTGCGTAGTTTATAAACGCGTAGGCTCGCGAGCTGCTTGATGTATAATCGCGCATGATTTTTGGCGCTTGCAGGATTGGTCCAAATGAGGAGAAGGCGTCATATAATAACTTTTCGTCAACATCAGGGTCAAGGTTTCCTATGAATATGTTGGCACCGATATCTTGGTTTCTCTGATGTGCAGAAGCTTTATTTGCTCTCAAGGGTTTCCCGAATAGTTTCACCATGTTCATGATCTTTATAGCATAGTCTGCATCTTCTTCGCTAGCAAATTCTACGAATCCGTAACCCTGATGATTTCCAGTTATTCTATCTTTGGGCATGTGAACATTTACGACTGGGCCAGCCTGAGTGAATAGCTCCCATAATATGGCCTCTGAACACTGGTCATCCAGGCCACCAACATATAGTGTTGCATCCTGGTTTCTCTCGTTAATGTGCTGTGACATCTCCGGGCAAATACGTTATCTGAGCTACACCGGTTCAAATTTTGTAGAGCCAACTAATGGCCATCAGATCCGGTATTTCTCTTGAAAAATAGTCTAGGTAGTTGAATTTCAAGCGCTGCGTAGATGTGAGATTAAGACGGGAGGAGTTGCATGATATTGACATGTGTGGCTGACTGAGCAATCAGTTTCACTTCATATCAGTTGTCTTGCCGCATTGTGGGACTCATAATTTTCAGAGTTTGTCGAGGATATGCCAATCGATGGCAGTTTTGACAGGAAATTCTGCCTATGGCGACATTGCAAGTTGTGAATTGTAAATCTCGACAGGGCTCCCTCACGCGAGCCGTTCGCATTCAAGGGCTGTGCTCAACGCGATCACGAGTCCGGCAAACTCGGCCTGAGAGATCGCAGATTATGTCTAGCTTCTCGGACTGGGGTGGCAGTGTTTTCCAAATTTAATCAAAGGTAGCTCGCTTGATTCGTTCGCCCGCCAATCTGTGTGGTCAAAAGAGCCAGAATTATCGGCGTGTTCCTGAACGTGGACGAGGGCCCATCGAGCATGAGCCGGCGCTCCCCACCAGACGAACCCGGCTTGGATATATCTGTTCTTGGTTTCTCGGGTCAGGTTCGTTCAATGGGGTTGGCCACGAAGGACGCTTTACAACCTCAGCAACCAGAGTTACTTGAATGTGGAAACCATAAAGCTAGTCCCTTTTCAAATCGATAAAGTGAACGTCTTGAGCAAAGAGAAGCTCGAATCGCTCAGCAACTAATGAGGGATTTCTCGTTCATCGATTGGCGACTATCTGTATGAATTAAGCAGAAAAGATGGTGCAACCATGACGATGCTGATGTCTGCCCGCATCAGCTATCGAACAATGAGCATTGGCAGACCTGTCACAGAAATCAAGTCATTTTTACTCCGTTTCATAAGCTTAAAAGGAGCATAACGGCGGAACAGTTACAGAGAGGATAGTGTCTGTTCCAGGCTTCTCAAATGTACTCCAATCCGTGCTTTTCAAAAATGGTATGTACTCACAAATATGATAAATATCGAGCATACGTAACACGATCTATCGCCTCGGACCGGGTTCGTGGCCACTTTGTCCAGTGCCAACTGAGCGCGCTGAGTTCTGGTATGCTAGATAACGCAATGTTTTAGATACATGTATTTATTCTTGGCTTCGAATTTTGTGGCTGTTTCGTGTTTTTCACGAATAGTATGTACTACATGACTAAATAAATATAATGACAAAAATAGATAAGTCAGCTGCTCAAATGTTCGTAATTTAAAATAGATTCCATCCACGGCAAACGAAGTTTGTCCGTCCCTTGACCGGACGACGCCGCATTTGGACACGACGGCGCTACATCCTGGGAGGAAGCTTGGGCCGGGAGGCATTCTCCATACATTTGTTATTTATTATTGTTGCACATGACATACGTTTATCCCCCTGAATTGTCAGATGAATTCGTCCAGGCTCATAGCCTCGAACTTGAGGAATCAAGTTCGAGGTCGATTCAGGATCTGGCAGCTGACGGGCACAAGAGTCCTACCCGTATGTCACATGTCCAGCCAGGATGACCGAAAGACGTTCGCACAACCATCGCCACCTAGATTGTTTGTTAATGGAAGCCCATCAGGGCGTCAAGCCTTGGAAAGTCGCAATCAGCTGAAAAATTCCGCGAAACGCATCGTGGTTAAGGTTGGAAGTGCAATAATTACGCATGATAGGGGTCATTTGTCTGCACCCAGGTTAGCCAGCATTGTGGAGCAAATGGCACATCTACAGCAACAAGGCAGACAATTGTTACTGGTTAGCAGTGGTTCGGTCGCTTTTGGTCGCAGAAAGATACGTGACGAGGTACTTAAATCGAAGTCTATCAGAGAAACAATATCAGAGAAACCCCTCCTTCGGCCGTTTGCCGAAAACAGGGCTGCAGCCGCTGTCGGTCAAAGCAGCTTAATGAGCTTCTATGAGAGCTTGTTTCAGCAATATGATTGTAAAGTGGCTCAGGTATTGGTGACCAAGGCTGATTTTAGTAATGAAGCTAGCCGGCAACAATTACGGAACACAATGCTAGATCTTTTGAGCCTTAACATTGTACCAATAGTTAATACAAACGATGCTGTTGAAGCAACTGTCACCAGCAATTTGACTAATGGGGTGTTAGACTTGAAACAGGCAGATATGGCAGACATATTGGTCGAAGATAACGACTCCTTAGCAGCTATCCTGGCAGTAGAACTTGAATGTGACCTAATGATATTACTTTCGAACGTGAATGGAATCTTTTCGGGGCCTCCTGATAAGAAAGACTCGAGATTCTATTATACCTTCACCCCAAAGCACAACCATGACAGCTATATCCAATATGGCACGAAATCAAATGTTGGCCTCGGCGGTATGCAAGCTAAGGTTAAATCAGCCCTATGGGCTTTGAAACGTGGTACCTCAGTTGTAATTTGTAATGGAGGCTCTGCTGGAGTGATAAACAAAGTAGTTCAGGGAGATAGGGTTGGCACTTTTTTCACAGAGCAGGTTGGTGAGACTGAATCCTCTCAGCTGGCTGCAATGGCTCGGGATGGGTCAAAGAGTTTGATGTCAATAGATGCTGAAGCTAGATGTAGCTTAATCAAGGATATTGCGAATGCCCTGCAAGCTCACGAAGGAAGTATCTTGCTGGAGAACGAGCGTGATCTGAATAACGCTAAAAACGAAGGCCTTGAGGACGTTCTTCTGTCCAGGCTGAAACTAACCAAGACAAAACTCAACACCCTCAGGGTTGGACTGAATCAAATAGCTGAGAAATCTAGAAACCAATTGGGTAGGACGCTTAAAGTTATGAAAATTTCGGACAGTCTTAATCTCCGTCAGATTTCCTGTCCAATTGGAGTGATCTTGGTGATTTTTGAATCAAGGCCAGATTGTTTACCCCAAATAAGTGCACTTTCACTGGCTACCGGAAATGGGTTGTTGCTCAAGGGAGGCAAGGAGGCACATTTTTCTAACCTCTGTCTTTACAAAATCATAAAAGAAATACTCGAGAGTTACAACTGCCAAGACGCTATTCAATTAGTTGATACGCGCGAGCGAGTGAACGAACTTGTAACCCTGAAGGATCATATAGATCTCATCATACCCAGAGGCTCGAATCAACTGGTTCGGTCAATACAAGAACAGGCGAACATGACACCGGTGCTCGGGCATGCCGAAGGAATTTGTCATGTGTACATTGATAAAGAGGTGGATGAGGATATGGCTATTCGTATTGTGCTCGACTCAAAGTGCGACTATCCAGCCGCTTGCAACGCAATGGAGACTCTATTAATCCACAAATCGATCTTAGAGACTAACCTATTCACGAGGCTATGCAATGAGCTGAAGGCCCATCGGGTAAAATTCAACATTGGCCCTCGTCTAGCCAAATTACTGCCTTTCTATAACTCCTATTGCACCAACTATGCGATCGAATATGGCTCATTAGAATGCACGATAGAAACTGTCGATTCTCTTGACGATGCGATCAGTCATATCAATCGATTCGGAAGTAGTCACACTGATGTTATCGTCACATCGGACCAAGTTGCGGCAGAGCAGTTTCAGAAACAAATCGATTCCGCGAGTGTATTCGTAAATTGTAGCTCTCGTTTCGCGGACGGATATAGATATGGACTCGGGGCTGAAGTTGGAATTAGCACCTCAAAGATACACGCAAGAGGTCCAGCGGGAATGGAAAGTCTTCTTACTTACAAATGGATTCTTGAGGGTTCGGGAGACATTGTGACTGATTATGAAGGTGGAGGCACAAAACAATATGTCCATAGGGAAATCGCGTTCCCAGGGGCGAGCTGATGGATCCAAGGCTGTTGCCCTGGTCTAGATCTGTTTCACTAAAATCTCACCCGCTCTTGAAAAACAACATCACATGGAACCAACATGATCCTTGAAATAGGTTGCTTTTGCAGGCAAACTCTGTGTCCGATAAAGGTGGCATGACAACATGTCGAACACGAGGGCGAATCTTTAAATCTCCTCATGCATTCTGTATATTTCCAGATCCGTACATTCATCTGCCCGTCCTAGCGAGGGCTATCCGGTCTGATGAGCGAGAGAGTGATAACTTGGGAGCCACAGGTCGGTTTGTTGGTATATGTATTTTTGTTGCATGGAAGAAACAACATTTGGTCATAATTTAATCATCTTTGATTTTATTTATTTTCAAGTCTGTCCGATCATGGTTAGTTGCGGAGGCTAGTGTTGTCGCCACTCGCGACTTCTGATGATATATTTCTGGTTCGCTCCTACCGAAGCTCGACACCCAGCGCGGTCGAGTGTATTTCAACTCCTCTAGTCCCCCGCTACTCAATGTATCCACCCTCAATCAAGATATCGCCTATTGAGTAAGAAATCCTATGCTCAGTGGAGAGCTAGAGCTTGTGATCAATGATGCTAGAAAGCCTGCTAGCGCGAGCAACAGCTGGCCCACCTGCATTCTCGAGCCACCACCACCTATGTTGCAGTTAGGTGTGCGACAACATGAGCTGCATACACTCAATCTGACCCGCTCACCAATCAGCATACAGCCTGTATTGCAGCTCCTAGAGCAATTCCTATGGCAGCAGCCAGGCGAAGTTGGATGTAAAAAGCGCGAAGGTTAGGGTTCGTCACGGATCTTGATAGTTGCTCTTCGAATTAGCTCGCATTGGAGTTAGATGAGCGAGTGGGCGGCGAGCGGTCATGATCGGCCCCCACCGAGGTGAGCGGGCTGGTCGCGGGCTCTTGGCCTGACCAGTGGTCTCAGGGCGCCAAACCGGACTTACCTTTCCATCGCCCAAAATCTGGAGAGCACATTGCCATTGACAAATTCTTTGCGAACAATCGAGACAATTGAGCAAAAGTTTTCATCCTCAAGACAGGGCCGAGTGCGCACAAGACCAGTTGGCGGTAGAAGTCGAGTTTGCGCTTGGTTGCCGTGGTGGGCTGTAAAGATGGAGGATTGATGTTGATGTCTCTGTTGAATCAACGTTGAGTTGCCAGTAGAATTCGTCATCGACTGGCCATCGTCACTTGTGGAATCCCCAATGGGGCTCCTGGGAGAGGATGAGCCAAGGTGTCTGTCCTCTTCATCGTCTATTGGGTTCGCGTACAAGCCAGTTGTGGTTGTTGTTGTTGTTGTTGTCGTTGGAGCGTAACCGATCATTGGAGTAGTATGGTGGCCGATGTTGACCAATTTGTGCGAGTTCTGCTGGGAGCCGGACGGTGAATTGTGATGAGGTCTCATGACGCGGCATAAATTATCCTCTGGATTCTCGTAGTCCATCGTAGAACAAATGAAACAGCTCATAGTTGGATGGAGCCGATAGTGGGGTTGCGTCGTTTGTTCGTTTGCCTCGTTGGCCAGCTTGTCTATGGTATCGGCTGGCGCTAAAAGCGCCAACGAGATCAAGGGATGTCCGTGATTTCATTGTTAGTCCGTTGGAAGTTGAAGGCAATGTTATCAAGCGAAGGAAGTTGGAGGGGCAGAATTTGGAATGAGGGTTAGTGACCGTTAACCGGGCTCGAAGGCAGGCCCAGCGAGCGCCTCAGTGGGCCAAGTTCGAAGTGAGTAGAATTTGGTTCAGCTGGAAAAATAATCAACTCTTAGAAGGACCATAGCCAGTCACTGACGAGAGGTCCCGAGTTCGAGCCTCTTCCCACCGGCTGCCAGGAGGAATTAGACTCAAGCTTACCTGTCAAGGCATAAAGTTGTTCTGGAACCATGATGATGCTACAGACTAGCAAGCTGGATATATACGCCTTCATGTTTGCGTTTTAGGAGTTCACGCTCTTGACCCGCTCGGATTGCTTCGGGAGCAACTTGAGGTTTTCGCCCTAATTTTGCTAAATTAGGGGGAATTGGTGCCTCATAGCTCAAGTAGATAATTTAGCTGGAGCAAAGCCTCACTTGTTCCATCACAACCTGTTCACGTTGCAATAACTAAACTGTTATGCCAGTGCGATTGAGTCAACTTCAGAGACTATTCTTCATGCAGGGTTAAAACTTTTGATTCAATCTGAGCTCGGGCCTCCGAGTTGAGCTGCTGTTCGCTCTTAAGCTTGGGATTGTGTGCGAACTCTTGAGACTTGCAATTGCGAAGGGTTTGTGTTCGAATCAAACTCAGTAGGAGCAAAATACGGACATGGTAAGATTGAAACTCGTGGGCTAGTTCGATAAGGGCAAGCTTACTTGCGACAGATGACTGACAGGCAAGCAAGTCTGTAGCTTGATCAGTGCATCACTTGTATACGGTGCAACGCACCTAGGTCTGTTCGCGCACTCGCGGGCTCATATCTAGTCTTTTAAATAAATTCACCCTCTCGTCATCCTCATGACGCTTCCAGTTCATGGGTAATAAACTCACACTATCTCTGCTCCCAAGAAAAACTTGCTCTGCCTCATCACTTCGCTCCCTCTGATAGGATCGCGCTCGAGTAGTGCAAATCCCCAACTCTCTCTCTCTCTCGGTCTTTCTCGCAGCCTATACCCCTTTATGCGTCTGGATTCATCCTTGTCTACGGCGAATGTTGATAAGCGCAAATTGTCCGTGAAAATTGCCTACCGCTTGCTGGTTGGCGCGAAAACTCTATCCCCAAGTTACCTGCAGCGCTCGAAGATGCGTTTGAATGTATCACGTCGAGCTTACTGCTTCCGTTCGGAGACAAGCTGTTTGCTTCCAGCGCTTGCGGAAAACTGCCTCAACGTTGCAACTACAAGACACTAGCCTCTAAGCCGACGAGAGGCAATGTCGGCAGCGCAGCTGATGGTGGCGCTATCGTTAGTGAGCCCATTTGTGAGCATGCTCACTAGAGTGGCCCAGAGGACGAGGCCTGAATCTGGCAATCACAATTACTCGTGACGGTCTAGTTTAACGTGCAATCACGGCGACGACGGCCATGGTGGTCCGAACAGTGGCCACAGGGGCGGCAATGGCAAGGGGCGCCCAAGCTTTGAGCTAGGCCTCTTCTAGATCTAATAAACATGCGGCTGCTCTTGGTAAGCCAGTGCTCCCAGTCGCCTCGAATGGGTGATTTCTGTTGCGCTTCGTCAAGCGAATGGCGAGAGGAAACTTTGCGTGAATCAGTTGAGGCTTAGGGCTGCCTTTTCGAGGGGACATTCTGATGGCCTGATCTTGGGGGTTGTGATTGATCACTTTGGGCTGGTCGCTTTGGGCGAGGACTCACACTGTAGACCCCTGTGCGTGATTTATTGTTTGCTCAAATTCAACAAACTTGCTAACGGTCACTAGTGCTCTAGTGTTACCTCCTCTTTATTGCCACTCGAGCTCCAATTACAAAAGTTGGCAGCGAATGGAGTGCCAAATAATCAAACGACTGAGCTGGAACAAAGGTGGCCGGTCCACGTAGCCAGAATTGATTCAATTATTCTCATTAGCTTGCTCGCAAAGACATCAACCACACTTGACCAATCTAGTTTGATGGGCTCGGCAAGCGTTAGGCTGGACCAACTTCACTTGAGCCTGGATTCACATAGGATGGCGGAGCTAGTTAGCATTAGCCGAACGAGTGAGGTTTGCTCGTTAAGTTGGGCGAAGCTAGAGCGATCAACTATTCTCTTTCGTTGCCCCATCAGAATTAGAATTAGAATCAGCCCACAAATAGCAAAAAGTCATCTGGGATTTCCATATGGGAGGTATGCTCGTGGCCATATCCATGGTCCCAAGTCAATAACGGATTGTCATTGTACAGCTGGCGCCGAAAGTTTCGCCCCTTTCTTCGGGCACAGATAAGATGGGCCAAAAATGAAGAGGGTTGAGCTGCCGCCCCGCAGATACTAAATATTAGCAAGATCCTGCCAACTGATAAATGTATCGAAACTTATGGCACCGGCTGTACCTAGGCGTGCTTCCGACTTATCTAAATGGCTATCTAAACATGCAACCATCGCCTACTACAATCGCTTAGAAAAGACTCGGCCCTTAAAAACATCGTGACAAGGACTCGGTTAGTTTTGGAGAGTCCGAACTCATCTCATTTGTCAAGGTCTCAACTCTTGCACATGGGAGCCATTCATCTTTTTGGGAAAAATCCCAGAAAATTATGGGCCCCCGTTCTACAGAAAAACAGAGCAAGAATGAAAAGAGTGGATTTTCCAAGTGAAAGGGGCGAGTTCGGTATTAAGGAGCTTTCTGTTGGGAGCTCACCCCCTAGCGAGGGTCTCTTTGCGAGCCCTTATTCATTTCAGTTAGGTAACTCTTTATTTCTATCCAAGGTTACGAACCTTTCATAGGCTATTCTTACAATCTGATGTTCACCTCACTATCTCGCCCACAGAAACATCCTCATTGCAATTCAAAACAGCTCGTCATTCTTATCTCTTCCCCGTAGAGGAGTTTGACGCAGCTATCCATTTGCAAGTCTCTTCAAGCGGCTTGTGCACTCCAGTGCAAGTCCAGCCACATCGCATGCAAGCAAACAAGTCAAGGCTGGCCCACAACCTTAAATCAGATGGAACTCGTGGCTGACTTTTGGGTTTTGTTTACAAAACTGACCGAGAGGCCAAGAACAGATCCAGTTGGCTGAGATTGCAAGTTCAATATTGATGATGGTCTAATCTAGCTTGCGGTGCGTCAATATTGATCATCTACGCCTGGTAGAGCCGGAATCGCCGCCAGACCCATCTGCTTGGCTCTCAGTTGTCGCGCTGAAGCCGTCATCGGGATCGTCGGCCATTGTGGTGGTAGCCGCAGTGCTACTACTTGGCTCCTGCTCACTTCCATCGGCGCCAGCAGCGTCTGAGCCGCCACTTCGGCTGCCAACCGCCCGGTCATCCGCGTTCCCCATGGAATCCGACTCCTCGCCGTCGCTCGATCCCCCAAGAGGGCCGAAGTCGCGAACAAGCTGGCAAACGCAACAAGAAGGTATGAAGAATGTGTCCACTTCCAAGAGTCCACTTTGGGAGTCCAAGGCGAGCAGCTTCTTCTTCGAGTACTTCTGCTTACTGTTTTTGGGGCGCCGAGATGGGCACACTGGTCAGTTGCTTAATCCACTTGAGCGCAAAGACACTCCTCTCCATCATCTACTCACCACTGGCTTGTGAACCCAAAGGGTAGAGTCACTTGGTCAGAGCAAGGTCCAAAAGGGTTCCTTGAATGGAGAGAGGGAGAATTGTTGGCTAACGTCAACGGTTCAAGGCGAAGGCTTGCGAATGGTGCAAGCCTATTACCAATTCAAGCTAGAGCAAACACTTACTTGCAAACGTCGACCCTGATTATTTGGCGGATTTGAGGGTTTCGTTCAGGTGCGTTGACAACGTACTTCCACTGTTTCTTGTCGTTCAACTTGGAGAGCGGCAGATGGACGTGTGAGAGAGGCAAAAGTAAGTGTCAGATGGGAAAATTCAGCGCTCAGAAGCTTAGATGTCCAAGTTATCTGCTCTTAAATTGGCGACCTCTACTTACTGCCGCCTTGGGGCTGATATAAATTGATCTAGCCTTGCAAACTGGCTCCGCTTGACTAGTTCCCGAGGCTGCCACAGAGTTCCTCTCTGGATCCGCCTCCTGGTTAACTTGCTGTCTGCCCTCCACGGTGGCCGCACGAGCTGCAGCTGCCTGTCGTCTGGAGCGCCTCGAGGGGCCAGACTTGTTTGGCTTAGCGTTTGTTGGCAGTGAATTGTGCGAGAGGCTCAGGGTGCCAGCCCAAGCCGATAAGTCGTCCGCGTCCTCAGCTTGCTGCTCCTCTGTCAGGCCATCCGCCTCGACTTGAGACTGATGGAGGCCGCTCGGCTGTCTATTGACGCTTACAACTTGCGGCCGATCAAGTGTAGCCCTCAATTCGTTGGTCTCGCCCACCAACGAACGGCTTATGGACAAGAGTCTGTCGGCAAGAGCGCTAGCTGATAGGGGGCGCGAGCTGGCCGCGCTATCCGAGATTAGCGTCGGCCCTCTTGCCTCTCGCCGATATCCCTGATTTGTTTGGTACTTATCTAAGGGCTCAATCGGCTTGCTGGCTCTATTCAGACTCGATTTGGCCCTCGTTCCATCGCTCAGCTTGCCAACTTTAGCATTTGCGCCGCCTCGGCCACCATTTGAATCAATTCTGAACGCGCTTCTCTCGACTAGCGCAATGAAGTCGTCCGCCGCCGCCACACGACCGGACGTATCTTGCTGCCCGATCTCTCTGTTGTAACGGTGACGGTTTGCGCTCACTCGCTCCTGGTTATGGCTTCTGATTGGCTCAACACTCCGACCTCCAGCCTCATCATACTTTTGGTGCTCCGAATTCCATTGATCGACCACGCTAGAGCCGATATTTGCGTTGGGCCCACCTCTGTGCGCTTGCTGGCCTCGCCGATCGGGCATCAAATTTGAGTTGCCTGCTGAGTCTCGATTCGTCCCGTTAATTTGTGCCGAAGATTGCTGATTGAGCTCGAAAGGCTCACTAGAGTGGTCACGCTCATCCGAGAATAGACTGTCCAGGTTAAACTCGCTCTGCTTCAGCAATCTTTTAGCACTTTCGAGCTTGTTTAAAATTACGTCCGCTGGATACGAGTTAATTTGATCGCAGACAGTTAGAGGGCCAGTCATGGGGCATTTTTCGTCTGATTTTGGCACAAGTGGGTGGGCGTCACGTTGGACCGGCAGATGGCTAGATTCGTGTGCACTGTATTGTTTCTGGTGGTAGGCAAGTTGGGGTTGTTGATGGTGCTGCAATTGATATTGCTCTGAGGTCTGAGGTTTAGTGAAGGGCGGAACTAGGAAGCCGCTGAAATGTTTGTCGCCCATCACCGTCACCAGCGGTATGGCCAAGCAATCAGTGCAGGCATTTTGGGGAGCTCGCTGGCGCTGGTTGCTGCTCACCTGCTGCCTCACCCTCGAGTGCAGCGGCTTAGGTTGGATAGTTTGATCTGGTTTGTTTTGGTGGTAAGAACTACGCGAGTTCACTTGCCGATCGATCTGGCCGAGGTGCTTGGGGTGCGCAAGCGGTCCATCCAAATCTGGGGCCAAGCTTGGTGCCAGGTTGAATTGGTGCCGTTTTTGGGGGGATCGCGATTGGTGGCAATCTGGTTTGTGATCGTGGTCTCGGCTAACATTGTAATTCGCCACACTATCGAGACTCTCATACACTAACTGACTCGACACTAAGGTTACGAACAACAAACTTGTACACAAAAACAGGGAGCTCTTTGAGTGTTTTGGTCCACATCGGCCATGTTTTGTTGGTGGGTCGCTTGTCTCGAGGGCGCTTAAAGCTTTCGTCGCACCACCATAATATGGACCCCCTAGCTTTGGGCCCAAGTTTGATTTAATTTTTATCGTTCGCCTCACTCGAGGCGCTGATTCTGCTGGTGCTTTGGGTTGGCTAGTCTTAGTATTGGAGTTTGCTTCGCTAGCCGCAGCTTGGATGCATTGGGTGCAGAGCCTATGCCTCATGGCTTGATTAATTTCCAAGTTGTTACATGAGCGCACGAGCGGCCTGACAATCAGGAGCTATCGTTTCCATGCTTTGCAGAACTCAGGCTTGAATGTTGGATCGTAACTATCTAGTTTAGAGTATTGTCAACAAAAGGAGGTTGGATTTACATGCTGAATTACTGAGCAGGTTAACTAGCTCACCCCGCTGGCTGAGATTGCATGGAGGATTTTTAAATTTAATTGGCCACCCGTTGCGACTGTGCGGTGGCCCGAGATGAAGCCGAGCTGTATCCAATCGAGTGAGCCCATAGAGCTAAGGTGAGCGGTTGTCCACTAGAGCTCTTGAACGTTGCTCGCAAAGAAACCTGCTGGAACTTGTTTGAAACAAAGGAGGGGGGAGACAGTGAGAGTGATAGAAAGTTCGCTGGCGAGCTCGTTGCATGCGGCCTGAGCTACGAGCCAGGTAAACTTGAACTTGCGTCATCCGGATTCCAGCTTCAAGCAGGTAGCGTGCGCGGACTCGCGAGTGTATCCTCGCCAACAATCCAGCTTCATTCTATCAGCTGTCGCTCCTTCTGGATTCAACTCCAAGATGAACAGTCCTTCACTCTTATAACTGAGCGACAAATTCACGCTTGTTAGCTTCACTAACTGCTGCCAAGTTAGGCCCAAAACAGGCACGAATCCCTTTGAACTTAGACGGCCGGTGCAGTTGCCCATTCACCAACGTTTTGCCAGTTTAGCACGAACCTTGGGAATCAGCGAGAGTTGTCGCCTCTTCAATGAGATTTCCTGACTAGCGTCCAGTTGGTCTGGGGCCAGTGAACTTAACATTGAGCTTCGGCTAAAGCGACATGCTGGCTTCCAATGGCTCTTTTGGCCAAAGTTGGTCGCGACTTCCGTTATGACACCAGCTGGCATGAAAGTGGAAGTTTGGACAAAAAATTGCATCATCTCTAACACTAGAGCAGCCGGATGAACTGCAAGCAGAGCTTTAGCCTGTTAAAGCAAATTTGAAACAGACCGGTTGATTGACAGGGTCGAGCAGGCTGCTAATTAGACATTCGTTGGATGAGAGGGGACACGAATGGTGGGCGGATGGAGGCTGAGAGCAAGAACCGGACGAGCAGGAGTCGTGCAGGTGTTTCACACCATCTAACTAGCGGTAGTTTGGATCGCTGCCAAATATCCTCGGGCGGCCACTTTAGCGGAGGCACTAAAATTGGACATTCAGTTTATTTGCACGCGGACAGTCCAGTCCAAGCAGATTTTCCTCCTATAATTCCACCCTCACCTGGCCAGCATCACTCGTTTGTTCGCTGGTTGAAAAATCAACATTTGCCTCCACCGAATCAGCGCCAGCTTTGTCCGGCGCTGAGACGTCGCTCGCCAGATCACTAAGTAGAGACTTGAGCGTTTCCCCGAGATTGTTCGCCTCCATTTCGCATTCATCCGACGACGGAGTGGTCGAAGGTGTTGCCGCCTAGCAAAGTGGCCAAAATTTGGTAAAGTTTGCGTAGTTTATAAACGCGTAGGCTCGTGAGCTGCTTGATGTATAATCGCGCATGATTTTTGGCGCTTGCAGGATTGGTCCAAATGAGGAGAAGGCGTCATATAATAACTTTTCGATGGCGGTGGTGTTGACAGGAAATTCTGCCTATGGCGACATTGCAAGTTGTGAATTGTGAATCTCGACAGGGCTCCCTCACGCGAGCCGTTCGCATTCAAGGGCTGTGCTCAACGCGATCACGAGTCCGGCAAACTCGGCCTGAGAGATCGCAGATTATGTCTAGCTTCTCGGACTGGGGTGGCAGTGTTTTAAGGTTGAGTGTACCTACTCACGACTAAAATAAATAAAGTGATACTCCAACGCCTTGAAAGAGGCCGACGAACTGGGCGCGAGAATTTTGAGTAGTAAATGATGTGGGAGACTGTAACTCAGGACTCAACCGTCAAATCGCTCTATAGTTGCCCTTTGTCCGAGTTTGCTTGGAGGACAGTTCTAAGTATTTTTGTTGTCGGCTGTCTTAGTCTGGCGTATCTAATATCAGCTTGTGAAAAGTTGGCTGAGATGGACTGTCCTGACCCTGATTTCTTTTGTCGAGCGGAAAAACTTGATACAGTGTTTTAAGGAAGCCTCCAGACTCTTTTTGGGGGAAGTTTGTTGATTGCCGACCAGTGGAGGCCTCTTGCCTGTCATTGAGCTGGCCCGGCCGAGAGTTATTTGCACCTGCGATATCTCCTTCTTGTCTTGAGCCGAAGGCAAACGACGTGTTACCATACTCTTTCAGGCCTGGACATGTTCTTAGCAGAAAGGTGCAAAAGTCAGATCGCATCCCAAACCACCAAAGGCTACCTGGCTTGGATCTAAACGAGAGTCGGATTAAGATGATCAGGGCGAAGAATAAAGGCACACAAGTGACAAAGTATCCTAAGGTCATCACATTTGGTGGTGAATCAAGCTTGCTAGTAAGTAGAATGATGAAGACCAACAATGGCAAGAATACAATAGATGATGATGAGGCTGAGTAGATGCTTGCACGACGTTGCTCGCTTCCCATGCCAGGCGATCGCGAAAATATGGCGGCAAATGTCATCGCGTAGGTTATGGTGAGAACTGCGAAGCAAAGTATAATCCAGGATGGTATGAATACGACTGTCCATGACCAATCTATGAAATTGTCCAATTTTAGAGCGAACAATATGATCTGTAATATATTGATGGCTGCGAAGAATTCAAGTTCAATTCCACGTCCATTTCTAACTGACCAGACACAAACTGATATAGACAGTAGTGAGAGAAATAGTAGCGGCATAAAGGCCAGGGTCCACGAATGTCGTTTCGTTTCGAGTTTATCACAAATCAATATCTCAAACATAAGCAGCAATAGCTGGAGAGCTGTTGATATGAGCATGGATTTGAAATGCAGATAGCTCGAGCTACTACTTCTGTAGCCGGGATTTCTTACCCAAATCACGACACCAACAGTGGCGCCTGACACTACAATGGCCTTCCATATCCAGAGGGGTGAGAAGATAAGCCAGTATGAGCAAGATATTATGTTGTCAAGTCTCCAACTTAATAATATACAAAATATCAGAGTGCTGAAATAAACGATAAATTTGCTTGGATTCAAATCCTGAAGAAAAGCATGTAGGTTGATGAACGCCTGTGGCATTTGGCTTGAATTGCAATTCTAAATTAACCTAAGGTTACAATACGCCAACGCTTCTTTTCTTTTATTTTGATAGAATAGGTACATACTATTCTTGAAAAAGCAAGGAATGTAGACTTCTCCAATGCTTACACCCCGCGACAAGTTATTTGTTACACTCTAGTTTCGGACTATCTCGGCGGTTTTTCGATTTGAGACAACAGTATGATCACTGTTTGATGAACTTGGAGTGGGTAGAGTAAATATTGCAATGCTT
>Ga0209372_1000445_pt1 | contig 19864 bp, 16 predicted proteins | sample AgamicAtPe_FD_187170 | JGI IMG/M metagenome (GOLD analysis project Ga0209372, IMG submission 187170) | Agave microbial communities from Guanajuato, Mexico - At.P.e (SPAdes) (version 2) | ecosystem: Host-associated > Plants > Phyllosphere > Phylloplane/Leaf | place: Guanajuato, Mexico | collected... | reverse complement strand
AATTTGGGAGAAGATTTGTATTTTGCGCCATATCGCAGCCGCGCGTGCGCCTACGCTCTCAAGGGACTTGTTCGAAAACGGACCATTCGCTCGAGATAACGTCCGGCTCCGTGGATGCGTCGGCGCCACGAACTGTCTGTCAGAGTTTTCAAGTTGCAGAGGCTGGCGCGTGCGTGTGTTTTGTCGACACTGATCTGCTCAATGTGCGTTTCGATCACTTGCACAGAGGCAACACGCCTAAGATTCAAGCTAGAGAGAAACGTTGAATTAAACACATTTCCATCTTACTTGATCACCAATAGCTAGCCAAAAATAATCAACCGGACACTGGTTAGAACCTAAAGCTTCCCAACTAACTTATTTGGACGGTATGCGAGCGAAGGTAAGTGTGCAGGATTAATCCATCCTCAAATTTGATACGAAATTACTCACAACTTAGACGATGGCAAATGTGATCTCCCACTCGACGGAAACTAACCAAACTCTTCCCCAATCACATAGTGGAGAAAGAAGCGTATGCGCAGGTTGAAGCGAAAGAGGAGGAAGATGAGAGAGAGATCCAAGTAGATTGTCCCCTCGTCCCGCTATAATCCCCATATACCAACTTGAAAAACGCGGCTGGTGCCGAAGTTTCGCCGAAACAACCATCCTTCGGTCGCATGTCATGGAGATCAAGAGAACTCAACCCACCAGGATTGATCTATACACCAGTCTTGAAGACACTAGTTCAGGAGGTCAACTTTGAACAAGCATGAATAAAGAGCACAACTTCGGCGCCAGTCAAAGAGGGTTTCATGGGTTTGGGTGGCAAAAGCCATCTGCTTTGGTTTTATTTCTAGTACGCTTCGCGATACTTTTGATTTCTATCACGATTTTGTACAGGTCTTTATGTACACGGGTTGGGCTCAATCAGCGGCATTCCCATATTTTCACCGATTGGTCAACGGAGCCCGTTACAACAAATGGGGCCTTGGAATGAAAGTCTATTGATGTGCAAAAGTGAGAATGTGCCTCGACTGTTTTGTAACACCGCCTATTAACTATATCCCATATTCTGAGTGTCTTATCGTCTGAAACACTGATTATGTACTTCCCACCTGGGTGCCAACAAACTCCACGGACCCAATTGTCGTGTCCGATGAGTGTAAACAAACAAGAGCCTAGGTTCACATCCCAAACTTTGATAGTTTTATCACGAGAGCCGCTGATTAGGAAGGGACCTGTGCGATCACTTTTCTGATTTGGACTAGTTGCTTCTAGAACATTACTGAAGGCACTATCCGGTGCCCATGCGATACATTCAACAGTATGATCATGGTCTTTAAGTGTGCACTTGACATGACTTGAGTTACCGCTTGCCAATAGATCTGATTGATTTGAGTTCCAAATAATGATTGTGTGGTCTTTGGAACAAGTTGCGAGTAACGTGCCATCTCTATTCACCCGAACCATTTTTATCCAGTCGTTGTGGCCCACGAAGGTTTTTTTACAAAACCCGGAGCTGACCTCCCAGACTTTCAGTGTGCAGTCTCGTGAGCATGTGAGAAGATGATCACCGTTAGGCATGAATGTGACCGAGGAGACATTGTGGTCGTGTCCATGCATAGTTCTTATGCACTCGTAAGACTGAAAGTCCCAGATTTTGACGGTCATGTCAGCAGAGCATGAGGCCAGAAGTTTTCCGTTAGGATCGAAGGCTAAATCTTGCACAGAGTTCGTGTGACCCTTGAGTGTTTTCTCATAATCGCCGCTCTCATAATCCCAAATTTTGATAGTTGCATCTTCACTAGCTGAACAAACTAGACTGAAAACTGGATGAAATATGACTCTGGTGATGGGCTCTCGATGACCTTTCAAGGTATGTCTCTCTGGTGGCAGGGGTATCCATTCAACTGGCGAGCGCTTATCTCGAATCGGACCAGTACCAGTGAATTCTTTCTCAAACTCGGACAACTTTGATTCTAAATCCATAACCTTCTTCTGCAACCTGATAACTGAGGTCCATTTCTTTTCCAAAAGGCCAGAGTACTTGCTGTCAATTTGATCAGGCATATTAGCCTCCTGTCTGAATATCTCACATGATTGACTGAATCCGTTGGAGGATAGATACTCTATAATAGCGTGATTGAGTTCATCTTGTTGCCTTGCTGTGAGCACCATTTTCATTGTTGTCATGTACCGACAGCCGAAAATAATCTCTTCCTTTCACCTTGCCTTTAGATCCCTTCTCTAGCTCTTCGAATGATTATAGTTCGAGGGATGGAAGCTACAAAGGTATTGGGGGTTCGTTTCTATATCTATGCCTGCGTAACAGATCCTTATTTCTGCGATCTCGTCTGAGGTAGGATCTTCCTTCAAAACAAGTGAAATTGGGCGGGAAGTGGCTGTGGGTGTCGCAAGAGTTTTGAACAAACTAGAATAGCATAAACTTGCTACTTCTGCATACCTTTGCACTTGGGTTGTGAGCGAACTTATTAGGTAGAACCGCTTGCTTAGGTGGAGACCTGTTTGCTTTTTGAATACTGGAACAACGATGCGGCCAAGGAGAGAGAATAAGAAACATAATTATCTTTTGATCCAACGGTTTGCTGCATGGATAGAATTGTTGTCATAATAGAGTTTGGTTATCGATTGTTGAGGAACAGCGACAGCTAATATGGATGATGTCGCAGGAGATGTTTTCGGCGTTTGTGTATGTGAGCGCTTGGGTATAACGGCTGGCCCGTCAGCTAGCAGCCTTCAATGGAAATCGTAGCCCAGAGTTAGAAATTTAAGCTAGTCGAACTCACTACCACATTCAGTTGAGTGTCGACAGTAAGCGGTCCAGTGATCGCATTTCAAGTGCATGCGTGGCGCGCGAATTGGAAAATACGCTGACTTTCGTTTTCTGTACACTTCACCCACCATCGGCATCAACATCTCAATGAATTGCCGGATAGATCTTTGACCAATGGCTGATCACATGAATAATTGCAATCAACGGATGACACTGTTGGCGGACGCGGCGTGGATAACCGATATTGAGAATGTCACCTTTGAAGACATCGCGGTACCCACACAGGATCTGCCAGATCCTGAGCCAGAGAATGGAAACAACGCCGAGACATTAAAGCAACAGGAACAACGATGGAACGACCTGGGACTTTGGCCCGAGAGTCCAAAAAGTTAACTGTCCATATAAACTTTAGACATCTTCAATAGATTAATTGCGTAACAAATAGGTAGCTAAGGCCATTCTCATCTGTATAGATGGTCCGCCTCTAAATTGGCCGCAATTTCAGCCTCCCATCTGTCACCATTCGTTAAAAGTTTTTCCTTATTATATAGAAGCTCCTCTCGAGTTTCGGTCGCATACTCAAAGTTAGGGCCCTCTACGATGGCATCCACAGGGCAAGCCTCCTGGCAGAAGCCGCAGTAGATACACTTTGTCATATCAATATCGTACCTTGTCGTCCTCCTACTTCCATCCTCTCTCTCCTCGGCCTCAATCGTGATTGCCTGCGCTGGGCAGATGGCCTCGCATAGTTTGCAGGCGATACATCGTTCTTCACCTGATGGGTAACGTCGGAGGGCGTGTTCACCCCGAAATCTGGGTGATAGGGGCCCTTTTTCGAAGGGGTAGTTGATTGTTGCTGGCTCCTTGAAAAAGCTACCTGCAGTCGTGGAAATACCCCGCAGTATGTCGGTCCAGATGGTGACAGTGATGAAGTTGCTACTGATTTCCCTCCAATCTTCCCAATTCAATCGCTTTGTGACACATTTGTACTGGCCTTTAGCTCCCGACGCTGGCGGTGCAGATGTAGCTTGAGCATCTGTTTTTGTTGAGTTGGCTCTTCGACACAAGGCCAAGATGCTCCTCCAATTCGGCCTTATGACGGCTCTCGTGGTGTGATTGATCATGATAAATATTCTAGTAAGTTCCAAGAGAGCAATAGAGTGATTGATAGAGCTTTCGCTTATTATTCACTTGAATTTAAAATGCACGAGCTTAGTATTTCTTTCTCTGTTTTCACTTTGATGCATAGGATGGAAAGCTAAAAAAGGAAAAGTTCATGTTGGGATTTTGACCACTCGCACAGATTTTCATTATCCCAAACAGTCTGGAGCAGCTTTTTACCTGCAACTCACAACATATTGGTCGCCGAACTGTGGCTCGATAATTCAATAGAACTTATTGTTTCGATTGGCCGACAATACCATATAGGCCAGCCTCTTAATTGGCTCGAACCGAATGTAGATCAGTCGCGTCGAGCGGGCGAAACGTCGCAAACTAATAGGATGCTGAAGCCATTATATTTTATGGGCATTTTGAGAGGTTTTGCTGCCGCATACGAACCGGATGGGTCCTTGTTAAGAGAACGTTTGATTCTAGGGGGAGGGGATGGATTGTTTTGGGGAGGAATGGAAATATCATTGAACTTGCCGGCTAGTTGGCCAAGGTGGAGCCGGCGACAGTCGATAATTGCGAGATTTATAACACTATTTTCTCGCTCCAACTTTGAACCCCCAAACCGGTTGCAACCAGGCGAAGGATGCGCCCCTTGTTGTCGCCCTCCCTGCTTGTCACTTCATTGGAACAGCTTCTCTCTGGCTCGTGGCCAATTGTTCGGTTGATGGGCTCGGTGTGCAACAAGAGTGGCCGACTTGACCTTGCATGTTGGCCAACAAACTTGCAGCCGGCTGATAGGTAAATGTTTGCGACTTTTTGACTCGCTCCAATTTAATTTAAAAACTACCTCCACTCCCATTATTCCTCTTCATCTTCCTCTCTATGGCCAATGGCTGCCATGTTGCCAATAACAAGCTGCAGGGAAACTCCAGGTCCCCGTTTGGTGGCCACTCAAGCTTGATTGGCGGCCCCTTTCTGGTTGTTTGCTTGGTTGTTGGGTTTGAAAACCAACCGAGGTTATCTAATTTGCATCCGATCGACACACGAGCTGGCGGTCTCCTTTTCGTGCGCCATTTAAACTGGAGCAGCGCACAGGATTCAGTTTATTGATCCAATTAAAGTGGTTATCATTGATCTCTTTTTCTGGTCCCCTTCGAACGGCAACAAACGCGTACGAGGCCGCCGCTTTGGCCAACAAGAGAGGGGACTCGAGTGATGCCCAGGAGGCAACAATAAGAATTTGTCTGCGCCACTTCCTGTTCGAGTGTCAATGCGGCACATTTCAAAGTTGACTAGTTATATTCAAATCAACGCTCGTCTCCTTCAGCAAACTAAACGCTCTCATACAGGTGAGCGCTCAAAACACTTAGAAGCAAGGTTAGCTGAGCCACTAATCAGGGTGGTGTCAAATTTGAAAACTAAACACATTTGCAACTAATCGTCTCGGATCGATTCATCGACCACCGACAGCGCGCCAAATCTCATCAAGCAAACCAACAAGCCAGTCAATACCTCATAGAAATTAGAATAATCACTAGTATCTCTGCTAGCGCAACCACTCCCAAATGTTGAGAGATGTTTCACTGGGTGGCCGTGATGAAAGAGGATAGAAGGCTGGCTCTTGAGAAGGATGCGCCGCTTGCCCCTACATTTGATTTGATTTGACGCCAATCCTCAGCTATTGATTGAGATTGGTTTGCGCATTGAGCTTGATGAAGCCGTAGAGGCCCGGTGGTCATGTGGTTGGTATAAAAGGTGAGCAAGCTTTGAGTCAGAGTTAAAAGATGAGTCGCAAGATGTGATGGTCCATTTGACTTGGTTGTTACAGCACTTTAACAAGTTTGAAAACATGTCCCGCTTAATGAGCTCAGCCATTGCTTGTCTCGTGGTTTGCTCATCGCTAGCCCTCAGCTATGCGGCCACCAGGACACAAACACCAACGTTTCAGGCTGAAACGTCTAAACTAGCCAAGAATCAATCAAGATCACAGAGCAGAGAGTTCAATTCAAGCTCGAACGATAAAAGATTTTTGTTGTTCACAAAACCATCGCAAATCGACCAAAACCATTGGCTAAAAAGAAGTCAGAGCGAGGGCTCGCCAGTCGAGGATCCAACAAGTAGCGACGCCTCTGAACCAAGGTGGACGGATGCATGCAACAAGCGGGCCTCGATCAACGACACCCTGATCAGCATTATAATTGGGCCCCAAACAAAGCATGCAAGCCACGTCATCGAGGAGGATCGCCAACTGCGGGGCAAGTTCTTCAAGCATGGACTTGAGCCTGAGCCGCCAGGCCGGACGAGGCGGTCCATTCCAAGCTCTGGTGGCGGCCTTGAGGAGACTAACCTGCTGACTGTTGGCCTAGAGGCGCCCGACCAGAGTGGCAGCTCTATCTGGTACAAGCAGCCCAAGGGACGGGGGGCCAAGAAAACCTCGTTTGCGGCTGCAAGAGGCAACAAGTATTCAAAGTCGAAGAGTCGCTACTATCTGAGCCCTTGGACAGCTAGCCAGCAGCAAGTCTCGTCCCATCCCATAGGCAAACAATTCGCAAAAAGCACCCAAGGCAGCGGTTCTCAGGTCGCGAAGACAAACCCAATGCCACTTAGTGGCGAGATGAGGAAAATTGTGCAGTCAATATTCGCTAACGATATCAAGCTCTCTTGGCACATAAACTGCGCGCTAAATACTGCAACCAGTGCCAGGCGAGCGGCCGATCTCGTCAATCAGTCTATCCAATCGGAACTCAATGAAACAAAGATAGGAATTGCGACTGGAGAGAGTCGAAGATGGATACCAAATTTAGAGTCGCTATTGGTGAAACCGGACAGCGTTCAAAAGCAGAATGGACTTGGTCGCTCTCAGAGAGCCCTAACGAATGTCACACACTATATTCAATTCTTCAACGTTGCCTTCGAGCAGATGCTCTTTGAGCAGGTTAGTTTCGGCACAAAATCCGCCCACCTTTATTGGGAGCTCGAAAGAGACTGCCTAAAATTGTTGTGCGACACTGAAACTCTAGTGAGATCTTTGGAACTATTGAACGAGGCCAGAAATGAGCTTGTCAAGTCGCTCGAGGGTTCGAGTATGATTTTGGATGGGGATGTCAGCAATTCATTGCGCGCGCTTAACATTAGCGTTGTAAACTCAATGGAGCGGCGTCTCAGGTATGATAAAGCTAGCATTCAGTCGCCTTTTGTCATTTGGAGGGAAACTCAAGGGGGCGGCGGCAACTCGATGGTTGCAGGCGCATTTATCCCGCGTGCAGTTATGCCGCTTAGCCAGCGAAAGTTAACCTCAAATTTGGAAAGAAATATCCGCAATCAATTTATTCTCGCCGATTTCAAGAGTCTAGTCGGCTACTATGAGTCAATGTTGGCCAACATTTACGCCTAGTCTGGTTACAAATTGCATTGATTCAAGTTCAAATCAACGATCAAATTCGGGCTCTATCCGCATGGAATCAGTTGCATAAAGCAAAGTTGAGCAACAATTTAGAAACAGGCGATGGAGGCGACAAAAGGCGGCCTTCAAAAGTTTACCTGGCCAGGTGATGTTCCTCTAGGCAGGCTTGTTGATGGGCCGACAACTCTTCGCAGAGGGAAGAGTTCGTCTGTATGCCTGCAGGTTACATCGGGTGACATCTGATTGTCTGTTTACAGCGGGAACGCGAGCGCGCCAGAGCACAGAGGATGGAGAGGAAGATAAGGATCTTGTAAAACAAGTTTTTCTAAAGCTTGTATTCACGTGCCAAGGCCAGGAGGCAGCCTAAATGCGAGATCCATCGCGCCCATAAACTTTACGTGGAACAAAAATCAAAATCTCCAAAATATGACGACATTGGTGCCCACCAGACTCATAGACACTTATTGGACAAGGGAGAGTTTGAGGAAAACAATGCTCGGCTGTTGGGAATTGTTAGAGAAGTCATCGTTTCGCATGATTCATGAAAGCCGCTTAGTTTGTTGGTATAGCAGTAGTTTCAGTCAACAAGTCGTAGCGACGATGAGAAACGGCTGCTAGATAGATAGGGACGACAAACAAAACTTATCACCTGGCTAGATCGAAGATAAAGTTGCAAATCAACTCCCGCAATCAACGGAGCAGTTGATAGTAGTTCAATTCGTTTCGTTATATAAAACAGCCACTTGAAATGCCACCGAGTGTGATATTGCAGACGAGACTTGCTAGTGCCTCCAATTGGGCGAGTTATATCCATATTTATTAGCCTCCAACGCCCGAGAATAAATTCAAGGCCGGCCAAAGTCCACCTCGGGCGCCCACTCTCTGGAGCACAAAATGCGGACAATATTTGTTACCGCCCTCTATCTGTGTATAATAGCGGCACAGGCTCAACATGGACACTCGGCCTCCTTCCTCCAGAGGATCCCAGGTGTGAGTCTTTTGCGCGACCTAACTAGCTCGACCATCGATGTTGTTAACAATGTTGTGGACGGAGCACTTGGTTTGGCATCGGATGAGACCATCATCCAGAAAGCTAGCGAGTGCCTAACTTGCAAACGAGATCCAGACGCGACGAGAAATGTGTCCGAGATCATAAGGTCGCGCGAGTTTGTTGCTGAGGAGTACCAGGTTCAAACGAAGGATGGCTACATACTGACCATCCAGCGCATTGTGAATCCACTCATAAATGAAGCCCTTAGACCGAAGCTAAAGCCCGTGATCCTGCAACACGGTCTCATGTCGTCCTCCGTCGATTGGGTTATAAACTCGGTTCAAGTTAGACCAGCCCCATTTCCGGCCCAATCCAAGGTGCAAAACGAAAATGGGAGGCAAAACTCGTTGGAAACTGATGCCGAGCACAACCAGGAGGAGATCTCATCGTTGGGCGACGATCAGGATCATCCGAATAGTTTGGGATTTTATCTGGCCAACAGAGGCTACGACGTCTTTTTAGGAAATTCGCGCGGCAACATATACGGCCAAAAGCACATTAAATTATCCACTTGGGAACCAAAATTCTGGGACTTTACCTTCGATGAACAGATTAAATTCGATCTGCCTGACACAATTGAGTTTGTTCAAAACTTAACCGGACACAAGAAAGTGGGCTACGTGGGCCACTCTCAGGGAACTGTGATGATGTTTGGCCTCCTCTCTGATCGGCCCGAGTACGCGGACATCGTGGAACCATTTGTGGCTTTGGCGCCGGTTGCCTATGTCAGCAATACCGTTTCACCCGTCAAGTATTTTGCCGTCTATACGCCAGCCTTTGAGCACATAAACTGGTGGTTTGCAACCAGCAACGCGGCAATCAAGTACCTCGGCCCAATTGTTTGCGGCCCTAAGGTAGTTAGGAGGGAGCTTTGCGCAAACTTATTATTTCTAACAGTTGGCTTCAACGAGCAAGAATTGGATGATTCGCGCGTTTCCGCTTACATGGGCCACTCGCCCTCTGGAACGAGCGTCAAGAACATCGCCCATTACGGGCAGGAGGTCTTAAGCGGCCGCTTTGCCCACTTTGATCACGGAGTCTTGGCAAACCAAATCAAGTACGGGCAAGCTCGTGCGCCCGACTATGATTTGAGCAAAATCAGGAGCAAGTCAATTGCTTTGTTTATTGCCCAAAATGATTGGCTTGCAGCGCCAAAGGACGTTAGCCGGCTGAGGGCAAGTCTAAGCGTTGAACCTTATGCTGTTGTAAACATGACCGAGCTAATGCCAAAGTGGAACCATATTGACTTTGTTTACGGAAAGGATGCCGGAAAATTGGTTAACACAAGAATTCTTAAAATTTTCGAACACTTCAACCCCTGAACAAACCGCAAAGGGTTGCATAAGAGCGACGGAAGCTGGAGGCGAGTTGAACAACAATGTGTTAGGGAACTCGAATGCTTCAAAGGTAATCTATTCATGACTCCATGACTCTATGACTATAGCACCGATTAAACCCTTCATGTCTATCACGAACAGATCTACGTTCGCCTGCTCTCCTCTCCTCTCCTCTCTTCTCTTCTCCTCTCGTGTTTGGACCACTTCACTGGCGACGCCGCACTCGAGCGGTAACTCCCCTCGGAGTTTACCTTTGGTTTACCTTGCTGTTAAGCGCGCGCGCACGTCTCCTCCGAGGGGGAGATGAGATCAGCAAGGTTGCTTGGGAGATGTGCATCCGATAAGTGATTTAACGAACGTCTGCGGCAGCCTTAAACTCGCGAGCCCGAACGGAGGGTGAGAGAGAGCGAGAGGGAGCTATAAAATCAGGTAGCACTCGCGTCAGTTTCAGTTGAAGACCCATGAGCACAATCAACTACCTTCTTCGGCCTTCAACCCTTTCAACTGAAAGTCTCCCCCAGCTCAACGATTCGCCTCCACAGAACAGCCTCAACTAAAACGCAACCAAACCAAGACAAACAGAGACGAAGCCAATCAGCGCGATCCAACTGGAAACCTGACAAACGCTGGGCCGGGGAGACATCCAGACCACGAGATGAGGCAAACATTGATGCTAGTGGCGGCGCTCGCTTTGCTCGCTTGGGGCCAGCCGAGTTCGGGGTTGCGCCGGGCGGCCAGGTGTCCAGTTGAGCGCGAGCGCGAGATGGACACTTGCGCCTCAAGGATGGGCTTCCTGGGCGACCACACCTTCAAGGTGCCAAAGAACTCAAGCTCAATGGAGCTCTTCTGTAACGACCTCAAGTTTTCAATCTCATGCATTCAATCCTACTCGCGGGACTGCTTACAGGGTTTCACTCGTCAGCTGCTGAACAGTTTGTTAAAAAGGGGAAAACAACAGTACAGTTTTATTTGTAACACCGACGAATCGAAGGAAAACTTCATGAACAAAATGTCCTGCTTAACCGACGAAAAGATTCCCTCCTTCCACAGTTGCATGGACGCCTCCATTGCCCGCTTCGAGTATATAGCCTCGAGGGTTCGCCAGGACGCCCGGCTAGCATCCCTCTGCTGCTCCTACCAGATATTCAATCGCGACGTGGACGCAACCCTGGACAAGATTTGCGGAAAGCCAAGCCAGCGGGCAGGTAGCACAAATGAGTTTGTGAGCAAGATTGTCGGCGGAACGGCGGGCGAATTCTTCGGCTTAATCTGCGACCAGCACCGCTCGCTCGCCGAGTGCAGAGCCTCAAGCAAGACCTCAAATGTGCTCAATAAGCTCGAGGAGGTGAGCGCCAAGGTTAGCCAAGGACGACTCCAGCCCAAGAACAAGTCGCTGGTTCCAGTTCTGTTGGATATCCTCGATGGCTCAGCGTGAGCGCCCCTAGAGTAACACTCCCCTTCTTGTTCCCTCCAACTTATACATAAACTCTGACTTGCACCCACTTGGTGCTAGGCCTCTCTCGCCTGAGGGCCCACAACAAACCCGCTCGCTTGGACGGAGGCTCAAATTATATTGCTCTCGCCTTCTCCCCCCCCCTCAAGCCTTATCACTTTCCCAATTGGACGCCCGGCTTTGCTGGCCCAAAAGTGGCCGTTGAGGTTGTGGTGGCCGAGGAGGTTGAGGAGGAGGAGGAGGCGCTGAACTTGGCTTTAAATGAGGAAGTGGAAATGGCTACGCTTGCGCAACGCTTCTCCTTCCCCCTTCCAAACACTTGGCGCGTTTCACTCTCGCAATTGGCGTCCCCAGAGCCACAAGGCGGCCGCTCGCCCGAAGGTCCGTCCAGCTCGGGGGTGGGCGTGTCGCTGCTTGGCTGCGAGCTGGCGCCAGAGGGCGCGCCGGAGCCCAGCAGCAGCTTGTGCTTGAGCTTCTTGGAGGCGCCCAGTGCGCCCAGCCGACTCGCGCCCGTCTGCTGGCTGCCGCTGATCGAGGTGAGCGAGTGCGACTGCTGCAATGGGCCCGTTGGCTGGCCCTGCTCGGCCTGGAACTGTTGTTGTTGTTGCTGCTGCTGCTGCTGCTTTTGCACCTGTTTGCTGCCGCGCCGCCCCTTGAGCGTGTACCTGAAGCCCTGGAAAAAGTTGGACTTCTTGAAGCTCGACTGGTGCTGCTGCTTGCCCGCTTGGGGCGCGAGCGGCAGGCAGCTGCTTCCGGGCTCGACGCCCCCGCTCGGCGCGCCCGTTGCGGAGGGCGAGTGGCCGGCGCAAATCTGCTCGTCACAGGCAGCGCTCGCGGTGTCCAAGCGGAGTTGTTGGCTTCTGCGCGCCAGCTGCTCGACCTCCCTGCTGCTGCTGCTGCACACCAAGTGCTGCTGGCACTCGGTGCGCACTAGTTCCGCTTGGAAGCCGGAAGTGGCCAGCTGGTGCCGGCTGATCTCGCGCGCGCAATCCCCTTTCTCTCTCTCTGCCTCCTTCCCTCTCCTATTCCATTCCCCCCTAACTTCCACCTCCGCCTCCGCTTGCTCCTGGCCAAATTCGCCCTGAACAATGCAATCGGCGGCAGTATTATTTACAACACCAGCGCAGACCGCACTCTCCTTTGTGGAGCTTGTCAGGCTCAGGACGCTGTTCAATCTAGTCTTGGACAATTTTGATCTCACAAAGCGCAAGTATTTGGCGTTTCCGCCGCCAGACGAGGAGCTTGACGCGCTGGAAGTGGTGGCGCTGGTTGCGTTTGTGCTTGCGCTGGCCAGCACGGAGGTTGAGCCGGATAGGGCCGATTGATTCGTCGCCAGGAGCGCGGCCGTCGCGCTGGAGAAGCTCGAGCTTGAGACCTTGATACTTCCTGTGCGACATTTGCGTGAGTTGTTGTTGTCGTCGTCGTCGTTGTTGTTGTTGTTGTTGTTAGGAAGTGGGCGCAATGGTTAGTGTCTGGCCGCTTGTTGGCGTTTTGCACGCGAGCCTCGCCGCCAACAATATGGCTTCGAGTGGGCCAGCAATTGATACCGGGCGCCTACGTGCCACTTTGGGCCGCTCCACGCGCTCGCGGCGCCCCAAGCAGCACGTTCAGCGGAACCCCCGACGGCCACTTACCTGTCCGCTCGGCGAGGTTTTGCGAGAACAAGTTTGGAATTCTCCTATGGAATTTGTTCGAGTTGTTCGAGGGACTCGAGAGCGTCTTTCTGAGTTCCGGATTCCAGAGGCTGGTGAACTCGGGCGAGGAGCTTGCGTGCGAGCGGGGCGGATTTGTTCGGTTAGGAGAGGTGAGTTTTAGCTCGGCTAAGTTCGTGATTTAGTTTATGACAAGGGGCCGCCTTTGTCCACTTGGCGGCCCGCAAGCTGGGGCCGCCGAAGGTGGGGCTTGGCGTGGTTCCGGGCGCCGGCTGCGTGGCGCCCCGAGCGCTCCCAGGGCTACTCACCCCTCTTTGGTTAGGCCGCGCTGGTAGGCGATCGGCGACTGGAGCGCGCGCAAGAAGTCAAGCTGACACTCGAGCATCGAGCGAATGCTGCAGACCCAATCCTCGCGATCATAGGAACAACCAGTCTGGAGCAGGTAAATCACATTCTCTTGGCTCGGGTCGCGCGACTTCAACATGAACCTGCGCGACTCTGCGTCCGGGTCCAAGTTGCTGCCGAGCAGCTTGTAGAGTTGGCTCGCGTCCGCTTGGGGCCCGTAGTGCTTGTCTATGAGGGCCACCTTGTTGATTGAGAGGTGGTTCTTGTACTGGTAGGTTGGCATGGAGTAGTAGTGGCCGATGGCCGAGTTGGCCTGGCTGGCGGGATGGTGATGGTGAGCGAAGGGGTTTAGGAGCTGGTTGGCCGCACCCGAGTCCCTGTGGCGATGGCTGACGGCGGCCGCCGCTTGGGGCGCCTGGCCGGCCAGCTGGACGGCCTGCTGGCGGTCGCAGGGGCCGCCTGTTGTGTGGGCCTGGCCGCAGTCTGTCTGGGTGCAGCAGGCCTCGCTTACGCCAAAGGCGTTGTGCGAGTGCGGATAGCAGGGATGGTAGCCGGTGGGCGCGGCGGGCGCGTGGCGGGCCGCCGCGAGTGCGGGCGCGCACAGGCCCGCGCCCGCCGGGTTGGCGCTGGCGGCGCCTGTAGAGGTGGCGCTCGAGCAGGCAGCGGGCCCGGCCGACGAGCAGGCGGAGGAGGAGTGCGAGTGGGCGTGGGACGACTTGCGGGCAACTTCGCTGAAAATTATCGTCTGCTCGAACAGAAAGGTCTGGCGTTCGCGCAACTTAACCTGGTTTGAATTGGACAGCAGGTGGTTGAGCAGGATGCGCGATTTGTCGCTCATTTGCGAGGTTCCAATCAAGCTCGTGCTGAGCACCTGTCTCGCCTGTTGGCCGGCCTCAAGCTGGTAGGCCTGGCTTGCCTGCTGCTGCTGCTGCTGTTGGGCACTCGCGGCCCCCGGCTCCAGGGCGGCTGGACTGGCCTGTTTTGATTCGTATTGAGCTAGAATGTCGCCAACTTGCGCGCTCTCGAGTGAGCCCAAGAGTGGGGTTATGTCGCAGAAGAGGAGGATTCCCTGCTTTATCAGCTTGCCCTGCGCCGTTAGCTTTCCGGGAAAACCAATGAGCCGGCCGACGTTCATCATGTCGTCGGCTGCCTTTGGAACTACAAGCATTATCTCAACCGCCTTGAGCAGATCGTTGCGCTCCTTGGGCAGGTTTGCCCGTTCAGTGTAGCGCAAAATGTCCTTGAGCAATAGTTGGTACTTCATGATCCTCTGCACTGGCTTGATCAGCAGGTCCGGCAGCTGGAGCTTGTGGCCGAGCTTTATGCGCAACTCCTGGTTTGGTTCGGTTTGTTTTGTTTTGTTTTGCGCAGTGTTTGGTCAGTTGGCCAGTTTGCCAGTTTGCCAGGGGCGCAGGGGAGGGGAAATTCATTAGACTTTTATCTCGAACTGGCGAGCCGTTTGTCGTATGGCGCAAGCTCGCTGCAAGTTGCGGCCTCGCTAGCCAATGGCCGGATTTATGGCTTGCTGAGTGCGTAAAACGCGACTTGCTCGCCCGCCTCCACCATCGACGGCCGATGGCGGAAAGGCGGGCCGCCCACTCTGAAGGCCTGAAACCCGAGCGCAGACCAAACCAAACCGAACTGAACTGGCCAGGAGGGTTTATTTTGTTTGCCTGAAGTTGGGGGCTCGTTGGCGCGCATACACCCGCCAGGCGAGCTAATGGCGCCCATTTGTTCCCTCTTGTTTCTGGCCGCGCTGGCCCCTTTGCGGCCGGCCCGGCCAAAGTTGCCATTGTTGTCGCCGGCCGAACCCTTCCAGTGGCGGCTTTATCGGGCGCTCCCAATGGCCCAGCGCGGCCACCCAAATCGGCCCATCACTGAGCCACTAATTCCGGCGGCAACACTCGGCCCTATCACAGTCCATCAGGGCGCCGCCGGCCAATCGGGCGCGAGATAAGGTCGAGTGGAGGGGGCGGCGGCGGCGGCGGCCGAGAGTGTTGCTCCACCTCCTCCTCCTCATTGCCGGCCGGCCGGCTTGCAAGTGGGGCGCAAATCGTGCGTCCAGTTGGCCAAGTCGGCTAGCTAGACTCACTCGGCCATTGTGTGTGTGTGTCTCTCGGCTCGAGTAAAACGAAACCGAGCGGCAGGCCCGAGCTCGAATTGGTGGCGGCCGAGGGAAGCGAGTAATTGCTTACCCTCCGTTGGTTTGGGCGCCAAGATGCAAGCGTAGGGTGAGGGTTGCGCGACCACAGCGCTGAACCAGTTGGCCGCCAACCAGACTGAAGCCCCGCGCGGCCCTCCAATCAAGCGAGCGCGCGCGAATTGGAGGCCAGCGTTGCGAGCTTGGCGCAAACAAACGCGCGCAACGACATCCGATCTGGCCGGTGAGCCAGTGGAGTGGCCGCGGCGGCCGCCGCTGCTATGCCAAGTGGCCACTTGGGAGCCTCGCGCCGCCGGTTCCAGCTGAGGGATGCGGCCGCTCGCTCGCCGCTTGCCTCTGACCTTAGGGCTTGCGCGCTCGCGCTCAATCATTCAAAATTGGCTCGGCCCGCTTCCGGCGCTCGGGCGCGCACACGTCATCGGGCCAAATTATGGAGCAGAATGGAACAAAATGAGCGCTCTCGGCGCTGAAACGCGCCACTCGGCCCGCCAGCCCGCCCAAGCCAGAGCTCACGTTTCATCATGGCGGGCCAATGAATACGTGCGACACTTGTGCCCGGCTCGCCCGCTCGAGCTGGCTGGCTGGCTTGCTGGCCGGCCGCCCGCTTGGAGTGGCGCCTGTGTCTTGGGCGCGAAATAACAACCGTAATTGATCATCATTTGGGGGTCCAGCCGAGGCGAGCAGGGGCGCCAGGTGCGGGCGTGCCTGTCCGCAAACTGGCCGGCTGGGAGCAGTTTGGGCGGGCGAGTCTGCGCGCGTCGAGGGGCCTGGAAGCTGGGAGCTGGACGCCCCCCCCCCATTAGCATATTCCGCCTGCAATGAGGGGCGCACTGGCACTGGCACTGGCACTGGCGCTGGCACTGCGGCGCTGGCCCAGGATTAGACCGGCTGGACGCCGCTAACGCTTGGCGGCCAAGAAAACCACTCTACTGGCGCCGGTAGCAAGTGGATGGGACGGCCGAGGGTCGAGCTGGCCAACTGAGATGTGGGCGCCGATAAGGGCAAAGCAAATAGGTGGGCGGCCGTGGCTGGCTGGCCGCCAATTGGGCGCCCAGCCGGCCAGATTTGGCCAAGCCGCCAACACGCGCTGGCGGCCCCAACTTAATCCGGGACAGTGAGGCGGCAATATTTGCTGTTGCTCGCGGCCCTTTATCGCGGCCAATCATTAGCTGGCGCTCAGGGCCGCCGCCGCTAGCTCTTATCTGGCGGCCCCAAGGATTAGCCGGCCTCCAAATCTACTCACCTCGAAGTAGGAATCCAAGTGCTCGCTAACGATCACCTCGCTGCGGGGTTTGTTCTGGCAGTAGACGACGTACATGTTAAGCCGGCGCTCGTAGCGCTTGAACAGGGGGCCCAGGCGCTGCGGCTCCTCCAAGCAGCGCTCCAGTTCCAGAAGGAAGTGGTCGCGGTGAAACTCGTAGATGGCCTCAATATTTCCAAAGATGATCTTGTGCTTCCCGTCTCTCAGCGCCTCGGGCAGTTGCGGCCACTTTGGCTCCTCCCTCGGCCGCTGGTTTGGGGCGCCCGAGTCGGCGTTGCAACCTGTTTGTGCGCGCTGCTCGGCGCCCTGCAACTCGGTCGCGGGCGCCACTGTTGCGCTAGCCGGACTCGAGGGCGCCGCCTCCTGGCCGGCCGACGCCTGCTCGCCGCCCGCTCGGCCCGGCCCGCTCGGCACAACCACGCCCGTGGTCAGGATGTCCGCAACCCCGCTGTCCACCAGCTGGCGCCGGATCTCCTCCAGGTAGCCCTCGACTATTTTGCCCAGATCGGCCACGTAGTCGCGCTCAGTTTCAACCAGCTCGGTGAGCACATAGCGCCGCTTGAGCAGCGCCAACTGGCGCTCCTGTTCGAGCTCAGAGTCGACGCCCGATTGCTGCTGCTGCTCTTGCTGCTCCACTGGCTCCTCCTCCGAGGCCGCGGCTGGCTCGCCGCTCTCGCCCAGCCGAGCCGTCTCGCGCTGCTGCTGCTGCTGCTGCTCGCGCTCGTCGGCCTGCTCCTCGGGAGCCCAATCAGGGCGGCCGGCGGCCTGGCCAGATCCCTGCTGCTGCTGCTGCTGCTGCCGGACTTGCTCGCGGGTTTGCGGCGAGCCGTGGGCGTGGCAGCAGCTCGCGCTCGAAACGGTCGAGTCTCTGTGGGTTGCGAGCTGGGCGGCCGTCGCCAGCTCCAACTGGTCGGCTTGCTCCGTGGACAGGTAAGCGGCGGCCGTGCAGCAACAACTGCAAACGGAAACAGCGTCCAACTGCTCCTCCTCATCCTCCTCCTCCTCCTCGTCCGCCGCCTCCTCTCGCTCGCCAACCGCCTGTTCCTGCTCCTCCTCCTCTTGCTCTTGGTGACAGTCAGCTGGCAGCCTGGAGCACTGCTCAGCGGCGGCCTGGTTGTTGCTGTGGCTGTTGTCGGCGTTCAAGGCAGCCCTGCCTGAGCTCTCCGCCGACATCCTACGACTCTCACTCTGCCGCTCGCTCTCTCCACCTTGGCTCGCTCTAGTTCCGCCCCAAAGGCTCACTATCACACATTGCAACTTGCGCCCGCCGCTCGCAACCCAAAGCAGACGACTGTCTTGAGCCGGAAATTGGCGCCACTAATTCATTTCGTCCCCTTTCCACTTCCTTCTGGTCAGTTTCTCGGCAGCCGCGCGCTTGCTGGCTCTTTGGGTGCCACTGTCTTGCTTTTGCTCTCTGATTTATCGTTCTGATTCCTTTCCTCTCGTTTCGCTTCGTTCTGATTCAATTCAGTTCAATTCAATTGCTTGCTTGCTGGCTCGCTCGCTGGCGCAGTTTCTGGCCCAGATGAAGGCGCTAGTTTGGCTTCCAACTTGGACCCGGATTCAGCTCGGATTGCTCCTCCTATTTGGCCGCCAATTTGGCAAGACGAATGTTGGAAATTTTGCTATTATTATTATTTTTATCATCGGCTAGCGGTGAGTTGGCGGCCGCTCTGGGGCCAAGGTTGGCGCTTCCCTCAGACTAGCAGGTCGGCTCGCCGCTCGTCCCCTCGGCGGGCTAACAATTGGAGCTTGGCCATTGTTTTTATTGTCACCTCTCTCTCTCTCTCTCTCTCTGGGCTGGAGCTCAACAATTTTCATCGACGTTCCTCTTTGCGGCTCTGGTTTGGCTTGCGCCGCTCGCAGTCGCCTAATGGCGCTTTGAGTCGGGCCTGCGTGGCTCAGGGCGCCAATTGCCGCCGCTTTCGGCCCGTAAAATTGGCCGCCCGCTAGCTAGCTAGCTGGCTGCCTGCCTGCCTGGCTCAACGGCCCAATTGGCGCTGCCAGCATGAACACAAAGTAAATTTCGCTCGCTACTTTATGGAATCGAGAGGATCTCTCCGGCAGGGAGACGCTTGCCAGCCCAATGGAACACATATCGCATCTCATCACTCGAGAGAGCTCCCATGGCTTTGGCGCAGTTTCGAGCCCCAGCGCCAGAACGGAGAGCCGCCCGTCCTTGTGCCTGGCGCTCGCTCGCTCGCTCGGCCGCTCTCTCGGCTTGCGCTCGGCGTCAGCGCGCCAGGCTGCCGGCCGGGCAGGGTGCGCGCTCCAGAGGGATGGAGGAAGAGATGGGATGAGACGAGACGAGACGAGACGAGATGAGCGACATAGACGGACACGCGGAGGGCTCCACGCAGAGACGCCCGTTCGGCGCGCCTAGGAGCAATCGCGAGCTAGCGCACAAACTTACCTTCAAGCCGCGAGCCTGACTTCCTCGCCTCGTCAAACTTGCAAAACCTTGCTGACTTTGCGCGGCCCCCCTCGCTGGGCCAGCCGACTGCACTCGGCCTGGCCGCCCGCCCGCCCGCAAGCTAAAAGCTCCGCCCCTCGCTCGCTCTGCCTCCGCTCATCCAGCTCGCCGGCCTCTCAGCGCGGCCCGCTCACTCAAATTGTCGGCCCCTCGAGCGGCGACTGCGCCGCGCCCGTCTCGATTGGGGGCGTCTTGGGCGCCAAAATGTTTTAAGTGGATTCGGCCTGGGGCGAGAGTTTGGCGGCTCAAGCTTGCGGGCTTGTGTTTAAAATAGGAGCCAATCCCTCCACCCTCTCTGGCCCCTCGCTCGGTCTTCTTCCTCTTCCGCCGCCGCCGCCGCCGCCGCCCGCCTCCCGCTTCTGGCGCTGTCTCTGTCCCCTCCTCTTCCTCCCAGCCGAGCCCCACTCGCTATGCCGTCTTGCCATCTGCAGCGCTCGCTCGCCACTCTCCCACTGGGCGACTGGCGGCGGCGGCTCGAGCGAGCGGCAGACTCGTCTCGCGGGCGCCAAGCTAGTGCGCTGGCGCGACACTCGAGCGGCCACCTAGCGGCCCCAGCGCCAACCCTCTCGCCTCGAATGCCAACCCAAAGCCCGAGGAGTGTCCACGCAAGCGGCGCGAACGCAGCCAGCAGTAGGCCCATCCAGTCGTCGGCCAGCTCGCTCCACTAAGCCAAGGGGCGCCAACACTTTCCCAGGCTCGTCCCCTCCAACCCGAGCTGATCAAATCTGGCCGATACATCGCATTGGGCCGCGCTGGCTTAGGGTCGCGCGGAGGCAGAGAGAGGGCAGCTGCCTCAGCGACTTGCTGGGCGCCAGTGTCTTCGCCGCCGCCGCCGCCGC
>Ga0209372_1000440_pt1 | contig 20088 bp, 22 predicted proteins | sample AgamicAtPe_FD_187170 | JGI IMG/M metagenome (GOLD analysis project Ga0209372, IMG submission 187170) | Agave microbial communities from Guanajuato, Mexico - At.P.e (SPAdes) (version 2) | ecosystem: Host-associated > Plants > Phyllosphere > Phylloplane/Leaf | place: Guanajuato, Mexico | collected... | reverse complement strand
ATGAATTGTTTCATTTGAGGATCACATTCAATTAGAACACCTTTGTCAGACACAACCATAGCACTGAAGTTGACTGTTCTGCATGGAGTTGAGAGTCGTTTTAGGTGCTATCGCTTCGTCTCGTCCAACACGAATCTCAGCTTTCTGTGGTTTGGATGATATCGTGCGATTAATCCGAATCTAAAAATCGAGATTTTCTTTCTAGACTTACGTCTCGAGAGAAAACTGGAACCTCGAAGTAGACTCTTTGATTGAGAATGTTTCAGCTTGAAGCGATACCAATGCGGAATTATTCATATGAACTGCGATTTTGAGCGAATGAGGTAACTTATAAAAATACTCTGTATATTTTCGTTCTGTAAATAAAATCCAGCCCTAACGAATTAAATCGTCGTCCAAGTTTCTGCGCATCAAGGTGATGGTATTTTTCTCGTTCTTTCGTGTACTTTTATGATGAGCGATATTTATCACTGAAACTTCGTCGTGCCAAACGAAAGCGTTGCAGAAAAGTTGACGAAAGGTCGCATGATCGACGGCTCCTTCAAACGGTGACTGAGCGGATTTGAAAATAAACATCAAGATATGTCTTGTTCCTCAATTGGCCATCACCATGCATATTTTTATGATCCCTTTATTGAGTCACTTCAACATTACGCCGATGAAGGTGTTCCCAGAGTCCCCTAACTTTGGTGACGAGCGACGCCCTAGGTGAATCGTAACAAACAATTTCGAAAATTAGGAGAGGATCCAAGTTCGAAAGAAATTCGCCCTCGTCATGCCAGGCAGTCAGGACGATGTAAACGAGTGCAACCCCTCGAACACCTTCAATATCACGAGACTTTAGTCCACTAAGAACCCGAACCCAACTTTACCGATGTAAATGGCTAGAATTAGCCTCTCGATGAATTCAGAACCAATGTTCTTGAGGTGTTATTTTAGGGATATGAGAAGTATTTGCGCTTACTCCCTCAATCGGAATGATCTCAAGTATTTGCAGGATGCCAACAGGCGTGAAGAGAGAAAACTGTCCGAAAGATGGCAAGTCTCATAGGTTGGCGGGAGCGTCATCGATCTTTTGAGAGAGAGGTCTGAGGAGCTATTCCTCATCGTTGGACTTGTCCTAGATTACGTAGTCTAATCTTCGTAATCATCTAAACTGTTTCTGTATCCTGGTCATCTATACCGTTGACAAATTTCCAAACTCTTTAAAATGAGCCTAGCGATCACCAGTGTCATGAGATGTAGATGATTCAAAGCTTATCGAGTTGAAGTTTAAGATACATTGCGCCTCCGCACCGATGTTTGTGCCCGGGTTACCGAAAAGTAGGTAAATTGCCCCAACATATATATGATAACGCAAGAGTGCAATTATGCATTCCCGGCTTGGGGACTCTTGTCTGGTAAAGGCCAACGTTTAAGGCCTGACCTCAGAGGAGGGTGTTAATTTCATTGATTTCAGGTTAATAATCACGAGTACCTAACGTTAGTCGACAAGGAGGCGCAAATCCGTTGAATGAATAACTGCAATTGTGCGACTTGCTTAGCAGATTCATCATAGCTGCTGAGACACAACTCATCTGCAGAGAGGGTTTCAACTGGAGAGCTGGGCTGGCAGCTGTTGATTTAGCATTAAACTAGTGGGACCTGCCAGAGATCATCTTACTTCAAGTTATTAAGAAACGTTTTTGGATATTATCTAAGAGGAATCTGAAACGAAATAGATTTTGGTGTCGAAAATTACCAACTAATCATATCGGTCTGGCTAATAGATCTCTAACGAAGAATAAAAATTAGTCCATCTCATCAGCAACAATTAACTAATCGTAATGCTCACAAGCAAGCTGTTATCCTATTATAATCACCTATTGGCGACAACCGTCTTCTACTCCACAGCGCTCCACACTTTACGGGATCTTACGAGCAACTTTGACCTCGACGAGGACTATGGTAGATTTTCGCTGCTAGTATCGGCGAGTTCAGATAGCAATCGAGACCACTACGAAATTTTGGGGGTTTCGGAGGAGGCGTCCAAGGCTCAAATACATCAAGCATTTCGAAAATTAGCGAAGAAGTATCATCCTGACAAGAACAAAGACAGGGGAGCCCAAGATGAGTTTATAAGAATTCTCGAAGCCTATGAGACGCTTTCCGATGAAAATAAACGTAGTGTCTACGATGATGAAAGAACAATGGGCAAGAACGGGTTTCGAGGAGGAAAGCGGACAACTCAATGGGATTTCGATATGGAGGAGTTCTTCAGGCAGTATGGAGATCAACTATTCGAGCAAGCGCATGATCTTCATGAGCAAAGCCAAACTAAACACGATCGAAGCCAACAAAACTCAATCCATGATCGCTTCTCCTTCCATGGCTTCGACCTAGGTGATTTGATGCAAAATTCGCATGGGAACGAATTCCAGCCCTTCGATCATGAGTTTGGATTCTCGAACTACAATCATGATAACATCCGACTTACCGACGACACCTTTGGCGACGGTGCCTCTTTCTTTGGCTCGCAAATCTACGACTCTCTGCTCCAACATGGTTCAGCTGGCAACCTGTTTGTCGCCAACTTCGGCACCGGGAAATCATGCGAAACAATCAGCAGACAAGTGAATGGGGTTATGATGACGCAAACGAGTTGTGCCTAAAAGTTGTGATACTCTAGCAGTGTGATACAAAGGCTGCATCTATACTTTCTGCATCGCTCACTAGCCACCGAGAATCGACCACCAGCCAGGGTTTCGTCGTCATGCTTTCTGTTTGGTGGGCAGATTGAAAACGCAGCTCAAGCTCGCGGAGGCCAAGTCGTCGGGCGAAGCCTACGAACTAGATGTGGACAAACTGATCCAGACTAGAGCGAGGGGAGGCGAACCAGAGACTGAGGGTCAAACAAAGAGGCCGAGCAAGTGCTCGCCGGCCGAGCAGCAAGCAGCGAGGGACAGAGCGAAGACGGAGAAACAATCGTCGAGCTCTAGAAACTTGTCTTACGGCTCATCGTCGTCAGAGGATAGTGATTGATGGGCGAAGGAGCGCTTGGCTTGCGCAAGAGGAGACTGGCGATCAACAAGTGGCTGCTTGGAGGTGACAAGCAAGTTAGATTAAGTGTGATACATTATTCAGATTTCTACAAATAAATTGTTGTCTTGCATCGTAGATGGTGGCGTTGGGACATTTTGTATCGTTTGTCCTTGGGACGCGCCCGGCGCAGCGTAAGCCGATTGATCGTGCATAGGAGCCGAGTGATTCCAATAGGAGGGAGGCGAATACTGCTGGTGCGGGTAGTGCGGCTGCTGCTGCTGTTGAGAGGTTTGTTGCATAGATTGGTGCATGGCATTTGGGGCGCCTTGCGAGGGTGCCATCATGGTTTGGTAGGAGCTTGACTGTGCGTACAAGGGAGGGGGAGGCGGAGGAGCGGTTGCAGCAGTTTGTTGTTGGTGCTGGTGTTGAGAGGTTTGTTGCATAGATTGGTGCATGGCGTTTTGGGCCCCTTGCGTTGGCGCCATCATGTTTTGGTATGAGTTTGACTGTGCGTAGAGAGGAGCAGCAGCCTGTTGTTGGTGTTGATGTTGGTGAGGGTAGTTTTGCTGGTGCTGCTGTGGCGGCGACTGCTGCTGCTGGTGATGCTGCTGGTGGTGGTGATGGTGGTGGTGGTGGTGCTGTTGCTGCTGATGTTGGTGTTGCTGCTGTGGTTGTTGTTGATGTTGATGCTGGTGTTGGTGTTGTTGCTGTTGTTGTTGTTGTTGCTGCTGCTGCTGCTGCTGCTGGTGGTGGTGCTGGTGATTTTGGTGGTGTTGGTGCTGGGGTTGGAGCTGAAGCGGGTGGAGCTGCTGGTAGTTGGCCGAGTGTTGGATGACACTGACGTGCGAGGCCGAGACCGAGCTTGTGTTTGAGCTTGCATTGCTCGTGAGGCTAGAATTGGCGCTTGACTCCTTCTTCGAGCGCCTCTTTCTTGTCTGAATGGTCTCGCGACGCATGGTGCTCGGCCTGGTTGTTTGGTGCAGCTTGAAATAGAGGCCGCAAGCATTGCAAACTGGCTCCTGGTTCTTGTTCCTCCTCCAAAGTGGCGTGACTGTGGTGCTGCAATTGGTGCAAGTCATGCCCGTCCTCCTGTTCGCCTTCTGGGCAACACTGCGCGGCGTCTTCGAGAGGGGCCTATTTGCGTTGTTGTTCTTATGGTAGAGTCCGCAGGCGTTGCACAGGTAGTTTCCCGTTTTGTCTCTGCGCCATAGCGGCGTTTGGATGGCACCGCAATTGACGCACTCCTTCGTGGTTGTGCTTGCAGGCGCTGGAATTGGGACGGGTATTTGGATGGCGAGCGGCTGGCCGGCCGACAGTTGGCCAGCCGCTTGTTGGGCTTGAGGCTGGGCTCGCGTTGGGAGGGTTGCGCTGAGCGGCAAGGTGGCGCCCGCGGCACCTGTTGCGGCCAGCGCCTGATGTTGCTGCTGTTGCTGTTGTTGTTGCTGCTGCTGCTGCTGTAGGCTTGCTTTTGGCGCCGCTTGGAGGCCAAGCTGGGGTCCTGTTGGCTGATCTGGATGGTGGTTTTGAGTTTGAGTTTGCGTCTGGGGCTGGGGCTGGGGCTGGCTTTGGTTGGTTGAGGCAAATGTTGGCGCCGCTATGGTGGCTGGCGTGGCCGCGGCCGCCGCAGTCGCCGCCGTTGCTGGCACTGTTAAAACTCCCACCTTTGCCTCCATCTGATCGGGCAGCTCTTTGTGGTGCTAGTTAAGTGTAATGTCAGAGGCAGTGCCAAGAAAGACCAGCCAACGATGGATGTGCTGCGATAGGAAGCGCAATAATAATTCTGATCTAATATCACGTATGTAAATCTATATAGATTGATCACACACACACAAATGACAATAGTTAACCACAAGCTAACCGCCAACAACACCGACGCCAACAACCACGACGACGAGCAGGCTGCCGAAACGAAAATAACAACTCACTGCCGATGAGTATGAGTACGAGTATGAGTATGAGTCCACCGGCCAGAGCTCACCAAAATCAATGCGCTATGTGCACACTAGCCGCCGGTGGCGTTGCCTGCTCGCGGCGGCGCGCAGAGCGCCACTCGGCCAGAGGCGGCGACCTGCCACAGCTAGCGCCACCCCCGCCGAGCGCCCGATAGTCGGCCAACCAGAGATGCGCCCGCAAAACCAGGCCTAAAAACCAGCTAGCTCGCCCAACAAGACACTTGTTGACGGGCTCAAATTGGCCAATGGAGTTGCGGCGCACAACTATCTTGGCGCCGATCTGAGCGCCTAGCCGGCAAACATGGTCGATTCCGTCCCATTCAATTCTAGTCCATCCCAACCGAGCCAACCATTCCTATTCCCATTTCCACCGCCAACTCAACTCTGGCTCAGTTTGGCCCAACGAGCTCCTATCAGCGGCCGATCTCTCCCCATTTGCTGCGCCTAGATCCCTCGGGCGCCAGCAACAAGCTTGCCGGTTTGTTTGTCACCAAAATGGCACTCGCATTCAACGCACTCGAAGCGCTCGTTCAGCCTTGTTTAGCCCCCCCTCTCTCTCTCTCTCTTTTGCGCTGTCTCGATACGTTTAGCTCGCGCCAACCAGCCGCTCTCCTCCTCTCCGGAGGACCCCTCGCTCTGCTGAGGTAGCTCTTGCGCTAGCCTGAATGCTCGAGCTAGCCGCTCCAGCTAAATAATCTCCAAATCTGGCGCACAGTTCCAGCCAGAGGAGCTGCGTCCTGGCCGGAGGGAAGTCAGCAGCGAGAGTAGCAGCGTAACACTAGTTGGCAGCCACACTATATTGGCGCCAGGTTGCCAGCCGCCTCCAGCTCGGCCAACTGGATCACTCGCGCGGCCTCCCATTGCTCTGGCTGCTAGCGGCGCCACTTGTCTCTCTTCGGCCGCCATCTTGTGATTGTCCGCAATGAGGACTCTCAAACTCGCGAATACAACAACACTGCCACTGGATAGCTCACCTGGACAGCTAGTCATTTGGAGGGCAAACATTGCAATCTGGTGACTAGCTCAAGCGGGCACAAATCTTTCATGCTCCTGCACTTGCGCTCGGGCCAACAAGCGAGCCTGACCGGCCGAGCAGAGTAATGCGCGCGCTCCTATCTCCTCCTCCCATCTCTCGCCGCCAGCCGCGCCTACTGCCACTTCCTGTTGCTCCTGGTCCCTCCGGCCACGCGCGCGGCTCACCTAAATTGGCGTCGACTGCTCAGCGCGCCGACTTGCTCATTGTTTGAGGGCGCCAACTTGGCCAGCGCGCAAACGTCGCCCGCAGGATGAAAACAACTGGAGGGCTCCAGGGAAACATCGACATGGTCAAGCTTGCAATGCAGGTTATCCGGTGTTGACTTTGTTACTCACTGTTTCAGGTAAACAGTGGCCAAGAGGCGAGCAAGTTCAATGACACTCGAGAGCGCGCGCTAATGGACGTGGCCGGCCGTATCGCTTTGATTGTCGGTGGAGGTGTTTTAGTGGTCCAATTGGTTTGCAGAGTGTGAGATGGCGATTGGAAGGTGGAAACGGCGCCTTTAATGCTCCCTGGGTTTGGGGACAAGTGGGCTGCTTTTCTTCTCTTATTTGTTTTGAGTGTTGCGGCGCGATCGGCGGCCGCTAGATGGCGCCAGGCGCGCCGGGCGGCAAAGCTGGCAATGGCATTGAAGTTGGCTTAGCCGGCACGCAACAATGTACTGCATGCTGTCATGCGCGGACAGTGCGCTTTTAGCGGGCAAATGTTGGCCCCTCGGCTGGCTTCGCGCACACAGACGCGCAAAAGACAGTTACGCGCAGGCGGCCAAAGGAAGCGGAGCGAGAGAGAGCCGAGTCGCTCATTTCGATGGGAAGTCGTGCCTTTCTCGTTTCCTGTCTCAGTTTCAGTTTTGCTTTCGTCGGCTCCACATCAAATCGCGCGCCCGCTTGCAAGCTCGCTCGCTCGCTTGCCCGCCAGTCGAGGTTCCCGTTCGAGTTCGAGTTCGAGCCCAAGTTGGACTCTGAGTTCGGGTTCGGGTTCGAGTTCGAGTTCGAGACCGGCAAGCGGAAAGGAAGCCGAAGGAGGAGAGAATTCGTGAGCGTAATGTCAACTAGCCAAGCGAGAGAATTTCCAGCCCATCAAGCAAGATACAAAGATCAAGTCGCAATTCAATATGAGCATTTAAGCAAGAAGTCACGAATCGAGCTAGCAGGCGCAACAAACGACCACAACTACAACCTGCCCGCCGGAAGCCGCAATGGCTCGCCCGCCCACGACGAGCATGCAGCAGCAGCAGCAGTGGCGGCCGCCGCAGTTGCGGCCGAGCCGGCGCTAGAGGCCGGCGGCCACATGGACGACTGCATGGCCGCCATGGTGCTCATGTTCCTGTCCTGCAGGCCCCAGGGCGAGGGCGCCGCCGCCGCCGCCGCTGCAGCCGCAGCCGCCAGTCCGTCGAGGCCGAACCCGATTCGGGGCGCGCGCGTCGCCGGCCGGCCCAAGCTTGGCGCCAAGTTCGAGCTCGCGCCGCGCAACAGGCTGCGCGCGAAGCTCGAGCCCGAAGAGGAGGAGGAGGAGGAGGAGCTTTGCTCGCTCGCATTCGTCGAGAGGCCGGCGGCTGGCTCGCCGAAGCTCGAGGACGAGATGATCTTCGAGCTGGAACAGGTGGACCAGATTGCGGCGGAGGAGGCGGCGGCGGCGGCGGCGTCGCCTGTGCGGCAGCAGCGGGCTGGAGCAGTTAGTCATTGTGTGGGCAATAGGGGGCCGCTTCTGTGCGCGAGCGAGAGCGCGCTCAGGGCAGTCGAGGCAACCGACGGGAGGCCGAGGGCCGCCAATGGGGACGAACAGCGGCGAGCGGAGCTGGCGCCAAAGCAAGCGGCGCCGACAGAAGCAACGGAAGCAGCAGCAGCAGCAACAGCAACAGCAACAGCTTGCCAAAACTCGAGCGCAAACGCAAACTCGGCCGCAAGCGTCAGCAAGGCGAAGTTGCGGCTCCAACTGGAGCAGCAGCGGCAGCTCAGGTTCAAGATGAACAATCCAGTTAAGGTAAGTTGTCGTGTCCAGCGCGCTCACACACAGAGGGAGCAACGCAAAAGCTCGGAGACGGAAACTGGAGACGTAAACTTTGTCTTCGCTCAATGTAAACAAATGTTGCTTGTTTGTTTTGTCTCCGATTGCCGCGCTTCCGGCGGCTCGCTGGCCAAGGTGGCGGCGGCGGCGGCGGCGGCTGCTGCGGCGGCTGAGTGGCCTCCTCGTGGGCGCCGGCCGAGCGGCAAGCGGCTTGGCCGAGCTGAGCGAGCGGCCGGCGGGGACCCATCACATATGCATTATTCAATAATTATTATCTCGCCCGATCGGCGCCATCGATCGATCTTTGTTTGTTTGTTTTGTGCTCCTTGGCCGCTGGAGGCGAGCGAGCGGAAGATGACGATTGCGGCCGACGAGCGGGCCTCTTGATGGGCCAACACAAACAATGAGCGCTCAACTCACTTTTGGCCCCCGAACGAGCTCGCAATTTGCTCCCATTTGCGGCCGAGCGCGCCGAGTTGAGCCGAGTTGAGCTAAGCCGGGTTGAGTTTGAGTTTGAGCTGGAGCCGGCTTGCTGGCGGCCAACTGGGCCCATCTGGCCGCCTTGCCGGCCCTGTGGCGCCCGCCAGCAGGGAGGCTCCGATCGGCACAATTGAGTGCCCATGTCATTTGCATCGGTCGAGCGGCTCGCTCGCTGGCGGAAGTTAATTGATTGCCGCCGCCCGTTCAAATGTGGCGCCAAAACAATCGACAATTAGCGCGGGTGCGCGACGGGCCGGCCGAGGGGGCGCCAATTAGCATTGTGTCGCCGGCGGCTTGAGCAGCGGCGAGCGGGCGAACAGTTAGAGGGCCGCTAATTGGCTCGGGCGGCGGCGGCGCGAGTTTGAGTTTTGGCGCCAAAAGTGGCCGCTCGGTGGCCTTGAGTGGCGGCCGGGCGGCCAGGCTGCAGCCGGCCGGGCGCGGAGGAGCGCGCGAGCGAGCGAGCGGCCGCCGTTGGCAAGGCAAGGCAAGGCGAGGCGAGGCGAGGCGAGGCGAGACGAGGCAGGGCGAGGGGCGCAGGCAGAGGTAAAGGCGAGCGCGCGGGCGAAGGCGCAGGCGAAGCCAATGGGAGGCGAAGGAGCAAGTGCGAGCGCAAGTGCAGAGGCTCAAGCCTTGGCCAAAGCGCGAGACTTTTGCTGGCGGAAAGAAGTGAAACTGGAACTATTATGAGCGAGCGCAGGCTGGAGAGGTTGGCCGCCCGGCAGCCTTGCTGGCAATTTAGAGTGGAAGGCTAAGATTGATGGAAATTGGATTGGCAAATTTGACTCGTTTCGCCGGCTGGCTGGCTGCTGGCTGCTGGCTGCCGGCTGCGTCTGTGTTTACCATTCCGTCCCATTGCTGCCGGCTGGGCGCGCGCGCGGCGCCGGCCAGCCAGACTGCGGCCACGAGCGCCGCCACTCGGCCGCCGGGCGCGCGCGCACTGGCCGCTGGGTCGCGGCGCCAGACAGGTGAGCTGATGCGTTAATTTGCCGGGCCAGCTGCTCCAAGCTCGGCGGCGGCGGCGGCGGCGGAAAATTGCGCCCGAGAGCCGGCGACGGCCGCAGTCTCGCTTCACACGCTCAATATTTGCGCGCCCAAACTTTGCCGGCGCCGGCAGTGGGACGGCGCTTCAGTTCAGGAGGCTGCCGCAGCGCCTCCAGTGGCTGGCCGGCCGGCCGGCTTGACGGGCGCGCAGACGCACGCACAGGCGGCGAAGGCGCAAGCAGACTGACGGTCGGCCGGCCGACCTGTAGCGCGCAAATTGCAAGTGTGCGCGCGGCCGCCCGGCGCAAGACAATCTCGCCGCAGCCGGAAGGCGGCCACAATGGAGCCGCGTCTAAGTGAATCCAAGGCGGCGCACTTATCGTCGCAGCCGCCTGTCTGGCGGCCGGCTGGCTGGCTGGCTGGCCGGCCAGGTATCGATCGGCCGGTCGGTCGGCCGGGCGCAATTGGCCGGCCGGCGTCCTTGGCAGCGCATTCAAAGCTGCGGCTGCGCCCGCCGCCGCCGCCGCCGCCGCCCGATCGGGGGCTAATCCAGGCTGGCGGGCGAGCGGCGGGCGCTGCGCTGCTCGCCGGCCAAGACGAGTAGTGCGGCGCTGAGAAAAGTGGCCGCCACTCTCGGCTGCAGCTCACGGCTGAGAGACGAGCGCCAGACGGGCGGCCAGACAGGAGGAAGCGAGAGGGAAGGATATTGCGCTCGCTGGATAGAATGTAGAAATGGAAGAATGTAGTCCAATGTTGGCCGGCCGGCGCAAATCGGCGGAGTGACGCGCACGGCCGCAGCTCGCAGGCCAGCCTTGCAAGTCGCTGCCGGGCTCAATCTCGCCGCTCGCCGCTCGCTGCCTCCAGCTCTGGGCCGAGCTTGGCGGCGGCTGCGGCCAGGCGGCGGCCGCCGCTGCGAGAGCCAAAGACAAAACCCGGCACAGGTGGTTGCGTGAAGCCGGCCGGCCGGCCGCTCGGCTGGTCGGCTGGAAATCAATAGGCGGCTTGGAGGCGGCGATGAATTGTGTCGAGCGGCCATCGGAGTTGCGCGCCGGCCGAGCGACTTGGCGGCCGGCGCAATTGGAAGCCACGATGAGCGAGGCGCCCGCTGCAGGGGCGGCTCTCTGGCTCTCGCTGCAGCCGCTGCAGCCGCCGCCGCCGCCGCAGCCACAGCCGCCGCCGAGCGCAGAGCGCAAAGGGAGGAGGCCGACTGGGCCGACGGTGGCGCCACCCCGGCGGCTCGAGTGTCGCAGGTGCCGGCCGAGCGCTGCGAGTCTTTGTTGGCAGCCCGCTTGCCAAACTCCCTCGGCCGCTCGTTAGTGGAGTCATGTTGCCAAGTTGACCTAACGAGCGGCCATTGAAGGGCTGCCGCTCGACGGCCGAGCTCAAGACTCGGCCGCCAGCCTGAGCGCGCAGATGGACGCAAGCGGGCGGCTCCGCGGCCGCCGCCGCCGCACCACCGACGGCTCAACGGGCGCACCTTGCGTCAAGAGTTGGCTCGCTCGGAGGGGCGGCCAAGGCTCGGCTATTGGCTCTACAGCAGCAGCCGCCGCTGCCGCCGCCGCCGCCACGATCGGCCAGCTCGGCGGCCACTGAAGCCGCCCAGCCGCCCAGCAAGCCAGTTTAAATTGGCCCCAACCGGCCGCCTAATTGACTCATCACTGGGGCCGCAATTAGAGGTTTAAATGCGGCCGCTCGCCGGGCCCGATTGGTTGTCAATTAAAGCGCGCTGACTCAGCCTCCTTCCGGCAATTATAAAGCCGGCCAGAATCAGAGGTTGGCGAGGATTGGTTTTGGGGGGGGCCGAGCGGCGCAATAAAGCCGTTGGGGCATTCCGGCTGACCGCTGGAGGGTGAATTGGGGCGCCATTGGGCCTGGAGGGCGGCCGCGCGCGCAAGGTGCCCCACTTTGGGGCCCATGCGACCCACTTCCAGCGGCCGCCGCTGCAGCAGCCGCCGCCGCCCCTGAGCGGGGAGAGGCGCGTTTCCGGCCCTGTCCGCGCCACTGAGCTGGCCCTCGCCCGCGACTCAATGACAACAATGGGCCGCAATCAGCGCTGCCGCCGGGCGCAATGGCCAAACGGGAGCCATTAATGAGCCGTGTGGGCGCTCAGGGCGCTCAGGCGGCCAGAGTCTGAGCGTAAGTCTAAGTCTGCCTCTGAATCTGAATCTGAATCTGAATCTGAATCTGGATCTGGATCTGAATCTGCGTCCCCGTCTGCGCGCGCGAGCGGCCGCCAAAGACACCTCGGCCGGCCGGCCGCCCTAATTGGAGTTGGCCGCCGCCTTTGTTTACATTGCGTCTGGCTGCCAGGCTTGGCCAGCGCCGGCCAAGGTGGGCCGCCGGCGCCCCCAGAGCGGCGCCTCCGCTGAGCGAGCCGGCCGGCGCTGGGCCAGACCGGCGCCAGACTCTCGGCGCAGCTTGCCCGTGACACGCAAGCAGGCGCCGGCTGCAGGAGAAGCCGAGGCGGCGGCGGCGGCGGCGGCAGCCTGATGGCCGCGCGACAGCCCGATTGTCTGGCCCCATGTTAATTCGCCACCTCAGCCTGCGAAGCGGCCGCAGCGGCGGCTCCAATGGGAGCGGCGCAGCCAGGGCCGCCCTGCTTCAGAGCTCAGCGGCCGGGCTTGGCCGGGCCAGCGCCAGAGGGGCCGGCTTGTCTGCATTTGCGCGGCCTCCTCCTCTTCCTGGGGCCAAGCGGCGCCCACGCACACACACGCAGCGGCCGCCAAGATTCGCGGCCCCAGATAAGCGGGCCGCTCGCTCGCTCGCTCGCGCGTTAGGCGGCCGGCCCGGCGCAAAGCTGGGCCCAAATATTATTAATGGTCGCTTGCTCGCGCTTGCTCGCTCGCCTCTCCGCCGCTTGCAGCCTGCAGGCGACGCTGCCAGGGACAACGGGGCCGCGCCAGCCAGGTGCCGCCGCCGCCGCCGCCGCCTGCATGCAAATGGAGCGGCCCCCTCCCGCGGGACTCGGCCGCCACCCCCTCGCCCGCCGCCCGCCACGCCCAGCGGGCCGAAAACAAGCGCCATTGTTACTGATTATCGGCCGCTTGAATTCGGCCTGCGAGCAATCTTCTGCCCGCGCGGCCGCCTTTGGGCCCAACTCCCCCGGCGAGCCGCCCAAACGGCCGCTTGGCCCCATTTGGCGCTCACATCAAACGTGAAATGGGCCGGCTCCAAAATAAGAGTCATTTATTTTGATTACTCGGCCAGTTCCGTTCGGCCCCGGCCGACAAGAGTGGCGCGCGCGCGCTCACGCTCGCTTGCTTGGCCCGCGCGCCCGGAAGTCGCGCTGTCGGAAGCTGGCCGCTGGCCCGTGTATCAAGGCGCAAGCTTGGGGCCACCTTCGCTCTGCTGGCGCTGCAATTTCCATTTCCATTTCCATTCCAACTTCCACTGCCATTGCCATTGCCATTGCCATTGCCATTGCCGTTTCCAGTGCCATCGCTGTGCTTGCCGGCGAGGCGCCCCGAGGTCCGGCCGGCCGCTGATTGCGAGCCGCCCACAGAGGGCCGCTCGCCCCCCATTGCAGCTCCTCCGCTCGCGTGTCAGCCGCAAATCTATCACCTGGAGGCGACCGGCGCCGCCTCTTTAATTAACCTGTCGCGCTCGCTTCACGAGGCTCGCGAAGCCGCGAAGCTCTTCAGGCGACGACTTGAGATTGGAACGAAAACAAGTGGACTGTGATTGGCGCCGGCGCCAGATTAGATTCGAGCCGGCCTAGTTTGGGCCGGCGGCACGCGAGCTGCAGAGAGCGCGCGCGGCCAGCAAGAGAGGCGCCCGCTCGCTCTTAGGCGCACGTTTTAGGCCAGCCCTAAAATGGGCCGAAATTGGACACTGGCGGCGCCACGCAGCCGGGCGCCTATTGTGTTGCAGCGCAGCTTGGCGGCCAGAACGAGTTGGCCGGCGGAAGTGGGGCCACTGCGGCACTTTGCGGGGCCAAGGGGGCGCTTTTTGTTGCGCCGGCCGATTGTTGTGCTCGCTGGAGCTGAAAGGAGCGGGCGCGTCCAGCGCTGGCGCATCTCTCGCGGCCAACGGAAGCATAAAGCCAAAGATACTTCTCAGACAGCTGCTGAATTTCGTCCAAATCTGAATCCGAATCCGAATCTGAAGCCGAGTTCAGGGTTTGAGTCAGAGTCAAAGTCAAAGCGAAAGCCTGAGAAGCCTGAGAGGGGAAAGCTGGCAGCGGCGGCGGCCATTTTAAAGCTCCAACTGAGCGCGCGCCAGTTTGTTGTTTCGGCAGCTAAACTGGGCCGCCGCGGATCAATACTGCGCCACTCGAGCCGATGGGAGCGGCCGCGGCGCGCGGGCTGGCGGCGCGCACGCCTCCGAGGCCAGCCGGTGGGCGGAGTCCGGCGGGTCGGGCGAGCGACAACTGGCCGCTGATTGGAATTAGTGCCGCTAATCAATGGGCGCTGGGGGCCAGCGCGGCCGGCCGCTGCCGCCGCCCGGCCTCGGCCCCTGCGAGCCCGACTGGCCGGCGCGAGTGGCCTGGCCGAGGAGCGGGCCGACTCTCTGGGCCATTGTGTTGTGGCGGCATAATTGTTGTTCCAGCGGCGGACAATCCAGCCGAGCGGCCGGCTTGTCAGCCAGACGGCGCCGAGTTGATAATATTTCTCGCCCGCCCGCTCACCTGTGCGAGCGCGGCCGACCTGCTGGCTGCGCCCCGGTTGCCTTGGACGACAGGCGGCCGGCCGGCCGGCCGAGCGAGCGAGCGAGCGGGCGAGAGGAGGAAAATGTTGCCTTTGTATTTACAACTAAATTATTAGTTGCCGCACAAAATTATGGCCACAACAACAACAGCAACAGCAGCAGCAACAACAAACATTAGCCCCGCCGGCCGACAAAACAACTCTTCCTCCATTGAAATTCAAATTTGTGCCCGCCACTGACGAGGGGCTCGTCAGCCTTGGAGCGGCCAGATTACGCCTGTCAAGCGGGCGCCGGCCGCCAGCCTCGCTCGCGGCTGACGGGCGAGCAAATTGGATTTGGCGCCGGCCGGCCGGCCCACCTGTCCGCCCGGCGGCCGGCCGCCAGCTTCCGGCGTCTGCTGGGCGCCGAGCGGGCCGGCGGAGAGACAAAGGCGCCCGAGGCTGGCGGGCGCGCGGCCTTAGGCGTGGCCGGCGCCGATTAGCCGGCCATTGTTTGCCGGCCGCAAGCGCCAAGACGCGCGCCCGGCCCACCGAGCGGCCTAATGAAATTAAATGGCCCGCCGAGCGCCGGCTGGACGACAATTTGGCGCCGGCCAACGAGAGCGCCGCTCTCGAGGAGGGGCAGAGAGAGAGGGGGCGGATTCGAGGCTTGAGGCTCGAGCTGGAACTCGAACTCGAGCTCGAACTCGGATGCAAATTTGCATCCATCTATCTTGCTTTACGAGCGAGCGGGCGGCCACTGTGCACTTGTGGCGCGGTCGCGGCCGATGTCGCCTCCTAATGGAGCTGCGCTTGCGGCTGGCGGAAGCTCAAGGCCGAGATGGAGCCGGAGAGATAAGTGCGCCCAGTGAGCAGCGTAGGCCAACTTCAAAGAGCTGCCAAGGAGGAGCTGCCGCCCGAATCATTGGTCGCCGATGACTCGCCGACTCGCTCGCTCGCCTGCTCGCCGACCGGCCGGCCAGCCAGCCAGCCAGCCAGCCAGCCGGCCGGCCAGCCAGATCCAGGAGGGGGAGTCCGACTGCGTCTGAGGCATAAAACAACACAACAATGCCCGCCGCAACCAGGAACCCGCCCGCCGCCGCCGGCCCCTCCAGGTGGGGCGGCCGCAAATTAGCATTGGCCGCCTCGCGAGCAAACAAACGCGCTTGCTCAAACTCGAGAGGCCGCCTCCGTTTCGCAATCAACTCGCTGCGAGCGAGGCGAAAAAATTCCAAACTTGCCGGCGAGACTTTTTCTCCCTCTCCTGCCTCTGCCTCTGCCTCCGCCTCGCTCGCCCACCTGGCGGCCAGGTGAGCCGGCGGCGGAGGAGCAGGTTGCGAGGCGGCGGCGGCGGCGGCGGCGATAAAAGCCGCTCGGCCGCAACAGGTTGCGCGCGCCGCGAGCGCCCCCCTGCGGAAGCCGGCAGGAAGCAGCGGGCGGCGTGCGCGCAGGCTGCGCCCCTCGAGTCTGTGCGAGCGCGAGTGCGCGCGCAAAACTCTCTCGCCGCGCAGAGCGAATTCTGCGGCGCTGGCTGGAGGCGCACAGCTGCCTACTGCTAATTGATTATCACCTGGCAAGGCGATAAGCGCGGAAGGAGTTGGCTAGCCGGCCGCCTCTCTTCCTTCCCGGCCGGCCCAGCAGAGCAGAGCAGAGCCAGGCCGAGCCGAGCTGAGCAGAGCTCCAAGGCCAGAGTGACACCGGCGGCCGCGCCTCTGGCCGCAGATACATTGTTGCCGCCGCCTGCGCGCCTGAGCCTTACAGGTATTTTTGTGCCGGATCAGGATCATTAACTCCCCGTTTTATGTCACGACTTTTGAGCCGGCGTCGCGCGGGGAGCGGACCTGTTAGCCAGCGGCGGCGGCGGCGGCGGCCAGCCTGGATGGAGATCTCACAATGGCCGCCGCCGCCGCCACTGACTCACACACGCGGGCGGGAGAGAGATTTTATCTAGCCGCCGCCGCCGCCGCCGCCGCCGCCAACTGGCGGCGAGAGCGAGCGGCCCGAATGGTTACATTGTTCTTGCTTACCTGCAGCCCCGCTCGGCCGGCCGCTGGGAGTGTCTCGCCGGCAGCGTCCGGCGCCGGCCAGCCGCTGCAGCCGCTGCGCTCGGCCAGCCAGCCGGCCAGCAAGCCTGCGCTCGGCCGGCTCACCTAATGGCCGCCGCAGCCGCCGCCGCCGCCGCTGATCTTGTCAAAGCTCTGGCGGCAGTTAACTTAACAGGCTGCAGGGCGGGCGAGGCGATAAACACGAACAGATTTGCAGAAGAATGGGAGAGAAATTGTTTTCTGGCTTCGGCCAAATTCCGCCAAAACTAAGCCAATTTGTCTCCCTCCCATCGGCTGGCCGGCCGCTCACCTGGCCGAGCGAGCTGCTGCAGCGGCTGCGGCTGCGGCGGCCGAGTGACGGCGCATTCGTGTGTCCCGCTGTCGGCGCTCCGTTCAAGAGCTGGCCCAGCTCACGCCGCCCAAACTGGGCTGGCCGGCCGAGGAGTGGGGAGAAAAATTGCTCCATTGTTCTGCGGCCCAAATCCGGAACTGGCGCCTCCAAGTTCAGCGCCGAGCCACCAAAACTTCCCATTGCGCAGCGCTGGCCTACTCACTAATTAACATCGTGCCCAATCCTCCCGCCCGGCCGGCCGGCAAACCTGCAACCAACTCGCAAACTGGCCAACTCGCAAACCAACCGACCGACCCGCCCGCCGACTGGACCAATAATTCAATAACTCAATGCGCTCTGGTTGCAAAACCTGCAGGTAAGTGGAAGGAAGCTTGCGAACACTCCTGCCGCTCCGAGCGGCCCCTCGGCGCGGCCACGTAAACAAAGGGCTGATTTATGGGCTCCGAGCTCAAGTGCGCAACCGATATGCCTTGTGCGCAACTCATCGCGCTCGCCGGCCGAGAGGGCAATGAACAACTTTGTTGCCACTCGAGCTTGTTGTTGTTGTTGTTGTTGCTGCTCGGCTCCTTCTTGGGCCGCCAACCCGCCGCCATTGTCTCTGCCTGCCTGCCTGCCCCCCCCCTGGCTCGCCGGCCATTAGCCAACCAGCTGGCCGGCTCGCACCTGTCCGGCCGGCGCCAGAGTTGGCCAAAATAAATCATTTGACACACAATAACAAGAGCATTAATATTGGGAGCATAATTATGTTGTCCAACCTCTTTATTGGCCAATTTTCGCCAGCTTCCGCCGCTCGAGTTCCAGTCGCAGCTGGCGTGGCCAGAGGCCGAGATTGGCCGGCCGGCCGGCCTGGCTGAGCGGAGTTTGCTCGGGCTCAGCTTGGAGCCGGATTGAAGTGGCCGCTTTGTCGCCTTTGTGTTTGGCCTGCAAAGCGTCAGCGCAAACTGTGTGTGTGTGTGTGAGAGCGGCGGGCGACACACAGGCCAACACCTGAGCGCTCGCAAGGGCTGATTTATTTCTCAAGCTCTGGGCTCGAAACTCAAGCGCCGATTGCCGGCCGGCCAGGCGACAAGCGGGGCTGGCACCTGCAGCTGCCCTTCCATTAGCGCCTATTAATGATCCTGGCCGGCGGCTAGCGTCAGGGCGCCGGAGCAGCAAACTGGAAGCGGAGGGGGGGGGCGAAGAGGCAGGAAACGAGGCGAGAGCGGCCAATGTCAACCTTGCGGGCTTGCGCCTGTTTGCGCGCTTTGCCCGGCTCGGCCTCCCTGTTGGCCAGCTGGCCAACTCGGCGGCTCCAGCCACCTGTTGTTGTTCCTGTTGGCGCCGCTGTTGTTGTTCTTGCGCTCGTTTGTAAAAAGTTGGCTCCTTTCAAGCAACAACCTTTCTATTACCTGTCGACAGGTTCGGCCCACAGGCTGGCCCGATTGGCGCGCTGCGGCGAGCCCATTAGCTTGCGAGCGGGAGGCAGGCACAATGTAAATAGAGTGGAGGCTTGAAACGAGAAGCGAACCAGGAGCGCGCAGCTTGGGCGCGGGGGCAGCGCGCTCGGCCTGCAGGTGACAAGAGGCTGCAAACTGCGGTGTCGCCGCCGCCGCCTCTGCCGCCGCTTGGCCGAGCTGGCTGGCTGGCTGGGCTCAGTTGGCCAAGCGGCCGGCTGGCCAGCCAAGCGGATGCGCGACCGTCGAGCTTCGTTTTGCGCAAGAGCGATAAAGAGAGAGAGAGAGAGAGAGAGAAAGAGGCGCTCGAACTAAAACTTCAGCTCGAACTCCGACTCCAGCTGGCTCCAATTGGCCGCCGAGAGGGCAGGTAATTGATTTGCACAATAAAGCACTGGAACTGAATTTGGCATGAGCGAAATAGGAAATGCGAAATGGGAAATGCGATTCGCCTCGCATCGTCGCTCTCGTTTGCTGGCTCGGCTTGAGCTCGAGCTTCAGCTCAAGCCTCAGCTCAAGCGTCAGCTCAAACTCCAGCCGATGGCCACCTTTTATTCGGCCGCCCCAGCCAGCTCGGCCCCGCCCGGCGCCCCTTCCGGCTAGCCACTTGTTGGCGCCGCCGCCCCTGGCTCCCGGAAGACGCGCACGCCGCCCGCCAGGCAGGCGCCCGGCACGGCCATGGCCAGGTTGAAGTGGCCCCCCTCGCCCCAGTCGGCGCCCCAGGAGTTGCGGAAGCGCCAGTAGGCGACGCCCTGCTCGTTCTGGCCGAAGCCGACTAGCAGCATTGCGTGCCAGTTTGCCGACTGCGCGCAGCCCGTCCCCTCGTGCACGCCGCCCTCGTAAGCGTCCACGCCCTCCGCGGGCATTTGCACCGAGGCCACCAGCGGGCCCTCGAGCAGGGCCCACGCCCACTCGCTCGGCCCAACCAGCTCGGGACTCAGCTCGAGCTTTATGTCGCCCCAATTTGAGTAGCCAGTTTCAAGCCCATTCAGCGGACACTTCAAATCTAAGCCGGCCACCCTTGCTCCTGATTCCCTCAACTTGGCCAACTCCCTCTGGCGGCGCAACTTCCAGCCGCCAATGTTGAAGACGCCCGCCTCTGAAATGAACCTGATTGTTTCGAGCAAACTACCGCCCAAACAGCCCATGTTTGCCGCAGAATACTTCTGGCCACAGTCGAGCACATAATCCTTGCTAAACTTTCGCCTGTCAACCACGTTAACCTGCTCGCTGCACTTGTAAAACTCGGCCAAGCTCGTTGCGGCCATCACGTAGCACTTGCCGCACCTGTCGCCCTGGTCGTAGATCTGGTGGAAGCAGGGGTGCTGGCTCCAGTCGATGCCCTCCGCCAGGCCGAGCCGGTTGAGGTCTGGCGGCGCGTAGCTCTGGTTGCTGGCGTTAAATTGGCGCCCATCTTGGCTGAGCCTGCTGGCGCACTTTGGCCAGGGGAGCGGCCGCTTTGGCTTCGCTTGGCCAGCGCAAGCTTGCGAGAATCTCTCCTGGCCAGAGTTCAGCAGCTCCTCTCTAACCGCAAGCTCGAGGGCCGAATGGGCGGGCTCAGCCTCGAGCATGGCCACAATCTCGCGCCTCACCTGCGACTCGTGCACAAACACTCGCGACTCCTCCCCAAAGCGCTCAGGCTCAAGCTCGAAGTCTGAGGCGCTCGCCTTTGCTGGCAGCTCGCCGCTTTCGTGGGCCAGCAACTTCCGCTGCTCGTAGGAGCGCCCAATTTGTTCGTAATACTGGCGCTCAGTTTGCCAACTTGGCCTCAGCTCGATGGGCGGTCCGCTCATAAAAATGCGCCTGAATTCCTCCTGGCTCAAGTCCGAAAACTTGTTAACATTTTGCAAATAACCAATCGAGCCCAACCTGAAGCCAACCCGCGACTTGAAGATCTTTAAACACCTTTTAAAAAACACTGATCTCCTAAGTATAAGCTGCGATTTTGAATATTTGCGCTTGAAGTTGGCCGCAAAGGAATCAAAGTCAAAATAATCGGGCAGCCTGTCAATGGCCAGGCTAATGGTGCTTTTGGCGCTCAATTTCAGCCTTCTGAGCCAGGAGCTGTCCTCAAGCAAAGGTTTCCTCTGATCCGCCGCTTCTCGTTGGCAAGGCTGCGGCTGTTGTTGTTGCTGCTCAGCCTCAGTCTCAGTCTC
>Ga0209372_1000437_pt1 | contig 20201 bp, 13 predicted proteins | sample AgamicAtPe_FD_187170 | JGI IMG/M metagenome (GOLD analysis project Ga0209372, IMG submission 187170) | Agave microbial communities from Guanajuato, Mexico - At.P.e (SPAdes) (version 2) | ecosystem: Host-associated > Plants > Phyllosphere > Phylloplane/Leaf | place: Guanajuato, Mexico | collected... | reverse complement strand
CGAAACTCTGCTTATGTTATGTTCTCTTTGCAATCGTAGCGTACAATTTGGCTGTTAACCTATTGGACAATTCTCGATGAGATTTAGAATTGAACTGAACTTTATTGATCGTTGTGTTTACTTATATAGCGGGGCGGGAATCCCAATTGGGGTGTGTCTGCGATCACCACTATGGGCGTGTTAGTGCTGCCCGAGGGTTGCATGTCATTTCTATCTAACATAAACGTTCGTACACAAGCCACATAAAAACTAGAATGGAGACTCTTTATATGCCTAGAACCATTTTTGGGGAAGACTTTAAAAAGGTTTATGAGCCATCAGAAGATACATTCCTTCTCTTGGACTCGCTGGAGCAAGATCTTCCTTCTCTTGAATCAACTGCTAGTATATGTTTGGAGTGCGGCTCTGGTTCGGGATTGGTAATAACGGCTCTCTCTAAGGCTCTTCAAAACACGGGGTCAACTAGACGGTTAATGATTGCGACCGATATAAATGCAGCAGCGTGTAAAACGACAAGAAAGTGTGCCGATTTCCACCAACAAGAGGGCATCCAGATAGTAAGAACTAATCTCGCCGAGTCATTAGTTGATAGGCTCAAAAATTGTGTGGACTTGTTGATATTTAACCCTCCATATGTTCCAACAGAACTAAGTGAGATCGAAAGCGCAACTAATAATCAGCTGTGCCTATCATGGGCCGGTGGCCAAGATGGCCGACGAACAACTGACGTTTTCCTCCGACAATATGTACCCCAATTGCTGAGCAAGCCACATGGAGTTGCCTATCTTGTTGCCATAGAGGCCAACAATATAGAGGCTCTACAGGGATTGTTGCTGACCGATCACGGAATCGATGGCTCCGTTATTATGCGGCGAAGAGCAGGTATAGAATCGTTGTCTGTCATCAAGTATACGTGGACGAATCAAGAGTAACACCATCAGAGAGGATATGGGCGGGGGTCTAATTAGTGCGATTTATCAAAACACAGTTAGCAGCGCGAAAACAGTGTAAAATAAGGCGCATGGATATGCAACTACCAGTCTCGAGTTTGACATTTCGATCGCCGTTACCAATAGATTAGAGGCTCCGATAGCACACCAAAGGACTGCAATTACCGAGATCAGATTGCCGGCTAAGTTCGCCCGCAAGTTGATCAGTATTGAGAGTCCAGATAATATAACCATGGGTAATAAACAGTACCCCAATACGCTGACTGTACACATGAAGGATAAGTTCTTCGGTGACATCAAGTAAACTACAAAATAAATAATTAAACAACCGAGCGTTCCTAGTCCATAGATATATCCAAATTGTATCTTACCAGTTAGTAGAAGGAGGAATCCAAAGGCTAACAAAAAAACCAACGGTCCTGCAAGGTCTGGCTCGTGCAATATGTTCTTGTGGTCATCCAAGTTTTTGAACGTCAAAACTGCCCATGTTTTCTGCATAATTTGGTCAAGATTAATCTCCAATTCTTCCATCAACGGTGGCTCGTTGGCATATGGATCATTACTGTCATAATTTGCATAGTAAGATGTTGAATTCATGGGAGATTGCATTTCTCCTGTAGCAATCGGTTGTTCAACATTTTCATAAAATTGGTCATAGTTTTGGAACTGAGGAGCCGCAAGAGGGTCATAGGTGTATGACATGTCGGTGAAATGTGTGTACTGACTCATTGGTGCCGTATAAATCTTCTGACAAATGTTGTATCATGGATATACCTATCGTGAACTGAATTTTATCAACTGGTAGCCGAACGGTATCATCAAGGCCAAAACAAGAGTGACAGCGAGAAAATTCACTCGCAGCAAGTTGCACAGCTGACGTCCATCCACGCTGTGGACAGCGCTTCGGTGATGATGCCTCTGCCAATGGGCGAATTTCAAACCTTACATGTAGGCTTTCGCGTGGTCCTGTGATTTCAGTCTGGAAGTACTGGTCCACATTTGGACCTCTTAATCACTTATTTATTTTAGTCGTCTGGTACATACTGTAGTGAGAATAGAAAACTGATATGCATTCCGAGTTGGATAATGGCAATCTCGGATATCAGTCTCGCTAACCTTTCGCTCGATTCAAGCACTTGCGCCGACATCGTCTGCGGATCAAATGGGTTGCCATTGACCCCAAACTCCATCAGAATTATTGGAGACTTCAAAGCTCAAGTGGAACATGTCGAACATCCTAACTTAATCAAGTATGTCGAATGCTTCAGGAACAAAAACGGTAAGATATCATGCCCGTAGCCCAGTTCAGCCTTAGAAATTTGTAGATGTTAACCTCCGCAGCAACAAAATCTCATCCCTAGAGCGTGTGACTCTAGTCTTCGAAAACCTCCCTCGAGATCCACCCTCTAAACTTAATCCATTCAAAGTTGCTAAACAGATCCTTGATGCCTTAAATTATTTGCACCAGACTGTAAATTGTGCACATGGTCTGCTCACAACTGACAGTATAGTTTGGTCAAATGAAGACATAAAGCTAATTGATTGGCCAATCAACCTCCTAACTGGCGGAGGATCCGCAATAGGTTCTCTCACTATACTACCAGCCAACATCTCATTTACCGCTCCAGAGCAAGTGAGAGAGCCACACAAACAAGCAACTTATCAGAGTGATATATGGTCCGCTGGTTTGATTCTTTTGAAACTTATTAAGCCTGATTGTAGGCTGCCAGACAATCCATTTCGATTAGCATTCTGTGATAGCTCTGTGCAGGTTATAGAGCAAATTGAAGGTGGGGTGGACGATTCAAATGTACCGGATCCTGCCAGATGGAACCAATTCTTCAGGTTAGCGCTCCATCCAGATCCAGGGCTCAGAGGCAGTCTAAATGATCTTTATCCAGTTCTTGGTCTCGACTATTTCCCCAGAACTTTGAGCGATCCTTTCAAACCGATATTAGTAGACTTTTTTGAAACTCAGCAATCATTGATATCGAATCTCAATATTGCAGAGGTCTACTACCTTTGGCGCTTGTCTCTCGGAAGAAACTTCGAATCAGAACAGAAACAAGATGATTACCCTCCGATATTCAAAATACCCTATTTGATTGTAACTGAAAAGCAGATAAACTTAGCAACAGAATCAAAATTCAAAGATCACATAATTATTGATACTCGGCCCAAGCTCATTCCCCTGGACAAGTTTAAGCTCGACATTGGCAATTTAGATCAGAGAATACTTTATCCATTAATATTAACAGACGAAGAACTTCTCATAGGGCAGGATCGTAGATTAGAATCCATAACAGAAAGCAACACAACTTTCAAAGAGTGCAATAACAATCGAAAGCAAAACGATTCTTTCACGTTTGCTGATTTGGATTATCTCAGCACTAGATCGAGCATTCAGACACAACTCGATGAAAGCTCGAAAGCTCTACCTCTGGTTATAAAAGAAGCTGACTTTGCCTATCAATGCGAAAGGTTAGTACTCTTTAAGAGATTAATCAGTGGTTGTCCGTATCTCAAACCACAGCTGAGACGTGAAGCCTCAATAGATATACCACCATATTATAGGGCACAAACTTGGGCGATCCTGCTCGATGTCTCAAGATCTAAAAGCGAGCGATTGTATGAATCTATCGACAAGACAACACCAATAGCAACAGACAGGCAAATCAGTGTAGATATTCCCAGATGTCATCAATATAATGAACTCATGGCGTCACCTCAGGGTCACCAAAAGCTGGCGCGCATTCTCAAGGCCTGGCTAAATTATAATTCTGAAGAGTATGTATATTGGCAGGGCTTGGATTCTCTCGCAGCGCCTTTCCTCCTGTTAAACTTCGACAACGAAGCTATGGCCTTTGCGTGCTTTGATGCATTCGTGAACAAGTACCTTAGGGGCTTCTTTCGGAAAGATAACCAACTGATTGTGCAACAGTACTTAAACATGTTCTCGGAACTCTTATCATATCATGATGCCTCGCTAGCATTGCACTTGGAGAGACTAGGATTTCTGCCCAACCTCTATGCCATTCCATGGTTCTTAACCATGTTTACCCATGTGCTACCACTGCATAAAGTACTCCACGTTTGGGATTGCCTTCTGCTAGGCGATGAAAAGTTTCCCCTCTGTATTGGCCTGGCCATACTCAACCAACTGAGGCCAGAACTGATGGAATTCAACTTCAATGATTGCATTGTGGCCTTCAGTGACCTACCTGAAATCGATATAGAGCGTTGTATTAGGGAGGCGTCCCATTTTTACAATTCAACTCCAGACAAGCTGATCAACTTTGCCGATATAAGAGATTCTCAGGATTCTTGGTGATCATAACTTAAATCGAAATTAAAGGCATAAGGCTTATGAACTCCAGAACGTGAACTAGGCGATACAAGATGCAACCTCACTGCCTGACAAAACCTGTAATTGACGTTCTCTTGAAAGCAAGCTGTCCTCTGAGGTACAACATTGAAATTGTCCAACTCAGAGCGCTAACTCTGTCCACTAATCCTACAGCTTATTCTCAGTGGATTTTGTAGTCGAAAGAAATGCATTGTAAAGTTTAGAGCTAGCTGCTAGTACTGTGTGAGGTATAGTAAGCTTGTTTAAGTCATGATCAAGGTTTAGTCTGATTTTCAAACCAGAGTTCATCTCGCTAAAGTGTTTGAATGAAGTGCAATTCGCCCTCAAGACTGATCCAGGACTTACGATTCGAATCGTTTAATCATTATTATGAATGCAACACGATGAGCAGCTTCATCAGGCGAAATCTATAAGATTTACCAGGCAGGTTAGGTCCTCAATAGTGAACATTTAAACATACATCAATCAATTATTGTGTTGAATTTGATGCGACCAATTTTTGGCTGAAGCTCTCCTGAGCTTTGGCTGATGTCTTCTTAAACGTCTCAACAAACCTCTTCCACAGGTCCTCCACTCCGTTCATGTCGTACCGATCCGTTATATACACGCCCAACACGAATCCAACAACTAGACACAAAAGTATCATAAAAGTTACCTGGCAGCAAACCATCTTGAATAATTGATGATTTTGTTTGGTTTCTAAGGTCTAAATTCTGATTCAACTCCTCTATGGACCGCTCAGATATGAACCTTTTCCTCTCTACTTGACTTGGTTGCTTTCTGGATGATTGCTTCGGTGGAATTCAACCGTCAATATTCAGCTGAATTTAGGTCCAATCGGTGTTTAGTTAACAAAATACATGTACATGTCGCAGTATTGGGAGAAAATTCGTATAGAGAATGAACAATTGTTGCTCACGGGAAAAATCTCGTAGAACAGTGCATTGATTTTGGTGCCGTTAAAATTCGGTACTGAAGTGCGCTTGTATCAATAGGTTTGCCTCCATTGCCCGTTGGTTGTTAGCTCACTTGGGAGGCGCCGACAGCGTTTTTCCCGTGCCCGAAAGTTCAGGCAGAGCTAACACGCAGCAGCACAACACCAAGGCTCCCGACTTACACCCCTCCAGCCGCCACCTGGGTGTGTCCTGGACGCTCTCAGTGCCCACCAATCTAACCTGTTTCGCACCTGTTCCACCCTGAGCCAACAAAACTGCCTGCTTTTCTAATGACAAAACTCGATGGCCAGCCAGCTCAAGCAGGACACAAAGCGAGAGAGCGAGAGATATCCGTTAGGCTCTACTACCAGCTCTCACGAACATGGCCGCTTGTAACGAAGAAACGAGGCGCAAAGCAGGTAGCTTCCGATCACGCCCACCCGAAAGTTGGACGGGATCGATCGTAACGTCAACACTTAAATCCAATTCCGAGCCACTCAAACAATGGAGCTTGCAAACTGGCCACCTCCTATTGAACTGAGGCTGCGGGCAGCGAATCTGGTTTGCTTGTCTCCATCATGCTACTCTGTGTACGCTTTGCAGCCCTCTCGCAGCCAGGGCGAGCTAACATTTGCCCATCATCCATTTGTCCTCTCAGAGTTCGAGCTCACTGATGGGGGCAGCAGTGTCAAAGCCTGCAACTGCTGTCGAAAGGCAGCGCTTTGTCCCAGTCCCTGGCTGCAAATTGCAGTTGCTACGGAAGCACGCCAAAACCATAGGGAGAGAGAGAGTGAGAGATGTCTAGCTAGTCTGCTGGGCTAAAAAGCTGGCTAGCCAACAAGCCGCAACCTCCAATATCAGTCTGCCGGATAGAGTGAGAGAAAACTCGAACTCGACGGTTTGCCGCTCGCTTCAATTAGCTTTCATCCAACGGATCTCCAGCGACTCGAGTCTGCTCACTCGTCTGAGCTCGACGTCTCGGATTGAGAGAACACATCAATAGGGCTCAATTTGAAGCTTTGTCTGGCTAAAGATTTGTCAAAGCGCACAGTCTAATCCTGAAAATTGTCCGTGACTACAAGGAGTCGTTTGAATGCCCTCAATACCAACCAAAATCGGTTCGACGAGAGTGTGAAAACTTTATTTGAAAAAGCTTCCGGCTTGACAACCCTCGACTCAAGGGCCCCAATATTTGTTCAGCAGTTGTGGCCATGTTGTTTTTAGTTGACCTGCTGCGGGAAACAGCGCCATATCAGCACTACCATCCGGTTGCCTATGATCCAGCAAGCGATTCATCAGTGCCGAGCCAGCTCTGGTCGCCAAGGGCGCGCTGACTCAAGGCTAGTTGTTTACGTTGTTTGGAATCACGTTAATCGGACTAATCGGGTTGACATTGTTGGGAGCGTTATTGTTGTTGTTTAGGTTGTTGATGTTACCGTTAAGGTGTGTTGGATTTGCGTTGTTTTGGCCAAATATCTCTCGCTGCAAATCAGGGTACAAATTCAGCATCTGTTGAATCCTCACTCTTGCGAGCTCAGTCCTATTTCTACATGATTCCACCTGGTTCAGTTGGCTCAGTGCAAACACGAGCAGAAGGACAAGACTGACCAACGAGCTTCTCTGAAGTGCAGACATCTTAGCTTGGTGAATCGATGATTTGTTTGGCTAATCAGAAGTAGAACTGGTGGGACAGGCGACTGGTTAGAACTCGAAACTCCAGCGCCGGCTTTTATATGCACCAAGTGAAAGATTTCTGCTCGAAGCGGCGAGTTGCGACATTGGCGCCCAGATCTCAAATCAGAATTTCAGATGAGAGCGCCCAAGTCAGACGAACCAGAGACAAGTGTCAAGCGATTGAAATAGGTGACTAATTATGCCCTCCCTTCGTGATGATTTCGAGTTTAGTGTTGATCGATCGAAATGATCAATTCATCTTTTATTGGAGTAACTGGTAACAATTGATTGGTTCAGGATGGCTCACAGGCGCGAGCGTTGTCAGAGACCTGAGCCAGGAGCTCGAGTCTCTCCCTACCCCTCAACCTAGATCAGATTCGATGGTTGAGTTGGGTTCACCTGGTTGTTCGGGTTAACCGGCTGTGCGTTGTTGTTGCTGTTTGGATTCAAGTCCTGGTTATTCAGAGGATTGAGCCCATTGTTTCGGTTGCCCTGGTTGTTAGCTGGATTTAGGTTCTGATTGTTGGCCGGGCCCATTCGTTGGTTGTTTGCCGGATTGAATCCCTGGTTGTTGGCCGGATTGAGTCCCTGGTTGTTTGTCGGAAATTGGTTTTGTGGAAACTGGCCCTGGTTGTTCTGCGGGAAGAGGCCTTGGTTGTTTCCGTTCTGGTTGTTGAAGGGGTTTAGGTTCGAGGGAAAGAGGCCTTGGTTGTTGTTGTTAGTTGGACCAAGTTGGCCATTCCTAATTTCGTTTGCCAAGTCGGGGAACATGTTGAGCAACATTTGGATCCTAAAACGAGCTAGGTTTTTGAATATGTTTGGCTGCAAACAGGCATCGCTGATCACGAAGCCTGCAAATATGACCACAACGATGATTGCTGAGGAAGTCTTCATTTTGGATTTAGATACTTTGTATACCTGATACTAGTTGGACACTCTGGTTTGGCTTTTTTCGAATTGTTTCTCATCGGACTAAATCGACAGATCACCCATCAAACCCGCATATATATATACATACGGACATGCAGACACCGAATCGGTCCTTTGACAGAGGAAGTGGATAAAAGCTATCGCGATCGTTTGTTTGGTCTAGCCATTTGCGTCATCAATCCGAATGCAGTCTCATTTTGGGGGACCATAGCGATGGAACTGAATCATGGTCAATTGATTGAGCAGCGGTTGTTGCCATTGGATGGCCCGTGATTAGAATTCACGGGAAGCCGGAAATTATTCATCTACCGTAAACAAGAGAGATCCGTGTGTCTAAGTGCGAAACAAAACGGCGAGCGTTCGGTTGAATTATTTATTGATTCAGTTAAATGATAACAACAGTTTCCTGGCAAAAACGAGAGACCTCATCCTAGACGAGTGGATGTGATCACGCCCAACAGGTGGCGACTGAGTGGTTTCGACCTCGCAGCTTAGTTTGCGACTTTCAGGCTTCCTCCACGACCTGCGGCACTACAGGATTTATTGGCGCTGGCGATGTTGGCAAAGGTGATGGGCTGACGGGCGGCGCTTGATTTTTTGAGGTAAAGTATTGTCTGACTTCTGGATTTTGTTGCACGATTCGTTGAATACGGACGCGCGCGGCTTCCCTGCTCAAGCAAGCGTTTGCTTGAATGAGACAGTTAGCCAAAACTGATACGATTAGGACCAGGTAAATTTGTCTTGCCATGGTATCTTGGCAAAGGATTGTTTGAATTAGAGTTTGAAAAATGACCAATGGTGCTCGTATAGGATAGTCCAATTTCAAGCGGATCCAAGTCTCTAGTATTTATACACCAAGCGAGTCTCTTCTCTCGACGAGACAATCCTGGATTTGGTACAAAAACGTCCTGCACACACCTGACGATAGCAATCAGCTAGAGAATTGCCTAATTGATTACATTAAGCCTGGCCCGCCCATTTCCGGTTTGAGTGAATCCCCACAAATCCAGATTGGGTGCTGGTTTTGGTTGAACCTTGTGGTGCTGATGATCTAGGCGGCTAGTTGGCTAAACGAGGCCGGCATGATTTATGGGCGACGATCTAATGGAGCATGGCAGTCTTGCTGGAAACACTCCCTAATGCATCGCCTCTAAAGCATTAACCTGCTTGGCCTACCTTTTGCTTACAATCGGTTGCGCCGCTAAAAAGCCATCCGTACATAATGATTAGTTGAATGCCAAATGAACCGCAGCGCAGGCACAAGTCTGGAAGAGTGTGGGCAGGTGTAGGCAAACAGGTGATCTTTATGCGACGGCGGCGACATCGGCCGGAGCCGCAGCAAACAGGGTGCAGATTTTCAGGTTCACACTCGTTAGCTGGAGGAAGAGGAAACTCAATGATCATGCACACTAATGATTGGCCAATACAAGCAACAAATGTAATGTTGAGCGAGAGGAGCTCAGAGCAAGCCTCCTCTCGCCAGAGAGGTGCCATTTAGACGAACTCCAAGGGGGATCTCAGGGCACTAATGACATACGATGCGCAAAGGAAACAACGACAAGTGGAGACTCAGGTGCTCACGACCTTCATGCTCGTAGGCATGTTTATGATGGTGCCGCCTTTGGGCCGCCACTTGGGTGACAGCTGCCTCTTGGTTCGTCTGCGCGCTCCCAAACCAGAGCTTGGTTTACCGATGCGATCAATGACAGGGCCATCGCCTCAATTATCATGCTGAGGACCTCCACTCACTGGGCCGCCCAGATGCAAGAAGCCTGAAATTTTCATCACGCTCGCCCGCGCACCTGGGCCTCGTTTTGGCAACATAATAACAGGCTCTTGTTAGATCTGGCCGAGCGCTAGTCGTGATCGTTGGGCCTGATAGTATTTCAAGAGGTATTGTATTGTTAGCCTCTAGCTTCGAACCAGCTGGTTCCCAAACAGAATTAAGCGAGTCTTTCATGGTTTTTGACGTGGTAAGCGCTCGAGTGAGCAAAAGCGAATAATCTTGAAGTCGATGATCCCTATAAAAACAATGAGAATGCACTCCGTGAACTCGCTACCATCTTCCCATCCCTGTCTCAATCTAGGCGCACACCTTCTGAGTTTAGATGGATGCCTATTTCGGCAGCAAATCGTACCAGTCTCGTAAGGGAAGAGATTGCTCGAGATAGAGATTGAAGATGGAAGGTGGAGGCAATTGCAAATCTCGACCCCTTACAGGCTTAACCCGCCGTATATCTGCTCACAAACCAAGCCGAAGTCTCAATGGACTTGGTTATCAACGCTGATGAAGCACTTAAACTCCACTCGGGAGCTGAGCGACTGTCACATTTTGGATTGACTCGACGATCGAGGGTTCGGTCATAAAGATAGAGGGCGAGCTCATTTTTACATACGGCTATTAAGCCGTTCATGCCCCGTAGAAGAACTCTCGGCTTTCCCATCCAGATTGTGTTTAAGCTATATAATCTTATACAAAAGAACCCATCCTCCTTCTTCTGCTGAATACACCTCTCCTCATTCCAGACAAACCGGCCTTTCGATCTCTAACCTTCTCGTCGTAGGCTGGACATAAATTTCATCCTGGTTGCCGTGAACTGCAACGGCTAGATTTTGAAAATAACCAGATTAGCTGATTAGTGTTTGGCCGATTTGTTGGAACAAACGAGCTGGAGGCTGAATATTGACGAGCCAATGGTTAGATTAGCATCCACGCAAAGTGGATTGAACCCAATGACGTTCTGCTCACCGGCCAGAGAATTCGAGCAATTTTCACCCAACATTTTGTTCGATCACAAATCAAGTTAGATCACTCGTCTTGTTGGTGGTAGACTATTTGCTCGATAAAATCTGCCTAGTCAGTCTAACTGCTCTGCTCTTTTCTTTGCTTGATTAGTGGTCAAAATTTTCGGCTCTGTTCAAACTCGAGATGCATATACAACAGCAAATTAGTTCATGCTATGAGGTAACCTTTCTGAGGACAATTGTGTTCTGCTCCAGATAAGATCGACAGTCTGCCATTGCGAACAAGGCATGGAGTTGGGCAATTCAGATTCTGTGAGTTTGATAACCAGGAACAATCTTCAATCGTCCAGCTGTCAAAGCTGAGTTCCATAAAATCAAATTTCGTTAGTCAACCAGAATCCAGGACCAAGGGCGCTTCTGTTGGTTGTACATAGACAAGATAGTAGCTCGTTTGGCTGCAAACTCAACTCAATGTGTTAACAATGAGCCAGGTTTCGATTCGATCGGCTGCGGGCGACACAAATCGCACCTTGGTCTGGCCACTCCTCTCGATTAAGAGATGATACTCTGGGGCCGAAGTTTAGTGCCCAGAAGTGGTAAATCTGGCCCACGATATGCTGGAGCAAGAGTTTTGTAGCTTCCAGGTGAAATCTGATAAGGTTGCTGTTCCCTCTGGATGCGATTGGAATTCATGCAACGAGTTTAGAATTGAGGGAAGCCATACATGTGGTAAGTTCAGCAGGGCGATTAGATCACCTCATTGCCATCGCCCACAAACTCGTAAAAAGTCTAGTTTGCGCTCGATCTAGTGCTTCAAAGTCTGATAAAGTACCACTGCAATGCTTCATAGTTTAGGATAAACCTTTTTACGATGTTTATCTGAAATCACCTTCTCGGCCATCGACTTCGTACACTGGCGTACTTAATCATACCGCTACACAAATTACGACCACTACGACAGCCAGCCAGGATGCCAATAAAGTCGACAGTGGAACTCTACCACCCTCGGGTTTGCCTAATGGCTTCATATCTGGTACCGCCTCCAATCAGCGATGGTCCGAAGTTGGGCGAAATCCGAGTCAGCATGGTGTAAAGTATGATGGGAACCAGGCTGGCAATGGTTGTGCCTGGATGCAACACATGGATAGTTACTGCTACTCTGTTTAACCTTAGTAGATCTTGGTTGGCGCGATAAAGATGCAAAACTCGATGCCTGGATGGCCAGCTTGGAGTAGTGTGAGGGCCATCTACCTGATGGCGAAATGAAATTGACGCTCATGCTAAAAGACTACGCAAATGGTGGGACAAAAAGGACCCTCACGGTTACTCAGTGGATGACAAACGCCTGAGCAGGCAGATAAGATGCATGGTCATTTATAATGCTAGCCGATAATTGCTAATCGATAGTCCAAACAGTGCTTGGGATTATTTAATTAATTTATCACGAAACCACATCTCTCTTCCTCGTTTTGCCTCTCTCCAGATTCAAATGAGAAATATGCGTTTGAAAATCTTTCCACGCTACCACCGATCTAACAGTTGGTGGTCCGTTACCAGAATCCACTGTGTTCAAGGTTTAGAACTGACCACAAAATAACTTGAAATCGAAGGACTTTTGTTTATACCCGTTCGGACAAGTATGATTCGGGAATCCTGTCAGTTCGCATTTCCACACTCACTTAAGTGAGTGCAGGCAAAAATTGTACTGAGTTTGCCGAACCTTGAGCAGCTCAAGGGACTTTTTGTGAAAACCGAAATCATGGGCCGAAATCATAAGTTGACATAAACTGGCATTTCAAAATACTTGACTTAATATCATTACTCATCCTCTATTGCTTGAATACGCATGAACTTGATCCAAAACATTCCTAGCGCCTTTATCGACCATTAGTCAGTTAGGATCACCCAAGCATCAGGTACGATCTCCAAAATTAAGAGTAATTTCACGAATAAATCGGCCGGACACAAGAATCTCATTTAGATAGGTTAGATCAGTGTGCCGCATCGTGTTGATGAAGCTGGCATTGTTCGTTCACGATTGTGTGATGGCACTATAGGGCAGGTTGGATGATTCGAGTGGTCATATAGGTCACAGGAGGGCAAATCTGATTTAGCTGACGAAGGATCAATATCTGAGAAGACTCTTACAAGCTTGTTGCCGGTTATGTTAGGCTGCTCAGATTCTGGCAGATATCTTACTCACAGGCATCCAAGCCAACCGTTTTGATGTTAGATGGCAGATGTAATATTCCGACATTATCCCCCAAAAAGTGAAATCACACGCGGACTCGTGGTTGATTACTCGATGGAATTCGTAGAAAGTGAATCGTACCGACTACTAAGTATATGAAACGAAGGCCGAGCAGCTTCTGTTGATACACGGACTCGTAGAGTTTCCACCTGTTTGCAAATAAGTGCGGCCCCTCCAACAATCAGAAGAGCCGTAAATCAATTCAGAGAGCAGAGCCAGAAGCGATTCCTCCTACTTTCGTATTGAATCGTATAGTTTGCTCTGTCAGCGACGTCTTTTCCCTCCCCCAAACTAGATTGTCACATTTGTCCGCATTTTTCTCGGTTGACACATCTCTCCAACTTAGTCAGGTTTCGTTAACGTATCTATGCTGGAACTCCATTCATCCGCAACAGTGATCTCATTCAATCAGCTTGTCATTCTGCCCACGAAGTCAGGAAGGAGACTCTCAGTTGGCCGTGATCAAACTGAGCTTGTTTTTGGCAAACGGTGGCGAGTTTTCAGACATCGGAGTTACAATTAGTAATTTAGCGTTCTCGATTTCAAGGAGGTTGGATGTACTCCGAGGAGTCTGATCATCTAATACCTGGCCTGCATAGCGATACTTAAGCTGTACACCGCTGTGATGAGAGAATCAAGCAAAGTCTGGCTCTGAATTCTGGCCAACTCTCGGAAGGCATTTGCAACAAATACTCGAGCGGCAAATTGCTCACCTACCCAATGGTTGCCCATCCTGGCAGGTTAGTCTCAATCTGACGACGAGTTCATCTTTTAGTTTTGCAACATAAGTTGGCCATATGGATGAATTTAGCTTACAAGTTTGCTCAACGCGCAATATCTAGCATCGCCCAGAGTCAGGAGAGATATTTCATCTGTGATAATGTCATTGATCTTAGGTGCGATAGATGAATAAACTATTCGGCTGGTGTATGCATTTAATGGTTCAAGTTAGCTCAGCTTAAGGTAGCAAGGAGAGCATTCGAACTAGTAGGCAGGTTTCACTAAATGATTAAGGTTATATGTGCATATGTATATATTTATATAGTTGGATGGTAAATTGAATTAATTTGATAATGACACAATTTCACCGAACAAACCTAAGCATGACCAAGAACCAGGAACTTGAATTTTCCCTCTTGCAAGTCTGGGAGTGGTTACGTTCCATTACAAGTGGCTGGAAGCCAAGAGCAGATACAATCCACCTCTTCGCAATTTAAAAGGTTCGATTTTCAATTTGTACGGACTTCGTTGGCGCAAAATTCAAAATCATCTTGAACTGTGCAACAAGTTCACTCTGGTTAGAGAGCTGGGTCTATAATTTTAGGTTATATCTGTTCTTGGTTTCTCAGGCCTGGTTCAACAGAATTCATTTTTGATCGCGATCAATTAGCCCAGCGATCGGTCTCTGTTGGTCGCGATTCAATTCGTTTTGAAGTTTAGAAGCAAGGGGGAGACATGAGAACGAAAGACACAAATTACAGGAATTGGTTTTGGCCAGGTGAGCTAGTTTGTTCATACAGCTGACGAGCATAATTATGAAAAGGCATTGATGGAGATGAGGTAGTGGTGGCGATCAAAGTGGAAATCAGGTGTGTATCAACTTAGCGGCTAACCAAAGGAATATCGCATTGGATAGAGTAATCAATCAAATTAGTTGAGCTTCAGCAGCATTATCGGTGGTAGGGAGATGGAAAAGGGGGAGGCAGAAGTGGCTGCGGCAGTACCATCAACAATTGAAACCGTGTCCTAGTCTTGTATTGACTACGAGAATCATTGCGGTAGATTTCTTGAATAGAATACCCAGTTTCCATCAGTTGAAAAGGTAAAGTAGGAGAGGCGGCGATAACAAGAAAGTTTTGCTCCCAGCTTGACCATTGCAATCTGGATCCAATTGAACCAATTGAACTAACTGGTGGTGATGATGGAGAGGAAGAAAAAGTGACACACTTTTATATACCGAGAATCTTTAGAAATGATTGGGGAGCCCAATTCAGCATTGAACTCTGGCTGTACATTTGGATCACTTGTAGTTCGTGATTGGAGAAGTAAGGAGGAGATAGCTGAGCGAATGTTGGCCATATTTTTGGAGTGATAGAGAAGGAGGGAGGGAGGGAGGGTCCAATGGCGGGCGCAGGTACGAATGTTTCTCTTAGTGGCCGGGCGGGCAATAATTGCCAATTTATATTACTTACCCGGCTACTGGCCAACGAGAGCCAGTGTGTTTGTTGGGCGCACAAACAGGTTGTTGTCTATTTGTCGGCTGCTAAGATGTAAAAATCATACGCCAATCTCTGATTGAGAAGCGTGGGCCGGACAGGTAGAGGACTCAGTGGTTTGGCCTGCGCTCGCTTCTCTGACCAACCACCATGATGTCGAGGATGGAAGGGAGGAGTATGAGCTTGAGGAGGAGGAGGAAGATGGGAAAACAACAATTGATTTGCGTGAGTCACACTCGGCAGGCGAGGGGCCGGCAAGAATCAGGTTTGCGGCCAATCGATTGGCAACTTTTGGCCTGCGCTACTTGAAGATACGATGCCAAGTGGATTCGATTGGGACAATGGAAGATAAGGTAACCATGTTGAACGCGCGCGCCACTCACCTGTGTACCCATGACTGTTCCATTTGTACAATTGCTCATCAAATAAAACCAAAACCAAGCCTAACCAGAATCTTTCTCTCAGGTCGACTACTTTGTTGTTGGAAGTGCAACTGCTACCATCAGTGCCGGCGGCATAGATTGAAGGAGCAAGGGGGCGAGCAGGCGCCACTTGCGGTCGCGTCTCCAGGTAGCCAGAGGCGGCGTGCGAAAAGTTGAGTTGTTGGCTTGATCTGAGGTTTGCGGTCAGGTTTGTTGTGGGTCTGCGCTTGAGTGAGAGCGAGCGCCATTGGCCGGTAGTGGCATAGGCAGCGGCAGCTGGGCGCAGCTTGAGCCTGCCGAGATTAGATCTCCTAGGCTGCTGTTTGATTTTAATTTTGCATGATGTCAAGGGTTGGCTGGCGTTATCTAATAGGTTGGAGCCAGCTAGAGTTGCTCGAGCTGCTCGAGCACCTGTTGGTGCCTGTTGTTGCGAGCGCGCACTGGCGCTTTCGGGCGGCGAGCGCACCTCCAGGCCTCCTATAAGCGGCTGCCCTCGCTTGCCTGTAAGCGGCTCCAGCTGGCTCCTCCACGCCCGTCCGCCAGCCGGCCGGCCGGGGGCGCGTTAATCTAATAATCGGCTCAGAGGGGGTACATTGTTGTTTGATTGCATAATCTCGGCCCGCGATGCTCGTTGCTGAGCCCGTCTGGTCGGCCTATTGGCCAATTACACAGGCACGAATGGTTTAACAAGCTTTTCGTCGGCTTAAAACACTTGCCGTACGCTCGGCCGGGATGCTGCAGCCAGGCTCGCTGCCACAGGCCCGCTAATTGGCTTTGAGAGATAATTTGGGCCGTCTTTGGGCCGAGCCAAGAGAGTGGAAGACGTCGGCGCGAAACGAGCACTTGTCCTCGCGAATCGCGTGCCCAAACTTAATCGCGCGACCTCCTCCAAGCGGCTAAAATGGCGCCGGCCTCCAACGGCACCACCAACAACAAATTGGCGCCTACGCTTGGCAAAGAGGGACAGCTAGTTGTTGGCAACAATAGCATTAATGATTATCATCATTATTATCGGCTGAGACTTTTCTTTAAAATTTTAGGCCCAATTTGATTGATGCTCCGTTTGTGGTCAACGAACCTCCACTTACCTGGCCGCGGCCGCTGCTGCTGCTGCTGCTGCTGCTGCTGCATGGCTATTGCTGCCTACCTCTCGAAGCGCAAATGGGCCGGCCAATGGGCTTTCATGGTCGCGCCATTGATCGCGTTTGGGCACGCACAAAAGCAATTGACAACAAGCAGCCAATGCAAAAGCAAGTGGCTCCCTTCAGCTTGCCCGGCGCCTTTCCGATTTGGCTCCCAATTGCTCGATTTATATTGGAGAAATCTTTATTTGTTGTTATTTTATATGAACGCGCGAGCGAGCGAGCGAGCTCCTCTTTCAGGTGCTCGACCGATGTCTAGGCAGCCGACGAGCTCCTTCCGCGAGAGAGGGGCGCCGACCAGAGGGGCCCTCCCCTCAACTGTCACCATAGAGCTCCGGGAGTGCGCCAATACAGCTCAATTGCATGAGAGCCGTCGTTAGATGGGCGGCAAACTGAAGCGTCAATCTCGGCCGCCGTTCGACACGAAACAGCGCCGGCCGCTGGGTAGTGCAAAACCATGGTTACACGCTTAGATTCGGGTTTTAATCAAACCAGATTAGATGCTAGGCTAATTGTGTTAGCGGCCGGGCCAGAGTTCTCGTGCCTGGATCTATGGAAACCCGGCAAGTTGCGCAAGGGCCGAGGATGGTTGCGTGTTGCAATGCGTGTGTCCACTTGGCGCAACAAGCCTGCCTAAAACACTGGCCGCACTACTCACAATCGATCCCCACACAGCACTCAAGCACCGAAGCAGCCTCCTCTTTGCCAAGCATCAAAACCGCAGTTGCAGTAGCAGCCTGTCTTGTCCAGTCTGGCCAATTTTAGGCCAACTCGGACGGCCTAAAATGTTATTGCGGAGGCCAGCGCTCTGCTTGTCCGCGCGGGCGTCAGCTCAGCCTGACAGGTGAGCGCTATCAGTAGTGTGGACTCGCGACAATTAGACTCGGACCCTTGGGATGATTTGCGCGGACATGATTGGGCCAGGAAGGATGGAAGGTTGCCGATCCACTTTGGCCTCCTCCAGCCGGCCAACTCGGGTCGAGCTGAGCGCAGTTCATCCCACCTCACCTCTCCTCTCCTCTCCTCTCCTCATCTCACCTCGCTCGGCCGGATTCGTGTCCGAGCAACCGCCAACTCTGAGCCCCTTTGTTGGATCCCGTCGCTCAGTTCAGCTCTGCTTTGTACAAAATGGATCATCACCGCGCCTTAATAGGATAACCTGCTGCAGCAAGCAAACTGCTCGCCCGGCGACCATTGAGGCAGGCAGACAATTCGAATAGCCGCAAAGGCGCGCGCATATAGACGAGCGAGAGGAGCCTTTTTGCCCGTTGCGGCCCACTGCTTAAAGTGTCTGCCATCTCCCCTCTTTGGGCCGGTGAATCAATCATGCAATTCAATTCTAAGCGCCCGAAACACAATCCGACCGCTCGCCTGCCCGATGAATAGGTCGTATGCAAGATCATTTTCGCTAACCAATTACTTTGTTTGCCCGTCAGGCTGGCGGCTAAGCTTGCCAGTGGCCAATCTGGGCGAGTTGGGAGAAAAAGTGTTCGGCCGCAAGAGGAGGAGGCGGCGGTTGCAGTTTGCTCGCTTGCCAGAGGGACACTCGATGGCCGCGAGAGGAGGTGATTTGAGCCGGCTTTCAGAGCCAGATGCGCCGTCCGAGGAAGCCGGAGCCTCAGAGCGCCGCTCGGCTAGTTGCTCGCTCGAAAATAGAGAGAGGAGGGAGAAAATCCATTAGACTTGAGTCGGCACATTGGCCATTCTTTGCGCAATCTCACTTAGCCAGCTGGACCTGCAGGCCGGCTAATGCAAACCGAGCGCGCTAATGCCGAGAGCAAGGCGGCCGCTCGGCAGGGTTTGCATTTACATTTGTATCACTCACAATGGCCGCTTAGCTGGCAGGTTGGCGCCGCAATGGCCGGCTCCATTTGAACTTGCGCTCGCTGCAACTCTGCGGCCTGGCTAGAGCGAGCGCGCGGCCAGTAGCTGGCAGACCTTTCATTGGCCGCAGATGGGCTGCTCAACACCAAGCTAAATGGGATTCCCCCGAAGGCTTAAGAGCTGCCGCTCTTGGCTGGCCTCTTTTGACAGTTCATCAATTAGAATCAGAGGGACTCGGATTGGCTTCTTTGGTTGGCCAGCGCGCAACTGCACCTCCAGTGGACCATCAATCATCATTTGTGGCCAATTTGTTGCATACTCTTTAGCGGCTCACCGAGCGAGCGGCTGGACCGCCCATTCTGCGGCCTCCGCGGCCGCTGAGCCTGCTGCCGTCTTAGCCTCACCTGGCAACCTCGAGCTCAAGCTGCGTGAACAATGTTGGTTTTTCTCCCCACTTGGCCGCCTCTCGCCCAGCAACAGGTTCAGCCGAGCACACCGGGCTGCTGGCGCCATTAGGGGCGGCCGATTGTTTTTGTGACCGCGCTCGCCGCCCCATCAAAGCGGCCGGGCAATATTAATTACCTGGCACCCTCAAGGCTGGATGCGCCACCCGCTGCTGCCACTCCTGCCGCCGCCGCCGCCGCCGCCGCCGCTCCATGCTGCGGCCAAGCGCCTCTTCCGCCGCCAAACTCGGCCGAGGACAAACTGTTTTGGCGTGAGAACGGAGCCACTCTGCCGGCCTGTCTGTCTGTCCCCAAATTTAGCGACTCTTGGCGCAACCAGTTGCCGCATGAATGGCGGCCGCTTCAGTGCGTGAAATTAAATTGCACCCCACCAAGTGAAGACATCATCGCTCGTCATTGCGCTGGCCAAGTGTCGCGCCCGAAAGGTCGGCTAGCTGACAGCCAGCAAGCCAGCCAACCTGGCATCATCTCTCGCTCTCTCTCTCTCTCTCTCTCTCTCTACGCCTCCGCCTTGAGGGCGCTCGCTTCAATTTGGGCGGAGCACGCAAGTCTTGATTGCGCTCGCCAGCTCGAGTTTTGATGACAAAATGAACACATCAGGGGGAAAGGTGCGCGCCATTGGCGATGGTTGCGCGCTCTGCAAACTAGAGCGGGTGTATCATTATCTCATTACCATTGGAGGGCGGAAGGTCGCCACTTTGCGGCCCTCCAACGAGCGGCTCGTCAGCGCAAACAGGCACAAAACGGGCCGGCAGCGTGCGGCTGCTCAATTGTGTAACTGGCGTGATGGCCGCCGCCTCCCTCAATGGGCTAATTCGAGACCAAACTCGGCCGCAAACACCTGTCCAGTGGCCAACTGAGAAGCTTAGTTGCGCTCAACTGAGCCAACGGCCAAAGTGGACAGGTGGCGGTGACAAGTTGAGCGCCTTTGATTGTCTCGATTGTCGTAAGTCAGGCGTTCATGAGCTTTGAGTTTGTGGGCCGAGCAGGCGGCACTATCATGGCTTGTTTGCGGGCCCAAGCGGCAGCTGCGCTCCCAGGGCGCCAATTGAGCCCAGCAGCGCCGCTGCCTGGCAACTGGAGACTGGCGGCGCCCAAGTTATGGTTTGTCAGGCGGCCAGAGGCATATTATTAAATTACAGTGGCCGCGATGACATTGATGAGCCACAAATTGACCTCTTAGGCCGGCACACACACACTTCGCACTCCGCCAGGCTGCCCGCTCGCTCCGTTCCCATTGGGCGCTGGGTGTTTCTGGCCAGCAAGCCCGTCTCTCGCCAC
>Ga0209372_1000436_pt1 | contig 20289 bp, 14 predicted proteins | sample AgamicAtPe_FD_187170 | JGI IMG/M metagenome (GOLD analysis project Ga0209372, IMG submission 187170) | Agave microbial communities from Guanajuato, Mexico - At.P.e (SPAdes) (version 2) | ecosystem: Host-associated > Plants > Phyllosphere > Phylloplane/Leaf | place: Guanajuato, Mexico | collected... | reverse complement strand
GGCGCCGGTGTGGTACTAGGTGGTGGCGGGGGCGCCGGTGTTGTGCTAGGCGGTGGTGGTGGCGCCGGTGTAGTACTGGGCGGTGGTGGCGGAGGTGCTGGTGTTGTACTAGGTGGCGGTGGTGGTGCCGGTGTCGTGCTAGGTGGTGGTGGTGGTGGTGGTGGAGGGCCCCCTTTTTCTTCGTGCTTATCAATCTTGATTACTATTTCCCCCTTTTCTTCTTTGACAGTAATCTCCCCCTCTGATTTAGGTGGTGCCGGTGTCGTGCTTGGTGGTGGAGGGGGTGGCGGCGCTGGCGTAGTACTTGGCGGCGGTGGAGGTGCTGGTGTTGTACTAGGTGGTGGCGGAGGCGCCGGTGTTGTGCTAGGCGGTGGTGGTGGCGCTGGCGTAGTACTTGGCGGTGGTGGCGGCGCCGGTGTGGTACTAGGTGGTGGCGGGGGCGCCGGTGTTGTGCTAGGCGGTGGTGGTGGCGCCGGTGTAGTACTGGGCGGTGGTGGCGGAGGTGCTGGTGTTGTACTAGGTGGCGGTGGTGGTGGCGCTGGTGTTGTACTAGGTGGCGGTGGTGGCGGCGCCGGTGTTGTGCTAGGCGGTGGTGGTGGCGCCGGTGTAGTACTGGGCGGTGGTGGCGGTGCTGGCGTAGTACTGGGCGGTGGTGGCGGAGGTGCTGGTGTTGTACTAGGTGGTGGCGGAGGCGCCGGTGTTGTGCTAGGTGGTGGTGGTGGCGCCGGTGTAGTACTGGGCGGTGGTGGTGGAGGGCCCCCTTTTTCTTCGTGCTTATCAATCTTGATTACTATTTCCCCCTTTTCTTCTTTGACAATAATCTCCCCCTCTGATTCGGGTGGTGCCGGTGTTGTGCTAGGTGGTGGTGGTGGCGCTGGTGTAGTACTTGGTGGTGGCGGGGGTGCCGGTGTTGTACTAGGTGGCGGCGGTGGAGGCGCCGGTGTCGTACTTGGTGGAGGCGGCGGCGGTGGTGGCGCTGGTGTTGTACAAGGAGGTGGAGTAGATCCCTCTGCTTTCTTGCACTTCTGACACTTGCCAATTGCCTCAAAGATCTTTCCGCAAGCGTCCTCCAAGCCCGACATCACCTTTTTCAATATACCTATGGCCGCTTCTTTATTCGGTGAGCGTTTAACGACGAGGGTTTTTGCCGGACACAAATGATATGTCAATAGAAATATGCATATCATCGCCAGCTGCCTGTTCGACCGTAGTCTCTTCGAGCTATGAACATCCATGTTGCCCTCAACTCAATCGAAACAGCACTGGTCTTATCCTACTAGAATGATCGATAATCTAATGGAGCATCGAATCGTTTGAATCTCTCCGATTTGAGCTTATATACCCACCCATCACGTTATATTTATTGCGTAACAAGCCGGAAGATATGCTTGCCAAGAATGGTGAACAAAAAGCTGCCCAGCGAGTGAAAAGCCGGCCATAGTTCACAAGTCAATTCTTTCTCCGCCGATTGTTTCGCGTTGATGCTGATTGGCGCGAGGTTGACGGGACCTGTTGAACAACGATATGGCTTCCATCCATCTCTGATCTGGATACGAAGTTCTCATTGACAGAGTCGTCTATCTTGTCCCTTGCTTGCACAAAGAACATTAGATCTCTCTGCTGCTCTTCGAGCTCAGCTATCATGGTCTTCTTTTCATCGAGCTCCAATTCGAGTCTTTTCAGCCTCTGTTGGAATTGTTCCTGGTTAAGAGTCAAACATTCGTTCATATGTGTCTCTTCTCCCAAAGCAGCTTGCAATTTTGTCAATTTAGCCTGCGCACTGCGCAACTTTTTGTCAAGAACATTTTTGTCTTTCATTATCTGGTTGTACTTCTCCTGGAGCTCTCGAAAGTCGTCAGATAAACTCTGGTTCCGGCTGGTCAATTCCTTGAGCTTTCTCTCTTGTTGGCGCTCTGACTCTTTCAACAATCTCTCATAGTATTTTCTCTGTGATTCTAACTGTTGCGTCAACAGATAAGTATACTCCAACTGGACCGCTTCAATCTTCTCTTCAGCTTGCCGACAAGCGTCGGCACCCTCGATCTCAACTGGCTTCCCGTCGGTTTTGTTGGCTAAAAGTCTGTGCACGTAATTGTCACCGGCATAATCCCAGACTTGATTGTCTGTTAGTTGCATGGCATAGGTATGTTGAGTTTGACTAAAATGATCGTAGGCATGCCCGTTGATGTATCTGCCACAAGCAACGTAACCGCAGATTATGCACATCCAGAGAGATTCACCTTCGTAACAACAATCCATGCATTTGCTTTCTACTTGACATTCGGGTGTCTGGCAGTATCTACAAACTGGACAGGATGTATCCCCCCATTTGCTTAGACAGTGGACATGGAATGAATGATTGCACAATATTGTTATGATGGATTCAAGATCTGGGTACATACGATCTAAACAAACAGCGCAGTTGGATGATTCTTCGATCATTGCTGGATCGTCTGCAAACGTTTCCATTCTCGTAACATAGACTAATTTACATGCATGATCCTCGAGTGAATTGAACGGAACTCCGTCGTAGTTAGAGTAGAATTGAGATGCCGAATCTCTGTTCCGGAATGTCAACAATACTATGTAAGATGAGTCATGATTAACTTCGCGTACTATCCGAGTGTTTTCTATCTCCTGCATAGATGGCATCAAGAATTGAATTATATCCCGGGCTGTCATAGTTGAGGGTACTGCGAGTATGCATACAACTTGGCTTGGGTCACCAAAATGTAGCATACCTTTGATGGTCTCTACCGAGTGATTGCCACAGGAGAATAGTTTTCCGTTTTGCACGCTCGCCATGGCTAATCTTATTGATACAAATTTCTAGTATTGTAACAGATCCGGTCAAGGGCTAGGAACCGTGATCGTCGGGGCCTAAAAACAACCGCGATTCACGCACGTCCAGCGGCGACAGCTGAGTTTGCGCGACGAAAATGGGTGCGTACCTCCACGGAGAGCAATCCGGTCGTTTTCTATCTCTCTATTTATTATAGTCGTGATATCGAGAGACTAAGAACAAGCTGTGTCCAGCGAGTAGTGAGTTTGGAGATTGGCCAACTCCTCACGCCTTTATTTATAAAGCTGACTACATAACTAACGGCTGATAAATATATCATACGAAATATACAAAGGTGGAACGGATTTTGAAAGCTTATTAAGTTCACAACGGGTTTCTCTCTAGTCTACTACGTCCAGAGTTTAGCTTCACAATATACTATTGTAGATCGTGTAAGCTAAGACCCTTGTGACTGTTAGGCAAACTTGAGGCATAACGGAGATTTTGTTCGATGATCTCGTTAACAGCGAGATCATTATTCACACGAGTTGAGTCGGTCAGCTTGTTCTCGTCAATAAAGGGTGTTTTCAAGGTGAGGGAATGGCGCATTGTGTCGGAAACAAAGTGTTGACTGTTCGAATTGGTGGCCGTGGTAGCATACGGAAAGTGTTGTGAGGACATCGACGATAACTGTTGGGTGTCTAGTGGGGGTCTCTCCGTCGTATTTATTTGGCGCTTGAATAGAGGGTCACCCGAAACCAACTGCATGTCGATGAAAAATTTGAGAATGGAATTATCGAGTCGCGTTAGCGAGGTGTAGCCCTCGAGCAAGTACTTTCCACTTTGTCTTCCACAACCTGCAAATTCGCTCAAGTTAACATCGACGAATCCTAATTTATGTACAATTCCCAGTCTTGTTTCTTTCCTCACGCTGAATCTGAGATAACATTCGTCCAATATCCCTGTCGAAGCATTGGCTCGTGTTTTACACTGAAAGCTTAATCGCTCATTCCAAACGACCTTATGCTCGCGAACTTCGGATTTAGAGGATAAGTGGTTCAATTTACCACCATTCTTCTGTCGCACTTTCACAAATATAAACTCATTTCTCAATGCAACATTGGACAATTCCACGAGTTCTAAGTACACCTGGAACAAATATTTCTTCTTTGCCATTTCTATTATCGGGTAATCGTAGGTTGCTGATGGAACAACCTAGACCTTACCTGGACTCTGTGTTGATTCATCAGAGGCGATCGGTCGGAGGCGATGGATTTCACTCTCCTTTGAGACCCACCGGATAAAAAATGCCAGCGGGCGTACGAGGAGAAAACGTTATGGTTGTTATGATGACGTAATTATTTTTGCCTTGAGGGGTCGCCTTTCAGCTGTAGAATTAGATTTTAGATTCGATTAAATGAGAGTTTTGTACGTTTCTAAATTCTAGGCGATTGCAGCTGTAAACAGTAAGCATTCAGCACACAAATCTCGGCAGGTGATTGTTGATTTTCATCTACAAGCGAAAATTTACACGAAAATACGGAAATAAACACACTGGGCTATCCGACAGCGTTGTATGGTTGGTCTCATGGTTGATCTGTTCTGGTTGTATTTTTTCACGATGGCATAGATCGCGCCAACTTGTCGTCCACTACTCGAATTGGATCACTTGATGACGACTTACACAGCTTGTCTTGTCAATTTGGATCAACTATAGATTTCTCATCATAATGTCCTCTCAAAATGACCACAAATTGGAGCTCGAAAGTCAATTTATCTTGAGACTTCCTCAAGTGCAAGCCAATGCTCTCAGGCAGGCTATCAAGAGTGGAGAGCCCCTATCTAAAAGATTGTCGATTAAGTTCGACAGCGACATAAGACATGGAAACGTCAAATTTGATAACTGGTCTCTACCAGCAAGATTGTTCGATCTTCCAACTATAATCGAGTCCTACAAGACACTGGATAGAAAGAATTTTTATAAAACAGCCGACGTATCTCAAATTTTGATCTGTAAAGAGGATCCCACTGGAAAAAATAGTCCTGAGCAGAATGGAGATTGCGACGAGGAGGTTAGAAGGGCGCATCATGACAGTTTATTCGCATCTATTGGTGGGGTAGGGAAGCGAGAGTTTCTATTCCCGCATGGGATAACACCACCTCTCAAGAATGTCAGGAAGCGAAGGTTCAGGAAAACACTAAAGAAAAAATATGTTGACTTCTCAGAGATTGAAAAAGAGGTGAAACGACTTTTCAAATTCGATTGTGAGGCTATCGATTCGAGATACGAAATAGTAGAGGAAAACAAACTAGACAAAGTTCAACCCACTCCATTCAGCGTTGATAACGCACCCTCACCAATGAGTGGTGGACCTATGGGTCCACAATCCGCCGAGAATTCACAAAATATTGATGTCCATGATCTCTTTGGTGAAGAGTGTAGTAGCTCTGATGAAAGTGATGATGAAGACGATGATGAGAAGGACGAAGATATCGATATGGATCGAGAAAACGACGATGAGAATGAAAACGATAACGATGACGAAAACATGGATGAGGAGGACATGGACGAACTTGGGCCTGATCCCCCTGTGCCAGCTGCAGACATCGCGGCTGAGATAGCAGCTGCCAGTGACTTGATATCTCAAAATGACGATAACGAAGAAAGGAAGCAGGAGCTTAACCGGGAGTTGTCCAAGATAAAGGAGAGAATCCAGATACAGGAGAATGAAATGAGAGGTCTTGACAACCAAGCACTCAGAATGCGCCTTCAACCAGTGTTGGATAGTCTACACGAACAGGAAAGCGAAATCAAGAAGCAACTCGAAGATCTTACGCGATACATATGATGAGGAGGTTTAATCCGATCACGAAATAAAATCGGAGTTTTAATCATCGCAGTCTCCGCTTATCGCTCTGTAAATCAGTGAGGATCCTGCTGATCAGCGGAAAGTATGTGAGTTTTAGAGTTTCAGCCCCCAAAAGTCAGCTCGGTTCAGGAAGAGCAAGATAGGAAAGACTGGCTACTAGACTCGACAGTGGTGGATGAAATCCATAAGGTCATCATTAGACTTTCTTGTATTCTCTGACGCAAACAACGTCTTTGCACTTGCAAGTTGTGATGAGCTTGTCGCCAGTGAACTCGCGAATAACTTCAACTGGTGGATCAGCTTTTTGCTTTTGGATCAACTTGTTACCATCTCTTGTGACAGTGGTCTTGGTGGTGACACCGTCCATTCTTTTCTCATCGAACTCCTCATCTAGCTTGAATTCTATGACTGAGTTCTTGAACGTTGAGGTTGTCTTCACGACGAAGGTTCCATCATCCTTGATGGTAACTTCAATGGTGGGCGAAGTGTTGACGGCGACCTTTCGCACGACATAGCTAACGTCTAGGAATGATACCATATAATACATAGAGTTAGTAGGGAAGAAATGTCTTTCACAATGTGGGTGGCAAGGGTCGAGAATTAAAAAACTTACTCATTGCCTTTAGGAGGTCGTCGAATTTGCCATCGTCCTTCTCGAATTTGTAAGTGCCTACGAACTCTGCCATTTCTCTTCGTTCTTATTTAATGTAGATTGTGCTAAACTGCGTACAGATTTAAGATAAGCCTGGTGAGAATGAGTGGGACACTTCGGGAGTTTGTGAAGAAAGGATTGATCGTTGGTCGAGTTGCTTAAATGATTGAATTTATATCTGGGTCTAGAGCTATCCAATGGTAGCGGGAAAACTAGTGGAATGAGAAAACTTGCAGACGGTTTAGCAAGCAACAGAATGATGAATGGAGTAAGATATTTTGCCAGAAGGGTGGTTGACGTTGCTGGATGCGCATGGTTGTGTTGTCTATCCAGTTGTTAGCCACTATCTCTACAACTGTTGCCGCAGCTGCCGCCGGCTTTCCTCCCGCCAATACCTCTGCTGCTTTACCAACGCCGCGAGCCAACGCCAGCTTCAATACTATGAGAGCTATCGATAAGCACTCTCGTCTTCATCAGACATTCCCACCCGGAGCTTTCAAATGCGGTCTCATCTCTCAAGCTTCATCCCCCATCCAATTCAAACAAGCCTCGTGCCAGCCCCTACACGCTTCCAAAGGCTAACAAGCCATCCAACTTCACAACGGTAGTGTTACTAAACTCCCGCAGCTAGGCCGTCGTCGTGGTCGTCTCGTAGCCGTAATCCTGATAGCCTGCCAACAGTTAGCTAAACATGGCTTTTGGCCCTCAAACACCTAAACTCGTCTAGAAAGCCGACTCTGTCTCTCGACAACACAAGTTGAGTTGTTGATCTAGCAGATCTGCGCTCGTTGCGTAAAATTTACACAACAACTTGTTGGCTATTAATGCTGGGGAGAAAGTTTCGAGCACCTGAGTGCAAGAATGATCACCTGAATAGAGTTGGTTTCTTTAACCTTAGAAACTTCATTCAGTTTGAGTTACAACGCCAAACCAAGCTAGCCTAACTCAGGATTGCAAGTCCTCGCGAGTCGATTGCTATCTCGCCACGATTCGCGCAGCTTAAAATAGCGATCGTTTAGCTTATCTAGAGCTAGTGTCGACAGCAAAGTAACTCGCTCAGCATCAACACTTCAAAAATCGGCACCTACTCGAGAGATCACCTAACCGCGAACCTGCCTGATTCTCTTGAGTCTCAAGAAGTTTCAATAAGTTTGACGCTGGCCAAAAGGGTCTCATGTCGCCCGCCAGTAGGTACTCATCGACAGCTATTCTGGGGGCGGTAAATGGTGTGCTGAGAGGGGCACCCGGAACGCCGCCAACGAAAGAGCCGACTGAACAGGTGAAGTTTACGAGCTCGTTAAGCTCATAGACTCTTGATTAAAATGGAGCTGGCGAAACAAGTTGGTCCATGCTAACCGTCCTAGTTTAGAAATGATCGTCGATCAGACATCCATCCGAGATGCTATTTGACGAGCCATTGAAGTTTCGTTTGACGTAGTGGAACACAAACAAGCGTCCTTTGAGTATCCAGCTTATTCAATCAAACACGAAAGCGCACCGCCTATTGTGTTTCAGTTTAATTTTACATATCATTAGATATGACGGCCATTTATACAAATGAGGGTGCTTATCAGTAAAAAGCGATTGTTATATTGCGATAGCTCGAATGAGGCGATGTCAGAATTGCTTATCGGGCTTTCAGTTCGTATCGTGATCACTGTCAAGATAGCCGTTTGCGGCAACTTACCACAAGAGAACGAGAGCAATCGTTAGATAGGATAACTCTGCCAACAACGTGCTGAAAGCTTATGCGCCTTCAGTTGGCCGCAATCGATAAGGCGGCGCAATTGTCAGTTAGCTAGCTCCCGTTGTCAATTAGTAGGATCCATTTATAAACTTTCAATTTATTGCCATCGATGCGCTTGGAAACTATATGCATGGTTACTTGAGCTGTGTGACACGAAAATGATTTGATTTAGAAATTTGACGCTGCTAAGTGGAATTGCTGTGTCGGGTATCTGATCGCGATCAATGTCCGAGTCTCAATCGGCTGGTTTGACCGCATTTTGGCCATCAAAACATGGCAATCGCACTGGTTGTTGGATGTCCGAGAGGGACTATACATGGAGTGAGGATTAGACGCGGCTATTGTTAGAGTGCTAGGCCCGATTGTTGCCCGGGCTGCCGGGAAATCATACTTTGAAAGTTGGACAGGTTAATCGCTGGACTATATGCAGATTGGAGGGCCCAAGCATGTAGGCAAACGCGAGGCACCCTAAAAAGGCGATTCCGTATTCCTGTGGCCCAAACAGTGTTGCTATGAGCGAAGAGGGAAATTGTGCTCAATTTCTGCTAGTCGCGAGTAGAGGAACCAAGCAAATGATCTGGTTGAGTGGAACTTCATGGCCACCCAGCCCTTCCAACTGGGAGCCTCTGAACTGGTCCAATCACAGGACTTCCATTGATCATGGCCGGAATACGTGCGCTCAATTTCAGCAAAAAGCTGATCAATGGAGTTGATATTGGATGAAAAATTGCCCTTCACGCAAGCTCCCATTCGCTCTTCTCCCGTCGCCAGTCATGACACTTGTTGATTGCTCGCTCGCCCGTCGGCCACAAACCAAAACCAGAGCTGATAAGATCGCGCCAAGACGAGCGAGTGGTTTTAGCTCGCATGGTTTTGGCGTGCAATGTTCTTTTGTTTGAGAGGTTTAGTTTGGTTGGGCTGACATGGGAGCTGCTAGCGAGTGGGTTTGCGAAACAATGTTGTATCGGACGACTGATAAAACCAAAACTCTCACAAAGGTTGTGCGCATTGTGCAGAGAATTTTATAATCTCCAGCAAGATAGCGAGCTGGTCTCTGCCTCTCTCTCCCTCCAACTGCTAGCGCCAGAGTGGAGACAGTGCGCGAGACAGTCCCCGTGCCATCCTACTCGAGAGCGCCCCTGCCGCATGCCCGCCGCCCATTCCATGCTCGGCCAGCATCCAGATCCCTAGAAGTGCGACAGATCTCGCGCCTCGGGCGCCATCTTGGGCTCGCCCGGGCTCGTGGGCCCGTCTAGGCGCGCGAGGTTCAGACGCGAGGGGCGCACATTCGGCCGGCCGCCGGCTTACGCAAGCATTTCCCTGCTCGCGCACTGCCGGCGTCCCGCGAACCAGCAGCTCGTTCGCTCGCTTGCTCCTCTCGCCGGCGCGTCAGCTGGCCCAATGTAAACACCCCGCTCGCTTTCGTCCCCCTCCCCAAACAGGAGAGTTGCAAACCGAATTCTCGTTGCCCGCTTTTCGCCGGCGCAAATTGCGATCGAACGAAAGAATTGGAGCGAAGATTCGCCGGCCGAATCCTCTCCTCCCTTGGGGTTCGTCAGAATTCAAACTCCTCCCAGCTGGAGCAGCTTGGCGCAGATTTGGCTCACACAGGAGCATCAAATTGAATTTAGCCAACCTCAACTGACCCCACTTGACTTGGCCCTCCAATAGACCAACCCAACTGGCCCAACAAGCTCGCGCTATCCCCCCCCCCTCTCCATTTCTTCTCCTCGCCATCAGCATCCATGACCGTCAAGCCCAAGCAAGAGGCCCAAAATACTCCACACTTGCAGCCAACTATTCCAAAGCGAACCGAAAAGGCACATGCAATAATGATGTCAGTAAAGCCAGTGCTAACAAGCGTCAGGTCGCTCAGTTACAACCAACTAATGCCAAAGTTGCGCGAACCAACAAATCCAGTCTGCTTCTTTGACATCCAAATAGGAACTGTTGACGCCGGACGAATCTCGTTCGAACTCTTTGCCGACGTCACCCCAAAGACGGCGGAAAATTTCAGACAATTTTGTACGGGAGAGCACAGGGTGGATGGCATTCCCCGCGGTTACAAGTCGAGTAAGTTCCATCGGGTTGTCAAGGAGTTCATGGTGCAAGGTGGCGATTTTGTAAACGGAGACGGAACTGGAATCACAAGCATCTACAATGGACTCAAGTTTCCTGATGAAAATTTTCAACTCAAGCACGACGCTCCAGGTCTACTGTCAATGGCCAATGCAAACGCTAAGGACACTAACGGTTGCCAATTCTTCATAACATGCACTAGATGTGATTTTCTCGATGATCAGCACGTCGTTTTTGGGCGCGTGGTCGACGGTATGTTCGTACTTAGAAAGATGGAAAACGTCCCTGTGGGCCCTAATGATAAACCACGCATACCCATATCAATCGTAAACTGTGGTGAACTTTAGCGGACGAGTGCCCGCTGGAGGAATGTAAATATCTGAAAGTTTATTACTTGCTAAGCCCTTTGGTTACTCGACAAGGATGCCATGCCTGGTTGGCTAGAGGGTAATGGCAGCTGCTCATTGTTTGAAGCTCGATCCACGTGACTTCAGTAATTCCGCCCGCTCCGGGTCGGACGCTAGATCGCTTTGTTGGACTACCGATTCGGGAATTGCAACTTGCTTAAAAAAATCGGAAACATGCACAGACCTGATCACCTTAAATTAAAACCTACCTCTCCTGAGTTGACCGAACTATACTTTTACCAAAAACTTCCATTGAGTTTTATTTGATACATGATCAACCACTAGTGATCCATTGACACTGAGTTCTCAGATATGTACCTATCGTGTAAGACAGTGTAGTCGTCCTCGCTTATAATCTTGTAGCCATCTTTTTGTATCATGTAAACCCTTACTATGCCTCCTGAGGCGAAATCACGATGGGCGGCGTGAAAGATTGCGCGACGGCCCAAGTCGCATGCCTCCTCATCAGACATGTCGAATCTATAGCCGTTGTCCAAGACACCATAAGCGTATACTGAGCCAGAGCCAATTGAAAATAGATTTCCTTGTAGTCGACGCGCGTCGTTGTCTACCATATAAATTCTTGGTCCCTTCTTGTGGTCCCAACCACAAATCATGACGCCAAGTGACAATTGCGAGCCCTTGTAGTTGTATAGCATATTAGCTAGCAGCTTCGATGCGGCTGCGACCGAAATCCGTTCCCTATTTCTCAGCTCGTACAATCTACACCTTTCCGCTAATACCCTCTCCCAGTACACACAATCGGCTGCGCCACCGGCCATGGTGCCCAACAAGTGTTTGTTGATCTCAATAATCTTCCGAACCTTCTGAGATCCGATGAACTGACCTCCGGTCGCTCTAGAGTCAGCACAGACCACGATCCCATTTTTGTAAACGAAAGCGAGGGTCGTTGTACCCTTGTTGAAATTGATGCTGATTTGTTTGCCACTGAATTCGTCAACAACTCTAGGAAGGCTGATCTTATTGTTGCGGGATAGCATTGGGAGAGACATTTTCATGAGGCCGTCATCGTCGAGCTCATGAAACTGTAGCTGTTCCGAGGCTGACAGCTTATTGTATTCTGACATTCTTTTGTGAAGCTTGACATCGAGACCCAGGATAGTTTCTAAAGACATAGTGGAATTATGTTCGCAGCTTTCGTGCAGTAATCGGACCGATCTACGTTAAAAGTCTAATATACCTAGAAATACATATAAGTTTATCATCTCAATTTTACAATAAAGGATTCCCTCTTCTGTGAATGTCTCGCGTCCGCATGATGTGTCGTTGCATACATTGATGTGTGATAGTTTGAAAAAGACCGCTCAGCGTCGAACGCAAGCGCCATCAGGGTTCCCTCAGGTTGAATCTGATGGATAAATATGGATTATGTGCGTCTTATTGATTGTTCAGGAGGCCCAAGTTCGTCCACCTATTACCAGTCGACACTTCAGACACCTCTATTCCATCTAAGCTCACAAACAAGTGCCTCCCGGAATCAAAAAGTTTAAAAAGGAAAATCGCTGGTCTACTTGGAGCAGTATCTGATTGACTTCTCACCATGGCTGATGCGCCATCGGCAGAGCCTGTCGAGGATATACCTGAATTTGAGGGCTTATTGTTAAAGAAGAAAAAGAAGAAGAAGAAGCCTCTAAATCTTGAAGACTTGGAGAAGGCACTGACCGACTCTACGTCTCAACAAGAGTCAAACACCGGCGACAAAGATTCTGCCCCAACGCAGGATGCCAGCGTTCAAGATGGTGCTGCTGAAGCTAATGATAATTTAGGAGATGATCTTAACTTTGACTTTGCGAAAAAGAAGAAAAAGAAAAAGAAGGCGATCACGTTCGATGAAGAGAGTGCAAGGCTTCAGGATGAGAACGCTCCTGACGGCAACGACGACTACGGACAGCTTGGTGAAATCGACGATGGCGTAGTCGTAGATGGGTCGAATTGGATCGGAACAGATAGAGACTACACTTATGACGAGCTCATTGATCACGTTTTTTCAATTATTCGAGCCAATAATCCTGAGCTGAACGCTGGAGAGAAGAAGCGTTTTGTCCTCAAACCACCAACTGTTCTACGTGTTGGTACCAAGAAGACATCGTTCGCAAACTTTCTCGAGATTTGCAAGTTAGTACATCGACAGCCCAAACATATGCAGGCGTTTCTACTCGCGGAGTTAGGTACCAGTGGCTCAGTTGATAGCAACAATCAACTCATTATCAAAGGTCGCTTTCAGCAGCAGCAGATCGAAAATGTGCTCCGGCGGTATATCAAAGAATATGTAACTTGTCGAACATGTAGATGCCCCAATACCATCCTCCAAAAAGAAACTAGATTATTTTTCCTACAATGCGAAAAGTGCGGGTCGAGGCGGTCAGTTTCTAGTATTAAGAGCGGATTCCAGGCTGTCACCTCCAAGAGAGCTGCCATTAGAGCTAAGACCAATTGATCTACCCGTCTGAGGACGCACGCGCACCCTCCACGACTTGTATCTCAGAGCAGATGTGGGTGTGGATCCGGAGTTGCGAGTGTAAACAAGGATGGACCAGTTGATACGGTTCATTTTGGACGCTCATCGGTATTTGTGAGCTTCCAGATCACAGAGGATTAAAATTTAAAAACCTTAGACCATTTTACCCGTTGGGGGTGTTTTTGGAGGTACGTTTTTCATGAGATGGTTTTGAGTGTCTTGAGGATAGTTGTTGATAATGTTAAGGTGCGAGTTGATACAAGATGATCAGCATGAACTAGCGTTTCTGTTATGGAGAACTTGAACCACCTCCTGCTTGAACCGCCAGACAAGCTATGGGCCACGGATTGCGGGTCTTTTGGAATGATACAGCACTATGTTCACCGTTTCTTCTATTGAAACGTGTTGCCCAGGTCACGTGTTGCTGATCAGCCCATTGTTTGCATAGGTCTGATCGCTGCATAGGCATCAATCGGGCCACCACGAGATCAACGTGGCAGTGTAAGCATGTGCAAGGTGGGAAGGATGTAGCGCCGGGCGGTAGGGAAGATGGATCCGATAGCGCGGTGTCCACTCCCGATGGGGTTTGTATCTGGCCTGAAAGATCTTTCTTTAGAATGAAAGTGTTTGATTACTCGGCCACAATCCTAAGGTGGCGCACCAACAGACCATGACGCAGTAGATCGGGGTTGCAGTCCTAGCCGTAATCGGCTACGGGTCCCAATCCCGATTTTGGAGCTTTGGTTCGACTATATAAGGGGCTCGTAGAACTCCATCGGAGCCCATTCAGCGCCCAGCCACCGTGAGATAGTTGGCGGAAGTTCGAAACCCCACAGCACTGCACGAGACCAGGAATGATAGCGCGGTTGATGTGGTGTAGACTCATCATCACCGGGTTAGACATTCTTGATTTCAAAGACGTGCAACTCATCATCGAATTCTCACCGATTGGGCGTTCACATCCATTTCATATACCTATGCAAATTTACAATATCAAACGAATGATTTTCATAGTATCTGTCACGAAGCCGCATCGGATTTAATTGAAGTGTACATGCATTAGCTCATGCACGCTCGAGAATTTATTCTCTCGTTCATCCAAAACATCTCGTTTCCGCGACACTATCAAAATGGCCAGCAAGGGTTCCAAATCGTTGAAGAAAGCTGCGGAAAAGGTCATCCATACAACTCCTCTGCTAGTCTGGGTAGCGGCAGGTATGGCAAACCCTGGACCGCCACTAGGCCCTCATGTAGGACAGCGTGGTATAAACGTGGGCCAATTCTGTAAGGAGTTTAATGAGAGGACCAAAACGATCAAACCTGGAATCCCTATTCCCTGTTGGATATCTGTCAAACCTGACAGATCGTATGACCTACAACTTTCAACCCCGCCCATCAATTTCTTCCTCAAACAGGCAACTGGCGCCGAGAGGGGTGCAATGGACGCCAAAGGTGGCGAAATAGCCGGAAAACTCACTTTAAAACATGTCTACGAGATCGCCAAGGTCAAGAGTCAGGATGAGTATTATGATTGCGTGCCTCTACAAAAGATATGCCAAGAAATAATTGATGAGGCCAGATATATGGGATTTGAGGTAGTCAGGAATCTAGATGAGAACGAGTACGCTCAGTTTCTAAAGTACCGAGAAGGTGTCATTCAAGAGCAGGTGAAATTCATAGAAGAATTGAGGCAACAGAGGCTACTCAGAACTGCGACATGATTATAGCTATATAGTTGAGACGTCTCACGAGGTGAAAATGCATGTCACTTAAAATAGTTAGTCCCAGCCATTCACTCGTAGCAATCAGATTTTCATTCTTTAAACTCTGTCGGTTCTCTCGCTAACTCCTTCTTCTTGGTTTCCTCAGCCACCTTGGAGAGCAATCTTTGAGCCACAGGGTCCCTAGTACCATGATACCTGTCCTTCATGTTTTGGTTACTGAGCGGGTCGTCAGGATCAGATGGTTTCTCGTGGCGGTAGGGGCACTCGTCACCCCTTTTGCATTCGCCCTTTATCCAGAATGAACATATGTGAGGTAGGTTGCGTTTGTAATATGGCGCACGACGCGCTAGCTTTGCCAGTGTTACCGCACCTGGAGGTAGCTCTTTACCTGGTAACTTCGAGGGGCCCGCCAGGGCAGGATTGAAGGGTTCAGCTAGCTCCTCGCCAGTCTTTCCTTCGAGCTTCTTTTCTAATATCTGCGAATAATACTCGCGGTTCACATCTGACTTAGGTATATCACTGCTTACCTGAAGCAATTTGTCTCTGGCTTGCACTGGTAGATTATATGTGAGATCTAGCAAACAAGTTTGGCAAACATTCTTGGCTCGAGAACACGTTTGACAAATCTCAGTTTTCTTATATCTCATTTTTGGCCCAGGGCACCATCTGTAAGTTGTGAATGGTCGGTTACATATTTTGCATTCTTGGCCGAATCGATCCACCATCATTCGCATATATGGGTTCTCGCCCAAGCATGTCTGACAAAGAATGGGGAATTGAGAGTCCTCCCAAACCTGGCGATTATATTTGCTCGCACCTTTTGACATGGACATGGCCCATACACTATTGAGTTATATTAATATCAATTCCAGAATCGTTAGGAGAACACGATCATGTTTTTGCTCTTCATCGAGCTCTAACTTTTCTCAAGAATAGACTTGATTCGTTATCATAACAGATCTGAGATCGGCATTTTGTGCTCGCCTTATTTTTAAGAGACAACGCAGATCCCTTGCTCAAAAATAAATTTCACATTCTGAAGTGAGCGCACATCCCAGGAACCATGGTTCTACAAACCAACTCGAGAGGCCCAAGAACAAATACATATATGACCGATCGGCTCACATCTTTTGTCCAGTTTCAAACTACCTAAATTATACGCTGACCTCATCCGAGCATTCGTACGATATCCTCTAGATTAATGCATTGAATCTACAGCCCATGACGAGGATTGTCCCAAAGTTCAGGTTTGACTCTGATCATCCCTCCCACCAGTACATATCTCGCAATTAGCGACTAGACGGGTGATAGCTCAATTGACTATTCATGGACAATCAAGAGCCAGATGAGAGTTCTATCATTGGGTTGCCACAAAAGAGATACTTCCGCCAGAGAGCCCACGTGAATCCGATAGCTGACCATGACTTTGAGTATCCGCTATCACCCTGTGATATCGATTGGGCAAAATATTATGAATTCGATGGTGAAGCCAAGGTAACATGTTTAGATGTAGGCTGTGGTTTCGGGGGATTATTGATCTCGCTATCGTCCTCGTTGCCACTTGGCCAACTTGCGCTTGGTATGGAGATACGATCGAAAGTTAGCGATTATGTGCAACGAAGAATTACCGCCCTACGTAGCCTGAATCCAGGCTGCTATAAGAACATATGGTGCCTAAGAACAAATGCTATGCGGTATATACCCAACTATTTGCATAAAGGACAGCTCAACAAGATGTTTTTTCTCTTCCCCGATCCACACTTCAAGAAAACCAAACATAAATGGCGAATCATTAATGACGCGCTACTAGCTGAATATGCCTATGTTTGCGCCGTTGGCGCGATAGTATACATAGCCACAGATGTAAAAGATCTGTATGATTGGATGGTCCAACACTTCAAAAAGCACCCGTTGTTCGAAGAGATTCCAGACTCAGAGGTCAAAGCTGACGAAATGCTAAACCTGATTATCTCGAGTACAGAAGAGGGAAAGAAAGTGGAGCGAAACGAAGGCCAAAAATACTATGCAGCTTTCAGAAGAATCGACTAGGCGATATTTATGTACCACTATGATGCTGGTTGGTTAGCTAAGCCACTGTTGATTTATCGACTCTCGCCGACTCCCTGACTTCGCGTTCAATAAGTGTAACTGACCATTTCAAGACTTCTCTATGTCTTCTAGGGATGGTGGAGGACTGTCATAAACTGGAGTTCCGAATCGTTTCCTCAACTCCTCCAAAAATACGAACGTAAGCATTGTTTGAGGGGCCAGCCTTATAAACGCCGGCAGAAAGCCGCGGAAAAACCCTATGGGTCCATAGTCGTTGAGGATCGACCGTGCAACGTCGAAAGTACTCTTATAATGCCCCATGGTTTCGTTCATCCATCGTGTCTTCACGACATCGAGAGGTTGTGTCAGAGTTGTCGCAGTTGTTCCAGCCATCAGACTTGCGATCATATGCGTTATAGTGTCATCACCAAGCAAACCCTCAGGGGTACTAGTTAACAATAAATGTTTGAATTGATCGTACATTGATAGTTGTCCGATGGTCATCAAGACAGCCCGACTTGTGGCCATTGTTGTGCCGCTAAACAAAGCTCTATAACCCTCATAACGGATAACTATTAACATGCCATCTAAAACGTGATTATAGTTTCTTCTCAAGTCTAGAGGCAATTTAATATCGTTTTGCATCCTAACGTTGATGACATCACCTGGAGTTCCCTGTTGATAGATGTTGCGTTAGATTTCATCGATTGAATTAGATATCAGATTTATACTACTCTTGCTTCAACTGACCAGAAAGCCTCCAGCCGCACCCGATGCTCCTGCAAGAAGTATTTTCTGGTAGAATGGTATTCGTCTTGGGTCTTCATCAAGAGACTGCTTCAGAACCTCATATAGACCAAATCGCGTAGTTGAGTAGGTCAGCTGCCGGAAGAGGGACGCAGAGAGTCCATTGTATAATGCAAGGAAACCTTGAACTTCTATAATCTTAGAAGTTCTTCGCAGCAGGTTAAATTCTTTAGGAGATTTTGCTGTTTGAAGGTGAACTTTGAGCAAATCCAGAGGATGGGTTACGCAAGCAGCCATAGCTGATGCACAACCGCCGAAGTACCATTTTGGAAGCCTATGTGTGGGACTAGGAATTTCTTTCATCTGAAACCTTCAGTAACCTAAAAGACGTAATCCAAATGTTCTGAGTTTGGATTGCAGTGCTTTTTGAGAATGTTCGTTTGCAGAGGTCATCACCAACTTTAAGTTGCCTTTATTTAAAAAACTCGGACCGTGCGATGTTTACAGAATTTTCTATTACGACATGTGCATCGGATATGTTGAACTCGCTCAGTGCCATAGATCATGATCTGCGAAAACGTTTCCTATCGCGTAACCTTGCACTACACCTCCTCACAGGACGTTCTGGTTCTAGTAGATGAGAGAAATTTACGTTGCTTCTAGTTCTTCGTATTGGTCTGGAATTACGATTCTGAATTACATAGTCTGCAACATTGGGCTCGTCTATCTCGGTTGCCTCGCTATCGATCACAGTTTCTTCGTCGGTTCCAATTTCAGTTTCAGTCTCTTCCTCAGTTTCTTCATCATCCTCCTCCTCTTCTTCCTCCTCATCAACGTCCTCTGTTTCACTATCACTATGGGTCTCTTCCTGTATAGGCCTTTGCCGTAATCTTCGTCTCCTCTGCTGTTGAGGCTGGCGATAACCAGCATACCCTTGCTCGTCGTCATCCTGTTCCTCGCCATATCTCACCCTAGGTCTTGTTCTTCGAGATCTAGGCATAAAGTTGCTTCTGGCAGATCGAAACGAGTAACGTGTCGAATATCTTGTGTTGTATCGAGAACATGCTCCACCCTGATTCGTGTCAAATCTAGTATTAAAGTTGCTCACCATCCTCGATGATCCAGACATGCGGATGAGATCGTCCGCGGGCGACCTCTTTTCTGCTATGTACTCGTCATCCTCTTGTTTGCTATGGTTGGCAATCAATTCGGAGATGGCATTAATCTGCATCTCACTTAATGGTGCCACGACTATGCGTTCTCCATCTTTGTAATCGGGCACAAATTTCTGGAGATGCTCTGGGTAGGGGTTGCCGTTCATATCTACTAGCTGCGGCTTGGGCATGAGGTGAGGCGCAACATGAGTTTGCTCATCCATCACGAAGTGTCTAATATCCCTTATGAGAGCTCTGTAGTCAGTGTGAAAAAACATTTGCTCAGGTAAGTCTTTATATGGTTCTGCACTACCAGTGCCGTAAAGTGATAAATAACCATATGAATCTGTAGCAGCTATCATGTTGCCATCGGGAGAAAATTTGATGTCGTATATCGAGGCTAGACCAGGTGATTCATGCGCATCTGATACTTCGACACGGTTGTGAAACTTCTTAAGTACCTTGGCACGTTCAAGATCCCAAATGATCATGGTTCCGTCGTGGCTAGCGCTGATGAATATCCTTGGATCGACAGGATGACTTTCTATCAAATACACATCATGCTTGTGTTCTTTGAGAATATGTACTAATTTTCCCGTATGCGAGTCCCACACTTTTATACTGTAATCAACAATTGAAGTCATAACATAGCGATCGTCACGCGACCATTGTACGATCAGTACTTTCAGCCTATCCCCACCATTGGGGGCTCTTGTTGTCTGATCTAATTGCGTGCTCATGTCAAGTTTGAGCGGAATCCATCGACCACTTTTAAAAGTCCAAATAACAGCTGTCCCATCTTGGGATCCAGTGATGAACCTATAGCCCTGATTAGAAAACTGTATGCTGTCGACCTGGTCATTGTGTAAATCCAATTCACTAATCCAATACGGACCAAACTCAGGATGGAATCCATAGACGTGAATGTAATTGTCCGAACTACCACAAGCTAAAAAAGAGCCGCCAGTACTGAACGACGAACATACGATCCTTCCTCCAGGCCGATTGCGCTCTTGAAATTTTTTCAGCTTCTTGAACTGGAAGTTGTCTACATGGTAGGCCCAGAAAACAACAGAGCCATCGTTTGAGGTTGATATGAGGTATCTGTCTGTGCCGTGCCTGTTGTATGGTGCAAATTTGACTGATGTCACCATTGCATTGTGTGCATTCAGACAATCCAAAAGTTTTGAGCTTTTCAAATCCCAGATCCGGATAACCTTATCCAAGCCCCCTGAGGCTAGAAGACGATTTTCATAATTGACCGACATGTCAGTTATCTCTCCTGCATGACCGCGCAAAGTTTTCAGTAGTCTTCCGTCTCTCGCACACCAGACTTTGATCAAATGATCATCTGCCCCGGTAAAAATATACTGTCCAGTCTGATCGAAACATACGCAATAGACAGAGGATAAGTGGCCCATGAGTTTTTTGTATAGGATTGTTCTGGAGTGGATCTCTGTTGGTAGTGACCTTCTGATGCAAACAGCTCCTCTCAATTTTCTAGCCTGCAAATGCTTCAACATGTTTATGCTATGGTTTTTGTATGCAGGTCCGTAGTGTTTACACGACAGTAACGACCTCACCGAATGCTGGATATCC
>Ga0209372_1000434_pt1 | contig 20406 bp, 9 predicted proteins | sample AgamicAtPe_FD_187170 | JGI IMG/M metagenome (GOLD analysis project Ga0209372, IMG submission 187170) | Agave microbial communities from Guanajuato, Mexico - At.P.e (SPAdes) (version 2) | ecosystem: Host-associated > Plants > Phyllosphere > Phylloplane/Leaf | place: Guanajuato, Mexico | collected... | reverse complement strand
GGGGGGGGGATGGCAATTTACATCGTTCAAAAGCGAGCAGTTTCGGGTAATTGAGGCGCTCGCTTTTGTTATTGTTCCCACAGTTTCAAGCTGGCAAATTTCTCTTCTCTCCTCCTCTTTTTGCCTTTCAAGTCTCAAAATCGGAGAAGAGTGAAGGGGGGAGGGATGAGGAAATCTTGAGTGAGGAGGAGCTGGCGAGCCAGTCGGTGGGGGGAGGCATTAGCGCCATCAATGGCGGCCGATGGGCTAAGCGGCTTAGCATTTTGATTCATCGTCAGCCGGTGAGCAAGCGAGTCGGCGCCCACGCGCACCAGTCGGGCAAGGCTGGGTTGCATTCGGCATTCCCGTCTCAGGCTCAGGCTCAGGCTCAGGCTCAAGCTCAAACTGGAGCTAGAGCTGTCCCGACTCCAGACAGAGGCGCCCGCTTTGCTCGGCAGTGAAATTATTCAATTAAAAGTTAAATAAGTTCCCCCCGTGGCCTCTAATCGGAGTGGAGCAGATTGAATTAGGCGGAGGGAGCCGCTCAGGCTGCCGTTGTTGTTTGAGGCGGGCGCAAAAAGCGCCCCAAGGCGAGCAAAGCAAGCAGCCGCCCGCCTCCCTCTCCTCTCCTCGAGCTGTTCTGGCCGAATGGCCGCTCCTCTACGTGAGCTAGCTGGATAGCAAAACATCCGCCTCCACTCTGCCAACAACGGCACCAGCCCCTCCAGTCCTGTTCCAAGGCGTCGTTCGCGGCTCCAGTGAGTTGGGCCAGAATTGGCTTGGCCCTCAGACCATGAAGCTCGCTTGGCGCTAAGGAAGCCCATTGTAGGCGAGTAAGCCATGCCTATGGGCCGTTCAGCTCGCTCAGATAGCCGGATTGGCCAGGTAACTTGGGAAAACTTTCCTTTGTTCGGCCCTAATGGCAACAAATGGTCCCAAGTCCAAAGCCAGCGGCCTGAAGCTAACCGTTCTGGCAGCTAGCCCGCCACCTGAATGGGGGGGGGGCGCCAGACAAAATCAGCTCGCATTCAATTTCATTAAATGGGAATCAATCTGTGCCAAGCGATCGGGGCCACGAGAGCTTCCCCGCGCCGCCCGGCTTGGAGCTTTGGCCCCGAGCACTCGTGTGTGCCAGCGTATCATTACCTTCATTGGGCGCGCAGCCACTTAACCAGATATTCAACCAGATAGCGCTGAACTGGGAGGCGCTCGAGCAGTAGATAGGGCGGCTAGCGTGAGCTTAGACTGTGCGAGAGACGCGCTTAGTTTGGTTGGCAAGTTTTAGGAGGCGCGAAAATCGCTATGCACCCGACTCAACCATTCGAGGGGCGATTTTATCAGCCCATCACTCGGCACGATCATCCCTTTCAATTGACGCCCGCCAACTCTAGTGTTTGCTCGACCAATTGGCCCCTGCGAAAGAATAAGCGGCGCCGGCGGCCAGTCGGCCTCCCTTGGAAGGGCCTCAATCTTGCGCCAACGAGAGGCGGCAGCATCCTCTCTAAAATGTGTCCCCTAAATGGGCTCAGCCTGCCCGCCGCTCGCCCTGATTGGCCACGTCCTTTGCCAGCCACTCGAGCCAAGGCCGGCCGCTTTGTCTAAGTCCCAGGAGGAATTGCCACTTTATATTGTCTTGTATTTGGAGGCCAAACACGCGTGCACTTGGGTGCGTGATGGTCGTCGTCGTCGTCGTCGTCGTCGTCGTCTTCGTCTTCGTCGTCGCCATCGATCAGGCGGCAAGACTCTCGCGAGCACTCGGCCCAATCGGGCGCCCGGCTCCAGTTTCAGCTCCGGCCCCAGCTCCAGCTCTCCGCTCAAACTCCCACACCTGTCCCAGCTCGGCGCCGCCTCCCACCTTCACGCCCCCAGTTGGCGGCCCAGGTTAGGGCCCATTGTCAGCCGGAGGCGCGCGACAGCTTAGCGGGCCCCCAATTGCGGCCCAAGGTTGCCCGCCCGTTTTACCTGTCAACCGCTTGCATCTCTCAAGGTGGCGCGCAAACATTATCCATCTCTTTATCTGACTGCCTTTGCTCGCTCGTCCGCCCGCCCACCCGCCCGCTCGCTCGCTCACCGGCCAGCCAGCCAACGGCGAGCAAAACCCCCAAACTCTACCCCTACCGCCCAAACTGGTGCCGGGTGCAGCTCTAAACTGGAATCGTTGAATAAGGATGGAGAGAGGGGGCACCGATTGGGAATAGATTTATTGTTTGGGCTGGCGAGGCGAGTTGGGCGAGCGCTCGATGCGAGAGGCTTGCTCGGTTTGGAGAGCGGCCAGTTTGGTGGAGAGCGGATTGGTGGCAAGAGGCGAGGGCCAAGGGGCGAGAGTTGGCCGGATTTGGGGGGGGGGCGCTAGGACTGATTCATTTGAAGCCGAGACGAGATTCAATTTGTGCATTAACATCGGTTTCAGTGTTGGCAGGAAGTCAGCAGTGGTGTTGGCGGCGCTTGTTTATCTCGGCCCGTCGATAGGCGGCACCGAGTGACCTTAATTCTCAACGGGCGCTCGACGGGCAAGCACACAAATGGGCCGCCGCCGCCGCCGCCGCCGAAGTTGCTTGGCCCGCTGGCTTGCTGGATAGGCCGCCAAACAAAGAGCCACACCAGGCAGCGAGCCAGAAAAAGGGGCAGAGACGTGCGACGTTTAGATTGAAACGTGGGGATCAAAGGCCTAGATAGAGTTAACGAAAGACTAGGCCCGGGCATTCGACCCTGAATTGAAGTGCTTTGCTCTCGCTTGCTATCGGCATTGGTGGCCTAGAATTACCAGTCGCTAGCTGCGCACCTAGGGCCGCGGGCGCAAGCAAGCCGATAAGAGCGAGCGCAGTCAGCTTGCTTGCTTGCTGGATGGCTTGCTGACTGGCCAACTGGCCGACCGACCGGTTGGCCGGCGCCTCAACTTCCCCCGCCTCAAACCTGCCGACCCCCCTCGACCGGGCTCAGCTAATTCCTGCTTGCGCCAAAGCTTCCCCGACAATCGGAAACGGATGGTTGGCTTGGCCAACTGGAGCCACCCAATTGATCCGGCAGCCGCGCCGGAAGGGAGCGCGCCCCAAGCGAGGCTGTTGCAAATTGGGCTTGCTCGCAACCGGCTCGCTCCAATCGCGCTTTGCCGCCTTAATCTCGCGCCTCGAACTCGCTGCCACCAACTAGGGCCACTTGTTCCCATCGCCAAAACTTGGCCAGGTAGCCAAAAACGCTAGCGGCATTTTGCAAATGGGTCAGCGGCTCCAACGAGTCCGCTCGTCTGCCGCTCCTCTTGAGGCCGCCCAGTTCAGTCGGATGGTCGATAAACAATGAAAGTATAACTAACCCTCGAGCGGCCTCCTCTCAAGGCCTTCGCCGGGTTTGAGCGGTTTTGGGGCCAGCATGTCTCGCCTCTACCCACCGACCCAATGCTGACCCACCCATCTCATGGTCGTCCTGATTGTGGTCTCTCAAATCAGCGCAAGTTCGATGTGGATCAGTGTGAAACGTAGTAAGACAAGGAAACTGCTCATGACCCCAATACTTGTTCTCTGGCTGGTTGCTGACCATCCTCTGGTTTTGGCCGCAAAATTCAATGTGATGTCAGCTGTGAACATGAAGGACACCCACAAGTCAGGAATAATGCTCTCAACCCGCGCCAACAGGCCACAATGATCTTCAAACAAATTCCGAGCCAAAACTGCCGGCTAAGTCGGATGAGAGTCTTGGGCCCGGCAGGTGGGCGTCAAAGGAAGAGCAAAGAATCTAGCTGCCCGACTGCGACGAAGAGAACTAGGAAACGTTTCTTACGACAATGCTAACTGACGCCGAGTTAGCCCTCGTTCACGAGACATAACAACTCTCAATGGGCGCTAAGTCGCGATCAAGACCAGCTAGTGGCCGATTTGTCGCTTGAGTGTATTGGCTGTCCAGTTGATTTCTCAGAACAAAGATTGAATCCCAAACTAGCGGTTGTTGGGTGATTTGGAATCGATATTTACGCTAACGATGACAGCGAGACATGTATTATTGGCGGAAATTTACTTTAGGCTGCTCAATTGAAGCAAGACTCATAATTCACTCTGAGTCCGCGTTGCTCGATTCAGCTCATGAGTTTCAAGACCTCATAATCAGGGGTTCGAGAGAGCGGCAAACTAGAACAACAATAGGGTGAAGAGTCGTGCTCGTGTCCGGTTGAACGTTTGAGGGGAGAGAGGACAAGGAAGCCCCAGTGTCAGGGTCACAAAAAGTGATGAGCGGGCATCAGGATCTCGGTGGGTTTGCTGAATAATCATGAACTTTTGAACAGGGCCACCTACATGTGCGTTCGTGTTGACTTTTGTGAATCGACATGCATTTTCCTTTCAAGGTTTTTCGCTTTGTTTGGATTTGGTTGCCACGATTTATATGATCAAAGCTTGGCATGCAATTTGCTGATTGTGAGCGATCATGGTTCGTGTGGCAAAAATGTGAAAAGGTAGATAAATGGATGGGGTTAGAGCAAGGAGGGACAGGCGACAGTTTATTGCCGTTAGAAGCTGGCGAGAGTTTGATCAGTTCGCGTCCAAAAACCTAGATTGTGGACACATATTGCTGGGCCCGTTTATGACCCGGATTGATGCTAGCTCAAGCCTCCAAAGACAACGCCATCACAAAGGTCAACCCTAAAAATTGCCCGACCATTTGGTACCAGACACGAACTGTCTCCCCCCCCCATCGAGTTGGCTCCCCCTTTGTCCTCCCACTTCCTGCTCTGGAGTCTCCGAAGCGGACGATTGTTGGGAAGGAGACGACAATGAGGCTATTTAGGTAACAAACTGCTGCTTTCCGCAAACGTACCCCTAAACCACTGAAAGCGTCTAGCCAGTGAGCTCAGCTTGGCACATTAGTTTAAACGTTTATCGCGGGCCCAACTCATGGTTGGCACTTAGAGACCCGACTTGTTCCATGCAACTCCTGCACTGGAGCTTAGGGGGGCCAAAATCTATTTAGCTCACAACGATCATTTCCGAGAACCGCAAGTCCGAAGGAGCTTTCTCGCGCTCTTGCATCAATTCTACTTGCCTCGTCGTCATCGTCGTCGTCATAGTCACAGATGGATTCAGTCCGAGTGACTGATGTCTATCTCTCATCATGAGGCTCACGTTACTCTCATTGAGCTAGCCCCCGCGATGTTTGCCTAACAGAACCATTTCTCTCATCTGGAAGCAGAGATGGTAAAATCTCAAACACCTCTCTCCGATAACTCCCAGCGGGACCCATTCCCTGTGTCGGCAGAACCTCTCCTCACTCCTCCTTTCTCGTCTCCATTTATTTATTTTAAACTGCCCTCAATCGACCAGCCATTTCTGGCAAGCAAAACAATCTTAGGACGATCACTTTTGCGAGCACTAGAGGGCGTGCCGGGTTCTGAGGCAGGTTGGCACCTGAACAGCCAGTGAGCTGTAAGGGTGTTGTAAAGTTCGCAAAAATTTGTATTTGCCTGTAGGTTTGCTGTCATCAACCACTGCAGGTAATAATAATTTTTCTGCATCATTAAAAGGCTCTCATATCAACCATATTCACTCTTGCTGACGACTTCGCCAACTTTATCATGATGTCATCGAACAAAATTCCTCCCTTCAAATGGAGCCACATGTTATTGCTTGCTAGCCGAGGATAATAAAAATCCGTCAGTGGTCGGCCCGGCGCCCCCAACCATCCTTCGGCCTCCACTAAAACTAGCGACCGAAACCACAGGGTCCCATAGTCTAATAGGCTCCCTCCCCATGAACTAAACCCGCCTTTCGCACAATCAGCAACCCAAAGCAAACACACATCCCTCCCACATGGATGGTCGGAGATCATTCTTCCAGTTGACCGGACACAAGGAGTGCTTCAAGGAAGGCACGAGACCGGATACAATACTGAAGAAATGCACCGGCAACGAACAAAGGTGCCTGCAGCTGCTAATGAACGATAAACTATCGCATTTCGTGCCTAAATTGATAAGAAGTATTGAGCTAGATGGTGAATGTTATGTTGAATTGCAAGATTTGTTGGCAAATTTTGAGAACGCTTCTGTCATGGACGTCAAGATGGGCTGTCGGACTTATGAAGAGAGAGAACTTGATTGTGCCTTAAGAGAAAGTAAATTGCGCCACGATATGTACGACAAAATGGTAGAGATAGATGAGAATGAGCCAACTGCCAATGAGAAGACCTTACGTGCCATAACTAAGCCTAGATACATGATTTGGCGAGAAACTGTTAGTTCGACAGCGAGTTTGGGATTCCGTGTTGAGGGAATGCGACTTCAGGATGGAAGTGTTGATAAGAATTTCAAGACCACCAAGGATGAGGAACAAATAGCGGAGGCTTTTATGCGCTTTGCAAGCAGTAAGAAAATCAGATTGAAGTATCTCAACAGGCTATACGATCTCAGACGAGCACTGATGCAGTCCAAATTTTTCATATCCCATGAGCTGATTGGTAGTTCATTGTTGTTTGTGCATGACAATAATGAGGCCGGCATTTGGCTCATTGACTTTGCCAAGACGCATTTATTACCCGATAATACGAAAGTTACTCATCGAAGGAAATGGGAGCTTGGAAATCATGAGGATGGTTATTTGATCGGTGTCGATAACCTTATTCGTATCTTTGAGACGACAACATCACGCACAAGTGAACGGGAATCAACGGATAGAGGAAGTACAAACCAAATCCACTATCAACAGGATCGTGTTGAGACATACGAGCCTTCATATCTTGCTTTTCGAATTCCCGCCGGAAAGTGATCTAACCTGATATAAATAAACAATCATTCGAATAACCCATGATGGGTCACCCATCTATCGAACGAATAGTTGAACATGTTGATCTCGACAAACATATGTTGCGATCCTTGCCTATGAGAACCAGGAGAATCCAGATAAATTATTCGTCTCTAACTATACAGTCGCTCTCATCTCCGCGCGCGGTGAGATAGAGGTTAACCGGATCAACAGCAAAGGCACTATTGATGATTCTACCGAGAGCCGGCAATACGAATTATTGTTCGTGTATCACGGCAAAGCACGGAATCCCTCTAGCTAGATCCGCCGATGAACGCGTCCTGCGGAAATGGCCAGCCCTTTCCGTCTTGCGAACGTTCCTATCCAAATTTCCAGCAAGAGTATCAAGTTGGCCGAAAGTTCAAGAGGACTAGTTATGCGAAGGGAAACTTTAGTTCCAGAACTCTTCGCATTCCTGCGGACAATGAACAGTGCCTAAGTTATCTGCAAGGAAATTTTTAACAGCGTCAGCTCTGACTGAATCCGGGGCTCGAAATAGGTCTCTCGCAAATAAATTGAATGAAGTATACTAGGGATCGTCCACTTGTTAACCAGGACGAGACACTGGACCAGATTTTATTTGGGGTACCTGTTAGTAGATCCTCTTCAGCCCAATGGCCGCTGAAAGTTATCTCTCATCTTGCACCAGCCATTTAGGGAGCATCCTGAACAACTGAAACGGAAGCCAACCACGATGTAGCAATCGTTGACATCTCGAATAGACTCACCGCCATGTATCAACAGTCGGCAAGCGTCTCCAAAGACCCAGAAATCCTAGCCATCCCATTGAACTAAGATCTCAAGAGCAGTCTAGGATTTCACGACTTTCGAGGCAACATAAGGTTCACTCGGCTCTATTGGCTTGATTGCCGTGAAGACCAAGCTGGAATCCCAGGTGTCGTATATTAGGCATCACTGGATATCCGCTGATCCAGTGAGGCACTACGTTTCTTGCTGCACCATCGTTAAGGATGTCCATAAGATTTGTTACTTGTTGATTGAAGATTACTCAACATACGAGGAGGCTGTAGGTGAGTTAATCAACGCATCAGCGAAGAGATGTAGGAGGTTCCCGTTGTGAAACATCAACGAAAAAGTACCCATTCGGCGACTCCAAGAGAAGCCAAGACCTTTCAACGATGAATGATATGGCCTCCTGACATGACTTGCTTCAAACTTGCTTTATAAGAACCGCTTCGAGGCCCCAAATAATAAGTTCATAGTGTCATCACGAGACCCATTATGATTTATAAGAGCGCTAAATTGAGTTATTGAATAGCTTCGAAAGAGATGACCCCCAGCACCTGCCAAGATCTCACTGGTTAAGCGAATCCGTTATTGTGAAATGAACCTTCGATGGAATAATCTCAATTCTTGGCATGATCTTCGGATTCAAAGACCTAGATACTGGCATTTCTGATATCTAGCACTATAGCTTGTTCAAGTTCTTCAAGACTATTGGACGTTTCCGCATCCTGCATCTTCTCACAACGTCCCGGAGCTCAGCTCCGTAAAAGTTGAGGTCAAAATTTTCTCTATATGTGCAATTTTAGAGATCTGTCCTTCCGGATGCTGAGGATTATAGCCGAAACTGCGTGCCATTCCCATGACTTGTGAAATGTAGAGACGATTTCTGCAGAATTGATTCGTAGGCCTGCTTGTTAACCTATTCTTGTTGAACTACTCTATTGTACTCATGTACTCTATTGTCTCTTATGACAAGCTGTACGAACCCGCAATATTTTCATGTTGGTATGGTCGATCGCTGAATATTGTCAATTTTCGCGGTCGGGCAACCCAACTCTTATGAACTCCCACCAAACCATTTGACAACAAAGCCCGTTAAATATACAGACTGGCTCATATTTCAATGACTTTTATTCTCACTAAGGGCAACAACTATAAAGGATACTATTCTTGGGAAGCTTGTTATACTGAAGTTTCGAGTATGGCGCCGGTTACACGTATGAAGTTGATGCGTGAGCTGAGTGAGTAAAAGGTGCACATTCTGTAACGGATATAATCAATAAGATGACCGTCACAAAACAATCATGACACTAGCATCTCAGTATTAATAACAACTCGCCACGCTCCCATAGTTCCCTCAGACCGGGACAAGTGATGGAAATTGACAAGAATGGACATGACAAGTTTAACTTGAGACTCCAAGTTGTAGAGATCTCGAGGCTGAATTCTCAGCGGTTGGAAGTATCAGCAACAGATCTCAGTAAAAGCTCAAGTGACAATCGTAGGCAGCAAGTTAAGAATGATGCTGAAGTGCAATCACACACCAAAATTGTGATCGAAGGCGTTTGGGCACAATGTCACATCTCAAAACATTCCATTATCCATCTGATCGACCCAAATTTTGACACTAACTCACAAGCTTATTCAGTAACCAATTCTCGAGGGTTTCTCGTTCTGGAGCCAGATAATCTTCTCACCTGTACTCTAGTTGCCTCTTCCCTTTTCTGTGAGCGCAAAACATGGCTCAATCATGTCTTTCTCGGCCAAGTCGGTACAAATCGAGCAATGCTAGTGGGTACCCTCGTCCACGAAGTCTTCCAATATGGAGTCAAAAACAAAATTGCCGACACGGACCGGCTGACGAAGTTCTTAGATGAACTTCTGGATGATGCGACTGTCATGTTGGAAATCTACTCTGTGGAGTTACACCTCAACGATATCCGCGCCGAGGCGATTGGTTATATTGGTAGCGTTAAAGAATGGATTGAGAAATACATGTTCAGTGGCCCTAGGTATCCGCTTTCTAACGATCCAGATCTAGAAGTGAAATTGATAGGCGTCACCGATATCGAGGAGAACGTCTGGTCGACAAAGTACGGCTTGAAGGGCAAGATAGATGTGACTGGGTCCGTGCGCATTTATGACAAACGCACCAGGTCTTTGAAAGACAAAACAATACCACTAGAGCTGAAAACCGGCAATCCAAATCTATCGTCATCACACTCGGCACAAGTAAGTTTGTATAGCATGATGATTGAAGATAGATACTCTGAAACCAATCAAGGATTTGTCATCTACCTCAAGAATAAAGCGGCGATGCACAATGTTTGTCTTACTCACAACATAAAACGCGACCTCATACAGCGAAGGAATCAGATCAGTCACCACATGAAGAGCTTTTATTTCGGACCAGACATGATCGACCAAACAAGAATGTGTAAGAATTGCGAACGTCTCACCGAATGTGTGCTCATGTCTCAACTTTACAAGCCAGGAGATATCAATCATTTTCCATCGATGAAATCACTCGAGAGCGAGGCAGTCGGGCATCTAGACCAAAGGCTAAAAGTCTTCTTCCAGAATTATCATGAAAAGTTGGTTGCCAGATTGATGAAAGCCGACGCAAATTCATTTTGGACATACTCCTCTCAAGAAGCTGAAGCAAATGGAACAGGCTTCAGTATGTTACAAGCCTTTATCTCTAAAGAAAATCCTGGACTCATCACATTCAGGAGGCATCCAGAGCATGTGAAACAAGTGAAGTCTGAACCGACCAACAACAAGGGCACATTGAATAATGGTGGCGATACTCTTCCGAGAATCAAGAAGCAGAGGATTGAAGATTACTTTAAACCGGTAGTGAAAGTATCGAGCGAATTAAAGAGTTCTAGGGGAAGACCGTTCGACACGAACTTCAAAGCAACCCGTACTCGAGTGGCTATAAGCTTGGACGAGAAAACAAACAACATGGATGACCAAAATTCGACCACAGCAATTGCCATTGGTTTCATCAACGATATAAAGGACGATCACTTTGTTATGAAACTCTACGAAGGGACCCTCAACCCACTCAAACCTGATCTTATGTATCGGGTCGATAGGATAGAAAAAAGGATGCAACTAGATGTAGAGCGCACTGTTTTAGTAAGGTTGCTAGCTCGAGAGGATTGGCGATGCGATAGAGTTAGACAGCTTTTATTAGATCCAAGGTTTGTACCAGAAGAGGATATGGAATTGAACCTATTTGTTTTGTCCACGGGATTCGAGGAGATCAGCCAGCTTGATGCGAAGCATCAAAAGTTCGTGGTCGAAGCAATATCCACAGACAATTATTACATTCTAAATGAAGCGATTGAACCAAAGAAGTCCAAAATTCATAAAATCATATCTATTTTGTCGAAGGTTATTTACAACTTAGGTAGGAAAGTGCTCATCGTCGGACAGAACATCGACCACTTGACAGACTTGATGAAGCTACTACAGAATCAGAAGATAAGATTTGTGCTTATCGATGACGGAAAATCAGTTAAAGCACGATACCAATTCGGTAGCAATCTTGTCAAAGTTTACCAAGGCGAAAATTTAGATCTCTCCAAAAAATACGACGCTTACTTAAGACAGTTTGAATTAGCTCCTATCATCATTACCTCTTATGCAATGTCGATAGGCGGCCTCTTATTTACCCGAAAAACGTTCGATTATTGTGTTGCTTATGATTGTGATACGACGGAATTGCTCATGGGGTTGTCGCCGCTGTTCTGCAGTGATAGGCATATCCTCATCGACGTTCGGGAAGAGGATAAGACTGCTGCCACGGCCGAGACGCAACCTTGTGAAGACGTTACTCTAGGCGATCACCTGAGATCCTTGAGAGCGACTTCCGCGAATAACGATAGACTGCCATAAAAGTATTAGCAACTTTTAACTTTGCACGGACACAATAAACTTGGACTGAGAGGAAGTGATCGCACTATTGGGCATGTTGCTGATCGAGTTTGTTTACCTTATTTCATCTTTTAGGCACACATTGTGCTAGGGACTCGGCGAAGGTATCATGAGGCTAGTTTGAGTTACAAAATTTTTGTACAATCTGGTTAACTTATGACGAAAACAACAAATATACTTGCATCATATCAAATGCTGTCTCCCATTATGATGATGAATATCGTTCACTTGATGATGATGTAGCGGCGACGACTTATCCACCTCGAGATTCTTCTGTCTGGCTAAAATGGCGTCGTTGTTATAGTTTTGAGTGTTTTCGTCCACTAGCAGTACATGTGGCTGGTTTGCATAATAACTTACAAGTTTAGTGAACGTCGGATTATCGTAGGCAGATTGAGAGTTTGTTATCGGCGCTATAACACGTGACGACTTCTTCAAGTACAAATATGAGACTATGACGAACATGACTGACATAATGAAGAAGGCGGCCAACAGGTGCCAAGCGTACCTTTGAATGGGTGCGTTCATATGACTATGGATTTGGTCTGTCCAGGCGAGAGGCAGCCTATCGTCTATTTGATTTTGTTCAAAGTTTCTTGAACAGGGCGGAAGATTTGCGGACACATCGTGCTTATAGATCTCGTTTACCACAACTGGCCCTCGCTCGGTGGAGCTTGCCTGTTGTGTTGTCGTCGAGCTTGCTTTTGCTGCCGGCTGCTCGGTGGTGGTTGTGCTTGAGATTGTTGCTATTGTTGTTGATGTTGTTGTCGATGGCACGTTTGGCCTCAAGTTGACGCTGCTGCTGGGCGGGCGGCTCGATGAGGTTGGAACTAATGGTTGCACGGGGTGCGTTTGGACTACAGGTTGCAGGATTCTAGTCTGTGGCGCTGCAGTCGTGGTTGTGGTGGCGCTGGTTGTTGAGGTTGAGGTGATGGAGGCGGCTGTGGTGGAGCTAGGTGCTGGTGAGCTTTGGTTTTGTGTTTGCGCTGCAACAGTTGTTTGTCTTGAGGCTGTTGACTCGCTAGATTCCATCTGCTCCCTGGGCTCCAATTGGGGCATCACAACTCTCTGCATCTGACTCTCGAGTGGCTCATCGAGCGGCTGCTCAGCATCGTGAAAATGAACCACCAACTTGAACCAATATTTGTAACCCGCTTTCAAGTTGGTCATGTGATACTTGACCGATTGGCTGGAGAAAATGCCGTCGCTAGTTTTGATATTCGACTTTCGGATCCAATTTGCATTGACGGGCGGCTGCTCGCCTAGGGAATCGCTTAACGGTGAGCCAGTGTAATTGAGCTCGGCCCTTCCACGTCGGCCAACCGCAAACAGGGGCAACACAAAGCTGACCTCAACTGCGGTTGCATTTATGGGTACAACGTCAAAATCTTGAAGCGCATACTCCTCGGTGATTGGACACAACCATCTTGGACAACACTCGTCGCTAGTCCTGTATGCTTGCTCTGGGGGACAATTGAGATCTTCTGGCGGAAACTCGCTTATTGTTGGGCACTGAGGCTGGCAAATTATCTTGCCATCGTAGCAGGTGCAAACTTTTTCGCACTCTGGATTTCTGGGATGAATTTCCTCCGGCAATCGTTCGCCGTGTTGGGTTTCCTTGCCCATCAGGAGGCACGACTTCATTTTGGGCACAAACTCCTTGCAAGTGAAGTTTGGGCAGCATTTGTTTTCCGATGAATTTGGTCTAAAGTTTTGCTCAACTTGCCACTCGGCGCATGTTGAATCTGGCGCCGGTTCAGAGGGGCAATTCAACTGTTGGCATCTAATTTCGCCATCGTCAAAGCAACGGCAAGTTGAGTGACACTCATCGTTGAAGGTCTCGCCAAAGCTCAACAACCTGTTGCCCTGTTGTCTCGACCTACAGCCGGCGGCCCCAAACTCGAGAGAGGTGGTGGTGGCCGGTTCGGCTTGCACAGCGTCCACCCTGTTGGTTGTTCTAGCGACAGGAGTTGTGGGCGGCGCGTTTGTGACTGTTTGTTTGGGCAACTTTGAAACTAGTTGAGAGTCTGGGTTGACGCAAACAACCCTCGGACAGGCGCACTTATCGAGCGATTGCTGCGGGAAAATAACCCGCGGACTTGGACAGTCTGGGCTGGGCGTCAGCTTGAACGCAATGGGGGCGCACTGAGCGGGTAGACTGCATCTTATTTCGGTTTGCTCTGAGCTCTGTTTCATGTTGATTGTCTGCTGAATTCTAACGTCCACCGAAGGATCCCTCGGCTCGCTCCTAAAAACGCACCTACAACTCTGATTGCAAGGCTCCTCCAGCCAGGACTGGTTGAGCTTGTAGGCGCCCAAGTCGAGCGCCTGAATGCACAAGTCTGACTCCATTGGATCCGCCTCCTCGTAGTTTTGAGGCGCCTCGGTGGTGGTGGTTGGTTGGCTGGTCGTCGTCCTGGTCGTCGTCGTCGTTGGTGTTGTTGTGGTCGTTGGGCTGGTTGGTGCGAGTTGAATCACAGGGCTTTGTCTCGACTCCGTAACCTCGAGTCCGTTGGCCGCTTGCACGCGCAGGCCGTACTCGCGCACCGACGGCGCCACTGCACCCGCAGCCGGCGGCAGGTGTGTCGTTGTCACCAGCGATTGGGGCCTCTGCGGCGGCAAACTGTGCGGCGACTGGGTGGCCAGGATCTGCGGGGATCTCTGGTCGCCTGGCTGGACCTGTTTGGGCGAGCGACTTCCCGTTTGGGTTGGCTGGCTTGTTGTGATGGTTGTTGTTGTCGGTGGCGCCAGGCGTCGTGCTTGCGCTGTCGTCGCCACCGAAGGCGCTTGCTGCGGGCTAGAGGTGGTTGTTGGGGGCGGCGGCGGCCTCCTTGGTTGCTGGGCCGTTAGCGTTGTGATTGGCTTTGCAGCTGCGGCTTGCGCCGTGGTGGCGGCCGGCGGCGTGCTTGTTGTGGCGACACTTGTTGCGCTCTGGGTTGAGGGCGCGACGGTTGTCGTTTGCATGGAGGGCGCTTGCTGGCCGCTTTGCTGATCCCCGTTTTGCAAGCTCGACGAGGGCAGCTTGATTTCGGTGGTGCTCACATTGAGCTGGCCGCGCTCGGTGTTCATCACCGTGGTTGTGGCCGTGAATGGGGCCAGTTTGCCCCCGGCGCTGCAGGCCCAGTCCAGGCAGCACTCGTCCAGCTTCGAGCGCTGGAGGCTGCAGTTGTCGCCGGGCGGATCCTTGTAGGTGGGACACCTTGGCCTGCAGGCGTTCACCGCCGCCAACCCAAGCTCGTCGGCCGCAACGCACTCGCACACCTGCAGGCAGTCGTCGTTCCAACGCTGGCCGAGCGAATAGGTTTGGTTGTTGTGCGAGCACTTTGGCGCAAGCAACGGTTTTACGTACTGAAATTGCGCTTGCTTTGTTGTGGCCAGGCTGGCTTGGCTTGAGCCAAGAGTTTGGGTGCTGATTGTTGGCTCAGGTCCCAACTCTCGGCTGGCCGGCTCAGCCGAGGAAGGGTGCGCCAACTCGGCCACTTGGGGCCCCACTTTGGCCGGCATCTGTCGCAGCGCCTGCTCGCGCAACAGCTCGCTTAATGACGCCGGCGAGCCCCCAAATCCATCCTGATTCTGGCCCTCCCTCTGCTTGCCCAAATCGTCGGGCTCTTGCTGGCCGAGCACGCCTGTGAGCGCGAGCGCCAGAATTAGGGCTCTCGTTTGGAGCTTCATCCTGTGCTCATGTGGAGATTGCACGTCTTCAAATTTTCGCTTGCCCGACTCTTCGGCCCTTGAGCTCGCCACACTCGAAACACTCGAACACTCTTCCACTTGAGCCCAGCTGGTTGCTAAGCTTTGCTGCTGGCTGCCAAAACTGGTTGGCTCTGTTTCAATGGTCCGCTCTAAAACTCGCGCTCTCTCTGGGTTGGTTTCGCTTGAAGCTGGAGGATGCTCACTCTTTGGCTCACTCGTCCCAACTGCCGCGCCCTTGCATTGTGGCGGCCAATCGGGCGCAGGGGGAGATGAAGCCAGGCGAGCGCTGGCCGGCAGCTGAGCGCTGCAGCTCGGCCGCAGAGAGCGCTCGCTGCAGCGCCGACGGCGACTTGTTGCCCCTCCAGCCTTGGAGCGCGGACCCTGCGCACTGGGCCTTGCGTCGGCGTCTTCAGTCAGTTGTGCGCCGCCGCCGCCGCACCAGCAGCAGCAGAGGCAGAGGCAGCGGCAGCGGCAGCGGCAGCGGCAACAGCAGCGCCGGGCCCAAACCGGGCGGCCGTCGAGCGCCATTGTGCGCGCCAGGTAGATGCCAACTGGATGGGCCAGCGTCGGCGCGGACGAGAGCCGCTTGGGGGCCGAGCTGGCGGCCGCTTCCATGGTCGTGGTCCCATGGCCACCTCCAGTGGCGCGCGCATGACCCAAGGCCTGAGCTCGGCCCTCGGCCCTCGAGCGCGCCGACTGCGGGAGCCCCGAGCGAGATGCTATCTGCTTGCAGGGCAGCTCGCCTCCTCCTCTCGCTCCGCCTGGCAGGTAGACGTCGCCGCGGAGAGAGAGAGAGCGCAGACAGCTCCTATTCTGGGAACCTCTGCTTGTTACTGAGCTAAATTGCCAATTGTGCGGCTCGCGTTTCGCCAACAAGCCAAGCTGGGACTCGCAAGTCCAAATCTGTTGCGAGCTCGCCTCAACCAGCCGGCCGGCGGAGGGGGCAGATTCATTACTATAATTATAATTGTGTTGAGCGAGAGCAGCGAGGCAAACTTATGGCCGATTTCAATTGGATCTGGCGGCCCGAGTCAGCGGCTGGGGCCGATTATTGCCAGTTATTATTAATAGAGTCTGCCAGCCTCAATGGCCATCGGTCATTGTGGCTGGCAGACGGGCGCTGGCCGGGCGGCGCCATCCGCGGCCAAGTGTTGCGCCGGGCAGGCGGGCGGCTCAGGTGCGCGCCCCTGCGAGCTCGGCCGCGCGCACGACCGGCGCAACGAGAGCGGCGCCCGAGGCTCGGCCGCAGTGGGGCCTTGCTGCGGCCAGCCCGAAGCCGGCCGGCCGCTTGGCCCCCCGCCGCTGCTTGGGGTCGCGCACGGAGGGTGCAGGCGCACCAACTCGCTCGCTCGCTCGCCTCAGCCCACAGGAGCGAGTTATATTGGCCGCTCGCCACTCGAGCAGGAAGCGCAAACTCCTTCCCTTTCTCTCTCTAAGGCCACTTTAAAACGTCCGCCCGCTTGCCAACACACTCAAAAGGCAGCCCTCGAATGCCCAAAATGGAGTCCCGCTCCTGGCGCTCTCGGAAGCCAAACAATCGGCTTCCAAAAGCGTGCGCCGCCGCTTGAAGGGCCGCCATGCGAGGAATCCTCTCAGCTCCCACCGCTCCTTTCCATCAACTCTTCTCCGGCTCACAACCCACGAAAGCGAGCAACTCTCGCCGCTGTGATAAATTGCAAATACCTGGTTCCGGCCCCAGCGGCCACTTCGCGCCGCCATGTCCATAATTAGAATGGCTGGCAAATTGCGCCCGCTCGGCTCGGCTCGGCTCGCTTTTGCTGGTTAGCTTTTGAACTTGGGCGCTGGCGCGAGTTTGCCGCCTTTCGCCTCCTCAGAGCGGAGGCCAATTGTAGCTGCTTACCTGGCCTCTCCTCCTCCTCATCTCTGCGGCGAAGGCAAACTGCGATCCTTGCCAGCCTCGTCTTGGTTTCCAATTTTAAGCGAGCGAAAAGTAACAAGAGTCGCTTGTTTGCTCTCCATTTGACTCCATTTTGATGCCACGAACATTTGCTCGGGATTTAATTTTCCACACTCGCTGCCTCCCAAACAGGATTGGCCGCTTCCAGCGTTTGGGCGCCAGTTTGAATTAGATTAGAGCGGCCAAACGGGAATTTGGAAGCGAGAATTGGCGCCTATCGTCGCTCTTTGCGGCGGCGACGTAGGCAAACACTGGCTCGCATCTGCACGCTCCTGCAAACCAAACCGATTGCTCATCTGCGCGCGAATTTGTGTCATCCTGGCTGGCCGCCGAGTCTGGCCGCCTGTCGCATGTTTACGTTTGCTGCCGGCCCATTTGCGTGATTTACCTGGCCAAAGTGGTTGCCTTACTTTTGGCGCACCAACGCGCGCTGGCTGGCCGCTTCGAGCTTTGGTTTTGGTTTTTGCTTTGGTCTTTGGTCTTTGGTTTGGCTTTGGCTCCGTTTTGCCGGAGATTCACACGCGATTCGCTCGTGCGCCAACCCAAAGCAGCCTCCTTGTCACCGCGAGCGCAGGAATTTGCGGCTCTCTCAGGTGAGCGGCGCGCTCAGCCGCCGGCCAGTTTAATGGCCGAGCTGGACCGAGCTGAGCCGAGCCGAGCCGAGCCGAGCCGAGCCGAGCCGAGCGCACCGGCCGCCATAATGATAGGCTGGCGGCCTGGGCTTCGCTTCATTAGCGGCCGGCCTGCGAGCGCTGTGACTCGGCTGCTGGCCCATTGAGGCTCCCCATTGGCGCTCAACCTGGGCGCTCCGTCGCGGTTTGCGCCGGCGCCCCACCAAAACCGGCGCAGGTAGACTGAACTCTCGCTTTTCTGCAAAAATTCGTGTGTCGAATCGGATTACGCCGGCCAAGCAAAGCTCCTCTCGCATGCTTTTGGCTCCACCGCCGAAGGAGCTCACGAATCGAGCGAGCGCAACAAACTCTGCCCATCCACTTTGCCCCCGAACCTGAATCGGCCAGCCGGCCGCAACTCTCCGGGGCGGAAGCTGGCGCCAAACTCCGCCTCAATGCCTGTCTTTGCGCGCAACACTTAATTGCGCAATCGCTCGCTCGAATTAAAGCGCTCGCCACTCTCGTTTGCTGGCCAGCCGAATGGGCAAATGAAGAGATCCAATGGGCAAATTGTGAGTGTGAAACAAAATATTGCAAATGGAGCGAGGATGGCGTGTTGTTTTAGATTAAAGCAGCGCGCTCTTGCCAACGGACAATGATTGAATTGTTTCTGATTGTTGCGCTCCGCCAGTCTCTCGCTGCCGGCCCTGGCCGCCTGTTTGGCTCCGCAGTTTGCGCCGGCCCAGCTGGTTGTTCTGGTGGGCCGGGCGGCAAACCAGCTCGCCGGCGCCCACAGAGGAGGGGGCTCACGTTTGAGTCGGCCGCTCGGCTGCCCCAATGGTCGCCGCAATGGGCCAACATTAACATTTTATTGCCCCACCAGCCGCTGGCCGGCGCTCATCACTTTCTGCTTCGTGATTGTTGCTTTCAGTGGGCCGAGTTGCGGCCTGCGCGCCCGGCTCCAGCCCGCGCGGCTCGGCCAGCTTTTCGAGCCGAGCGAGCGAGAGAGAGAGAGAGAGAGACGCACCATTTGCATACGCGCGCTGCCGATTGATATAAAGCCGAGCTGAACTTGAACTCCGCCGCGCCGCTCTCGCCCTTCTCGCTCGCCGGCCCTTAAGCAGCGAGAGGGGGCCGCTAATTGTAGGCGCCACTCCCCTAAGGCAACGATCGTTGCGCAACCATCATTGCGCTCGCCTCGTCCCGGCGAGCGACCTTCACGCCGGCTGCCCCCTCCTTCTGGCTAATTATGCGCCCGCCCGCCCGTCCGGCCAGGCGGCTGGGCGGCCTGGCCAAGATGGCGGAAGTTGCGCGGCTTGTTTATGACACTTTGGCCGAGCGAGCGAGAGGAGGGTATTAATTATGGGCAGGTAGAGGGGCAGGCGGCTCAGGCGAGCGGGCAGCAAGTTGCGCCAGGAATTCCGCTATCTTTCTAGGCGCACGATGCAACCCTGATACTGGCCGGCTTTTTGGTACCTGTTTTTGGCCGCTCTCTGCCGGCGAGCAGCGAGGCGCCATTGCGGCGCAAAGTCGGCAGCTCCATTTCGCCGCCTTTAAACTTTAGCCGATGAAAGCGACGCAACCTCTGCGGTGGAGCCAAATTTTAACCTAAGAAAGTTTGCAATGCCCACCACCTGGAAGAGGAGCAGCGAGGAACGGGAAGTGAAAGCGGCAGGCGAGAGCGCGCAACAGCAACAACAAGCGGCCACAAATCATAGCTGGAGCGTGAGCGGAGAGTTTCGGCCATTTTGCGCTCGCTTTTGCCCATTGGAACAAGTTGGCCGCTAAGCCGAAATTCCAGCGCCGAGCGGAGGAAAGTTTGCTCGGCGAGAGGAGACGAGGCGAGTTTGCAGCTCCACCTGTTGCTTCGAACCTTCGGCTGCAAGTCTCGGCCGGTAGACACTAAATCACGCTGATGAGCTTCAGCTGAGAGAGCCTGATTAAAATTCGGCTCCCCTCTTTGTCTCGCGTTTGCTTTATTGAGGTGGCGAATTTGGCTGACGTAGGAGCGGCTGTCTGGCTTTCGGCTGGGCTTCAAAGCGATGAGCTGCAAACGAGCCCGTCGGCGCACCTGGCCAATCGGCGTATGCAAATCCAGCAAGCCGAGTCGGCTCGCTCGGTTGGCAGCCGAGTTTTGAGCTCGGCTGCCAATGCGGGGCTGCCTGTGGTGGTGGTGGCGCGACTGCGGCCAGTGAGCGAGCCGGCGGCAAATGGAGAGATCATGGCGCTGGCAGCAAGAGTTCGAGTGGCATGACATTGCCGCTTGTCAATGGACTTTTCCTCTCCTCCTCCTCTCGCCAAGTCGGCGGTCGTGTCTCGCCGACGGCCGAGTGTTGGGACGCCGCGGATCTAGATTGAGGTGCCTACTCGGATTGAGCGGCTGCGTGGCCGAATCGGCGGTTGGCCAGAGAGGCAGGCAACTGGTTGTAAGCGAGCGAGCGAGGAGTAACCACACAATAGAGTTGCCGGCTCAATGGTCGTGCCGGCTCCCCTCTCGCAGCGCTCGCTTGGCCACAAGGTTTGTCTTGTCGCCCTTTTATTTATATTATCGGCCGCTTGATTTCGTTGACGCCAACGGCTCGTTTGCTTTGTGTTTCCAAACGAGAGCCGAGCGAGCGATGGAAGCCAAGCGAGAAGGGGCAAAGGCCAAGCGGCCTGCTCCAGGTGAGCGAGCTTGTTGGCCTGGCTGGCTGCGGCCGGCCGAGTTTGAGGCTGGCGGCTGGCGGCTGGCGGC
>Ga0209372_1000433_pt1 | contig 20445 bp, 8 predicted proteins | sample AgamicAtPe_FD_187170 | JGI IMG/M metagenome (GOLD analysis project Ga0209372, IMG submission 187170) | Agave microbial communities from Guanajuato, Mexico - At.P.e (SPAdes) (version 2) | ecosystem: Host-associated > Plants > Phyllosphere > Phylloplane/Leaf | place: Guanajuato, Mexico | collected... | reverse complement strand
AAAAAAAATGGCTAAGGGCACCCCCTAAAATTAGAGATTAGAACATGTCATAAAAACGAAATTACAAATGAATCTTCATTTAAATACAAAGACGGTAGTCGAGTGCTTAAAAACTTCAGAGTGATTTTCCAGCCAGATGCTTTAAAGCCAGTTTTATCCAAATGGAATAGAGACTATTCTGTAGGACACCTCCTTTTTAACCACCCTATTATTACAGTTGAAGATGATTAAAGGGAGTTTTAAGACAAGCAATAAAGATATTTATGTCTTTAATAATGATAATAATTATATTGTAGTTTATTATAGCAAATAGAATATTTTACTTATATATTGGACCTTTATTTATTATATAATAAATTTATAAGAAGAAATTTTAGTAATACTTGAGAGGTAGCTTTATTTTATAAAGTGAGGCGATAGTGTTTTTATTGTAGATTACGATAAAAGGGTAATCAGTATTACTGAGGAGTAAACAAGATTTTAAAAATCTCCTCCATACTACTCCTTAATTATTTCAATTAAGGAGTAAATATGAAATTAAAAATCTTCATACTTCTTTTTCTTCTCATCCTGGATATCTTCCTCCCCTTCGGTAATGCATTACTAGACCCAAGGACCTAGTCCCCTTTTGCGATCCCCGGGGGGTTTGCCGGCTTCGGCCCCATATGCAAGCTTGCATATGGGGGAGAACCGACTAGCAGGGCGCAAGCTCCCCGCCGAACCTTTCGACCCTAGGACGGACTAGGAATCGCGAGACTAAGAAAAATCTTCGATTTTTCTACGGCTAGGGCTGATCTCTGATCTCTGATCTCCCCCATCTCTCTTGACCTTTTTTTTTTTAACCTTTCGACCTTTTTTTTTTTTAGGCTAATGCATTAAAGCTCAGAAAAAAAAAGCACAGGACTAGGAACCGCTAGTCCTGTGCTAGGCCTGACCCCTTAAAAAAAAAAATCGAAGATTTTTAGCCCCGACACTTTGTTAGGGGCAACTACGCTTTGCTAGAGGGGTATAGGTAAAAAAAAGTATGGAGAGAGGGGGGAAATAATTAAGCCTTGAAGTATTATTTTCCTGTAAAGTAACAATTAGATATTTAGGTATGTTTTTAATTTCATTTATCTTAAGAAAAAATGAGTCAGTTAGTAAGAAGTAATTTTCAAAACCATCCTTTCCATTTAGTATCTCCTTCGCCTTGACCTTTCTATACAAGTTTAAGTCTATTTAGTTTAACTCTAAGTGGAGCATTATCTATGCATAGCTTTAGTAATTCATATAATGTATTATTTTTAGCTTTATTAATGGTAGTATTTTCTATGTCATTCTGATTCCGTGACATAATTAGTGAGGGTAAAATTAAATTAATAGAATATGGATTGAATTTTTTTCACATACCCCGAGCTTGCGCCGCCCCTTCGGGGATGGAGGGGTCAGCGTACTTAAAAATAGCTAAAGCTGTTCCTATAGAAGATGTAAAAGAAGCTTTAAATATATATACTTCAAAAGAAGAGTTCTTTAATAAGTATAATGTATATAAAGATAAAAATAACTTAGGTTATTATTTAGCAGGTCTTTTAGAGGGAGATGGTAGCATATCTATACCCTCTTTAGGTAACACTACCATGAACAGAATACTTAATCCTAGAATAGTTTTTACTACTCATATAGATAATTTAGGTTTGTATGCTTTTATTCAATCAGAATTAGGAAATATAGGGCGTTTTCAAACTACAGGTAATGTACTCCGTTATATTATTGGAGATAAAAACGGAATTCTGGTTTTTATCCATTTAATACATGGTAAACTTCGGACACCTAAAAATAAAAGATTTAATGTTTTAATTCAAAATTTTAATGTAAAATATTCTTTAAATATATCAGAAAGTCATTTAGATTTTTCTGCTTTCGATAATAATAGTTGATTAACAGGTTTTGCTGAATCAGATGGACATTTTGGTATTAAATATTTAGAAAGTAAACCTAAATCTGAAGATATGAAAAGATCCAGAAGTGAAAACATAAGTTTAAAATTCAGATTGGATCAACGTGCATATGATAAACCTACATCTTCTTCTATGTTACCTTTTATGGAAAAACTGGCATCTTTTTTAAATTGTAATGTAAAAATGTATAACAGTAATAAAACACGTACAGAAATATTATCTTTATCAGTCTCAGCTATAAATAATCTAAAACCTCTTATTGATTATTTTTATAAATATCCTTTAATAGGGGAGAAATATGATAAATATTCTAAATGAAGTAGAGTTTATTACATGATAATATCTAAAGAACATTTAACAAAAGAAGGAAGATTAAAAATTAGATCTTTAATAGAGAACTCTTAACTATGTACGCTAAAAAAAAAATCGAAGATTTTTTTTTTACTAATGCATTACCTCTTCTTCAAGTAGCCCTGCGCGCACTAGAGTGCGCAGGGCAGCGGAGCGATACCCCTTTGGGGTCGGGAAAGACAAAAAAGAATATTCTATTCTATTCAGCCTTAAAAGTGCTCTCGTTAAATTTAACTATATGCTGGAAACTCCTAAAGCCTTAGGCATTAAAATATTTATTTAATATTATTAGTAAAAGTCCTAAAGGATGTACCAATGGATAATCAGCAGGAAACCAAAGGACGTATAATTATCCTAGTAGGGTCCTCAGAGACTATATGTTAAAAATTAATGCGTTATAATTTTAAACCCATTATTTAAGATATAGGCCACTTAATGCTGAAAGGTATTAATTTTTGACTTTTTTAGGTCATCACACGAAGAATAAATATGATTTAAACCTAACATATCTTAATGATATATCTCCTTTACGTCAAATCCATAATCGAATTTCTAATAAATCATTATCCACCTTGGTGTTGGGAGATTCTTTACATGAGGTAAAGGTGAGTTTGGTTAAATCTTTAGTTAGAAAAGTTCATACAGAAACAACTAAACAATTAGGTTATTATCTTGCTGGTTTAATAGAAGGAGACGGATCCATCATATTGAGAAAAGGAGAAAGAGAAAAAATTTCTCCTAAGATAGTTTTTACTTTTGCTAAAAGTGAAATTCCTATGTATGAAAGATTACAACAAATTCTTAAGACAGGGGTTATCTATACAGAGAAAAAGGAAAAAGGTGTTGTATGCAGATATAGTATTACTAATGCTGATGCTGTTATAAATACTATTAATCTTGTTAACGGAAAATTCCGTACACCTAAGATCCAATCTCTATATAAAGCTATAGATAATCTTAATAAATGGCGTAATGCTAATATAATTAAATTACCGTTAGATTCAAGTAGTTTAGATTCTAATGCATGGTTAGCTGGATTTATTGATACAGACGGCCATTTCTCTATAAAATTAACGGGTATTTACGGATCAGATGAATCGGAAACTCGGGGAAGAGTACAATGTGTATTCTCTATTAATCAAAGTGAGCTTAATAGAATAACTGGTGAATCTAATGTACCTTTTATGACAGAGGTCGCCAAATTTTTCCAAGTTAATTTATTACATAAAGTAGAGAAAGCTTCAGTTTCAAAAGGGTCAGCTAACAGTGTTAGTTTTTTTGCTCAATCTGATCGTAAACATTATATTATAATTGGCTATTTAACTAAGTTTCCCCTAATGTCCAGCAAGCATCTTAACTATTTATCTTTTTTCAAGAGTTTATCTTATTTAGGTAGACGATTATCAAATGAAGAGATACTTGAATTAAGAGCTATTAAGAGTTCAATGAATAAAAAACGTACATATTTTAATTGAGATCATTTGAACGATTTTTATAGTTAGTTGTATTTAACTGTTTAGTATATTATTCTTCTAGGTTGATGCCGCTATCCTTTATATATCTATTATGGTTTTATTACAAAACTAATTAGTAAAGGGTACTTCCCCTTATTAATGAGGTGCCTTAGACTAATCCTTATTTATTATAATAGATGAGATATAAACCATATCGTATAAAGGTTATCCACAACGGTCTTCTTTGACTTTTTTAGGTAACCACACCTTGGCAGTACAAAAAGGTTTAAATTTAGGTGTTATTTTATTTATAGTATCTGAAGCTTTATTTTTTATGGCTATATTCTGAGCATTTTTTCATAGTGCCCTTACACCTACAGTAGAATTAGGAGCTCAATGACCTCCTTTAGGTATAGAACCAGTTAATCCTTTCGAGCTTCCTTTATTAAATACAGTAAATTTTTATACTTTTGATATTATATATATCATTATTGCTGTGTGAGTGCAAATCTCATTCTATACATTTATTATTCATAATAATTTTAACTCTTATTTTATATTATCTAACTACCCTTACTTTATAAATAGATTAAACCCTAAATCTAAAAGATATTTTAGCCTTTCGCCCAGGCCTAGCGCCTGTGTTAGGCCGAAGGGTACAAGTAATAATTTAGATGTCGAATTCTATAAATGATTTTCAGGGTTTACTGACGCAGAAGGATCATTTATGATAACTCCGTTAGCGAAAGGATTTAGTTTTAGATTTTCTATAGGTTTACACATAGATGATTTAAACGTATTAAACTATATTAAAGATAAGTTAGGTTTCGGAAAAGTATATTCTAATGATAATACTTGTCATTTTAATGTTACAAAAAAAGAGGATATTTTAAAACTAATTAACATATTTGATACTTATTTGCTTAATTCTACTAAAAGATTTAATTTTTTAGATTTTAAAAAAGCCTATTCTTTGTATTATAATAGAGATTTGTTAACTCATGAGTTAACAAATCAAATATTAGGGGGCTCCGCCCCCTTTCGCCCAGGACTAGCTGGGCTAGGCCGAAGGGTCATGAAAAATAATATGAACAATTTGAGAGAAATTTCTGAGAATTTACAGAAATTTAATATATCTAAAGAATGATTATTAGGGTTTATTGAAGGAGACGGTTCTTTTAGTCTTAGTAGAAATACTATGGAGCCAGTATTTTCAATAAAACTTTCAGAAACAGAATTATCTCTTTTGTATGCAATAAAAGAATATTTAATAAATAACCTAGATTTAGACATATATTCAGTAAATAAATTAGAAGGTTCTTCTGTAATATCTCTAATCCCCCTCCGGGGGATAGGAAAAGGTAAAGCGGTAAATAACAGTAAACCTCTTGCTACATTAACAATAAAAAATGTACATTTTTTAAATAATGTTTTTATACCTTTTTTTGATGAAAGTCAATTCATATCTAAGAAAGGCTTAGACTTTAAAGATTTTAAACTTATTTGTCATACTATTTATAAGGGTGGCTATAGAACAGAAAGAATTAAAAATTTATTAATAAATTTGTCTATGACTATGAATAACTCTAGACTATCTAATTATAAAGGAGAGAAGGTAAGCATAAGCCAGGCGGATCTCCATGATATATTAGCTAGTGAAGAAACTATTCAACATCTTAGCGATGGACGAGAGTTAGACATTAATACAAAAAAATTAATACATAGAAGATCAAGTAGTAGTGTTTTTGAAATTTTCAAACCTTCGATAGCCGGAGGCTCGGAAATCTTAATAAAACGAAATTTAGCAGATTCCGCTAAAGAAATAGGTATAGGATTTAACACTTTAAAAAGACAATTAGATAATGAATTTTCTGAAGCAGAGTACAAAGGATATAAAATAAAAAGAATAGGAGTTTTTAAAAAGAAAATGTAATAATGTAAGTAAAAAGAAGGTTACAATCAAATTTACTTAGAAATGTATAGAAAAATTAGGTGAAAACGGTTAACGATATCCTGATCAAAGACCGTCGGCAGTTGTAAATGTCGCTACAGACTGGTTCACCGGGGTTAGGCTGAGATGTCTGTCCAAATGTACAGTCGAACTTTATAACAAGTACAATATTGTAATAAGAGAAGGATTACTTCATGCCATGTACGGGGAAGTACTCTATTGTATAAATAGAGATTAGAATCTTATGTAAGTAAGGCAATTTTGCTTTACTTATTTGTTAATTAAAATTGAATATTATTATCAAGTGGTGCAACAGTTACTTATGCTCACCATTCTTTAATACAAGGGGAAAGAAAAGGAGCTTTATACGGTTCTATAGCTACTGTATTATTAGCAGTTATATTTACTGGATTCCAAGGATTAGAGTATAGCGTATCATCTTTCACTATCAGTGATGGTGCTTTTGGTACATGTTTTTTTTTCGGGACGGGTTTTCATGGCTTGAACTTTTGCACATTTTTTCTTAACTGTAATAATAATAATAGTTCTACCTTAATCTGACATAAAAATTTAAAAGATAAAGCTTCTTCTTTAAATATAATCGAACCAAAGCTTTCCCCTTACTGAATAACAGGGTTTACAGATGCAGAAGCTAGTTTTAGTCTTAAAATATCAAAAAAAAGTACCTCAAAATCGGGCTGACATATTATTCCTGATTTTAGAATAGAGCTGCATAGTAGAGATACATTATTGTTAAGAAGAATACAATCCTTTTTCGGTGTAGGTTTTATTAGCGAACGTCTTGATTTTAATAGAATAGTATATAGTGTTCAATCTTATCATGATATAACTAATGTGATTATACCGCATTTTGATAAATATCCTTTAATTACTCAAAAAAGAGCTGACTATCTTCTATTCAAACAAGGTATTAATTTATTAAATTTAAATGCACAATCTGACATTGAAGGTATCCGTGATTTTATAAGTATTAAAGCATCAATGAATTTAGGTTTATCTGACAAATTAAAAATTCACTTCCCAACTGTTTTACCTATTTTTCGTCCAGTTGTTAGTTTTCAAGGTATTCTTGATCCTAACTGACTTGCGGGGTTTGTGGATGGAGAGGGTTGTTTTTATGTTAATACTAAAAAAGCTAAAGCTTATCTGACTGGTTATCAGGTTATTATGTCTTTTTCGATAAGTCAGCATGTAAGGGATGAGCTTCTTTTTACTAAATTTATTGATTATTTAGGATGTGGTAAAATCGAAAAAGTTTCAACTAGACCTAATGAAGTTAGATTTGTTGTTTATAAATATAGAGATATTCTTACCAAAATCGTACCGTTTTTCCTTAACTATCCTTTACAAGGAATAAAGTGACAGGATTATCAGGATTTTTGTAAGATAGCTAATATCATGGAAAACAAAGATCATTTAACTGAGGGGGGTCTTAAAAAGATCAAATCTTTAAAATCAGGAATGAATACAGGTAGAATGAATAATTAATTATTTATAATTTAATATGAAAAAAATTGATGTAGAACGTGTAGGCCCTTTTATAATTTATGTTTAAATGTTAATAATTAGGTCATAAATTTAATAGAAAATAAGGTTAATTGCATGAAACTCTTGAGAATTTAATATAAAGAAACAAGACAATATGCAGCCAACCATAATTAATATTGCGGGTAATATTAAATTATGATAGGTTCAACGACTAATAAAAAAGGTTGGCTCCTGCTTTGCGCTAAGCGCGAAGCCGCTAGAGTGGCTTAACCGAACAGTACTTGTATGCCTCTGGCTTTAGGGAAGCTTCCCTTTTTTTTTTAATCTTATTGTATAATATAACGCATATTGTACAAATGATATAGTCTGATCAACAATGAAAATTGTTGAAAATAAAAGGATTTGTAAAAGAATCTTTTTATGTTAACAAAATTAAATAATTTTTCATTATAAATAAGATCTATGTTTTCTTAACAGTGCTTAGGGTTAATTACAAGTGTAGCCCTTTATATATATATACAATTTGTTTCATTTTTTTCTCATTACAAACACTTTTTTTTTAAATTCAATACTACACGAATAAATAATTTCTCTACAACTTTTTCTAATACTCAAACTTGCATGGAGTTCGCCCCCAAAGGGAGATCAGAGGGTCCTAAAAGAGAGTTTCTAGAATGATTTGTAGGATTTACCGATGGGGGCAGAGCCGGTAACTTTAATATAAAACTTACCGACTTTAACAATAATAATTTTAAATATGTTCAATTTACGAGCTTGCGCCTTCAAATAGGTTTACATAAAGATGACATAACAGTACTAGAATATATTATGAATAATCTTAAATGTGGACATATTTCTAAGTCAGATAATAGAATAAACTATTTTGTAAATGATATAAATTCCCCTTTCTAATTTTTTTTTTATTATTTATAATAAAAAAAAATAACAGGACTAGTACAGGACTAGTCCTGTGCTAGGCCGAAGGGTTAAAAAATATAATATTACCGGCTCCGCAGCCCAGCACACCCCTTGTTGGTGTGCGCAGGGCTATTTTTGATTCGGTTCATCTTAATAGTTCAAAGTATTATCATTTTCTACTGTTTAAAAAAGCAGTCATGTTAACTGAAAATAAACAACATTTAGAAAATGAAGGTAAACTTGAAATTATTAAATTAAAAAAAACCATGCAAAGTATGTCAGGTAAATGAATACCTGAGTCTAACAAAAATATGAATATAACTAAATATTGATTAGCAGGGTTTATAGATGCAGGCGAAGCCGGTACATTTTCTACTAATAAATATGTACCAAGATTTAAATTAGAAAATCATGTAAAAGAATTAGAATTGTATAATAAAATACGAGAATTTATTGGTGTAGGTAATGTTCTTTTAACTACACCTAGAGTATATAGAGAAGATAGTCATCCTACTATAGTTTTCGAGATTAATAAAATAAAGTTATTAATTAATATATTAATACCTTTAATGTATGAAGATAACAATCTTTTATTAAAAACTTTGAAATCTCAAGATTTTCTTTTATGATTAAAGTTAGTGGATATCTACTATAATGGTTATCATACAATAGAACAAGGTAAAAAGGTTTTTGATTCTATCAAAATACATATGAATAAATATAGATTAACAACTAACGCTCATTTACGTGATGACTCTTTAGATTTCATTACAATTTCAGATATAGAGACTTCATTATCTCGGCTTCGTCAAGTAGAAAGTCCATATGAAATTAAAGAAGGTATTAGATACTATAGAAATACTAATAAGTTGGTGAGTGAAAGTATTGAGATTATAGTTATAAGTAATGGGGCGCTTCGCTCATCCCCCGAAGGGGGATATAGAAATACATATAAAAGTATGTCTGAATGTGCTCAAGATATAGGTGTAAGTAGAAAAATAATTAAGAAGTGTTTAAGTACAGGTCTATCTTATAAAGGCCTTACTTTTGTTTTAAATTAAATTAATGTATATAATATAAAAAAAAAAAATAGAGTAAATAGCAAAAAAATCTTACTAACCCTTCTAAGTAGCCCAGGTGCTACGGGGGCGAGATGTTAAAATATAAGATAATTTGCTGCCAAATTATAGATCGTAATATGCGAATATAAAAGGTTCAACGACTAGCCAATAAATATAAAGTTTTATTAATAATATGTGGACATCACATCTATTATTAATAAAAAAGAATGGCATAAAACTTTACTTATTAATTAAATTATTAAAATAGTTTCAACCTCCGGCCCAGGACTCGCTGCGCAGTCTCTGTGCCGAGGCCGAGGGGCTAAAATAATTTAAGCACTAATAAGAAGACATAGTCTAAGCAATAATGAAAGTTATTGATAATATATGTACACGTTATGATAGGAACAGCTTTCTTAGCAGTAGCTTTATGAAGAATATATTCTTACCATTTAACGGACAACCATCATTTAGGATTTGAGGGGGGAATTTTGTATTGACACTTCGTAGATGTAGTATGACTTTTTTTGTATGTATCGATATACTACTGAGGGTCTTAGTCTTAGTAGTTAATTTTATATTAAGTATCTTAGTCTTAGTAGTTAATTTTATATTAAGTATCTATATACTACTGACGGTCTTAGTTAAAATTTTTTTGACTAAGACCTCTGCTACATCAACGATGTTGAATTTAAGTCCACAATTATTATTCTCGGATGACGAGGGTGAAGAGGATGTTGAATCTAGCCCTGAGGGTGAAGAGGATGTTGAATCTAGCCCTGATGGTGAAGATCGTGGCCGCGATATAGAAGAAATACCTGAAGAAGAACATAATGCGCCTGAATATATTCAGGATGATTTAGAAAAAATTGATAGAGTAAGAGAGGCTGATCCTAATGATGAAGAAGCCCAAAGAAAGTTAGAAGAGTTAAAAGATAAATATAAAGAATTTTTTGATATAGAATCTGGTAATAATGAAGAAGAAGGTTTAAATCAACTGGAAGAATATCTTGAAGAGGAATTTCCAGGTGAATTAGAGCAATCTGAGCGAGAAGCTGATATATTAGAAGAAGAAGAATCTGCCCGAAAAACTGGTAATACAGAAGATTCAAAGGATGACTCTAAAAGAGGTGGTGGTTCTGCTTCTGGAGGAGGTGGTTCTGGAGGTGGTGATCCTGGAGAGGGTTCATCAAGTTCTGGAGGTACACAAGGTCCTAGCTCTTCTAGAGTTCTAGAGGGTTTAGGATTAATAGGAGGTGTACTTGGTCAAATTGGTGAAGTTTTAGATAACTTACCGTTGTTTTTCTCAGGATTTCTGAAGAATTTACGCTTACCTTTTGACTACTGATCTTACTCGTTTTGAAGGGGGAATTTTGTACTGACACTTTGTAGATATAGTATGGCTTTTTTTGTATGTTTCAGTTTACTACTGGGGGTCTTAAATATTATAGTTAGTGCAGGATTCGATAATATTATTATTAATTGTTCTAATGAACAATCTAAAGCTAAAGAAACCTCCGTAGTACCTCACCCAAATCTACCCGGTTGAAGTACAGTGATTAAAAAGAACTCAAACGGTCAGATAGAAGAATATGCACATATGCCTAATGATCGGATATCTGGTTATCTTTCCAGGGGTTCTAAATCTAATCCTGAATCTTTGGATGATGATTCGGATAGTTCTGCTCCCTCTAGCTCTAAACCTACGAAAGAAGGTTCAACTGCATCTAATCCTATAGTTGTAGAAGAAGGGTCGAAATTTCCTTCTGAAACTGAAAAGGAAGAAAAACCCCAAAATTCTTCAACAAATGATGAGAATGGTAAAGGAGGTCCATCTTCATCTCCAGGAGATGAAGATGATGATTCTTTAGGATCAGAGGATTTTTCAGATGAAAATGATTCTTCAGGATCAGAGAATTCTTCAGGATCCAAAAATAAAGATATGGATACACGATTAGGATCTATCCAGTCTGATCGTGAAAATTTAAATAAGGCTATCTCTAATGCGAACCCTAGTGGTAAAAGAAAAGCTATAGAAGAATTACAAGAAAGATATCCAAAAAAACTTAAAAACGTAGATAACGTAGATGAATTTTTAGTAAAGGTAAATGAAGAATTAACTTCTAAAACTAAAGAAGTTACGGGATCTAATGTTTCAGATGTTGATCCTGATGCGAAGTTAAATCTTCATGAAGAACACGTTTTAGTAGATAAAGCTCGTAATGGAGATAAGGATGCTGTAAAAGAATTACAAAAGAGATTCCCTCCATTCTTTGAAGAAAGTACTTCTCAAGGGCTAAATCGAGTAGATCGTTTTTTGGATTTGGAAATTCTAGATGGTATTCGTAAACAAAGACCTGATTTAAGTAATTCTGATGTTGAAGCTATACTAGCTTCAATGAAAGAAAACAATACTAAGAAAAAAGATACGGATAAGGATGACGATGATGAGGATTCTAAAGGAGGAGGTGATAGTGCTAGCGGTCCAGGAGGTAGTACAAGTGGTCCTTCTGGAGGTTCTTCATCCGCAGGTCCTTCTGCTTCTGGAGGTTCTTCATCCGCAGGTCCTTCTGGAGGTTCTTCTTCTAAAGTATTATCACCTTTAGATTATGTTCTTGAAAAAGAAAGTACCGAAATGCCTTCTTTATTTGAAGGGGAAGAATAATCTTAAAACTTTTTTTCTACCAGGCGAGCTTGCTAATCCTCCTATATTTTTTCAGAATATGATCCCTCTGGGGGCGGTAGCCTCCCGGAGGATAACTAATTAAAAAAAAAAAAATAACCCGAGCTTTAATGCCTTAGCCCCTCTCGACCCTAAAAAAGTATGGAGAGAGAGGGGGTAGGTATGGGGAAGGATGCGAAGCCTCCTCTAAAAAATTAGGTACCTTTAGGTACCTAGGGAAAAGATAAAGTATATGAGGGTTGCTTCTAATATCCTTATCCCTCCTTCCTCCTACCTTCCTCCTCAATTCTATTGAGGAGGAAGGTAAGAGGAAGGGTAAAAGTTCTAAAGGGGATGAGGGGACTAAATGTTTCTTTGGACCTTATTGAATATTTAAAGTCTGTTCTACCCATGATCCTAATTATTTCTATTATCTATTTAACTAAAAATAGATTTAGTGCCTAATTTTTTTTTTTTGAAGGCTAATCCGCCTGAACGCCAAGAGGCGTTCAGGCTGACCCTGGGTATGGATAAGCAAGCTAGCTCTTACCCCTGACCCAGCCCCTCTCTCGACCCTTTTTTTTTTTTACCCTTCGGCCTCGACACTTTTTTATAAAAAAAAAGTACGGACTAGCGGTTCCTAGTCCTGGGTCGCCCTAAAGCGGGCAACTACGCTACGCTAGCGAAAGGTAAAAAAAAGTACTAAAAGAGAGAGAGGGGCTGGGTATGGGGTCATAAGTAGACTCTAAAAAAAAAGTACTAAAGAGCTTGCGCTGCTCCTAAAAAAAAAAATTTTTTTTTTTTTTTTTTTTTTTTTTGAATTATGAGAAAAAATTAGAAGCCGGGCTAATTTTTTTTATTATAATAAAAAAAAAATGACAAGCACCCCAAGGGAGAGGCTCCCCTAATAAAAATCTAGCATACCCTTCAGGGTCAGCACAGATTTTTATAAGCATCCTAATATAGAGGCACGCCTAGGGGATTTAGTGATAAGGGGGGTGGGCCGCTTAATAAAAATCTAGCATACCCTTCGGGGTCAGCACAGATTTTTATAAGCCTTTAAAAAATAAACTGCGCAATGGCACTAAAAGATTCTTTAGCTTAATCGGTAAAGCGCATTCTTGATAAGAATGTGATTCAAGTTCAATTCTTGAAAGAATTAAATCTGATTAGCTCTTGAGCTAAAAACCGGCTACTACCGATTTAAGCCCTAATTCCTTGCTTAGAAGCCGCCCCCTTTTTTTAGGGGGGGTCAGGGGGATCAGGAATTAGGGCATGCATCCCTATCCTTTCGGATAGGGACGCTATGTGTTTAAGTATAGTTGAAATTATAGTAACTATCTCCACGGATTAGGGCTGGGTTGGTAAGGCGTCCCATTTGGGTTGTAGTTTTATATTTAAGTCGTAATAAACCAAAATGAAAAATGAGTAGTGATATAGTGTATTGGATATAGAAAAATATTTATATAAATATAAGTATACAAAGAAACTATTAAGGATCCCTCGCTATGTATTAAAGAGTATTTTTAAGTTATGAATTAATCAAAACATATAAACTCTTAGAGAAATTAAGTAATAAACGAAAGCGAATTGAAATATCTTAGTAGCTTCAGGAAAAGAAATCAAACGAGATTCTACGATTAGTGTGAATGAAAGTAGAGCAGCCTATATACAATATGAGTATATTAATAAGTAAAATGGATGAAAACCTGTTTGAATATTAAGGGGAACCTTCCTCTAAGGCTAAATATAATACATCAGCGACAGCGAATAAGTACCGTGAGGGAACGGGTGAAATAGTGGTTTTATAAGCAGCTCGAGCTGGTTAAAAAGTAAGAGCGTACCTTTTGCATATTGCGACAACGAAGTCGTTGTTAATAATGGAGTGAAATACTCTCAGGATTACTCTGTCCTGTACCTATCCAGACATGCGTCCGAAGTAATTTGGAGGTCTGAAGCTCTGGAGAAAATGGCGAAAGCTTAGGTAAAATGTGGTCTATGGTAAACGTAAGTGAAGATATGGTTGAGGTTTCGTAAAAGGTGCTCTCATGAAGATGAGAATTTGGATTTGGTATGAAATGTCTATGCAAGGAAATCAGAGTCGAATAAATCCACGGAATATAGTATCTACCTAAGGACCAATATAAATTAGTATTAACAGCGGAACGTGGTAAGCCCCATAGTCCCTTAATGAAATAATTTGCATAGACCAAATCACTAACATTAAGAGGCCTGATATAAAGGATAAGGAATAGTGAACCTCCTTAAATGATGGTAACGACTAGGGGGTATGAGAGAGGCCAAAAAGCGAACGCCCTGCTGTAATGGCAGGGATAGGATTTACGTAATCCACACTGAAAGGTGGCAGACTTGGTCATCAGTGTCCTGGCAGGATCATTGAATAAAAAAGAGAATAAATTTCCAGCCCGGACTCTAGTGTGTTTCACGGCATACAAGAGAGACAAAGCAGTACGGTGAAAACCGCGGAAATCTCTAATAAAAACAATGACTTTGAAAAGCGTGATCCTTAGGGATCCCAATGAATGAAAAGACGACTCCTCGAAACGCAGGATAGCAAAGTAAAACATTGCAAGGAGGCTCGAGCCGTATGCGTTGAAAGGCGCACGTACGGTTCCGAGGGGGGAAAGGCTCGTGAGGGCTGGACCTACCCGGTATGGGTCACCAAGTTAACATTAGATGCGAGCGTAATTGCGCGTAGTTAAAACGATGATCAAAAAAATGAATTAGTGTCTAAAGTTAGACCCGAAGCTAGGTGATCTTACTACAATCAGGATTATAAAAGTCCGAACCGGTTATTGTGGCAAAAATATCGGAAGAATTGTGGTAAGTGAGTGAAAGACAATCCTGACCTAGATAGCTGGTTTTCTGCGAAACCTATAATAGTAGGCAATTTTAGTAACATCTTAGCAGGTACAGAACTTCATCTCAGACAGGATGTAGAAAAAATTATGTTATAGGTTTAGGCGTATCCTAATCCCTAAAAGGAAAGGGATCATAAACTTATAGTATAATAAACATCTTATTTTGTACAGATCGGGGGATCGTAGAGATTTTATCGGTGAGATTGTAGACTCGGAATGGCAATAATGAATACTGAATTATCAGACATAGAATGATAAGGTTGTATGTCAAAAGGGAAACAGCCCAGAACATAGGTTAAGGTTCCTAAATCGTTATCAAGTGAAATTAAGAAAGTTTTTATTTAAGCCGACAAGGAGATGGGCTTAGAAGCAGCCATAATTCAAAGACCTCGTAATAGAGCGCTTGTTAATTTTTTAAAAGCATCGAAAATTTAACGGATCTAAATAATGTACCGATACCTTGTCCATATTAGATTATAATAGAATAATATCTTCATCCCTCCCCTCCTTCGACCCAGGGCCAGAACCCTGGTTCTGGACCGAAGGGCAGGGGGGGGGGGATGAAGATTATAATCTTTTACTGGGGTAGCAGAACATTGAGTAAACATGAAGCATTATTATTATTTTTATAATAAATGTGTTAGTAAAAAGTTTAAGGCTTTTTATTTACAGTATACTCAAGAGAGAATGGTGACATGAGTAACAAAAAAGAAGTTTGGGGGCTAAAGGACGCATCCATGACGCACGGCACGCGTGCATCATGATGCACGCGTGCCGTCATGGATGCGTCCTCCCTGAGCACTCGCCTAAAGCTTATGGTTTTATTTAAAGTAACGGCCTCTAAGTTATCACTTCCAAAGGTTGAAACGATGAGAAAATCTTATTACTTAAATGACAACATTTTTGACTAAGTGGAAAGTGTGCTGGAAAAAATAAGTAATATATCTTATTAAACAATAAGATGAATAAAAACCGTACCTAGAAACTGTGACAAGTAAGCTAGTGTAGAATACGAAGGCGTAAATGAGCTAACAATCATAAAGGAACTCGGCAAACTGACTACCATAACTTCGGGATAAGGAGGACTCAGTCGCTCCGTTTTGATAGTTTTACTGTTAAAATGGTTACGATGGAAGGAGCATGAAATAATGTTGTACGACTGTTTAATTAAAACAAAGCACTTTGCATTACGACTTAAGTCTAAGTATAGAGTGTGATTTCTGCCCGGTGCCGGCTGGCTAACGAAAATAACTAACTTTAAAAGGTTTGGTACTGTAGGAACCCCCGGTTAATGGCGGCCTTAGCGTGAGGGTCCTAAGGTAGCGGAATACCTTGACTGTTAAATGCAGTCTTTGCATGAATGATGTAACGATACAACAGCTGTCTCTATGATTGACTCAGTGAAATTGGCATAACTGTGCAGATACAGTTTACCTCTAGTTAGACGAGAAGACCCTATGCAGCTTTACTGTTACTAATTATTAGGTATGGTTGGGGACAAATTTTAGTAAATAAGGTAATTGATCAGATACAAATGTAATACCTTTATTATGGGGATCGTATTGTGAGGATTATTTAATCCCCACCTTTTCCTAACCAGAAAAGAGTGTAACCTTAGAAAGGAAAAATTGCTAGGAGACAGTTTATGCGGGGCACAGACCCCACAAAGAGTAAATGGGAGTGTCCAATTATGTTATATGTCTGTTTTTATATCCCTGTACAGGGATAAGCGTAAGCTAACAGAATGTATCACGGAACAAATAACCTTTCGCCCAGGACTAGCCCTGTGCTAGGCCGAAGGGTCAGAAATTTTGGTTATTTTTTTGTTTGTAATATTAGATAGCATTATGCTATATTCTATCATATATATGTATAGATGTACAAGCTAGACAGTAATATGTCTAAATATTGGCGTTTCTGTATTTAGATGCTTATAATAGTGTAGATTTACAGGGTATTAATGAGAAAACCAATTTATCGTAGGTAGGATTTTAATTATTGTGGAAATAATTGTAGTTGAGATATTACGAAATATTATTCTATTATCTCATTAGTTATTGCATATAATATGCAATAGGTTATGTATGATACTTACCAAGTTTAATGGCTAAATCTTGCTTAACTGTTTGACCACCAACAAGTCTTACAGTCGCGTAAGCGGGGCATAGGATCACAAGACACAACAAGGAAAGGTCTTGGATTATTGGAAAAGCTACGCTAGGGATGTTTGTCCTTCAGTGTACAAAAGATACTAAATTTGGCCTTACAAATAAAGGTCAATCCTAGTAATCTTGAAGTACATTGTGATTTAATTGGGTAAATTTCAAAGATTACTTAAACTTAAACCCCTAATGCATTAAACCCGTAATTCCCTGCTGTATTTTTTTTTTTATTAATGCATTAGCCTTAATAAAAAAAACAGGACTAGTAACCGACTAGTCCTGTGCTAGTAATGCATTAGAAGGGTTATGAGAATAATTCAAAAAATTAGAAAAATAACCGGGGGCTAAGGCATTAAAGCTCGGGGGTTTTTTTGGTGGTAGTTTTATCTACTACTGATATCTAAGTTAATTTGAAGCGAAATTTGTTTTAGCATAGAATTTTGAATAGCTTGCTAACCTAAACCAGATCCCCTGATCCCCTAATGCAATAATCAATGCATTAGGGGGGACGTTTATCGGATCAGTGGTTGTTAGGTAAGTAAGGAAGAAATAAAAAAAAAACAAAAACGTTCAACGACTAATAGGTGAGTTATGCTAACAATAAACCTTGTTTAAAACCCAACATTTTTCATTATGTATAGGGGGGAGTGCTGTATTTTTTTTTTTTATTAAGGCTAATGCATTAAAGCTCATAATAAAAAAAATTAGCCCCCTCCGGTCCCCTAAGTAATGCATTAATTCAAGCTTGAATTAATGCATTACTTAGGGGACCGATAAAAAAAAAATTTTTTGAATTTATGAATAATATTATGACACAACGCGACAAAAAAAATAATCAGCAGCCCAGTACGTCCTTGGACGGAGGAAGGGCTATTATTTTTACGAAAAAAATAAATACTCATTATAAATTAGTACCTTTTAACATAGTAGAAAATCATGTAGGTAAAACTAAATATTTACCCGCGGTTTCTAAAGAATGAAAAAACAGTGTTTATAATTATTCTCCTAAGAATAATATAAATTTCCCTGTATATGATTTAAATATAAATTCTTTAATAAGAGGTTATTTTAGTTTATACTTTAATAATAAGTTTTTACAACACAAATATATATCACGTAGAAAAAAACGTAAATCTTTAACTAGAATTTTTGTAAGTAAAGCGGAAATAAAACATACTAACGAAAAAGCTATAATTACTCTTTATGTTTATAATAGAGAAAGGTTCGTTTTATTGAAAAAAATAAAAAAATTACAGAAATTTTGAGGATCCAACGTAAAAAAAAAAATTAGCTTTCTGGCAGATAAATGATGAAATTTACTTTCATTATTTACAGAGCAAAGTTCTTCTAAAGAGCTTGAAAGTATAAAATATAATAATAATTATTTATCTTTACTACCTAGATTAAAATTTAGGTTTGATCGTAATAACCTCCAGATAAATTCTAGATTTTATGCTCGTAATAAGCGTTTTTTCAAACAAGTAAAGGAAATTTTTTCTACGATTAGAAGATTAAGATTAAGATTAAGTTTAAACAAATATAAATTTGAAGATAAATTTATCTTCAAGTTAAGTCAGTTAATAAGTCAATATTATGGTAAGAAAGTAGAATTTAATATAGTTAATTTAAGATCTGTAGCTTATAATAGTGATATATTTACTGAAATATTAACATTAAAATTAAGAAAAAATAAATCTACACCTATGGGTAGAATGAATTCTTTACTTTCTAGAATTCATTTACCTAAAGTAAATAATATTATAGAAAGGGGTAGACTAGAAAAAACGGTAGATTTCGAGTTAATAAATAATAAATATAAAAATCTGAATATAAATTATATATTAGGTAAAGAGGCAAGCGCCCAGGGAAGCTCTAATGAAGATAATTTAAATAAATTATTATATAACATATATTATAAAACTATTTTAACTAACTCTGTTCTTCCTGATTCTCAGGGGGGCGAAGCCTCTTCGGACCCAGCAGGGAATTCCTCAAGGGGGGCGAAGTCTCTAATCCCTAAAGGGAGCGAAGCCGGGGTTGCGTCTTCCAATAAATGAGGATATCAGGTAAACAAAGCTTATTTTTTAAAATTACGTGATATTATATTTGAAAATATAAAATATAAAGCTATGGGTGGTGCTAGATTAATAGTTAAAGGAAGATTAACTAAACGTTATAGAGCTGATAGAGCTCTATATAAATTGAAGTGGAAAGGTGGTCTTAAGAACATCGATTCTTCATTTAAAGGGTTGACAACAGTACACCATTTAGGTTACCAAGATTCAAATGTTACAAAATCTTCTATGGTTAGCAAGAGAAAAATTGGAAGCTTTGGTGTAAGAGCTTGAATAAGTGGAAAAAATTAATCTACTATGAGTTCCCTTTCTAATGCATTATGACCCCTTCGTATGGGGGGATTAGCCAGGCTAATAAATGGATAATATATCGCATGAAATATACATAAAAGAAAAATGAAGAAATAGTCTGAACCATTTTGTGAAAAATGGATATAAGGCAGTAGTTATCGATCTAATCCCGAGCTTGCGCCCCTTTGGGAGTGCTAACGCCCCCTTTGGGATTAGCAAGCTCGTAATGCATTAAAGCTCCCCCTCTCGACCCTTTTTTTTTTTTTTTTAAGGCTAATTTAAAGCTCAGAAAAAAAAGTACTAAAAGAGAGAGATGGGGGGATTGCCTTGTCGAGAAAAATAAGACTAACTGCTCTTTATGATAACAATTTGAACAGGCTAATTTGCGCAAGAGTGTGCAAAATGAGTGCGCGGTTTGGCACCTCGATGTCGGCTTAACTTATCCTCATGGATGCAGAAACTATGTAGGGTACGACTGTTCGTCGATTAAAAAGTTACATGAGCTGGGTTAAATACGTCGTGAGACAGTATGGTTTCTATCTTCTAGAGGGAATTAGAATATAATAAGGAATATCCTATGTACGAAAGGAACTTGGTATATTAATTTATTAATATTTAAATGATAAAATTATTAATCTCTGGTTTACCTGTTGTTTATATGTCTAAAAAAAAAATTTTTAGACTATCATACTTTCACTTGAGTAGTTAAGATAGTATAGGCACGGCAGGGAAGCTATGTTAGTCAAAGATAAGTGCTGAAAGCATCTAGGCACGAAACTTACCTTAAGATATTTCTTAAATATACGTAATATAACATTACAAACATAATAAATGACAAAATTGTCATTTACCTTGCCCCTGGTAGCAAACCAGCCACTGGTAGTAAACCACCAGCTTCCTATTTTTTAACGGATACGGAGGACCGGGGGGAACCACATTATGGTTATAGGCTTTATTTGTAAGAATCTAGAGATTAAAAGGAATAAAGTACTAATTTTGTAACTAACTAAATATTTTCTTTATATCATATATCATTTTGGTTATTTTTAGCCCTTCGTCCTGATCCCAGCCCCTCTCTCTTTTAGTACTTTTTTTTTAAGGGTCGAGAGAGGGGCTGGGGATAAAGGATTAATGGGGGCTTATTTTTATGAGCTTTAATGCATTAGCCTAAAAAAAAAAAAATTAGCAAGCT
>Ga0209372_1000432_pt1 | contig 20737 bp, 16 predicted proteins | sample AgamicAtPe_FD_187170 | JGI IMG/M metagenome (GOLD analysis project Ga0209372, IMG submission 187170) | Agave microbial communities from Guanajuato, Mexico - At.P.e (SPAdes) (version 2) | ecosystem: Host-associated > Plants > Phyllosphere > Phylloplane/Leaf | place: Guanajuato, Mexico | collected... | reverse complement strand
TATTGGATTGTTGTACTTGGTCCGAGTTGGTTTGTGATTGGCTTGAGTTTGCATCTTTTGGCTGCGATTGGTTTAAGCTTGTGCTACTTGTTGTTTGTGGTTGATTTGAGCTGGTATCCGTTGGTTGGTTTTTATTAGTGATTTAGAGGGAATAAATACAAATACCCCTCCAACGGCGTGCGGGTGAACCGACACTGCCGTTTTTCGGTAGTTTCTGCCTACATATGTACAATTGTGGCGGGTCAAGAGCTGTGTGAATAGGTTGGTTGCACACGTTGTTCGTTGAGTGTCCGTTCCTTTCATCCATGTGTCTAGCTACGAAACCCTGCGTGGTTAATGTCCTGTTCGTTGCTTACCTAGTGTCATGGTGTTGTTTTTTACAGGATTTGTTTCTACATTATATGTTAAATACATGATATGTCTTTACATTATATTTCTGTTGTCTTTACAGAGTGGTTTCTGTTAGCAGTTTTAAAATCTTTTTCCGAAGTCTATTGATTTTGAACCATTCTCTGATTGTTTCTCTGGTTGAATCCCGGTCGATCATCTCAATCCGAAGTGTTTCATATCTCGTGCATTCCATCATTCTGTGGAGTGTTGTGCTCATTATATTTGTCCTGCATTCATTTCTCTCGCATCCATGTGGCTGTTGTTCACGATTTTCTAAATCACCCTTTATCAGCTTGCCATCAGTGTCCATTAGTAGGCCTGTAAGCGCTAACATATGTTTTGAATTGAGTTCATTCGGGCTGATTGTGTGCCAAATTTGATGCCTTCCAAGATAATATGTTATGCGAGTTTGATTCATTTCCATCTCTGAGCTCTTGCTTGATTCTGTTCTTGACTCATTCAGATTATTCCAGCGATAGTCTTTCAGCCATGGAGTATTTGTGATCTTGATGTTGATCGGTTCCACTGTTGTAGATAGCCATTTGTATCTTTTGAATGTCCTATCGTCAGTATATAATATCTTCCATTGTTTCTGTATCAGACATTCTCGTAATTGTATGATTCTCCAATCGTGACTGCTGTAGTTATACAGGGCTTTAACTAACGGATTGTTTCTGTTGACCAGAATATCCCGCGTAGTGATAGAGTCATTGTTTACTGTTTCCCAAATAGCTGCCATCATGTTGAAATATTGTATGGGATATTCTGCGTGGTATGCACCTCTAATTTGCAAAATGGTTCGGTCTAGTATCTCCACTAGTAAGCTACCTTCATCTCGATCTGAGACTATCCATACTGGTCTTATGTTGTGTGAATTGAGTTTAACCAGTTGCGGTTCTCTCAGTGCAAGCCTGGGATCGTGGTGTTTTCTTTTGTTGTAGGGATTGTATTCTGATAGATTTGATATTTTCCCATACTCTTTCTGGTCTGCTTCTCCGAGTAGTTTCTCTAATAGTTTGTACCCTTCGTTATGTTCAGAAAGTTGCTTTCGTCTGATGTACGATTCGATTACGAGGTGTGTTGAGTAGGTTTTAGTTATGAGCCGGGTAAGTTTGTCCGCAACATTGTTTGGCCATCTGAAGATGGTCTTTAGGCATCGAGTCATTAGTTTGTCGGCCCAGCGTCTGGCTTTTTTGTCAGTTGCTAATATCGGGATGTTATTGATTATTATCAGACTTGTTAGATAGCTGTTGATTAATGTGTGCCAGTTCGTCGAAATGTTAATTATTCCAAGTTGATTTATCCGGTGTAGCTTGCTAACATTGCTCATTATTGTTTCCATCTGGCTTTCTTGGTCGAGTTCTAGATTTTTGTTAAATGTCACGCCGAGAATCTTCAATTTTTCGACTGTACGAATGAGGCGGTTATAGATGGTGTATTTAAGTGTGCTTGTAATCCCTTTTTTCCTGGTGAGTGCAATCGAGCTGCATTTCTCAGGATTAATTTTTAGTCGCATTTGAATAAGCTTGTAAACCAGTAGATCTATTTTGTCTTGTACTAATTGAGTGTCGTATCCATTGTAGACTAAATATAAATCATCGGCATACGCTAATAGTTCAAGCTTTGTCGGAATTGTTATGTTGCTACCAATGTTGTTTATCATATAATTCCAGAGTATCGGGCCTAAACTTGAACCTTGAGGTACGCCAGTGTGTATTTTTGTTTTGACAGATCTCATGGAGTTGTGTTCTAAGATGATATACCTATTTAAGATAAAATTAGCAAGCCAGTACTTAAGTGAGTCAGATTCTAAGTCGCCGAGTAATTTTCGTACAAGTAGCTGTTGATTCACGTTATCGAAGGCGCCTTCGATATCAAAGCTTATAATTGTTGTTGTGGGTTCTTTTGAGGAAGTAGCTAATTCTCCAGCTCTGTATTTCATTGTTAGTTCTATAATGCGTGTTATTAGTTCATGCCGTCCTCGGAGAGGCCTGAATCCGAATTGGTAGTTACTGTTGAGTTTGTTCAGCTCGAGGCGATATTCTAGTCGATGTAGGGCAATTTCCTCTAAAAGTGATGCTAAGGGTGTAGATATGTGCACAATTCTGTATTTTCCTGGTTCTTTTTTGGGAATCATGATTCCTCGCGTTGTTTGGCAAATGCTCGGTGTGGTTGCCGTAAAGAAGGACATTCTGCAGATTGTATGCATGATATTTGGTATAAATCTACATGCTCGATTGAATACCTTGAACTGTACACCATTTATGTCGCAGTATTTTTTATGGCGCAGTTTTTTGATCGCAAATTCGATTTCTGAATCATTCAGGATTGTTGGCCAATTGATTTCGTTTTCGGGACAGTTTTTTAACTCATCTGAATATTCTCTGTTAGTGCTATGTGGAAATTTGTCCTTAACCACATGATTAAGTTGTTCTTGGTTGATAATTTGATCCCGAGACACAAGTTTGGATTTAGAGTTGCTTGTTTCTTTCAAGTATTGAGCTGATTTTCTCATGATGTCCCAAATATTCTCTGTTGTTTCGATCGGTATGTGAGTGCTTTCTTTTATCTTTTGTCTGAGTTCTTTTAAATTCATTGATTTGTTAACAAGGTTTTTTATTCGACCCCTTATGATCGGTATCATCCTAAGTGTTTTAATCTTTAGTGAAAATCTTCTTTCAGTTGAATTACGTGGTCGTTTCAGTGGTTTAGCTGCCGTTGATTGACGTCTTAATCTTTTTAGTTTAGTTTGATATTGTCTCAATTTCTTCGTGAGCAGTGTGAGCTTTTTGGTGCTTGAGCACTGATCCAGTATTTCAGGGTTTTTATAGCGTGGGATTCTAATGTTTAATTGAACTTCTAATAGACATTTGTAGGTTAGTTCTGTGATTTGGTTCATTATCTCGATTGTTTTGTCATGGCTAAATTTCTCCCATCTGTTGCATAATGAATTCGTTTCAATCTTGAGTGCTTCAAAGTGTCGTGCATTGATTCGGTTGATGGGATACACGTAATGAGAGAGATTTTGGAGAGAGAGTTGGCCTATTTTTGAGGGATGAATTATGATTGCTCTGTGCTCAGAATGTTGGCTTACGATTCTTATTGTGAATTTATTCCAGATTCTTCTTGCCTTTGTTCCAACTAAAGCTAGATCGATGTATGAGCCTGAGTTCTTATGTTGGTGACTGACAAATGTGGGACCTTCTTCAGTTTCATTGAGACATGTTAATTTGAGTTCCCTCATTAAATTGGATATTGATCGACCCCGATTTAAATAGATTTGTTTGTAGTGTTTCTGACTCAGACTGTTGTAGTGGGAGCAGTTGAATATGTTTTCCATTTTAGCCCATTCTGGTGAAATTGCATTGAAGTCTCCCATTATAACGCATCGAGATTTGATCGATTGAGCTGATGTTCTAAGAATGTCTAAGACTGATTGTGTTTCCTTATATGTCGCTCTTGGTTTGATGTAAATATTGTAAAGTTGGAATTTGTTTTCATTCGGGATGCGTAAACTTGTGCCAATTATGATAGTGTTTGCCGTTATCGATGATCGGGGTAAGATGATTTTGTTGACGTAAACTGAGTGATGAACGAGTATTGCGTTCTCTAGTCCAATTTGGCGTGATGTATTTGTCTCTTCGTTTCTACAATGAGTGCTGTCTACCAGTTGGTAATTCAATTTCGTTCTTTTGTTCAGTAAATCGTTGAGTTTGTCGCCTCGGCAATTGTTTGGTAGATCCTGTATCATTACTGCCAGAGGTTTCAGTTCTTCTATTAGTTTGATGATTGCTTCAATGGTAGGGACTTTTCTATCAGCGTTCACGGAGAATATAATTTTATTTTTTGTGACATTCATGGTGAGGTGAGTATCTTTTCGTCACAGGGGGGGGGGGAAAGATGTTATTTAGGATGAATGGTTCAAAGTTTCTATAATATCGAAATTGCTTTGCGGAGCTATATAGCTCTTTTCGAGTTGCTGAGCCTTGCGGCTAGCTCAGATTTGCTTAACCCGTTTGGGTTGGTTGATATATTGCGTTCGAGATGTGCTTGGTCAATTAAAGACCAGCACTCTCCTGACACGATGGCCAGTGGTTACGAGTTTAACCTCGAAACAGTTGCAATCTGCAATTGAATAGTTGGTTTCTGTTTCGCTTGTATGAAAACTAGCGTGCAGCCTGATGAGTATCTTTTGTTATCTTGATATGAGTGCTATTAGCTGGTATTGCTTGCTCGATGGCGATACTTGCGTCTGTTTTGATCAATTTCTCTTTGGTTTCAATCGATTTTACAATTCGGTGCTTGTCAATCTAGAGGGGTTCGTCTTGCTTGCTTTTCAGCTGGTTTGCGTCGATTAGTGATAATGCTCCTGTATAAGTTTCAAATTTGATAGGTTTCGAACTGAAAGTTAGTTTTTCGTCTTGCTCTTCTCAAACGCTGAGAATCCTGTGTTCTAACAATCTTTACACAGTTTTCGATTGAATCTGTTCGGTTGCTGACAGTTTGTCGGTTTTCGTCTTGCGTCACGCAAAGGCGAGCGTATGATTTGCTGCTATACTCTGGAGTATATCTTGGTTCTCGCCTTACCAAATATGTCTCTGCTCGCTCAATGGCAATACTTTGTCTAATTATTGTATGGTGCGACTTTTTCCAAATCGATTTTACGATTTGGTGCTTGTCGATTGATTGGGATTCGTCTTGCTTGCTTTCCAGCTAAATTGCGTCTTTTAAGATACAATTCTCGATATAATTTTTGTCTTATTGGTTGCTGACTAAAAGTCGGTTTCGTCTTGCTTTGCTCACCAGCAAATTTGCTCTGCTTTTAACCGAAAGTGGGTTAAATTCAACCTGTATAAGTTGCTGACGATTTCGTCGTGTTCGTCTTGCTGACACACTCAGGCACGGGAAGAAATAGTTCGATTAGTTGTTTTACACTAGTTAAGACTTCAAAGATATTTTACCAAATAATCAATTGCTCGTCTAGCAGCGACTATACTTTTAATCTGATCGCAAGATTTCACTATCGAAAAGTGGGAATCGATGATTTGCATCCATGAAGGAGTGCAAAACACAATCATCCGCTCACGACGATACTAAAATTGCGAATGAACTCCAACTGCTGATTTCAATCATTTTATACTCAGTCAACTCACAGCCTCTGTTCACTTCTCTCGTTCGATCTGATCGGTTGCTCATGCGCAATGGAGCAACAATCTGCGTTCAACGCGCTTACGCTGTGCGACAAGAAATTCTGTCGAAATTTATATTTCCAGCGAACGCACGTGCAGTGAAGTCTGGTGGAAATTCCCCAAGATAGTGCTCCAAACTTCTGCTTGGCACTCTATTTCTGGGAAAATTGAACAGTTGCCGAGAGTATGCGTCTTCACAACGTGGAAACTTTCCAATAAGGACCTTTTAGCGCGAAGGGACACATTGAATGGAACCTAATCCTCGGCGAGTATGATGTTTTTGTAGCTGGCAACTGTTGTGATAGCGTGTCCGACGTCTCTGGAAATTATTCCAAGAATTCAGGATGGCCACGAGCTTCATTGACGACTGTAGGCATAGCAACAGCTCATCGTGTAGGCTCACTCGGAATCACAGGGCATATAGGTGAGCATGATTGTCAATTTGATTAATAACTAGAGCCTTTGTTTCAATTGCTTTGGTCTGTATTATATTCTATTGAGTGAAAATGTACCCTATCAAAGCTATAGCTCCATTATTGTAGCTGTGTAAACTCTATTGAGAACGATCATCATATCCCTGAACAATATGTCGGTTGTCCATCCATCCCCCTTATGATGAGCATCTCTCATCAGTCTTCGCTCAAACTTTCGCTATCGCTGATCGGTTAAGCAAATTTTGAGGATAAGAAACCAAAAATTGTTTCGAAATCACACAAGTCTCTCCTTTCGAATTAAACTCCTCGTACAGATATGCAATGGGATTCGATTTCTGCCGGATTTCACCATTTAAAAACTCAAACCCTGTCTGCGCATGCCTGACCATCAAGACACTAGTGACCGATCGAACTTTGTAGACTTCACAGACTAATCTGACCACAGTACCTAAACTGACCTGAGATAGCAGATCGGCCATCAGCTTTCCTCGGCAAATTGTGCCGCTGTCGTTTAGATCAACATGACGGAGATGAATGCGAAATGGACGACAATCGGCATCTGCGCCTCGATTTGATCAGCTGGGGCTAACAGCAGCGGTTCGATCCAGTTGCGGACAGTCTTCAGCAGTCAGGAGTCTAGAAAAATGGAACTAGAGCAGCAACGCGAAGCAAGTTATGTTCAGAATTGAGAGATCGCAAATGAGAAAACGTTGATGCGGTATAGAGAATTCGTGTGCTATTGATTGAATTTGCTTGAGATGTTATTTAATTCTCGAATGGATAATATCTGTTTATTGTGATCAAGAAGCCGACAATAGCAAGATTACAAATGCTCAAACTGGAAAAACTACGTTGAGATCCATCATTCTCTTTATCGTCTATCACTTAAGGATTAATGCCTTGATCAGAGTCGTGCGAAGATCTTTTTCTTCATAATATTCTAAAGGTATGTCCACACGTCGCAACTCTTTAGTCAAGTTGAACAAATATATCGGACAGTCCAAACTGGTTGCCTTGTGCCCGCTCTTATTACAACGCGAGCAAAAAGTAGTTTTAGAGCCGCAATCTCTCGAAGAATGATCCTTCCTACCGCATTGTGCGCACAACGGTCCTTGGCAATCATGGCGTCCAATGCTGAAGCACGACTTACAAACCCATGGTCTACAGTTGACTCTCAGGGTTAAGCGAGCGCGAATCGAGGAGCTCAAGCATACGTAAGGCACTACACCACCAAGCGTGCCAAACAAGTGCCTAAATCCGTCGGCATCTACATTCAGCATTAAACTTCGGCATCTTGTGGCAGCGTTCAGCTTTCCTTCTCTGATCTCTGAAATCAAACAATCAGCGTGCTTGTTTTCGACTGAAATTCTTATTGATCTGAGCACCTTGTCGGCCTGTATTTGAGATTTAACGCCTTGAATCTCAATTCTCACCGGTTTACGCTTGAAATGTTGACCATCCTTGTTGGGTCTGTTAATTATGTGCTTCAAGGTGTAGTTTTCATCCAGTGAGGCTAAGTCAAGGAAGCTGTTCTTCACAGTTGGCGACACGAATTGACAAAATGTGTATTCTCGATCACGCCAGTAAGTTACAGGCATTTGATCGCGTTTGATGGTCCATTCTTGATGAATTAATTCAACCAAGGTAGCGTGATCGAAATTTTCAGTTATCTTCAACGTTATTGTTGATTCTCTCAGGGATCGCTCCATTTTTGCGATATCTCTGATTGCATTGCTAATTGAAGCACTCGAATCTCGCTTTATCCTCGATTCATCGATGTTGATGGTCCGCTCGAGGATTTGATCGAGGACACTGCCGGATGTCTCACCTTGCTTTTGTCGCTGACCAGATCCGCGTCCGTTGAGATTCAAGCTGGTGTTATTTCTTTGCGCAGCCATAGTGAAAAAAGCAGATTCAAACCGTAGAGATGATAGTGCGTGATTTGGAGATCCGATATAAGCAAATCTTAATGTTGTACTTGGACGTAACTTGGGAATGATAACGATGTTAGTTTGGGTTCTTTGAGTGGCCGTCGGAATTCGTATGAGGTACGGATCGGCAAGATGCGCTCGTTTATATACTCGAACGAAGAGAGGTTTTTTATTCGTCACTGTTGTCTCTAGTGTTACGAATCATCTCTGCTCCACCGCACGAATCTTTTGATGTTGCCGCGGAATTCGTGCGAATTAGCGTTCGAGTTCGAATTTGGGAGAAAGTTTGGGTGTCATTCCAGAGAAATATGAACTCCAGTCCACCGGACAATTGATCCACTCACGATCAAGCTCCTAGGTTTTGTAAATAGAGGCCACAGCCGGCGCCAGAGCACTGGCGCCAATCAGTTGGCGCTGGCGTCATAGCTCTACACGCAGAGTGGAATTTTCCATCTTGAGTTCAAGCTGAATCGGCTTTCATGCTACGCTAACGGTAAGGGTAGTTTGTTAACATACCGAGCATCGTGGACCGTTAAATGTCACATCAGTTTTATGTTGATTTTCCTTAAATCAATCAGAAAAGGAGTCAATTATGTTCAATTCATGGACACATGCCATTGTTTAGAGCCAATTTGTTTATTCATAACGACCTAATATGTCTAAACGTGCGATAGTTTGATGAATTTCTTCGAATTTAAATTAAAGCTCAATTATTTCAGTTGGAGATTCGTGTGACAGAAAAACGTCGATAAAAAACTAAAAATGGGTCATATGAAACGGATACTAGGTTAGTTTCCACGGTTATTGGGTCAATTAATGAGCTCATGAGTCCAGCTTGCACAATGTCTACAATATTGACGCTTGATAAGTTAAGACTTGGTTAGCATCAGATGACCGTGAGCTGTGAAAACTTTGACCCGGAACCTCGAAGTTCTCATAGAACCCTAATTGTCTCACGATATTCGAGCTCAAAGAATAAATCATTTCCTCGAGAGATGTAAATGAGTTACAACGTGATTGTTGATAGAGTTAGGTCTTGAATAGTGATTAAAGGAGAGAAACGCAATCTTTACTTGATAGCTCTCACATCGATATAGACCAGCAAGTGAAAATCCATTCTACGCATGCCCGACCAACATAACGTGATGATCCAAGTTGACCATTCTCACGAAGTTGACCGAATGAATAGAATGTGTTGCCTCTTGTCAATGGTGCTAACTCTTCGAATAATCGTGATAGTCAGTTTAAACTCATGCCATCACTAGGTAAGGACAAGTCAGGGGCAGAATACCTTACTTGCTAGAGATGAGACATGAACAAGGCAATTCTTTTTATTTTTATTGTTCCCGTAACTAACTCATTCCACAGTTCGCATTCTCTCTTGCTAGCTTCTATCCTCAACCAAACCATAATCAATCAATCAACCAACCACCATACTTCAAGATCTTCATTCCCCTCGATGGGGCTGTCGCTCCAGCATAACCCGTTCTCTGCTAGACTTGACAAAGTTGCTCTGACATCATTCAAACTTATCTTATCCTCAAGCTCGAAATTCAATTCCTCAGCGGTAAATCCTCGTTGCCTAGTTCTGAGTATTTCGAGAACAAGTCTTTGATTTGTATTGAGACTACCCAAGTTTCCAGAGGCTCCACACTCTCGAGTGGACTCTAATTTCGATTTAGTTTCATCCAGTTTCCTCTTCTTCAAACTCGCTCCCATGGTTTGATCTTTATCATCAGTGATGCACGATCGCTTCTTATATTCGATTGTCGGTACTCCTTCTATGGGTATTTGTTGTCTGAATGTTTGTTGCAATTCAAACAATGGCAACAAATTAGGTCTCTCCACCTGAATTAAAGACATGTCATCGTGTTTGGGCGGTCGTGTACAAGAATTCGAATCCCTCGTGTTCGACACGATCATCTTATAATCAGAGAAGATTTTTTTTTGATGCCTTTCAATATCTTCAACCCCATTAACTTTGATAATGGATGTCGCAAAGAATCTTATTCTTCCGTCGGGGCAAAATTTCGGAACCCCTATGCACTTTATCCAGTTACCAATACTAAATTCGAGTTGAGATGAATGGAACAAGTGTTTGATATTACTCAGATGCGCTGGTGATCGTTCGAGTATGATTGAATCGGAGAGGGCGCATTCGATTGAGCTAGATTCAGGCTGCTCATTAGACTCGGTAAATTTGTTTTCATTGTTGCTCGAGCAGCAGTTTGCTGCTTCTTGCTGAAAATTAGCACCAATTGTTGCGAAGTTCCATCCTCGTTTAGTTGTCTTGTATGTCACTGAGTGGCCGCTTACAACCACCTCTGCTTCATGTTCAAGCGTCTTGAGCTGGTTTGCACCCTTGAGGCTGTTCTCATCTCTCAAAGTAGAAAATGTGTCTTTCATAGAGTCTTGCATTGCTGGAGTGGTTGCTTGTTTTGTTGTTATGCGCGTGCTCATGAGCTTATTTGAAATGTCATTAATGGATCTGGCACAGTCTTGCATAATTATCAAAGGTTGATCAAGATCCTTTATAGATTCATCCTCAATTGAGATGCTGAGGGATAATTCATCAGTTTGATTCAAATCTGTAATGCGACCAATGACCTCCAGTGACTGAAAAATTCTATCCATTAAAGCGAATCCACGGTCTGGCTTCGTTAGCTTTAAAACCTGCAAAAGGGTTACTGCGATGGGTGGGATAAAATCAGCCATATTTGTTAACAACACCAGAATTTAACTCTACTTTTGACGAAAATTTTCGAGATTGAACAAAATCACACAGGACGCGATCCTGATGGAAGCTGAATTTGAAATCAACCCCTGTCAACGCTCTCGGGCCTTTTATATACCATAAGTTCTTGGTCTGTTCACTCGTTCGGCGTTACAAAGCTTACCACTATCGAAGACCGCAACATAACAGTCGTATGTCAACCGACTTTTACAGTTCAATTCTAGTTGAGTCTTTCGAGGCGATCGAGCGCAGAGCTAGTGAAAATTCAATCCACACTCAACGCTCAAGTCTAGACTACTCAGCTGTACTCGGAATTGTTTGAGCTGTGCATAGAATAAGCGGGGAGACTGAAAACCCTCAAGCTGGCGCCAGAGGGACGGTGGTTAAAGAAGGGGAATTTCTGGTTAAAAATGAATCTTTGTGAAAGATTCACTGACTTCGGATGAATTCAACCAGATTACAAATGAAACGTTCTTCTAAACTAGTCGGCACGTGCAAGACGAAACTTTTCCGACGAAATCAGCTATTGCTCGAATTCATGTGAAATGCGATCACATAAACTGGCTTAAATAGTATACACCCTTTCCTTTGCACAGGGTCGAATCTCGTCCCGTAGTTAAATCACGAACTCAAGTCATCCTGTCCCAATTTCATTCTTATAAAGTTTACATGCAGCAAATGAACATTGAGGAGCTAACTTAAACTCGCTCTGGAAGTTCATTCCCAACCCAACCGTCAATATCTTGAGAATCACGAAAATATCTAGACCGATTTCACGCATCCTGATACAATAGTTAGACTGAAGAATTAGAGGTCGATTCCGGAGAGGAATCTACATTCAATATAAAAATACGGACGGTTGATAATAATCGACAATTCGAACCAGATTTAGTTAATCCGTAACTTTTGTACTGTCACAAGAACCATAAGCTTGATATTATCACGATGACAACAATTGAAAAATGTGGCGAGAACTGTGATTGCTACTACTGCATTTTGACAATTGATAAACCAAGTCCAACCGATCAAGGGCCAAACAGAAACCACGTCAAACAACAATATAGAAAGCTCCTATCACTCGTGAATTATGATGAAACCGATGACGATTTGGCTCATAGTGTGTCAACTTTATTGTACCAAGCCCAAGTAGTTTTAAGCGACACCATCAAGGAAAGGCAGTATCGTTTGCACGGTTTGTTTTCGTCGAATTATGTGCACAATAAAGCTGAAATACGATCTGCTGTGCGCTTCCTGACAGATAAGCTCCTGAAGCTCAATTCGGATGATACAAACTATGATCGGAGTTGCAACGTTCTATTAGTTGAGGGAAAAGAGAAATTCATAAACAATATAGAGGAGCCATCGTCATCCTTCTCATTCTCGCTTGCCGATACAAACGAACCAACATCAGGATCATTCGACCACAACATTCAAGCTGACAATAATTTGTCATACTCTTCTGAAATCGAGCATAACTCGGCCAACGAAGCACAGCCATTGGTACAAGAGATTTCTTCAACATTGAATTTCAAACAACGAAAGATAGGTGATATCAAAGATCACAACATAAGACCAAAAAAGGTTTGGTTCATCGTGAAATGGATGGACAACAGTTCGCTCGAGCGTATAGAAGCTAAATTTCTGGTGGAAAATCATGAGAACGAGCTTCTCAATTATCTTGAAAGTTTAAGGCGACTCTCACCAAGACGGTTTAACTTCCTCATGAACAGAGAGCCGATTCTTTCGCAACTCCTGCATAAACAAACAAACTGTATTTGAATGACAATAAACTGGGCAGACTTGCAAGAGTATTGATTTAGAGGGCATGATAAACTTTAATTTGCCTCTACAGGATCGTTCTTGCAGCTTTGAACTGAATGCAGATGAGCAGCTTTCATCGATGACGCAAACGGTTAAGGACTCAACAAAGTTTCTGGCGGTAATGTAGCATCTCATACAGAATCATCATCATTGCAAAGAAGAGAGCACTTCAGATCGATGTTTAATCCAGGGGGGGCAGAATTAACCTTGAGTAAGACGAGTGCTGCGCATGCCTGACCAAGTGTCCAAAAATGACGACATAGACGAAGTGCGCATGCCTGACCAGCTTGACCTGGTTGACCGACTTGGTCCAGTGCGCATGCCTGACCAAGTGTCCAAAAATGACGACATAGACGAAGGGTGCATGCCTGACAAAGCATCTATTGTTGTCAGAGTGAATCTTGAATTTGGCCGTGCACGCAAAGTCGATAGAAGGGAACATCGATCTGACGGGGTAACTACGCAAAGAGGAAAAGAAAGCGTACAGATCGATTAAAAATGTGCTCATGAACGGAGATACTACCAATGCGATTAAGTTATAAGTGGAGGGTGTTGAAGGGAACAGATGCTAGATTTTTTGAACGTTCATGGGAATTTTATTGGCTAAATGCAAAATTGACAGGCACTAATTGATCATGGTTCTCCTCCTTAACTTCAACTGGCTCCCTCTCGATCTCAATTGGCTTGTCCTTTATCTTAACCGGCTCCTCCTTGATCTCAATTGGCTCTTGCTTGATATCGTCAATCATTGATTCCTCCTTTGTGCGACAGTCGAAGAATTCAATGAGCTTTTGTGGGCAATACAGATGATCTGCTGGCTCCCAAGAATCTTCAGATGGTCCGTAGCCCAGCCAACGGACCTTATATTTCCTCTCACCTAAAATCGACACTCTCTGGTCGATGATCTCTTCAACATCATAAAACGGGTGACAATCAGAGCTTAGCATCTGACGTTGATTGCTAGCCCAGACATCAGGATGGTATCCGTTGAGTGGTTTCCAATCAGGGCATCTTTTCTTCTGGTTTCTTGTCATTGGTCTCAAGCGAGCGAGAAAATCGTGTGGTTTCATAGCGCGGTTGTGCTTGATAGAACTTTTCGGGGCCATATTCGAAGTAGAAACTAGATTTTCTTGCTGTTCTTATCTATTACTGATTGCTCGGAGGCTAAACGGAGACTGATCACTTCCAAGATGGACTGAATCCTTTTATACTCAGTCAAGGGGGGCATGAATTGAAGATGAATGGGTTCCGTGCTAAACTTCGAACAAGGTCTGTGGCGCCAAGCCACCGAACTAATCTTGTGGCGCCAAGTCCTTCACCCATCCTCTTCTTGTGAAAAAGTTCCGGGGTCGAAATACAGTCAAGCTTATACCGCTGGTTTCGAAAAACTTAAGAGCATCCTTTGCCCTCAAGTTTAGACCGGAGTGACGTTTTGAATACTACATGGTTCCGAGAAAAATGGGAGTCGATTGTTTCAAAAGCGCACTGTCGCGACAAGCTACTGGCGCCAAGTGCTCGACCACCGACACGCGCGCGCGCACATCATGCCAAAGGAGCGGTCGCATTCTCGACTTGGCGCCGAGCGCTCAACTGCATGCACACGCTCAACTACTGAGTAATTTGAGCGGTCGCGTCCTACTTCGAACGCTAACAAATACTACTTCGTTCGCGCATGTTAGGGTGTCAACTAATTTTTAGCGCCGTGACTTAATTTCGGTGCCACTAGCGCTACAGTGGGAGAGATGACAGTAGATTTATCTTCTAACGTACTTACAGCTGCGAGTTGTCTAATTCTATCTGCAAGCCTCAAAGAACTCAAATTTGCACTAAAAAGTAGATAGCTTACAATATTATGGAATTTTTCATCTAACTATGCATGTGCACAAACACACACTCCACTTACATTGCGTAGATTGCATTTTTATCTCTGAACAAGACTTTCATGGAACTAAATGAGTCACTAGCCTCTTCTCGGTGATAGTGAGGCAGCATCCGCCATGCCTAGGCCGATAGAATAATGAATTTGATAGTAAACTTATTTAAATCCGTTCCGTTTTTTCGGCATTTATGCCTTATTAAGATCATCTGCACATTAAGTAAACCTTCATTGAAATGTATATAATGAGATTGTTTCACGTGATTAACTGCTATTGTAATTTGATCAGCTTAAAAGGACATGTAATAAGCGAGCCTTTGCGCATGCCCGACCAAGCTGGCCAATTTGACCTAACTTACAAAATTGACCAAATTAACAAATCGATCAGATCTGAGCTCTAATGATTGACTCACGAAGCATTATTAATGCAAGACCAATGAATAATACTGTGTTTTATTAATAATCGAATATCGACAAATGGTAGTGAATAAGATTAGTATAGTTATAGATTAGTTATTTTCGGAATGGTACAACACGGGAATACTCTGGCTGTTTTCAACTACTTGAATCAGAGTCAGAGAAGTCCATTGGCTGAACTTCATATAGCCTTCTTAAGTAGAAGTATTGTGCTAAACGTCTGGGGCAGTTCAAGTCAGTTGACCTGACCCAACTGTCGCTGTCTGGCCCGTATCCAGCCCACCGAATTTTATACCAGCGGCTACCATCCGGTCGGACTGAATGGTTAACTATGGCAGCAACATCATAATACGGTTCCTCATCGCGTTGACGGTAATTTCGGCGACAAGTTATGAGATCTTGCAAAATCAGAGAACGTTCTCGATCATCATCGGTAGATGTAACAATTTCCTCCTCATCTATTAAATCAATGTCTTCACTCTGACTCGAGATGGTTACGCTAGAAGCCGAGGTTGATTGTTGGGTTGAACTTATCGTCGTTTGAGTTGTAGCGGATGATTGGCTCATAATAAGTGTTGATGAGCTACTACTCGATTGAGAATCTCTATCACCTACATCTGATGCAAAACCGTTAACCATAGGAACAATTTGCGACCCAGATGCAATAAGTCTTGAATCCGCTCTATCGAGTCCCTCCATGCGATGTTGGTCTGGCTGATTACTTTCACGAGCTAGATTATTCGAGTGAAAACTACTATCGGGTAGGTCAGACATTGTTAGTTGGTAACTTGTTAGCCAATCGTGGAACGTAATGACGGTGAGAAACTATCCACAAATTTCGGTTATCTTTTTGTCGAGTTGATGCTATGAGATCGGTGAGTGTTGATCGAATAATCGCCGAGGGAGTTTTGGCGCTGGTATTTATACTCGGTGGGTCGTGCATTAGGGATGTTTTGAACAGTGGTCAAAGGCGTATTACAAGTTTTGTAAGGAGGACACTTTAATGTCAATGACCTCCATGGCGTTGGAATCCTCGACAAAAATTGATTTCAGCCTAATTCTCTCCGAACAAAGTAATACCGCTCATTCGGCGCCGAGCGTCCGTTCGATTTTGCAGCCGAACTTCCGTAGAATTACCAAATTTCCAGCGAAAATCTGCATACTAGCGCACAATTTCTCTCTAAACCGCTCTACGAAAAGACGGATACGTCATTTCAATGGAAATTCTTTTTTTCCTCGTGAGATGATTCGGATACCATAGATCGAATGGTTGGTATATAAACACTTCCGAAAACAATTTCGGATGTCACATATGATTGGAGCGTTTCTGAATCTATCGAAACTCAATCTCGATATAAGTTATTTCATGATTCGCCTGATTAAAAATGGCATTCTGTGACAAAAATTGTGAATGCTTATACAAGTTGCTCGAATTGAAGAAGCCTCAAGATACAATTCAAGTTTTGAAATCTAGTATAATTAAGGCTCAATATAGGAAACTTATGCTTCTTATCCATCCGGATAAAACCAATGATCCGAGATCCCACATCACTGCCATACTGCTGAATCAGGCGCTGGCGATACTAGGAGATAGAGCAGTAGAGCTTGACTATCGCCTCAATGGTCTTGCTTTCGTTAACAATCATAAGCACACACTAGATGAATCAGCAACAGCTATCCAATTCCTGAGTGAATCTCAAAAAAACCATGTTGAGGATTCAAGGGAAAATCGTGATAAAATAAACAACTCTGATTTAGTTGCGCGGCGCCGGAGCCACAGAATTCAGAATCGATTAGAGAGAGCGAACAAGGAATCTAGTGATGGAAGTGAGACATCTAAATCTTGCAACACAAGCATCACTAAATCTCCGAGCCTTCGTCTCACGACAAAAGCTGTCCCATCAGTTTCAAAGCAGCTCAAAACATTTGACGAGAATTCATCGCTCGTCAACTTAAATAACACCCAGGCGAGCAAGTTTAAATTCAAACAACAATCTAGTTTGGTCACCAACGAAACTAGATCAACAGAGTCTACTTTGAATAAGCTCTCCAAGCTCTGGATCCTCAAATACAGAGCTCAAAACTCTAGACGCGACATTGCAAGAATTGTGGATCACAACATTCGGCCGGAACAAGTTTATTTCATTGCTGAGTGGTCAAAAGATAAGAGTCAAGATTTAATCAAAGCCGAGACTCTTGTTTGTGATAATGATCATAGAGTTAAACTTTATGCTTACTTGGAGCGAGTGAGGCTGAATGCACCGAATCGATTTGATTATCTGGTGAAAAAGGCACCAGTTCTATGGGATCTTTATGACATGAGTTGAAAAAGATTTCCGACAACCAAATCGGATTCATATGAGGTACTTTTGAAAGAATAAAGGACCACAAAAACTGTCTAGAGCCGCTAGTTGTCCCTCATTAGTTCGATGTACGATGTTAACAACAAATAAATTAAAGTATTCAACAGAATAGACAGGCACTCTTTGCTTCCGTACCCTGATAGATTGAGGCTTCTCCGCGAACATTTTGGCGATCTGCGCATGCCTGACCAGGCTGCCATAGTCGACGGAGGCTGACGAATCTGGCTTAATAGGATAATCCATCAAATTTTACCTAAGGTTCTATTCTCCAATCAATATCGCAGACATCATAAAACTGTCTGTGAGATTATCATCTCATTACAGCTATCAGTAATTAGAGGCTAAGGCACATAATGACAGGCGTATCGAAGAAACTTCAAATCAGTCTCTCATTCGGGACAATTCGTAATTGAAAGGATGCAGAGGTTTTATACTTCAGTTTGTAGCTCAGTAGTTCCTTATCTCACGTTTACGTTCGATAGAATGTCTGAGTTGATGCGAAAGCAACGAGATTTAGTTTATTCCTCGACTGGCTACTCAAAAGAGTTTCCTTGCCAGCTCTTAAAGGTTCTAGTCGCGTTCAGTCTATGAAACACTTTCGGCGGCCTTTCGCTCTAGATAGAGTCTCATAGATCTGAAGCTACCGTGCGTTAAAAAAGAGGAGATGCCAAGCATTGCTATAAAATTGGCGCCGATTGCTTCGCCATTCGTATAGATAAAAATTGCTCACAATAAGTCGACTGTTTCTTTGAAGCTTCACATCATGTTTATCGAATTGGTGGAAACTTTTTACTTTTCACTTCGATCTCCAAAATTCAGCTGAATCAGGGGTAATTCAAAGAATCCGTCCAGTCCGAGTAAGGCTTTGTTCTATGCTCGGACTTTTTGTAGTTCTTATAGTCCAGCGGGTCAATAGCCGAAAGAGGAGATTACTTCAGCCCACCCATCGGTCGAGACGAGTTAGCCACGATGTATATCTGAAACCTTCTTTAAAATAGACAGCAGACAGTACATATATTTCCCTCCAAGCTAACACCGCTGAAAAATAACTGCACGTGCCGTCTGGCGTTGAGCGCTTGTTTGAGTGCTGCACAAACACGAAACTACCTCTCGATGACTCGCCCTAAAAGTATTCGCGCGCCTCCCAATTGGTGTAAGTTTTTTATCCTTAACATGTTTTACGGTAAATCTGTTCAACTCAAGTTTCGTTGCTAAGACAAATATTCGCACGATAGGATTGATCCTCTACGTTCAGCATCTAGTCTCAGTCTCATTATCGATCATTTTACGAAATACACATACTATTAATCTCAATTATGAACCAATCGCCGTCTCCAGGGAGTGTCAAGAGCTATAACTCAACCACAGCTGTATCGATCAGTCAAATAGTTAAACTTACAACACAAGAGCAGGGACTCGTCATTCATCAACACCAAGTGTGCAATATCAATCTGGTTGCTCTTATAATTCAAATATTGGTCCAAACTCCAAACAAGTTAGTAGCTCTAATAGATGATTACACAAGCGAGCCATTAGAGATAACGTACTGGAGGGCTGACGAAAGATCGTCTCTTTTGGTCCATAAGGAAAGCAAAACTATGTCCGGTATGAGAAGATTATTTGGGACAAAAGTAACTAACCAATCAATAGAGGAAACATCAACATCAACATCAACGCAAACTGTAACATTTGAAAGAACGGCAGCAAAAGTAAGCTTGAGCAAAGAAAACACAAACGAATCAAAAATAAGTGAGACTAGAGCACCCTCAGATTGTCACCTTGGGGAAGAATATGAAATGCGCAAAGATCTAACCGATTTCAAGGTCGATGACTATATAAGAGTCTTGGGCCGCATCAAGATTCTCGACAACAATGGCAACAACGGATGCTTGAAATTGAGAGTCCTGGCCTATGATATCAAGTTTATTAATGACCCTAACTTGATAACAATGCACCTTCTTGAAGTTATCAGGGATTCGTTGTTCTACCAAAAGCAATCACAGGATAACAAGGCCCTGTTGGAGGCCCGTGCAAAATTGCCGAGGTACAAGAGAGAATTGAGAGGCCGAGAGCTCGAATTGTTTTCGTTTGTTTTAGAACAGGCTAAACAATCGACATCTGGTTCCGTTTCATACAAATCTATCCGCCGTCGATTCAAGATTTGGAGTCTGCAAGAGATAGCGACCGTCATATCAAACATTGAGCGCGCTGGTTTGATGTGGCAAAGTGACGCAGAAGATCTGTGGCAACCAGACACAACCGGTGGCTAGCAGATTGACATGATGGAATCGTTTGATCATTATTGGTTGATTAAGGTTCAATTAGAAAATCTTTGAAACATGTTGCCTCGACGGCTGCAGAATTTCTTTAAATAAAATCGATGAATGACAAGACTGAAGCAAGAACCCCCCAGAGCTTTTGAAATCATTGTTCCGCGGAGTTTAAAATGACTCAAAGATTTGCTGGCCAACCAATTCTGCCCAGATGGGTTGAAAAACGTTGCAATAGAGTCGGACTGCGCATGCCTGACAAGCTTAACCTCGTTGACCAACTTGGTCTAGTGCGCATGCCTGACCAGCTTAACCTCGTTGACCAACTTGGTCTAGTGCGCATGCCTGACCAGCTTAACCTTGTTGACCAACTTGGTCCAGTGCGCATGCCTGACCATCTTGACCAACTCGTCCGGCTCAGCTGGGCCTTTTTATCGGAACCAGTACGCATGCTTGACCAGCGTGACTTGAAATTGACCTAAAATTAGATCATCGTTCATGTATTGTTAGTTGGAAAGACTCTCAGCTTGTAGAAAGGATCTGAGTTTATCCTAACTCTAAAAGAGTAAAACGTCAGCTCAGAAGTTCTGATCCTTGAACATAGCTGCAAGATCCGAACGTTTTCCAAACTGCGAAAGTTTGTCTAACTTCTATACACTTGGTTTTGGTGCGGCTAATCACTGACTAACTTAGATTATGCTACCGCAGAGGACTTAGTTTCGGAACCAACCCCTACCAGTGTAATCTGAAAAAATCTTCGAAGCTGGCAAATGAAGGTCATCATGCTGCTCTCATTCTTTCGGGGATGCTTAGAGCCACAAGCAGAGCGTGAAAAAACTGCTAACTGACTCTACAGCAGGCACCGATCAACGACCGACATCTACTACTCCGGGCGTGTTCAACGACAGATTGGCTGGAATCCTGCTGAGACGTAGGCGCCATGTGACTTGGCGCCAAGCACGGCGCGACTGACGCGTGGAGGCGCGCTCAGGATGGAAGTAGCCCAAATTGCACTCAGCGGCACGCGCGCTGCTACCTGGCGCCAAGCACGGCGCGATTGACGCGTGGAGGCGCGCTCAGGATGGAAGTAGCCCAAATTGCACTCAGCGGCACGCGCGCTGCTACCTGGCGCCAAGCACGGCGCGACTGACGCGTGGAGGCGCGCTCAGGATGGAAGTAGCCCAGATTGCACTCAGCGGCACGCGCGCTGCTACCTGGCGCCAAGCACGGCGCGACTGACGCTCGAAGGCGTGCACATGATGGAAGTAGCCCAAATTGCGCTCAGCGGCATGCGCGCTGTTACCTGGCGCGA